>Ga0075421_100008165_pt1 | contig 12853 bp, 10 predicted proteins | sample SoiMetdeltSBSDD5_FD_75292 | JGI IMG/M metagenome (GOLD analysis project Ga0075421, IMG submission 75292) | Bulk soil microbial communities from a Populus tree surrounding site in Tennessee, USA - Soil MetaG P. deltoides SBSDD5 | ecosystem: Environmental > Terrestrial > Soil > Tree plantation... | reverse complement strand
CGGTGGCCAGGATCGGCTCCATCAAATGGCTGATGTTGGAAAAGTGCTCGATCGCGGCGTCGGCGTCGCGGTAGCGCTCGAACACCACCGCCTCGCTCTCGTCCTCGTTGAAGAAGATTTCGTACTGGAGCGTGCCGCTGTCCCTGGTCCGCACGATCTCCATGGCCTCTTCCGACAGGCGCTTCCATTCCTCAACTTTGCCGGGGTGAAATTTGACTCGAGCGATTCCTTTGATCTCGTCCATTGTTGCTCCCTTACAACTTGGCCGCCGCAGCCGTCGGCGGCCACGCACCGATCCGTTGCCGCAACGCGACGATCTTGCCGAGGTGATATGCGTTATGCACCGCCACGCTATTGAGCTCGTCCGCCATGGTCACGCCAGGCTCGACCTCGACCGCCAACCGCTCCGGCGTTTGCCCCATCGCCGCAGCTTCCCGAGCGCCGTCCAGGAACGCTTGCACCAGGTCGTGCCATTGCTGCTCGTGTTCCGGCGCCACGCTCGGGTAATGGTCGCCCTCCTGATCTCCTCGGTCGAGGACGTACCGCTGGTACCCTGCCGCGTGCCACAGCTCGTCATAGATCGAGTGCGACGCGCCCTCCGGGCACTGCCTCACTTGCTCGAGCGTCAGGCCGGACAGCAGGCGAGCTCGCTCGGGAAACTCGCCGACCAGAAACAGGTGTTCAAGGACGTGCATCAAATTACTCCTTTGCCGTGAGGTGACGACCGTTGGCGAATCGGAAGTTGATGATGATTGCCGGGATGAGAAGAGCGGCGGTGAGAGTCAGCCCAATTGCCAGGAGGGCGCGGTTCTCCGCTGCGCTGAACTCCGGATCATGGGCAACGAGCTCCGGCCACCTCATGACCAGCAAGACTATCTCCGCCGCGAGGATGAGTGGCGCGATGATCTTCCACGTCGCGATGAGCCCGGACTTGCGAACGCGTAGTGCATAGAAGATCAATCCTGCGATCGTGACTATTGACACGACGAAGTCGACGGCAGACCCGATCTGCACCCGAGCACTACTTTCGTCAAAGAGCCATGCTAGAACGTTGATGAGGACGAATAGCGCGATGAATGCCCAGAGCCCAATCCTGCTCGAGAGGGACCTCGCGCGCGGCGTTGGAATCGTCTCGGGTTCCCACTCGACGAGCGAGGAATCGGAGGAAGAGTCATTCGTAACCGCGACTTCTTCCGAGGGCTTGTGCCACGAGCTGTTCACGAAGAGATAGACGCCGATGATCGTACCCAGCGGAAACGCCAGGCAAGTGAAGGCGGCAATGATCCTTGATGCGATTCGCGCCCATTCCTTGCGCTCCCTGGCTCCGCGCGCCACCAAATGGTGGATCACAAAGATGCCGCCAAAGAACGCGGGAAAGACCAGTGTCTTCGCGACAAATCCAATACTGCGAACTTCCCCCTGCGTGAGCGCGGCGTAAGGAAGAAGCAACGATAGGAGAGTGAGCAAGGCGTAGAGCCAGGACAGGGCGCGGTGTGCCCGTGACGATTTCAGATGTGCTTCCATGGTCCTCCGTCAACGCCGGATGCGCCGACTGACTAACGGCCTGACGTTCACCGGCGCCGACCGCATCAGCTCCGGCGAGTCGCGGGACGCCGCCACGTCAGCTGGCAAGGACGCCGGCGCTCCATTACGCCGCGCTGATGCCGTGGCACTTCTTGTACTTCTTGCCGGAGCCGCACGGGCAAGGATCATTGCGGCCGACCTTGGCCTGAGTGCGCTTCACCGGTGCCGCCGTGCGCGTAAGTCCCCATGTCTCCGGGCGTGAATCCATGTGAGTGAACCTCTTCGAGAGAGTACCAGTTATTTCATTCCCAACTCAACGGTGCTCGAACACATCTCCCGAAAGACGCGGCCTAGAATCGTGCTTACTACCTATGCGGGAAGTTCGTGCGCCTAACGGACGCCTAACGGATCTCTCGCTAAGCTGTGCGGCCGGGGCCCGCGTGCCGAAGCCGAAGCGGCGCGGCGGTTGCCGCGAATGACGTTCGCAGAACTGAGTCGCGAACTGCAACCGCCGTGACGCTGTCACGCTAGGGACATCGCAGCCGGCTCGGCCGGCGAGCCGAAGCCGGGCCGCACCAGCTTCAGCGTAGGAGTTGGGCGGCGACTCACGCTCACCAGCCATCACGCGGGATCATATTAAACGGCTTCGCAGTGAGGAATGTGCGCGTATTTCGCGGCGTCATCCGGCAACCTGCACACGGAGTATCTAACCAGATCGTGTACCAACCAGGATCCTCTGGCGTCGTTGATGATGCAAGTACTGGGAGCGCCGTGGATGGTGTTCCGCAATAGCTGCAGATCCATGGCCACTCGAAACGTAGCGGATATGTGGTGTCGTGGTGAACTCGATGCGAGATACTGAAACTCTGCCGCACACTAGGATCATGCCATTCCACGACTCTCGAGCATGGGACGAAGTCACTTTCGACCAGATTGGTCGCCGCGACAACGCTCTCCACATCGGCACGGTCGCCGCCGATAATGAGCCTGGTTGCAGCGAACGCAAGGCGTTCATTGATTGCCCCAACGGATTCAGGGTCAACAGTCTTCACGCCCACGGTGGGTTTATCCGCCGCCTTATCAGCGAACATCAAACACACATCCGTCGAGAGAGCAATAAACTTCAAAACGCGAGAAGTTTCCTCACCATATGTTGGCGGCGCTCCATCGAGAGGCAGGAACCCCATGGGACCATCACTGGTCACAAACCTCGCGGCACTATCGGAACGCAGGAGCCACCAATCCATGTCCCGAAATGCGGTGACGAGCGGTCGCGCCATATCGATCATCGCGAAGACACGACTCGTTGCGCTCGGCCGCGCGATGTACTCACTCTTTGTCACAAATTTCGCGAGAGCCGCCGGGCTGATCGACGCTGGGGCGTGACGGCGCTTAAGCAACTCCGCTGCTAGTTCCGGTGTGCCAGCCAATCGTTGCATGGTGAACTTAACGACATCATCGCCAATGTAGTTATACGCTTGCTCGAAGCCCGGGACTCGCCGACACAGAGTCGCGAAGAACATCGCCGCAGCCAGATGTTGTTCGTTAGTAACCCGCGCGCACCGAGCGAGGAGGTCAAGCACAGGCGCTGCTTTTGTTTCTATGTCCGAGAGAAACTTGTCTTCGACACTATTGTCGCGATTGCCCTCTGCATCAGTCGTGACATAGTAGTCGCCGATCGTGGCGACGCTGCTAAGGCCATCGGGACGAATGCTCTTCAGCTCTCTGTCATAGACAAACAACCGTCCGCCTCGAAGGAACCTCTTTAGATACATTCGCGGAAGGTAGTGCGGAGGCATTGGCACACGGTAGCACGACATTTCGTCCGCCCAACGGCTCACGAGCTAAGCTGTGCGGCCGGTCCCGCGTGCCGACGCCGCTACGGCACGACTGCTGCGGCGAATGACGTCCGAAGAACCGAGTCGCGATCTGTAGCCGGCGTGACGCCGCGACGCTGGCGCGACACGGAGGGGGAGTGGGCGGTGGCCCGAAGTCGGGCCGCATCAGCTTCAGCTCGAAGTTGGGTGGCAAACGCCACGGAAGTCCTATAACGTTGGGTATCGTTGCGGGAACCGGCGCGATCGAGATCCTACCGCAGCGTAACCTTGCCCAGTGACCGACAAACGTAAAACGGATCACCACCGGGAATCTGAATGCGGTCAAGCTCGACCGACACGATGTCTCCTCGTGCGACTGAAATACGGCCGACCGGAACGATCGCCGTGTAGCTCACCAAGTCGCTGTCGACAATCGTAATCTGGGTAATGGCGGTAGACCCGATCGCGTTGTGATACGAAACATGGCCGATAGTTCCGGCAGCAGCGAAGCGTGCGATTGTCCAATTCTGATGAAGGTCATGAATCCAACCGGTGGCGAAGAGACGCTTCTTATGGAACGTTCGCGGGTCACAGCGGATGATCTCAAGCTCTTCCCGGTCCGGCGTTGCATATCGTGTCTTGATCTGCATCAGGCGTGGTGGCGACACTCGCGGCTGGCGAGCCGGCGCCCGCGTCAGATCTCTCTCTTTGAGGCGGCCGAGAAGTTCGACGAGCGTTGCGTGGACGCGGCCGTACGTCTCGCGAGACTTCGATTGGACACGTTCCTCGTAACAGCCGTGTCGTGGCCATGGTGGACCAAGAGGTGGGTCGAAAAGCACCACATCACCATCGCCATTGGTATGGAAGAAGATAACGTCGCCGCAGTCGCGGCAGCGTGTCGGGTAGGTAAGCGGATAGCCGAGCGCTTCCATCACTCACGTCGTTAGATATCCGGATTGTACGACTACAGTTTCCGTTCCCCTGCGTTTCCGGTGAGGCACGTCTGAGCTTTTCGTCCGCCTAACTAACTTGACTTATACAGCGATCCTACCACTCCAAACGCTGCACATCCCGACGTCCCCTTCACCGCGCGGCGCGCACACGCAATTACAGTCGGAGGACCGAGGAAGCGTATGTGATGTGGGATCCGGCGCTACGTTCTCTTTCACGGTAAGAAGCCGTCCGAGAATGGCGGCGCGGGAGTCCTTTCCAACTCGCCGGAGCTGCACTTTGCTGCCATCGTGCTGGCCGCAACTTTTGGAGTTGATGTTTACTCCGTTCGAGCTGATTTTTGCTCCATTTGGATGCCGTAGAGCGCCCGCCCAAGTGGCGGCGCGGACGCCGCCACATCAGCCGACGGGGACGCCGGCGCTCCATTGCTAGGCCGCGCTGATGCCGTGGCACTTCTTGTACTTCTTGCCCGAGCCGCACGGGCAAGGATCATTACGGCCGACCTTCGCGTGCGTGCGCTGCCTGTGGTGTAGAGCGATGGCTTCTCTCGACGACAATCCAGGGAGACCGCGGTCGCGGCGGTTGCCGCGAATGACGTTCGGGGAACCGAGTGGCGAACTGCAACCGCCGTGACGCTGGCGGCAAGGTAGGCAGCTCGGTCGCCGGGCCGAAGTCGGCCCGTGACAGCTTCACACCAAGCTGGTGACTTTATATAGACGGCGCGCATCGAAGTGCTCCAAGAGCTGTTCTGCCGCCTCCCGAAACAAATCCGCATCTTCGCGCGCAGCATGGATCGCGTCGCTAAGCCTTCCATAGATTTCGCGGGGCGACGCAAAGTGGGCGCGTACCGGCTCGGGCAGTGCTGCCATGTACGCGTTCAGCGCTGCGTCAGCCCTGAGAGTTTTGTCTTCCACTTGTGAGGCGGCGAACTGCTCTACGAACGTGCGAAGCATGAAGAGCGCTGGCAGTACCTGCCCAGATTGAAATGCGACAATTGCTCCCGAGTAGTATTTGCGCTGAGCTTTCGGGATCACATCCGGAACGGCGACCTGTTCCATCGGGCTTCTGCCCGTCAGTGATAACTTCAGGCCTTCTCGTCTAATCATGAAGAACTGGAGAAGCACCTTACATGCTTGGCAGACGTACCCCGCCACGAAATGTTGCAGCGTTCCTTGCCCGTAGGCGCGTGAACGCGACGCTAGATCTGCGTTCACGTCCCGCGCGTAGACTGGGTTATGGGGTTCCGGCTGGCCACACTTGGTGCAATGCGTCTTGATCGTCGAGAACACGACGTAGATCCGCTCGTGCATTGTCTTCGATTGTGTCGCGATTCCCGGGAGATCGGGCTCGACGGGGACCCACGGCAATTCTAGAGATCGCTTCATCTCGTGCTCATAGATGGACTTGTTTCCTTCGGAAATGCTCGTATGGGCGAGCCGCTGTTTCGAGGAGGTCAGATCGATGGTGATCGACTGATACAGGTGCTTTGCTTCCAGAAGTTGCTTCGCGCTGTCGCGAATCGCCGCACGTAAGTCAGCTCGAGCCTGCGCCGCCCAGTCAGTAGTGTAGACCGTACTCATAGCTATAACAGGATAGCGCATCACGGCTGAGCGCTTCTCTTCGCCGCCCACAGAACTGGCTATCTGGGCTCGGGCCTTCGATGTGAGACTCGGAAGCCACGATCTTGTAGATCGGGCCGTTCCCTCCATCGGCCTAACGTTTGCCGCTCAGCCGCGACAACCACACGCGAAAGAGTAGCACCGACGATAACCCGCGACGCGGTTGCCGTCGGTGCAGCGGCCGAGTTAGCGCGCTATCGTGGCTCAACCTTGAACGCTCCCGGATCCGGCGCGCCACACCAACGATCGGCATGCGTTTGGAGATGGACATCAATGACGGCTCACGGACGTGCGCCGTCTGAGCAACAGCCGCGGCTGAAAACCAGAGAAAGGACGTGCAAAACAATGATCGTGCGCATCGTGCATGACTCCTCTCGATCCTCGTCCGCTCAACTTGATTTACCCAGCGATCCTACCACTCCAAACGCCGCACATCCCGGCGCTCTCCTTCACCCTGCAGAGCGTTTTAGCGAAGCGAGTCAGGTCTCGGCCGTCGGCCAGCGAACGACCGCACTGGCGAGTTGGGCGGCGCCGCATCTTAGCCTTTGAGCTCCATCTGTCGAATGTACTGACTAGCTGGCGCGATCATAATGCGATCACGATTCAGCTTGAGAGCTCTTTGCACAGCATCAAACTTACCGTCGATCTCGATCCGAATCGAGTCGTTTGCTTTTTTCAGTTCGTCGTCCAGCCAAGCATCAAGGTTCCGTACTTTCAGTGGAAGCTTGGGCGGGTACCAAAACTGGAGGTTGACTAGAGCTCTGGCCGGTTCTTCGATCGGGTTGTCGCCTTCGGGCAGAACATAGTCAAACCAGCCCAGCAATGACTGCAATTGCGCACGGTCATCGATAACCCGATTCGTATATTCGTCGGTCAAACGCCGGTAATACATCTCCCGGTCGAGGTGCTGGCGATCGCGGTCAAGCATGAACGCTCGCCGGAAGTAGATTGCGCGTATTTCGGACTCACGGTAGCTTCCGATGTCTGCTCGCATCCTAGCGCGGAGAGCAAAAAGTCGCTGAAACGTATCGAGAGATTGGCTCCAGCCGATCTCGATGGCCTTTATACGAGCATCGGCCGCGCGCATTCGCTGGATCTTAAAGTAGTCAACGACTTCGCCGGTGACTCCCCCCGCTATTGCTCCTACCAATGTCAGTATGGCCATCAGAATCGCATTCCGCTCTTTCCACAAAGGCTTGTCCTTCTCAGGCATTTTGCTTCCTCTCTGATATAAGGAGAGCCGCGGGCGGCATGTTTCCCTACCTACCGTGAAAATGACTGTGACCCGTCCCGGTTATTGGCTGCGGTCCTGCGTGAACAGCACCAGGGGTTCCATTGAGTCACGATTCGGCACCGAACTGGTCAGCGTCCACCAACTTGTACTTCGCCTGGTCCACGTGGCGCTGGCATTCGCGCGGAGTTGTCCATCCTGCGATGGAGCATGCCGCGCTATGCGACGTGGACGATGTGTTGCGTGGCCCATGGGTGCGCGGGAGGCGCGTCGCGCGTGTTGGCCGTAGCTCTTTGGAGCTGATGTTTACTCCATTGGAGCTGATTCTGCTCCATTGGAGCGCAGAATTGGTGGGTCAGAGTCAATCGCAGTATTTTCGCGGTAATGTTGCCATCGCTGAGCTGGAAATTGATGCAGCGGAGCGAATTCGCGACACCCCGAGAGTGGCGGCGCGGGACGCCGCCACGTCAGCCGGCGAGGACGCCGGCGCTCCATTACGCCGCGCTGATGCCGTGGCACTTCTTGTACTTCTTGCCTGAACCGCAGGGACAAGGATCATTGCGGCCGACCTTCGCCTGCGTGCGCTTCACCGGCGCCGCGGCTTCCTTCGGGCCCGTGTACATCACCTGATCCTTCGGGCGGGGGGGCGGGAGGGAGCGCTGCACGCGCTGCGTTTCCGAGGGCTCGTTCGGGTCGCGGGCGCCGCCGGCGAGCTCGATCTTCCAGAGCACCTTCACCACACGGTCCTGGATGCGCTCCATCATCGACTGGAACAGCTCGAACGACTCGCGCTTGTACTCCACCAGCGGATCGCGCTGGCCGTAGCCGCGCAGGCCGATGCCTTCCTTGAGGTGGTCGATGTTCAGCAGGTGGTCCTTCCACTGCTGATCGATGACCTGCAGCAGGAGGTACTTCTCGTTCAGACGCATGTTGTCCGAACCGACCAGCGACTCCTTCTCCTCATAGCGCTTATTGACGACTTCCACGATCTTGTACTTGATCTCGTCGCGACGGTCTGCGTTCAGATCGACGCCCGCGGTGCGCAGGTCGAGACCGAAATAGTCGTACAGCTCCGCGTTCAGCTCCGTCTCATTCGGCTGCTCGCGATCGCCTTCCGGATAATGCGTATCGACGAGATATTCGACGATCTCGTCCGCGGCATTGAGGATGTACTCCTTCCCCTCGCGCCCTTCGAGAATCGAGCGTCGCAGCGTGTAGATCGACTCACGCTGCTTGTTCATCACATCGTCGTATTCGAGGAGGTGCTTGCGGGCCTCGAAATTGCGGCCCTCGACCTGCTTCTGCGCGCGCTCGATGGCGCGCGTGACCATGCCGTGCTCGATGGGCACGCCCTCTTCCATGCCCAGGCGCTCCATCAGGCCCATGATCCGGTCGCCGCCGAAGATGCGCATGAGGTCATCCTCGAGCGACAGATAGAAACGCGACGATCCCGGATCGCCCTGACGTCCGGAGCGTCCGCGAAGCTGATTGTCGATGCGCCGCGATTCGTGGCGCTCCGTGCCGACGATGTGCAGTCCGCCGGCCGCGACCACTTCTTCGTGATCGCGCTTCCACTCCTCGCGCATCTCCTCTTCGATCTTCTTCCGCTCCTTCGGATCCTCGACGTCTTTCGATTTCTGAGCGGCGCGGTATTCCGGATTGCCGCCGAGGAGGATGTCCGTGCCGCGGCCGGCCATGTTCGTGGCGATGGTGACCGCGCCCTTGCTGCCTGCCTGCGCGACGATCTCCGCCTCGCGCTCGTGGTACTTCGCATTGAGCACGACGTGCGGAATGCCGTTGCGCTTCAGCGCGGCCGCCAGAGCCTCGGACTTCTCGATCGAAATCGTTCCGACGAGCGACGGCTGACCCGTGGCCTGCCTCTCCTTGATCTCCTGCACGATCGCGTCGAACTTCTCGCGCTCGGTGCGGTAAACCAGATCGGCCATGTCCTTGCGGATCATCGGCATGTTCGGCGGGATGACCACGACCTCGAGCTTGTAGATCTTGTCGAACTCCGCCGCTTCCGTGTCGGCCGTACCGGTCATGCCGGCCAGCTTCTCGTACATGCGGAAGAGGTTCTGGAAGGTGATTGTGGCGAGGGTCTGATTCTCTGACTCGATGCGCACGCCTTCACGCGCCTCGACAGCCTGGTGCAGACCATCCGACCAGCGGCGGCCGGGCATGAGCCGTCCGGTGAACTCGTCGACGATGATGACTTCGCCGTCATTGACCACGTACTCGACGTCGCGCTTGTAGAGCGTCGCCGCGCGCACGGCCTGATTGACGGAGTGCAGCATGTCCATGTTCGCGGGGTCGTACAGCTCGATCCCGCCCAGGAGTTTCTCGGCGTGCAGCACGCCCTCCTCGGTGAGCACGGCCGTGTGCTGCTTCTCGTCGACCTGGAAGTCCTCGCCGGGGATCAGCTTCGGCACGATGCGGGCCGCGGTGTAGTACTTGTCGGTCGATTCTTCCGAGGGGCCGCTGATGATGAGCGGAGTGCGGGCTTCGTCGATGAGGATGGAGTCGACCTCGTCGACGATCGCGTAAACGGGGTCGCGCTGGACCATCGACTCGAGGTCGAACTTCATGTTGTCGCGGAGGTAGTCGAAGCCGAACTCGTTGTTCGTGCCGTAGGTCACGTCGCAGCGGTACGCGACCTGACGCTCGCGGTCGCCGTGCGGGTTCTGGATGACGCCGACGGTGAGTCCGAGGAACTTGTAGAGGCGGCCCATCCACTCGGAGTCGCGGCGGGCGAGGTAATCGTTGACGGTGACGACGTGCACGCCTCGGCCGGTGAGGGCGTTGAGGTAGACCGGAAGCGTGGCCACGAGGGTCTTGCCTTCGCCGGTCTTCATCTCCGCGATCTTGCCGCTGTGGAGGACCATGCCGCCCATGAGCTGCATGTCGAAGTGCCGCATGTTGAGCACGCGCTTGCCCGCCTCGCGGCAGACGGCAAAAGCCTCGGGGAGCAGATCGTCGAGCGCGGCCTGCAGGTCTGCCTGCGCGGCCTTGACCGCGGTCTCTTCGCGGGGGACTTCTTTTTTCACGTCTTCCAGCGCCTGGACGGCGGGGCGGAGGCGCTCGCGGAACTCGTCCGTCTTCGCGCGCAGCCCCTCGTCGGAGAGGGCGCTGATCTCGGGCTCGAGCGCATTGATGGCAGCAACGGCCGGCCGCATGGCCTTCACGTCCCGCTCGTGCTTCGAGCCAAATATCATGGTGAGGATCTTGTTGATCATAGGAGTCTCTCTATTTCGAAACGGAAGGCGCAGCAACGACCACGCCCGTACGGAGGAAAGGAAACGCTCAACGCGCGCGCGCGGGGGCGCGCGGCGACGCGGCGCCGGTCAGAGGCGCAAGGACCCGCCGGACGCTGATCGAAGCAAACCAGGGGCGGCGGGCACGGCCATCGCGCGTAAAGCGAACCGTGGTCTGCCCCGCACGCTGCGAGCGTCGCGAGTCGCGGGACACAGTCACGCTGGCGGGCGCCGGACGCGACGCGGCTGCATCGGTCAGCAATCCCAGCGCAATGGCGATGAAGAAACAGAGGGTCATGAAAGTGTCGGCAAGCTTATCAAATCACTGGCGCAGGATCGTCAGCCGGTCCAGGGTCATCCAGGTCTGGTGTCCCAGGAAGATCACCAACGCGAAATAGAGGACCGCAATTGCCGCACGCTGACCTCCGCTGATTTCGTAGAAATGGGGATCCGTTTTCTCTCGCACGATCGAGGCATACACCTGAAACGCGGCGAGCACGGCAATGAGAATGAACAGCGGATTGGGCTGGTCCACCACTTTGTAGACGATCGCTCCGCCGCCGATGACCCACATCCACTTCGTGATCGCCGCCGAGATGCGGCCGCCATCCAGCATCCCGATCGGGATCATGTTGACGAGATTCAATCCGAAGCCGAGAAATGCGATCCACAGGTAGAGCGGATCGTCGCTCCATTTGTAGATCTGCAGGGTTACCAATGACGCCATCGTCCCGAAGAACGGACCCGCCAGGCCGATGATCGCGTCATCGAAAACCGTGCGCGGCTGATCCTTGAGGGTGACCGCGCCGCCGATGAACGGAATGAAGACCATGAAGCCGGCGCGCAGCCCCTTCGCACGGATGGCCACGGCATGACCGACCTCGTGAATCAGCGTAATGACGACGAAGCCGATGACGACGCCCAACCGGTATTGGTACGCGTACGTCGCGATCGTCACGACAAACGAGCCTCCCGCAATCGCGTACTGCGTCGCGCCGAAGCCTTCGAAGGGATTGACGAAGAGGACGCGCACGCGCTCGACGAGCACGATCAACAGGGCTTTGGCCTTCAGCGCGGCAACGCCGAGGAGCAGGATCAATCCTGACAGGATTTTCGGCAGCGAACGGCGGGAGGACATGGTAATGGGCCCGCGTCTACAACGAGGCCAAGTCGTTTGTATTCCGAACGATGAAGGATGAGCGATGAACGATGAACGCCTCCCGCCCTCTGTTCATCGTTCATCGTTCATCGTTCATCGCTCGTTATGATGCGGCCCGTGTCCGATGTCGATACTCTTCGCGAAGAGCTGAAGGCCCGCGGCTACCTGTCGCACGGCATCGAGCGTTGGTTTGCGCTCGATCCGTGGAGCTCGCGGGCGTTCTGGCTGGAGTTGGCGACCGTCGCGTTGAAGGCGGCGACGCTCATCGCGGCGTTCGGCGCGCTGCCGCTGACGGCGGTGATGCTGTTCCGCAACTACCCTCTCCGCGCGCTCGAGACGCTGGAGCTCTTCGCGACATACGCCGCGGCCTGGCTGGCTCTCGCATTCGCGTTCGTCGTGCTCGTCGCGCTGATTCTCAAAGTGCGGCCGGCTCTGCCGATCGACACGCCGCGCGCGCTGCTGGCCATCTCGCTCGTCGCGAGCGCGCTTCTCGTCGCGCCGGTCGCGGCGTGGTGGTACGCGTTCGACACATCGCCTCCGCTACCCGAGCTCGCGACCGGCGTCGCGCTGATGGCGGTGTTCTTCCTCGTCAGCACGATCGTGGTTTCCGCGGCGCTGCTGTCGTTCTCGATCTATGAGCTCCGGCGCGTGCCCGCAATCCACGCGAAGCCGCGCGGCGTGCCGATGGCCATTGCCGCGATCGTGCTGATCGCGATGCTGTTCGTTCCCGCGTACGTGGACCGCGACCGCGTGACGGCCGAGCCGATGGTGGTGACGACGCCGACGAGTACGCGCGTCGCGCTGATCGCCGTCGACGGCCTCACGTACGAGATCCTGCAGTCGCGCCCCGATCTGGTGCGCATCGCGCCGAGGGCTGCGCGCGTTCCCACGCTGCCCGCCGACTCCACCGCCGAACGCTGGGCCTCCCTCGGCACGGGAGTCCGCACGGACGCGCACGAAGTCCGCGCGATCGAAGGCATCCGCTTCGTCGGCACGACGCACATCCTCCAGCGCATCTCGCACGCGGACTTCGTACTGCAGCACGTCGCGCCCGCGTTGCGCATCGCGCGCCGCGAGCCGCTGCCGCCGACGGTGCGCCGCCGCGATTACGTCTGGGAGATCGTCACGGCGCGTGGTCTGCCGGGCATCTCGGTGAACTGGTGGGCGACCTCGGACGCGAAGGACGGAGCGCTGCAGGCCGTCGGACCGGAGTCGGTGTTCACGGCCGCAAAAGGCGACGCCCTGCGCGTCGATGCGACCGCGACGTCGCGGTTTCTGGCATTGCTCGACGAGCGCAA
>Ga0075421_100008164_pt1 | contig 12853 bp, 9 predicted proteins | sample SoiMetdeltSBSDD5_FD_75292 | JGI IMG/M metagenome (GOLD analysis project Ga0075421, IMG submission 75292) | Bulk soil microbial communities from a Populus tree surrounding site in Tennessee, USA - Soil MetaG P. deltoides SBSDD5 | ecosystem: Environmental > Terrestrial > Soil > Tree plantation... | reverse complement strand
ATCGAGCAGGACGATGTCGTACGCCGAGCCCGTAAACGCAGAGCGCAGGCGGCCGCGCGACGCGGGCTCATACTCGGCCGGCAGCGCGTCCGCCCACTCGAGCGTCACGTGGTGCGCGAGCAGCTGGCGATACTCGGGCCGGTCGCTGACGATGAGCACGCGCAGCGTCATGGGCTCGCTTCCCTGATGCCGAGCACGAGGTCGCTTACATTGGTCCCCGTCGGGCCCGTGTGCAGCAGGTCGCCGCATTCCTCCAGATAGGTGCCCGAGTCGGCGCGAGAAAGGAATTCCAGCGCGTCGAGGCCCGCTTCCGCGCCGCGTGTGCAGGTCGTGTCGTCGACGATCGCTCCCGCATCGTCGCTTGCGCCGTCGATGCCATCCGTCCCGGCGGCGAGCAGCGTGAGTCCGGTCTTGCCCGCCATCGCGACAGCGGCAGCGAGCGCGAGCTGCTGGTTGCGGCCGCCGCGGCCTGCGCTCGCCGGCAGCGTCACCGTCGACTCCCCGCCCCAGATCCACATCGTTCCCGGCGCCGCGGCGGCGATGCGGCGGGCGAAGGTCCGGCCGAGCGCGACGGCATCGCCCGCGAACTCGCCGCGTCCGGCGCGCACGACGCGACATCCCTGGCCACACGCCCGCTCGCGCGCCGCCGCCCTGGCGTGACGGTTCGACGCGACGATACGCGCAGGCACCCGGGGCGTCACGATGCGCGCACGATCCGGGCAACGCGCGAGTACGTCGGCAACGTCGGCTGGCAGGGACCGCGGCAGCGAGCTGCTTCCCTGCCTTCGATGCAGCAGGCCCGAGCCGATCACCGCCGGATCATCCTCCGGAACATCGGAAATCATGAGCGCGATCCCGGTGCGCGGCGCGGCAATCTCCGCCAGGCCTCCACCCTTGATACTGGACATGCGGCGGCGCACCGCGTTGATCGACGCGATACCCAGCCCCGAGGCCAGCAGCCAGCCGTTCACCCGTTGCAGCTCCGCCAGCGTGATTCCCGGTGCCGGCACTTCGACCAGGCTCGAGGCGCCGCCGGAGATGAGCCAGAGCAGCCGCGCGCTTTGCGGCAGCGCCTCGACAAACTCGACGACTGCCCGACCCGCCAGGACGCTACGAGCGTCGGGCTGCGGATGCACCGACTCGATCACGCGAATGCGCGCCCGCTGCAGGGCGTCGATCGACGCCGCACGCCCCGGGACAGTCACGACCAGCGCCTGCACCACCCGTTCTCCGAGACCGTCGATGGCTCCAGCCGTCATCGCTCCCGCTGCCTTGCCGATCGCCACGACATGCCATCGACCGTCGAGCGACTCGCAATCCAGCTGTCGGCGGACGCAGCCCCGCCCGTCGACCGCCTGCAGCGCCGCATCAAAACACGTCAGCAGCAGCGATCGCGACCCGGATGGCCGCCGCTTCGGCAGGGTCATGACCCGCCTGGCGGTCCCCGCTCGCCGCTCAGGTGCTGCCGACGGCCTTGAGCGAGCCACGGCCCGCGCCACGCTTGCGCGCCTTGGCCTGGTCCGATCGCTCGGACTCCACGCGCGCCAGGTATTCCGCTGTCACGTCGCCGGTGACGTATTCGCCCGAGAAGCAGGATGTATCGAACTCCGTCACCGCGGCGTCGTGATGCTTAACGGCCCGGACCAGATCATCGAGATCCTGATAGATGAGCCAGTCGGCGCCGATTATGTTGGCGACCTCCTCGTCGCTGCGGCCAGCCGCAACGAGCTCCGAGGCGGCCGGCATGTCGATGCCGTACACGTTCGGATACTTGACCGGCGGCGCCGCGGACGCGAAGTACACCTGGCGGGCACCGGCTTCGCGCGCGAGGTCGATGATCTGCGCCGAGGTCGTGCCGCGCACGATCGAGTCGTCGACGAGCAGCACGGTCTTGCCCTTGAACTCGAGGCCGATCGCGTTCAGCTTGCTGCGCACCGAGCGCGCGCGCAGATCCTGGCCCGGCATGATGAAGGTGCGTCCGATATACCGGTTCTTGATGAATCCCTCGCGGTACTTGGCGCCCAGCAGCTGCGCAACCTGCAGCGCGCTGGTGCGGCTGGTGTCTGGAATCGGAATCACGACGTCGATGCCGTGATCCGGTCGCACCCGCCGGATCTTCTCGGCCAGCAGCTCGCCCATCCGCAGGCGCGCCTTGTAGACGGAGATGTTGTCGATGATCGAGTCGGGCCGCGCGAAGTACACGTACTCGAAGATGCACGGCGTATGGCGCGCCACCTCCATGCACTGGCGGGCGTACAGCCTGCCCTGCTCGTCGATGAACACGGCTTCCCCCGGACCGACGTCGCGCAGCAGCTCGAACCCGAGCATGTCGAGTGCGACGCTCTCCGAGGCGAGCATGTGCTCGCGGCCGCGCGGGCCCTCGCGGGTGCCGATTACCAGAGGCCGGATGCCGTGCGGATCGCGAAAGCCCAGCACGCCGTGGCCTAGGATCATCGCCACTGCAGCGTACGCGCCGCGGCAGCGCCGGTACACTGCGCTCACGACCGCGAAGATGTCGTCGGCCGATGCCCGCGGCGTGCCGAAGCGCTGCATCTCGCTCGCCAGCACGTTGAGCAGCACCTCAGAGTCGGAAGTGGTGTTCAGGTGCCGCAAATCCTCCCATACAAGCACCTCGGATAGCTCCGCGGCGTTCGTCAGGTTGCCGTTGTGGGCCAGGCAGATGCCGTAGGGCGAATTGACGTAGAACGGCTGGGCTTCGTCCGAGGTGTCGCATCCCGCCGTGGGGTAGCGGACATGGCCGACGCCCATGTTGCCCTTGAGCCGCAGCATGTGCTTATGCTGGAAGACGTCGCGGACCAGTCCGTTGTCCTTGCGCAGGAAGAGCTCGCCTTCGTGCGCGGTCATGATGCCCGCGGCGTCCTGGCCGCGATGCTGCAGCACGGTGAGCGCATCGTAGAGCTGCTGGTTGACCGGACTGTGACTGACGATGCCGACGATGCCGCACATGGTGGTGTCAGGTTCCCTCGGTTGCCGCTTCAGCCATCTGTTTGCCGGTCTCGACGTAGCTCCGCAGGATGCCGGCCATCTCCACCGCGGCCGGCATCAGCATCGAGCGCCGCCACCAGGACTCGGAGTCCAGCTTCGCCGCCTGCCCGAGCATGACCGCGAAACCCGCGATCACCGCGCCGCGGACCAGTCCGAACACCGCGCCGAGCATGCGGTCGAGACCGAGGCTCAATCCCGAGCGCTGCACGAGATAACTGAGGAGACCTGCCAGCAGCCACCCGGCGATCACCACGGTGATCAGCAGAATGCCGCGCGCAACCCATGTCTGCAGTGCCGTGCCGGCCAGCGCGCCGCCGAGGTGAGGCTCGAGCAGACCCGAGTACTTCCACGCGATCCACAGACCGACCAGCCAGGCGAGCAAAGCGATCGACTCGCGGAGGAAGCCGCGTATCGCACCAAAGATTACCGAGAGGACAATTACTGCGAGCAGGATGTAATCCACTGCGCTCATGCGGTTGCCGTTGCGATCGCACGTCGTCGGAGACCGCGCATCTTACCAGAGTGGCCTGCGCCACGATGCGCGGTGGTACGCGTCTTGCAGCGGTCGATGCGACTCCTCACCTCAGTCGTTCGCCACGAGCGAGACTGGCAGCCCGCGGGCCTTCAGGCGACCGGCAAGCGCATCCGCAGCCGCGCGAGCCGCTTCCGGCCCGACACGTACTCGATGCAGGCTCTTGCCGTTGCGTTCGACGGAGGAGACATAGGCGGAGAACCCGTCCTCCTCCAGTTGCTCGACCAGCTTGCGTGCCGACTCGGACGATCCGAACGCGCCCACTTGTACCGACCACGTACCCCGCGATGGTCTGCTGTCGCCGGCAGCAGTCGCTGCTGCCTTCTCTGTGACCGGTGGCGCTGCAGCTCCCTGCGCCCTGCCACTTCCGGAGCGGGACTCCGGCGCGGCTGCCGTCGTGCCCTGCGCTACCGATGTTTCGCGGGCGCGCGCAGATGCTGTTTGCGATGGAGCCGACGCTTGCGGCGGAGCGGCCTGGCTCGCATGAGGTTCGGGTGACGGCGTGGCACGCGAACTCTGTTCGGTCGCAAGCGGTGGCGTCTCGGGCGTGAACCGGGCGCGCGGCATTGCCGCGTCGGCCGTCGACGCAGCTCCCGGTTTGCCGAGCTCGATCGTGTACGTGCGCGTCGGGCCGTCACCTGTCGTCGCAACAGGTGTCTCGCCGGGCGCGACCTTGCGACCCGACAGCAATTCCGGGACCACGAGTACCACGAGCAGCACGAGTACGCTGGCGCCGATCAGGCGCGCTTTCAACGACCGATCCATGGCGCGGATTATAGTCACTGGCGCATCGCGGCGAGGCCGGCGGTTGTCAGCTCATCGAGCACAGGGCCGACGGTGTGGAAGGACCCGAAGACGACGATGCGCTCGCCCGGGCGCGCGCTTTGTCGCGCGAGCCGCATCGCTTCGCGGACAGTGCCGCCCGGATGCATCCGCACGCCGGCCTCCACAGCGCGGCGCGCGAGCTCGACATCGGCGAGACCACGCGGGCCTTCGGTCGTCGCCGAGATCCAGGAGTCGACACATCCACGCAGCCGGATAAGCACCGCCGGCACGTCCTTGTCCGCAAGCATGCCGCAGACGGCAAGCGTTCGACGGTCGCCGCGTGTCGCCGACAGGCTGTGGGCGAGCATGCCCGCGGCGGCCGGATTGTGGGCCACGTCCAGCACCCATTCGACGTCCCGATCGACGAATCTCTGAAAGCGACCTGGCAGGGAGACGCTCTCCAGTCCGCGCACGATCGCATCGCGGGCGAGCGGCAGGCGCGTCCGAAGCTCCGTCAATGCCGCGATCGTCGTCGCCGCGTTGCCGAGCTGCGCCGTGCCGGCCAGTGCGGGCGCCGGCAGATCGGTCAGATGGTCCGAAGCCCGGTCCCTGCCAGGATGGTAATCCCACCGTCCGCCAGGTCGCGGGACCTCGCGGAAGTCGCGACCCCGGAGCTTGAGGACCGCGCCAACGGCATCCGCGGTTTCGATCAGCGAGGCCGGCGCGGGTTCGTCGCCGCCGAACAGCGCGGGGCGGCCTGCGCGGAATATGCCGGCCTTCTCGCGCGCTATGCTCTCGATATCCTCCCCAAGCCACTCGGCGTGATCGATGCCAACCGACACCACCACCGCCACGTCGGCGTCGACGATGTTGACCGCGTCGAGGCGCCCGCCCATTCCGACCTCGAGGATCAGGGCGTCCGGCGCGGCGGTCTCGAAGATCAGCAGCGCAGCGAGCGTATTGAACTCGAAAAAGGTCAGCGTGTCCGGCCCGAGCGCATCGGCGATGCGCTCGAACGCCGCAACCAGCGAGGCGGCCGATGCCCGCTCGCCCCGGACGCAGATCCGCTCCGAATAGTCGACCAGGTGCGGCGAGGTAAAAGTCGCCGTGCGATACCCGCCGGCGCGCAGGATCGCGTCGGCCAAGGCGACGCAGGATCCCTTGCCGTTGGTCCCGCCGACGACGATCACCGGGCAGCGCGGCGGGGCCCAGCCGCTGCGTCGCGCGACGCGCCGCACTCGCTCGAGACCGGGCTCGATGGGTTGTGGGTGCAGCGTGAGCTGCCAATCGAGCCACGCACCGAGGCCGTCGAAGCGGACGTGCCCCGGCATCTCAGGCGGGCTCAGCCGCGGCCTCCGGGCGTGGCTGATTGGTGAGCAGCGCGATCAATGCCGCGATGCGATCGCGCATGTCGCGCCGGTCAACGATCATGTCGATGGCGCCATGCTCGAGCAGGAACTCGCTGCGCTGGAACCCTTCGGGCAGCGTCTGTCGCACCGTCTGCTCGATGACCCGCGGACCCGCAAAGCCGATCAGGGCGCGCGGTTCCGCCAGGTTGAGATCGCCGAGCATCGCCAGGCTGGCGGAGACACCGCCAGTTGTCGGATCCGTGAGCACCGATATGTACGGCAGGCCGGCGTCAGCCATGCGCGCCAGCACCGCGCTGGTCTTGCTCATCTGCAGCAGTGACAGCAGTCCCTCCTGCATCCGCGCCCCGCCGCTCGACGAGAAGCAGATCAACGATGCGCGGTGCTCGAGGCAGTGCTCTGCGCCGCGTGCGAAGCGCTCACCGACCACCGAGCCCATCGAGCCACCGAGGAATCGGAATTCAAAGGCGCAAGCCACGACCGGCAGACCCTGGAGCTTACCGGCCATCACGACCAGCGCGTCCTTCTCGCCGGTCTGTTTCTGCGCGGCCTGCAGCCGATCGCGATAACGCTTGCTGTCGCGGAACTTGAGCGGATCCTCGGGCTCGACCTCGACTGCCAGCTCCTGCGCCGAGTCCTCGTCGAGGAAGCGGCTGAGACGGTCGCGCGCGCCGACCCGCATGTGATGGCTGCACTTAGGGCAGACGTGCAGGTTGCGGTCGAGTTCAGCGCGGTACAACACCGCGTCGCAGGCGGGGCATTTGATCCACAGCCCCTCCGGGACCGAGCGCGTGCGGCGCTCGGTCTTGATCCGGGACGGCATGATCTTCTCGAACCAGGTCACGGCGTCCTCCCTCTATGGGCCTCGCGAGTCTATACGCCGCGCAGGCCCGGACAAGGAGCGGGCACGTCGGGCGGGGGTATCCCGAACTCGTCCGGATACTCGACCCGTGCGAGATAGAGTCCCTGCGGCGAAGCGGTGACCGCCCCCAGCCGCCGATCGCGGGCCCGGAGCAGCTCTGCGATCCAGAGGGGTGGCCGATCCCCGGTACCGACCGCGATCAGCGCGCCCGCGATGTTGCGCACCATGTGGTGCAGGAAGGCATTGGCACGAACGGTGACCGCGAGATCCGCTCCCGCGCGCTCGACCGCGATGTGAGTGACCCTGCGCAGCGCCGTCGGCGACTGGCACTCGGCGGCGCGGAACGACGAAAAGTCGTGCTCGCCCACCAGCGCCTGCGCCGCCGAATGCATCGCCTGGGCATCCAGTGGTCGTCGAACCCAGCACACCTGTCGGCGCAGCAGCGCCGGCCGGCAGGGCTGATTGACGATCCGGTAGATGTAGGTCCGCGACACCGCGCTGTAGCGTGCATGGAAGGTGTCCGGGACGGATTGTGCCCAGAGCACCGTAACCTCGGCGGGAAGTTCCGTGTTCGCACCGAGCGTCCAGCTGCGGGTCGTCCGCACTGCGGCGCTATCGAAATGAGCAACCTGCATCAGAGCGTGAACGCCGGCGTCGGTGCGGCCGGCAGCCGTGACCGGCACCGGATGATCGGCCACCGTCGCGAGCGCGCGCTCGACCTCCCGCTGGACACTCCGTGCGTGCGCCTGCGCCTGCCATCCGGCAAACGCAGTTCCGTCGTACTCGATTCCCAGCGCGATCCGGACCAGCGGCGTCTCAGGGCAGGCTCGACATCAGTCGCTGCGCTTCCTGCTTCTGCGTGTTGCTGCCTTCCTGAAGGACCTCCTCCAGGATGCTGCGCGCGCCTTCCGGATCACCCATGTCGATGTAGGCGCGTGCGAGATCGAGCTTGGTGCCCACTTCGCTCATCGTTGCCGGCTCGTCGCCCAACCCGAAGTCCGCGCCGCGGAATCCCGGCGCCGGCTGGATACCCGTCGACTCGATGGTAGGCAGCTCACCGGTCGTATCGAGCATGGGCATGATGCCGGTTTCCTCGGCCTTGACGATCTTGAGTGTCTGAGTGCCGCCGCGGGTGATTCCGGTCTGGTTGAGCGTGTCCTCCTCCTCTTCCTCGGCGCCCGGGAGAGTCTCGCGCTTTACTGCGGGACGACGGTGTGTGTCGTCGGCCTCGGCGGACGACGCTGCGCTGCGGACCGCTGCAGGTCGCTCGACCGTATCGTCGACCTGCGCGCGGCGCACGGGCCGCTCCACAGTGTCCTCGACCTGGCTGCGGCGCATCGGGCGCTCGACGGTGTCCTCGACCTGGTTTGCGCGCATTGGACGTTCGACGGTGTCCTCCACCTGCGCGGGTGAGGCCGGCGCGAACAGGTCCTCGTCCTCGAGGCCGCCCAGCTCCTCGACATCCAGTCCGAGGCTCTCGAGAGCCACTTCCTGGGTTGGCTCGACGGCCGAGGGATCGAACATCTGCGATTCGACGGTCGGGGCGAGCGACGCAAGGTCGGCGCCGCGCAGCGGCTCGTCGAGGATGAAGTCGATCCCGGTGCTGCCGGTGCCCTCCTCTGGACCCTTGTCGAGATCGATATCCGTCGCTGTGGACTCCGGACCCTCCGCCAGGAAGTCCAGGTCTGTCAGCTGCTGCGTTGCGGCAAGCTCCATGTCAACGCTGGTCGGACCCGTGCCGGTCGCATGCATGAACATCGAGTCCTCCGGGGCAATCTGCTTGCCCATGATGAGGACCTTGTCCCACTCGCCGGCCGACATGCTGGTCCGCTCGGGGTACATCTCGCGAGCAACTTCCAGGAATTTGTCTCGATTACCCCAGACGAAGAAGATCTCGAGCAGCTTCAGGCGCAGGTCGCGCCGCTGCGGCTCGCGCTTGATCGCAAGCTGGACGAGGTCCGCCGCCTGGTCGTACAGCCCGTACGCCATGTGGAAATCGGCCTCGGCGAGCGGATCGCCCGCCTCGGTGCTGACTGCCGCGTCGTTCGACAAGGTGTCGTCGAGCGACACAGGCTTGCGCGCCGACTCCGCTTCCGCCGGTGCGGCAGCGACGGGAACCGGTCGGGACCGCGGCGGCGGCGCCTCGATCGGCCGCTTCTCCTCGACGAGGATGTCGCCTTCGCCGCGGGGCGGCAGCTTGACCGGACGCTCGCGCAGATCGCCTTCGCGCGGAGTAAAGACCTCGTCGAAGGTATCGGGAGCCTCGGCAAGCTGGCGTCGTCGCCGCAAGAATAGGAATGCGAGCAGCAGCAGGACCAGCGCGGCCAGCGCCCACCAGTACTGAATTACGCGATCGAGCAGCGAAGGCTCGGGCTCGGTCGGAGCCGGCGCGGGCTTCGCCTGCGGCGGAGGCTTAGTCTCTTCGGCCACCGGGGCCGGCGCGGGTTCGGCGACCGGGGGTTCCGCAACCGGTGCCGCCTCTACCGGGGCCTCCGCTGCCACCGGTTCGCCCCCCGTCGCATCCGGCGCAGTGGGCCCTGGCTCGGCGGGCGTCGTCGGCACGGCCTGCCCCTGCAGGCTTGCGAGCTCGGCGTTCCGGACCTCGAGCAGGCGGCGCGCCTCGGCCAGCTCGGCCTCAAGTTGCTGCACGCGGGCCTGCAGTGCGCTCGACTCCGCCCCCGGCGTCGCAGCGGAAGGCGGCGTGGTAGATGCGGCTGGACTGCCCTGCTGTGGCGTCACCAGCTTCAGTCGAGCCTCGGCCTGCCCGCCCGCCGTCGATCCCTCCCGCCACTGGCGGTACTGACGCGACACCTCGGCCGCGGCCTCGCTCGCGGAGATCGCTCCAACCGTGGAGGAATCGGGGATCGCCAGGTCGCTCCCTTCGCGCAGCACATTGATGTTTGCGTCGAATGCCTGCGGGTTCGCCTGATAGATGGCGAGCATCGCCCGGTTGACGTCCGAGCGAGTACCCGGGTAGGCGTCGCTCGCGATACCCCACAAGGTGTCATTTGCCTGGACCCGGTACGTCGAGCCAGGCTCAGCACCCGCCGCGGGGCCCGCACTGGCTCGCGGGGCGCTGTACTCGGCCGGCGGTGTGGGGGCCTTCGCGGGCGGCGCGTACGTCTCCGCCGGCGCGGGGCGCGGCGCGGCGGTCGTCGCGCGGGGCGTCGCCACGGGCGTCTCGGCGACGGCGGGACCCGGCGCGTATACGGGCGGGTCGAGCAGAACCGTGTATTCGCGAAGCAGCCGTCCCCGCGGCCAGTTGGCATCGACCAGGAACGTGACAAACGGCTCGGTCACCGGTCTCGGGGAGGTGACCCGCAGGACCTCCTGGCCGCCTGCGTTGCGGTCCACGGAGAAGGTGAACTCGGAAAGATAAGCGGGCCGGTCGAGCCCATAGCGGGCGAAAGTGTCATTCGAGGCGATGGACGCGCGAAGCGCCGCCAGGTCCTCGGCGGTCGCGTCGACAAGCTGGATTTCCGCATCGAACGGCTGGTTGAGCGCCGACTTGAGGCGGATATCCCCGAGACCCAGCGCGTACACGGCCGTCGGCGACAGCAACACGCTCAGCAGGAGAATACGGCGAACGGCAATCTTCATTCGGGGCTCCCCGCGCACGCAATCGTCTTCCCGGGCGGTCGGCGGCTGCACCGGGGCTTATTCACGTGAGTTCTTCAAATTAGACATAACTATAGCCGACAGCTACACCCACGCCCACCTGCCAACGGCTCTGTGCGCGTATGTGGCCGGCATATGTAGCGTGTCCCGCCCCGACCGGTCCGGACACGGTGCACAGTTCCGACCTCACCGCCGCCGGCAAATGTCGGGAGTTGGCGAGCGGACGTCCGCATTCTGGGCTCTGTGGCGCAGGAAATGATCCATGAGCACGAGCGCAAGCATCGCTTCGGCGATCGGGACGGCGCGCAGCCCCACGCAGGGGTCGTGACGACCGGTCGTCGAGATCTCGGCCGCCTGACCCGCGATGTCGATGGTGCGGCCGGGCAGGACGATGCTCGAGGTGGGCTTCAAGGCCAGGCTCACGACGATGTCCTGACCGGAGCTGATGCCGCCCAGCGTCCCGCCCGCATGGTTGGACAGAAAGCCCTCCGGGGTGAGCTCGTCGCGATGCTGCGATCCGCGCTGCTCGACTACGCCGAACCCGTCGCCGATCTCGACGCCCTTGACCGCGTTGATGCCCATCATCGCGGACGCAAGGTCCGCGTCGAGCCGCGCGAACACCGGTTCGCCGAGGCCCGACGGCACGCCGCGGGCGCGCACGGTGACGCGCGCGCCGATCGAGTCGCCCTCACGACGCAGCCGGTTGATCAGATCCTCGATCGCCGCGAGCTGCGAAGGGTCTGCGCAGAAGAAAGGGTTGGCATCCACCGCGTCGAGGTCCGATGCGGCGAGCGTGAGCGGCCCCACCTGTGCGAGCCACCCCCGGATCTCGACCCCGAGCCGCTCTCGCAGATACTTGCGCGCGATCGCTCCGGCCGCGACGCGGATCGCTGTCTCGCGCGCCGATGAGCGCCCGCCGCCGCGGTGGTCACGTCTGCCGTACTTCTGCTGGTAGGTGTAATCCGCGTGCCCCGGCCGGAAGCGATCGCGGATCTTCTCGTAGTCATACGAGCGGTGATCTTCGTTCTCGATGAGCACGCCGATGGGCGTGCCCGTGGTCAGGCCTTCGAACACTCCGGACAGGATGCGCACCCGATCGGGCTCGCGTCGCTGGCTGGTGAAGCGCGAGGTACCTGGCCGACGCCGATCGACCTCGCGCTGCAGATCCTCCTCGGCGAGATCGAGCCCGGGCGGGCAACCGTCGATGACTCCTCCCAGCGCGGGACCGTGACTCTCGCCGAAGGTGGTGACCGTGAACAGCTGGCCGAAGGAATTACCCGACATTCTTGCTCCGTCGCTTGAGTACGGCGTCGTTGGCCTCGAGCTCCGCGCGCGTCAACCGGAATACACCCCCGCCGCCATGCTCGAACTGAAGCCACACGAAAGGCAGCTCGGGGAACGCGGTCTCGAGCCGGGCGTCGCTGTCGCCGACCTCGACGAAGAGCGTCCCGTCCGTTCCCAGGTGACGCGCCGCGCCGGCAAGGATGCGTCTCGCTGCATGGAGCCCATCCGCACCCGCCCGTAATGCGAGCTCCGGCTCGTGGGCGTACTCGGCCGGCAACTGCGCCATCTCTGCGTCGCTCACATAAGGCGGGTTGGAAAGGATGAGATCGTAGCGGCGACCGAACACCGGTGCGTAGAAATCGCCGGCGAGAAGCTGCACGCGATCCGCGACGTTGTGTCGCGCGACGTTGCGACGCGCAATCTCGAGCGCGTCGGGCGAAATGTCGACGGCATCGACGGTTGCATGCGGCAGCGCCAGCGCGCACGCGATCGCGATGCATCCCGACCCGGTCCCGAGGTCGAGCACGCGGCGCACGCGGTCGGGATCGACCCACGGCCGAAACAACGCGAGTATCAGCTCCGCGAACGGCGAGCGCGGCACGATCACGCGCGGGTCGATCTCGAACTCGAGGCCGGCGAACCACATCCTCCCCATCAGGTACGCGGACGGTATCCGGCGACCGATCCGCTCCGCGAAGAGAGCGAGCACGGCGGCACGCGCGGACGCGTTTGGCCTGAGATCGTACGCCTCGGCCGCCCGGTCGTGATCGAGCCCGAGGGCGTGAAAGGCCAGCGCCGCGGCATCGTCCAGAGCCGTGTCCGTCCCGTGACCGAAAGCGAGCCGCGCGTGCTCGAATTCGGCCGCGCCAAAGCGGATCAGCTCCGCCACGCTCGCCTCAGACGGCGGGTCGCGCGCAAAGGCCGTGGCAGCGGTCATGGGCCGCTTGGTCGATGTGGGATAATCGTCACCTTCCCGGATCCGGTTCCCCCGCAGCTCCCCATGTCCGCACGCCCTCTGCTGATCGGCGCCGTCGCGATTGTAGCGTTTGCCGTCGGCGCGATCCTTGCCCGTGGCTGGCACGGTCCGTCTCCCGCGCCCACGCACGCGACCGAGATCGCTCCGCCGCGGCAACTGCCCGAGGTCACTCTCACCGACCAGGACGGCAAGCCGCTCGACGCCACCTTCTTCCGGCAGGGATGGACGCTGGTGTTCTTCGGCTTCACGCGCTGCCCGGATGTCTGTCCCACCACGCTCGCGACCCTCGCCCGGACGCGCGCGGCGCTTGCCGACCTGCCGGTGGCGCAGCAGCCCCGCGTGCTGCTGGTGAGCGTCGACCCGGAGCACGACCGGGCATCGCTGCTCGGGGACTACGTCCGGCACTATGACCCGACCTTTCACGCGGCGACGGGTAACCCGGA
>Ga0075421_100008162_pt1 | contig 12855 bp, 9 predicted proteins | sample SoiMetdeltSBSDD5_FD_75292 | JGI IMG/M metagenome (GOLD analysis project Ga0075421, IMG submission 75292) | Bulk soil microbial communities from a Populus tree surrounding site in Tennessee, USA - Soil MetaG P. deltoides SBSDD5 | ecosystem: Environmental > Terrestrial > Soil > Tree plantation... | reverse complement strand
GGTTTGATCGGTGATCGTAGACGGAGACTGCAAGAGATAGTGGCACTCCAGGCGCGCGTCGAAGGAGCGGCGCTCAAACTTCTCGGGACTCATCGAAGCTGTTGTACCATGAGCTTCGAGAACACATGATGTCGAAAATGCCTGCTCTCGTGAAGAAAACCGGCGCTCCGGGCATCGAGCTCGAAGCGGTCGACCGGCCCACTCTTGGCCGTGATGAGGTGCTGATCCGGATCCAGAAGACCGGGATCTGCGGTACGGATCTTCACATTTACGAGTGGGATGAATGGGCGCAGAGCCGGGTGCGTCCGCCGTTCGTCGTCGGACATGAGTTCATGGGGGTGATCGAGGCTGTCGGCGAAGGCGTGGACGGCTTCAAGCCGGGCGAGCAGGTCTCCGGCGAGGGTCATATCGGCTGTGGTCATTGTTACTTCTGCCGGACGGGACAGGGGCATATCTGCCGGAAGGTCGAGATTATCGGTGTCGACCGCGATGGGTGTTTCGCCGAGTTCATGCGGCTTCCGGAGACGAATGTCTGGAAGGTGCAGCCAGGGATTCCGCGCGAGGTGGCGGCGATCTTCGATCCGCTGGGGAACGCGATGCACACCGTGATGGCGCAGCCGGTCGCGGGCAGGAGTCTGGCGATCGTGGGCGCCGGGGCCATTGGGCTGATGGCGTGCAAGATCGCCAAGGCGGCGGGGGCGCTGAGCGTCGTGGTAGTGGAGCCGAGACCTAAAAAGCGTGAACTGGCTTGTCAGTTCGGCGCCGATGACGCCTACGATCCTGTCAAGACCGGCTGGCTCGAAGAGTTCATCGCCAAGACTCCGGATGGCGTCGGCGCCGATATCGTGCTCGAGATTTCGGGCAGCGTCTCGGGAATTCGCAATGCGTTCGAAATGGTGCGGCCGGGCGGCGATGTGGCGCTGCTCGGGATCCCGGCCAGTCCGGTCACCTTGAACCTGTCGGAGGCGATCATCTTCAAGGGGGTCACGGTCCGCGGGATCAACGGGCGGCTCATGTATAAGACCTGGTATCAGTGCGAACGCTTTCTGCTGGAGCACAAGCTAGACATCTCGCCGCTAATCACGCACCAGATGCCCTATAAGCAATACGAGGAAGCTTTCGGGCTGCTGCAGCGCGGGGAAGCGGTGAAAATCATCCTCGATTGGGAATGATAGGATAACGAAGGTATGCCAGACAAAAACGATCACGTTTTCGGATTCAACACGCGGACTCTGCACGCGGGGCATTCGCCCGACGCGGCCAGTCACGCGCGAGCCGTCCCCATTTACCAGACCACGTCCTTCGTTTTCGAGGACACCGAGGATGCGGCGGCGCTTTTTAATTTGCAAAAGTTCGGGAATATTTATACCCGAATCATGAATCCGACTACGGGTGTTTTCGAGGAGCGGATGGCGTCGCTGGAGGGCGGCATCGGGGGGCTGGCGACGGGCAGCGGACAGGCGGCGCAGTTTCTGGCGATTACCAGTCTGCTCGATTCCGGCGATCAGATTGTGTCGTCGAGCACGCTGTACGGCGGCACTTACACGCAGTTTGATGTCAGCTTTCGGCGGCTGGGGATCGACACCGTCTTTGTCGATCCGGATAATCCGGAGAATTTTCGCAAGGCGATTACGCCGAGAACGCGGATGCTCTACGCCGAGACGATCAGCAATCCGCGGATGAACGTCCTGGATATTGAGGCGGTCGCCAAGGTTGCGCATGAGGCGAATATTCCGCTGGTGATCGATAACACGTTCGCCTCGCCGTACCTCTGCCGGCCGATCGAGCACGGGGCCGACATTGTTGTGCATTCGGCGACGAAATTCATTGGCGGGCACGGGACGTCGATCGGCGGCGTGATTGTCGACAGCGGCAAGTTTCCTTGGGACAAGGGACACTTCCCGCATATCACGGAGCCGGCCAAGCATTACCACGGGATGAGATTTCACGAGACGTTCGGGGGGCTCGGGTACATCATCAAAGCTCGAACTGACGGTCTGCGCGACTTCGGAACTTCGTTGAGCCCGTTTAACTCCTTCCTGTTTCTGCAAGGGCTCGAAACATTGCCCCTTCGGATGAAGGCTCACTCGGAGAACGGCCTGGCTGTCGCGAAATTTCTGGAAGGGCACAAGACGGTGTCGTGGGTGAATTATCCGGGCCTGGAGTCGAGTCCTTATCGGGCGATGGCGAAGAAATATCTTCCCAAAGGGTGCAGCGCAATTCTGACGTTCGGAATCAAGGGTGGGATGGAGGCCGGCAAGCGTTTCATCGAATCGCTCAAGATGTTTTCGCATTTGGCTAACGTGGGGGACGCCAAGAGCCTGGTGATTCATCCGGCTTCGACTACGCATCGGCAGCTTAGCGAGGACGAGCTGAAGGCTGCTGGCGTGACTCCGGATATGGTGCGCCTTTCGGTGGGGATCGAGGATATTGAGGACATCACCTGGGATCTCGACCAGGCGCTCGCGGCTTCGCAGGTCGGAGCGAAAAAAGCGGGCGTTTGAAAATGCGCACAAACGAACAAGCTAAAGAGGTTTGCTGAAAACTAAACGAACAAGCTAAAGCTTGTTCCACAGTGACTTCGAGTCCTTGATTTGACGTTGTGGAACAAGAGTTAGCTTGTTCATGAGGCGGCGTCTGAGACTATTCGTACCGAAGTGCGACCATCGGATCGACGCGGGTCGCTCGGCGGGCGGGGAAGTAGCAGGCGGCCAGGCCGGCTGCGGTGACTACCGCGACTACGCCGCCTAGAGTCAGCGGATCGTGCGGCGAGATGCCCCAAATCTGGCTCGTGAGGAGTCGCGTCGCTCCGAAAGCTGCGACTAATCCGACTGCGGTTCCGATGGCGATCAGTCGCAAGCCCATCTGCAGCACCATGCGGAATACGTCGCCCCTGCCTGCGCCAAGAGCCATTCGAATTCCGATCTCGTGGGTCTGCCGGGAAACCGTATAGGCGATCACGCTGTAAACTCCCATGGCGACGAGGATCAGTCCGACACCGGCGAAGACGCCGAGTAGGATCAGGCTGAAGCGCGGCTCGGCGTAGGAGAACTGCTTCAGATAATCCTTGAGGCTACCGGTAAAGGTTACAGCGACGTTCGGATCGACTGCCCAGATTTCCCGTTTGACGGTCTGGACCATAGCGACCGGGTCGCCTGCCGTTCGGACCATGATGCCGCGGAAATATCCTCCCGTCACAGTATAGGGAATGAACATCTCCGGACGGACCGGGTCGCGGATACCATCGTTCTTGGAGTCGCGCACGATACCGACGATTTCGAAATCCGCATTTTCGACCCGCTCTTCGCCACGCAGCGCCTCGAGCGCCTTGATTTTGATGCGACGGCCGATGGGGTCGTGTCCCTCGAAGTATTTGCCTGCCAGGGTCTCGTTCACGACCACTACTTTTCGCGCGTCGTTGACTTCGGCCTCGGTGAGGAGACGGCCCCGGAGGAGCCTGATGCCCATCGTCGGAAAATAGCCTTCGCTTGCGAGCTGGAAGATGGCATTTCGCCGTTCCGTGTAGAGCTTGCCTGCGACTTCGACTTCGGTGCCGATCCCGCCATAGGGTGGCAGGGAGCTGGCGGCGGTCACCGCGACGACTCCGGGAAGATTCTGCAGGCGCTGTAGAAGCGGGCGGAAGAAGCGCTGCTTTTCAGCGGCGGTCTTGTACTGGCCGCGTGGGAAAGGCAGCCGCGATACCAGGATGTTTTCTGAGTTGAAACCCAGGTCGACATTCTGCAGAGCGATGAAGCTGCGCATGAGCAGGCCCGATCCTGCCAGCAGCACCAGCGACATCGCCACCTCGAAGACTACTAGCGAGTTCCGGAGCTTTCCGCGACGGAAGCCGCCGCTGACGCCCTTACCGGCGTCCTTCAGCGGATCGGCTACTTCGCGGCTCACCGTCTGGAGCGCGGGCGCGAGTCCGAACAGCAGGGCGGTCAGCGCCGCTACGCCGAGACTGAAAAGCAGCACGGGCACATTGATGTGGATGACGGCCTCTCTGGGGATCGCTCCATCGGGGATGACGGCGACGATGCCCTTGATTCCGGCGTAGGCGAACAGACACCCGGTAGCCGCTCCTGCGACGGCGAGCAGGAAGCTTTCGCTAAGTAGCTGACGGACCAGCCGCCAGCGGCTTGCGCCGAGCGCGGATCGGACTGCCATCTCTTTTTCGCGGACCGTGGCGCGCGCCAGCAGCATATTGGCGACATTCGCGCAGGCAATCAACAGCAGCATGCCGACGGCAGCGGCCAGCGTGAGCAGGATCTTGCGGAACGGTCCGACTACGCTGTCGACGTAGCTATCGACCTGGATCGTGAACTTCTTCGGGTAGTCTTTCGGATTCTCCTGGGCCAGGCGGTTGGCGATTACGGTAATGTCGCTTTGGACATCGCGCATCGTCACGCCTGGCTTCATCTTGGCTTGGAAAGAGAAAAAGCGCTGGGCCAGCTCAGGATCGTTGCGATTGAGTTCCAGCGGGATCCAGAGGTCGGCTGCGCCCTTGGTGAATCGGGCGGGCATGATGCCGACAAGGGTAGTCGGAACACCGTTGAGATTGAAGGTACGATTGAGAATCGACGGATCGAGGTTGAAGTGCTTGAGCCACATTTTGTAGCTCATCACGAAAACGGGCGGAGCGCCGGGCTTGGCGTCGTCCTCGGTAGTGGTGCGGCCGAGGATCGCTGGAACGCCCAGAAATTTGAAGGTGTTCGGGGTGATGTGATTTCCGTCGAACTGCTCGGTGCCTTCGCCGCTCGAATAGAGCACGTCCATGTAGGCGCGGCCGATGGCGTCGGTGAAGACATGGTTCTGCTCCAGATACTCCAGGTATTCGGGCGTCTTGAAGAAGTTTCGACCGCCGGGGCGGCTGTCCTCCACATTATGAATGGAAAAAGCGACGATTCGGTGCGCGTCGATGTAGGGGAATGGATCGAGCAGCACGTTCTGGATGACGCTGAAGATCGTGGTCGCCGATCCTATCCCGAGCGCCAGCGCCAGCACGGCCAACGCCGTGAAGCCTGGCTGCTTCCGCAGTCCGCGAAGTCCGTAGCGGAAATCCTGCAGTATCCAGCTCATACGTGTTTTATACGAGCGAACCCGGGTTCTGTCGCTTAAATTTTTACTTGGGTGGCTCTTCCTTCGTCTTTTCTTCGGGGAGCGCCTCGGGCGTGACGAAGGTAATCGACGTATCCGCGCCGAACTTGCGATACAAGTGGAATTCCACCAGGTTCTTAGTGAGCAATTTGTCCTGCCGCATCCGGACGTCGGCTTTCAAGGGCAGCAGGAATTTCTGGTCGCTTATCATTGTGTAGTCGTAGTCGAGCGCCGTGGTTGCCTTTCCGATGGGGAATGACGGCGGGATGTTCTCGGCTTCCAACGTGACTTTCAGGATCCCTTCGGTGTCGCGGTCCACGAAGATCAGTCCGCTGTAGCCGACCACCACTTCCTGCGTACGCTCGTAGTTGATGAGCCAACGCGAATTCGGCTGGGCGATGCGGTAGGAGTACACATGGGCGCGCTTGCCGCGAAGCGTGGCCCAGCGCTGCCACTGAAACGAAGCATCAGATTCTTTCTGGAAAATCTGATACATCATGCTGCCGAACTCGCCCGTTGACGTTGCGCCACCTAGCGACTCGTAGAGCCGCTCGGTGTAGCGGTCGTTGATCATTTCCAGCTTGTAGGTTTCCTTCTGCTCAAAGAAGCTGAGACGTGTGGTGAGGGTATCCTGCACTTGCCAGAACTCGAGCCCCGTCGGGTCGTAATAGCGGCGAGTAACCTGCGTGCAGAGAAAGTTCGGCAGGTTTTTCGCATAGTTCAGCGCCTGCTCACGCACTCTTTCGATCAGCGCTTTCTGTTCCTCAACCGACGGCGGCGGGATGGTGACAGGCGCTATTTTTACGGCCTTCGGGGGCGGAGAGGGCAAACTTGCCGAGCCTTCCGACAGCTTGCGAAGAGCTTCCACGGTGGCGGGTCCGGCGCCCATCCCCTGCAGCTCTTCGATGGTTCGCGATTCGAGACGTTCGGTCAGCTTCAACTTGAGAAGGTATGAGGCTACCTGCCGGTCGGGGTGCTTGAGCTGGATCGACGACTGCACGAACGAAGCTAGCTGATCGACGTTCAACCTGGCCTGCGCCCACAGCACAGCCGCAAGCAGGACGGTGATCAGCGCCGTTGTTCGCAAAGCCGGTTGACGCGAGAACATGGATCAACGTTCCAACTTACTTCTGGACCGGGGGCGGCGAAAGCGGCGGCGGAGTCGTCGGGTAGGTACGCTTCCAGAACGGCTCTTTTTTCTTCTTCGGAGCAGCCGCAGGAGCGGAGGAATCAGGAGTCGCGGTGGTGGCTTCAACCTGGACGGGCTTCGGGGTTTCGGCCTTCTTAACAGCAGGAGTCTCGGCCTTCTTAGCAGCAGGAGCCGGCGTCGCGGGAGCCGGAGGGAGCGGTTTTACCGCGGCAGGCTCTGTACGGGGCGCGGCTGCCTGCACGGGCTCGGGCTTGGCTTCGACAGGAGTTCGGGACGGGCGCTTCTTCGACACCGGGGCTGGAACCGTCTTCACCAGGAGACGATCGATTGCTTCGAGGGCGATCGGCGCCATGACACGGTATCCGGACGCTTCGGGGTGGAGGCCGTCGTCGGCTAAGTCGGTTTTCAATTGTCCGGAAGAATCTACCAGTTGCGAGTGGTAGTCGACATAGGAGTAGTTGCGCTGTTTGCAAAACGCCTGTATCCAGCGATTCAACTCCTGGATTGTCGATAGCGGACGAAGCTTGGTCATCTCGTAGCGCGGATTGACGTCCTTATGGTAGTCGCTGACCGGAAGGACCGACGCAATCAGCACCTTAATTTTGTAGGTGTCCGCGAGGTCGGCCATCATGACGAGATTGTTTTCGATCGTGCTCAGCGGAGTGCCGCGAGAGATGTCGTTAGTGCCGGCCAAAATTAGTATCGCGGCCGGCTGTAGATCGATCACGTCGGCCTTCATCCGGCCGAGCATCTGGATGCTGGTCTGGCCGCTAATGCCGCGATTTACGAAATCACGGCCAGGAAAATATTCGTTCAGACGCCAGCCATCGGTGATGGAATCCCCCATGAAGACGACGCGCTTCTCAGTGGCGCTGGGCTTCGTCAGCTTCACGTTCGCTTCAGCGTACCGATTGAGGGCATCCGGGTCGGGGCTGCGGCTCTGCACGTTAAGCTGCTCGACGCGAGCGCGAAAATGCGCTTGCAATTGGTCGACGGTATCTCGCAGCTCACTGAACTGCCTTCGCGCCTCTTCCGGGAACGGCGAGGGCTTGGGGAACTGGTCCGATAGCGTGACGTAGGAGCGCAGGGTAAGCACCAAATCGTAAAGCAGTCCCGCATGGCCGGCCGGCGCTGCCTCAATATTAATCAGCAACTGGCGCGCATTCTCAGTCACTGGCGCGGCGGCCCGGACCAGGCCGGGCACGGCGGCCGAAGTGGATTCCATCAATTGCACGGATCGCTTCAAAACCCCGGGCAAATCGGCGTTAGAAATCAATCCGGACGGTGAAGCGGTTTGAGCGTAGATCGCCGGGGCGAACGGGGCGAACGCGACCACCGCTAGTGCGAACATTCGTCTCATAATGTGCCTTCCTTCTCCAACTCAAGAGTAATTGTGCCGATGTGGAGTTGCAATCGGACCTGGACCTTCACCGGCAGCCGCCGCGCATCCTCGGTGAGCCATACATACACGCGGCCGGACCGGCGATAGATCACGTTATTAAATATAAACGCCTCGTAGCGGATCGTCCTGAAGGAGCCGGCGGGTGTCTTCACTTGTTCGCGGCGCTGCGCTTCGACGCGGGCCGAGACGCTTTTCTTGCCATCGCTGACGGGAATCTGCGCGGACTGGCCGGGCTCCAGATTGAGGGTGCGCATTCGATAAAGCGCGCCGATGATGTCGCTGACGCAGGGGGGGATATCGATCTCGCTCGTGGTCAGCACCGTGTTCTTCACCGTGTCGCGCTCGAGGTAGCTGGCTTTCTTGCGCTCGGCGTCGAAGGTGATGCTGGTTTCGCGATGACGGCTGCCCTCGTTGGTTTTCATCAGAGAGGAATGCGCGCACAGGCCCCGGTCCAGGCTCGAGGAGTATTCGTTATTAACCTTGAACAGCCTTGAGACCAACCCCGCGGATTCAATCTGCAGATTGGTTTGGAAACCGGCGGTGGTTGCAGTCCAGGCTAAATGTGATTTTCCCGCGGTGATGAGGCGCCATTCCACGCTGTAGTGCAGGTTTTCCGACGCCGGCAACGGCCCCGCCGGAACTAGGGCGGATGGCTGCGCCTGAAATGGCTGGAGGGGCTGGCATAACGCGGCGAGCAACAACACAAGACCTCGCCTGTGTTTCCGGGGACTAAGCATTCACTCGTTGTAGTGTCTCAGAAAACAGTGCCTACCTGCCTGCCGTGACATCGGCCGGAATTTGTGTCAACGTGACATTCTGCTGGCTGTTAGCCTTAATCGTGATCTTTTCCGCCTTGCTCTCGTGCGGTTTGATGAAGTCCGGGTCCATCTGGCTGCCGGGTTCGATGTCCCCCCAGGCGAACAACTTGTAATCGCCTGGCGGGATGTTCTGCATCGTGAACTGACCAGTCTGATCGGCGGTCATCGTGCGATACAGGTCGTTGCGTCCTTCCTTCAATGGATCGGGCTGCAACGTTACCAACCCGCCGGAGGCAGACTGCTGCTTTCCGTCCCTCACGATTCCGCTGATCGAGCCGACGCCCGTGCCAAGCGTAATCTGAATAGGACCGGCAGCGCCTCCGCCGACATCAATCCCCGTGTCGAGCACTTCCTGGTCGCTGGCGCGGATGGATTTGAGCCACGTGCCCGGCGGAAGACCGAAAACGCCAACCCGGTATTTGTCCAGTCCGACGTTTTCGAGGACGAATGAACCGTCCTCCTTTGGCGACCCATTTGGAGCATTGAAGGCCATTCCATCCATCGGCGAAAGCTGCACGCGGACGGATGCGAAGGTGATTTTCTTGCCCTGCGCTTGTTCCGCTTGCTGCGCATCACCATCCAGGCGAATGCTGCCAGTCACCGTGGCGCCGCCTCCCAGCGTGAGTATGACGTTCTCGACGTTGTCTCGCGACACATCCACGGCGACCTTGCCGAGGGTGCTCTGCGGACCCTGCGGCATAACAGTCACATAGTAGGAGCCTGCTTGTACGTATCCGATCTCAAAGCTGCCGTCCTCTTTCACGGCTGTTCCGGGGCCGCCTGCCATTCCCATCATCGGCCCACGCTCGCGCGGGAACAGCATCAGGCGGACATTTCGAAGAGGCTGTGGGCCGCTGCCGACAACCTTCCCGCGAATCCGATAAACACGCGCTTTCTGCATCCGAATATCGATGCCGGGCAGCTCCTGGCCTGCCTCCAGCTCGATCGGGTGCGCCGCCGCTTGCTCTAGCGCGCCGGGATAGTAGGTCGTGACGTACTCTTCCTCCGGCTTGTCGCCGGTATTGCGCGCGGGACCTTCGAACATCATCATCCGGCCGCGATAAATCGCGCTGACAAAATATTTCCCAGGCGCCAGCTCGGCGACGCGGAACTCGCCCGTGTCGATCGTCTGGCCGCCGCTGGTCGGCATGAGTTGGGACTTGCCTTGAAGGAATCTACGGCGCAGAACTTGAATCTGCACGCGGGCGAGCGGTTCACCTTCTTCATCCAACACGCGGCCCGTAATTATCGCCTGCGGTATTAGTTTGAAATTGAGCTCTCTCAGATCCTGTCCGGCGGCTACTCTCAGCGTGACGCCACCCATCATAGGGTTCTGTCCGGCGCCGTACATTTGCCGGACGAATCCCTGGCGCTCCGCGGTCATCATGTAGCTGCCGGGCTCCACTTTCTCGATGCGGAATTTGCCTTCCGCATCCGTTGCCGCGGTGTACGGCGCGGCCGGAGCCATGGGACCCGCTCCGACCATTCCCGGGCCGCCAGTCGGGCGCACCATCACGTTAACTCTTCGGATGGGCTCGCCGCTCTTGGAGTTCACCACCCGACCTTCGAGGGAGCCGAGCTTTTTAGCGTCTACCGGCTCGGCCTGCTGTTGCGCCAGAATTCCGGAAATCAGTGTCAATCCAATAATGAGTGACAGTCCCTTCATATACCTCCGGGATCTGCGCGTCCCGTTGATAATTATAAACCCGGCTCGCACCCTACAAGTTATATTGGATATAAGCATGAAATATTTCTTCACACGACGGCAGCCGGAGGTGTCGCGGATACTGCTGGTCGAGAGCGGGTCGCGATACCTTCTCGAGGGCCTCATTTCCGGAATTCGCTCCACGTATGGAGACGATGTGTTCGTCGACCTGGTGACCTGCTATCCCGGAATGCCCGAAGGTTTTCAGGCTGCGAGCACGACTGTTTATCGCGTGACCGATTACCGCGGCCGCGCCGGACGGGCTCGCCTCTACCAGGAGCTCGGAGCTAATCGATATTCGATCATGGGAATCATCTGCAGCGCCGAGCCGATTATGAACAAGTGGAAATGGGCGCTCGCGGCTCGACTTCCGGCGAAGGTTTTCATATTGAACGAAAACGGCGATTATTTCTGGGTTGACTACGGCCATTGGTCCGTGATCCGGCATTTTGCTCTGTATCGGGCCGGTCTCGCCGGAGCGGGCGCAGTTCGGACCCTGGCGCGCCTGGCGCTATTTCCGTTCACGCTGCTGTTCCTGTTGTCTTATGCTGCCTTTGTACACCTGACGAGGCGAGTCAATCAATGAAAGCGATTCAAGTGCGGCAACCCGGCTCACCAGAGGTACTGGAAGCGGTCGATATTCCCAAACCCGCTCCGGGCCCGAAGCAGGCTTTGGTGAAAGTCGAAGTTTCGGGCATCAACTATATCGATACCTATCACCGCACCGGTTTGTATAAGGTCGCGCTTCCCTTCACACCGGGGATGGAAGCGGCGGGCGTGGTGGAGGCGGTTGGACCCGAGGTCTCCGAAGTCGCGGTTGGGGACCGTGTCGCTTACGCGATGGTGATCGGGTCATACGCCGAATATGCCGTCGTGCCGGCGTGGCAGCTCGTCAAGATCCCGGGTTCGGTCGATTCGAAACTGGCTGCGGCGAGTATGCTCCAGGGCATGACCGCCCACTATTTGACGCATTCCGTGTTTCCGCTGAAGAAGGGCGACACCGCTCTAGTTCACGCAGCGGCTGGGGGCGCCGGCCTCCTGCTTGTCCAGATGGCCAGGATGCTGGGGGCGCGCGTGATCGGTACTGTTTCGACCGACGCCAAGGCGGCGCTGGCAAAGGAGGCCGGCGCGGACGAGATCATTTTTTATACACGCCAGGATTTCGAGCCGGAGGTGAAGCGCCTCACTGGTGAGCGCGGCGTGGATGTGGTCTACGATTCGGTCGGGCAGACTACGTTTCTCAAAGGCCTGAACTGCCTTCGCCCGCGGGGCATGATGGCGCTCTTCGGCGCGTCGAGCGGTCCGGTTGCGCCTTTCGATCCGGCATTACTGGCGGCGAAAGGATCGCTGTTCCTGACGCGTCCCACGCTGGCTCATTACGCGGCAACGCGCGAAGAGTTGTTTTGGCGGGCCGGCGATACGCTCAAATGGGTCGAGTCCGGAGCGCTGAAGGTCCGGATCGAGAAAACCTATCAGCTTGCCGAGGCGCCACAGGCGCATCGTGATTTGGAAGGAAGGAAGACCTCCGGTAAACTCCTTCTGCTTCCGTCGTAATTTCCGCATGAACCGCCGTGTTCGGCTAACGTTGATGTCGGTTTGCCTGGTCGCTCTGCTGACCGGCACATTCTCGTCGTACTACCTCAAGGCCGAAATCGAGAGGCAATTTCAATTTGCGCTGCAGCGCGCTGAAGGAATGAAAAGCCTGGCGGCCGATGCGGTAGCGCGAAGCCTCGAGCACGAGTCCGATCTCCCGGTCGCCGAGGCTCTGTCGAAGGACACTGACCTGGCGAACCGGCTGCGAAAAATCATGACGGTCTCTGGCAGCCTGCTCGAAATCACGATTTGCGATCCAAAAGATAATAAGGTGCTGCTCAGCACCGACGCATTTCGACGCGCTGGCGGTACATTCCCACCGGACTATCCCGACTACAGCCAGCTTGCGACCAAGTCAGGGCTGTTTGAAAAAATCCAGGTGCTGCGCGACCAGGGTCCACCCAAGTACTATCAACTTTCCGAAGCGCTGGGGACAGAAGGACAAAGCCCGGTGGTATTTGTGCGAGTGGTAATCCTTCCAGCTCTGATCCGCAGCGACATTCTGCCGGAGCTGCAGAAAGCAATCGTTATTTCACTGCTGGCGATCATCGGATCGATTCTGAGCGCCCTAGTGTTCTCGAACTTCGCCTTCCAGCCGTTGAGTAATGTGACGAAGATGCTGGACCATCTGACACGCGGAGAGTACGAATCGCAGGCGCAGGATGCCCGGCCTCCGGCGAGGGAGGACGAGTTCGGGGCCATGGTGTCCAAGGTGAATCTGCTCGGCCAGCAGCTGGGAAATTTCGAGCGCCTTCTCGATCAACTCGAAGAAGCCGTGCTTGTCTTTGGAGCCAACCGGAGTCTGATCGTCGCCTCCGGAGCGCTGGAAAAATTTCTCGGCAAGCGCCGTCTCGAGCTTATGGGCCTCACCATGACCGACATCTTCCCGCCGGACGCTTCGGTCGGCTTCTTTCTCGAGCAGATCCTCGAAACCGGCCGGCCAGTGCGCAATTTTCCGGTCCGATTAGGCGCTGTCGACGGCGCCGGACGCAACGGCGCGGACGGCAAGGCGAAGCTGTCGCACGCGCTGCTGTCGGTCGAGCTGCTGGAGAGCTTTGCATCGGGCGCACGCAAGAACGCCGGGATCATG
>Ga0075421_100008159_pt1 | contig 12857 bp, 10 predicted proteins | sample SoiMetdeltSBSDD5_FD_75292 | JGI IMG/M metagenome (GOLD analysis project Ga0075421, IMG submission 75292) | Bulk soil microbial communities from a Populus tree surrounding site in Tennessee, USA - Soil MetaG P. deltoides SBSDD5 | ecosystem: Environmental > Terrestrial > Soil > Tree plantation... | reverse complement strand
ACGGGACCGGCGGAATGAGCGCGGCCGACCGCTCGACGTTGACCCGGCTGCTCCTCGAGCGGGGGCTGGAGGTGTCGTTGCGTCGCGACGCCGAGCGGACCGGGCACGACACGGGCGAACCGTTGAATCCCGCGTCAGCGGCCGACCGAATCGCGCAGCGTTTCGAGCCGCCGGTTTCCGCAGCGGCGTGGAAGCCGTGGTTTCCGGTGATCGACTACTCACGCTGCACCAACTGCATGCAGTGTCTGAGTTTCTGTCTGTTCGACGTCTACGGCGTCTCCGCCGATCAGAAAATCCAGGTTCAGAATCAGAGCAACTGCAAGACCGAGTGCCCGGCCTGCTCGCGCGTCTGTCCCGAAGTCGCCATCATGTTTCCGAAATACCGGCACGGCCCGATCAATGGCGAAGATGTGAAGGCCGACGATGTGCGCCGTGAAGCGATGAAGGTGGACATCTCGGCGCTGCTGGGTGGTGATATCTACTCCATGCTGCGCGACCGCAGCGTGAAGGCCAAATCGCGGTTTTCGAAGGAGCGGGACGACGAGCGTGCGCTGAAGGAACGGCAAAACTGTCTGGTCGCGCTTCAGCGCGACCTCGACATCCCGGCGGAAGTGCTGGCGGCGCTGCCGACGCCGGACGAGATCCTGGCGAAGGCCGAAGCGGCGCGGCAGCGGGCCCAGGCGGCGATCCAGCCGCCGGCCGAACCCAAGAGCTGAGCATGCTGTTCGCCTTGACCAAACGTGTGCTGACCGAGACCCATCCGAGGGTCGTGGCGAAGTTCGTGTACAACTTCGGCATCAAAGGAGTCCGTTCGGTCGAGCTCCACAAGCGCCGCCGCCGGCGCGGCGAAAATTTTCCACCGTTTCTCTTCATCTCGGTGATTTCCAGCTGTCAGCTGCGGTGTCAGGGCTGCTGGGTCGACGTGGCGGCCCCGGCGCAGAAGCTGTCGCTCGACGAGCTGAACCGGATTGTCGGCGATGCGAAGGCACACGGGAATGCCTACTTCGGCATTCTCGGCGGCGAGCCGTTCATGCATCCGGACCTGCTCGAGCTGTTTGCGGCCCATCCCGACTGTTACTTTCAGGTCTTCACGAACGGGCAGCTCATCACCGATGACATCGCGCGACAGCTGGCGCGGCTCGGCAACGTCACGCCGCTCGTGAGCATTGAAGGCTCAGAGATCGTCAGCGACCAGCGCCGCGGCCGGATGCAGGTGTTGACGAAGACGCTGCACGGCCTCGAGGCGTGCCGCCGCAACGGCCTCCTCATTGGCGTCGCGACCAGCGTGTGTCAGACGAACATCGATCTCGTCTCCGAAGCGTGGCTGCGCCGGTTGATTGCGATGGGGGTGCACTACGTGTGGTTCCACACCTATCGCGTGGTGGGCCCCGTTCCGAATCCGCAGTTGGCACTCCGGCCGGAACAGGTGCTCGATGTCCGGCGGTTTATCGTCCGGATGCGGGCGCGGCTGCCAATCGCGATCGTCGATGCTTACTGGGACGATCGCGGCGAGGCGCTCTGTCCGATGGCGACCGGCGTGAGTCATCACATCGGCCCGGGCGGACACATCGAGCCGTGTCCGGTCATTCAGTTCGCGACCGAAACGGTGCGCGATCGCGCGTCGATCTACGAGACGATGACGCAGTCGGCGTTTCTCCGCGATTTCCGCGAGGCGGCAGCCGGCGCCACTCGAGGCTGCATCGTACTGGAACGGCCTGATATCGTGCGCGACCTGGTGGCGCGGCATGGAGCGCGAGATTCCACGCAGCGCGGCACCGCCCTGACGGAGTTCGAGGCGATGACGCCGCGGCGTAGTCAGCACAACCCGGGCAACGAGATTCCGGAAGAGCATTGGGCGTATCGGTTTGCGAAGAAGCACTGGTTCTTTGGATTCGGCGCCTATTCATAAACGAGCTTCAAGGTCATGACCTTTCCATTGCTCAGACAGCCGCTTCGGATCGTGCCGGCCATGCCGCAGCGGCCTCCTCAGGCGAATATTCCCCAGAGCCTCGGCGAACGCGAGCACGTCCGCGCCGTCGTCGTCCGCTACGTCGATGCGCAGAAAGACAGACTGGTGCCGCCGCTCGTGCTCGACGAACTGCGCGAGCACGCCGATGCCGTGGTTGCCCTCGCCGGCATCGATCGCCTGTACCGGGACTATGCCGGCATCCTCGTCAATAACGAGGTGTGGTCGGAGCATCTGGCGACGGTGCCGTTCGATCGCCGGCTCCTCCTGCTCCCCAAGTGCCTCCGTGTCGAAGACAAATGTCCGGCGCCGTTCGACGAGTTCGGGCTGCTTTGCAAGCAGTGTGGTCTCTGCACGATTCAGGATCTGCAGGAAGAAGCCGAACGGTTGGGATACGCCGTGCTGGTGGCGGAAGGCTCGGCGCTGGTCATGGCGTTGATTCAGTCTGGAAAGATTGATGCGATTGTCGGCGTCAGCTGTCTGTCGGTTCTCGAGCGCGCGTTTCCGTATATGGAAGCAGCCGCCATTCCCGGTGTGGCGATCCCGCTGCTGCAGGACGACTGCAAGGACACCGCCGTCGACATCGACTGGGTGTGGAACGTCGTTCATCTCACCAGCGCCGATCGCACGCGCCGGCTCGACCTCGACTCGCTTCGCCAGGAAGTCGAAGGCTGGTTCACCGTCGGTACCCTCGACGCCATGCTCGGCCCGGCGCAGGGCGAAGCCGATCATGTGGCCAGGGAGTGGCTGTCGGCCGAGGGCAAACGCTGGCGCCCGTTTCTCACGGCCTGCGCGTACAAGGCGCTTCAGGATGATCCGTCGCGCCCGATCCCTGATTCGGTTCGGAAAGCGGCGATCGCCGTCGAGTGCTTTCACAAGGCCTCGCTCGTTCACGACGACATCGAAGATGCCGACGAGCGGCGCTACGGACGCGACACGCTGCACGTGCAGCATGGTGTGCCCATTGCGCTGAACGCCGGCGATCTGCTGGTCGGCGAGGGCTATCGGCTGCTCGCCGGCTGCGGTGCCGGCGACGCCGTGTCGGCTGAGCTCGTTCGCATTGCCGCGGCGGGTCACCGCGAGCTCTGCGTCGGACAGGGAACCGAGCTCGCCTGGATGGCGAATCCGGTGCCGCTCACGGCCGATCAAGTGCTGGAGATCTTCCGCCGGAAAACGTCCCCGGCATTTCACGTGGCGCTGGGAGTCGGCGCGGCGCTGGCAGGCGCCCCGCCCGAAACGCACGAGGTGCTTCGCGATTACAGCGAAGCGCTCGGCATCGCCTATCAGGTTCGAGACGATCTCGAGGATCTGGCGAACGCCGCGCAGGGCAGCGCGTCGGGATTCAGTGCGCCGTCGCTGCTGCTGGCGCTTGCGTGCGACAAAGTCAAACCCGCGGAACGTTCTTCCGTGATGCAATCGTGGCGGAGCGGCCGGACCAGTTCCGAAGCTCGCACGGCATTTCGCGCCCGCCTCCGCGAGGTTGGCGTTGAAGAGCGCGCGCGCGCGCTGCTCGAGGGCTACAAGGAGCGAGCGATCCGGACCCTGCCGCCGTTGCAGAACGCAAGCCTCAAGGGTCTCCTGCGTCGCGTCGTCGGAAAAGTCTTTCGCGTCGAGATCAAAGGTTGGTGCAGTGAGTTTGAGGCTCGAGATGCTGCAGGTCGCGCGGCTCGCGCCCAAGCAGCTGGGTGAGTCCCGTGATCTCGTCGCCGCCTTCGTGCGCGAACGGCTGAACGCGGACGGCGGGTTTCAGGATCGCACGGGGGCCAGCGACCTCTATTACACGGTCTTCGGGCTCGACGCGCTCATCGCACTCCAGGAAGAGCTTCCCGTCGAGCAAACCGTCCGCTTTCTCGAACGCTTCAGCGGCTGCGACACCCTCGATTTCGTCCACCGTTGCTGCCTCGCGCGGGCCCGTGCGGCTCTGCGCCTTCCGCCCGACGACGCCCTGGCCGACCGGTTGCTGGCGGCCATCGAAGCGTCTCGAACTGACGACGGCGGGTACTCGACAACCGTCGGCGCCCAACACGGCAGCGCGTACGCCGCGTTTCTCGCATTGGGCGCCCACCAGGATCTTGGCCGGCCATTCCCGGACGAGGGAATCGTGGAATCACTGCGCGAACTCCGCGCCGCCGACGGCAGCTACGGGAACCAACCGGGCTTGAAGTCTGGAGTGACAACGGCAACCGCGGCTGCCGTGCTCGTGATGCACCAGCTCGGCGCTCCGGCCGATCGTGAGGCGGGAATCTGGCTGCTCGATCAATGCCATGCTCGCGGTGGGTTCTTTGCTTCCCCGTCCGCGCCGGTTCCGGATCTGCTGTCCACTGCCACGGCGCTCCATGCCCTCTCGGTGCTGCACGTGCCGATCGCCGGGCTCCGCGATCCCTGTCTCGACTTCGTCGACTCGCTGTGGACCAATCGCGGCGGATTTTTCGGGACGTGGGCCGATGACGTGGTCGACTGCGAGTACACGTTTTACGCGCTGCTTGCACTGGGCCACCTGAGTCTCGGACCCTCGTGACCGCTACCGATCCCGATCGACTTCAGGCCGTGATTCGGACGCTGTGCCGGCTACTCCTCGAGCGCCGGGTGGCGCCCGATCATTGGGACGGACGTCTGTCGAGCAGCGCGCTTTCCACCGCGACTGCGATTCTGGCGCTCGATACCGCTGCGCGAAACGGCTATCCGGCAGCCACGCCGTTGCAGCCCATCGTGACGGCCGGCCGGAACTGGCTGCTGCAGCACCAGAGCAGCGACGGTGGTTGGGGAGATACGGTCCGCAGCCGAAGCAATATCAGCACGACGGCAATCGCGTGGGCAACGTTGTCGAAGATTGCCGCAGGTGAGGCGGATGTCCAGCCCGCCGTCGATCGATCCGCTCAATGGCTCACACGCGCGGCCGGCGATGTCACGCCGCACGCGCTGCGGTCGGCAATGCTGCGGCGGTACGGCAAAGACCAGACATTTTCGGTCCCTATTCTGACCGTGCTGGCGCTTGCCGGCAAACTCGGAGACGACGTCACGGCGAGCTGGCACGCCGTCCCGCAACTGCCGTTCGAGCTCGCCGCGCTGCCGCACTCCTGGTTTCAGCACCTGCGGTTGCCGGTCGTCAGCTATGCGCTGCCGGCACTTATTGCAATCGGCCAGGTGCGGCACCATCACGCGCCTTCGCGAAATCCCGTCGCCCGACTGCTGCGATCGGGCGTGCGCCGCAGGACGCATGCGTTGCTGCGCGCGATGCAGCCGGACAGCGGCGGTTATCTCGAAGCGACACCCTTGACCAGTTTCGTCGTCATGAGCCTCGCGGGCATGCATCAGGCCAGGAGTCCGGTCGTCGAAGCCGGCGTCAAATTTCTGGTCGAGTCGATGCGCCCGGACGGCAGCTGGCCGATTGATACGAACCTCGCCACGTGGGTGACGACGCTCGCGATCAACGCGCTCGCGGATGCAGATGCGCTGCCAGCAAAGGATGCCGCGCCGATACAGCGATGGCTGCTCGATCAACAGAGCACGCGTGAGCACCCATTCACCCACGCGGCCGCCGGCGGCTGGGCCTGGACGTCGCTCAGTGGTGGTGTGCCCGACGCCGACGATACCTCCGGCGCGCTTCTCGCGCTCGGCCGGCTTGCAAAGCCGGATTCACGACACGTCGCTGCGGCGGCGGCTGGCTGCAGGTGGCTGTTGGGCGTTCAAAACCGCGACGGCGGGATCCCGACGTTCTGCCGCGGGTGGGGAACGTTGCCGTTCGATCGAAGCACGCCCGAAATCACCGCTCATGCGCTGCAGGCGTGGAGCGTGTGGCACCCTCACTTCGACCAGGCGCTGCAGCGGAAGATGCGAGTGGCAGCGGATCGCGCGATCGATTTTCTCGTGGTCGATCAGCGTGATGATGGAACGTGGACGCCGCTGTGGTTCGGCAATGAAGCGGCGCCTGCTGAGGAGAATCCGGTCTACGGTACGGCTCGCGTGCTCCGAGGCCTTGACGGCGCGCTCGTCGACGCTGCTCGCATCGCGGCATCCCGGCGCCGCGCGATGACCTGGCTTCTGGAGGCTCAGAATGACGACGGTGGTTGGGGCGGAAGCCGGGACGTTCCGTCATCGATCGAAGAAACCGGTTCGGCTCTGACCGCTCTTGGCGCTGCGGACGATCCTCAGGTGGCGACCGCGGTTGCACGCGGCGCCCGCTGGCTCGTTGACGCGGTGTCCGCACCAGACGTCATGACTGCGTCGCCAGTCGGCCTCTATTTCGCGCGGCTCTGGTACTTCGAGGACCTCTACCCGATTGTGTTCGCGCTGTCAGGATTGGCGGCGGCGTGTCAGAACCCCGGGATCCGGCTCAACGCGTCGCGGTAGTCGTCGCCTTTTTCGTCTTGATGGCCGCGGCCTTCTTGCGGCTCTCCGACGTTTGCGCGCCGAACTTCTTGGTGAACCGCTCCACGCGGCCTTCCGTGTCAATCAGCTTCTGCCGGCCGGTGAAGAACGGGTGACACGTCGAGCAGATTTCCAGGTGCAGCTCGGGCTTGGTCGACCGGGTCTTCCAGCTGGCCCCGCACGCACACCGCACGGTCACTTCGTGATACTTCGGATGAATACCCTGCTTCACAGCTTGCTCCTCGGGACGTTGGACAAACCCTGATTATATCAGGTACACCCTCGGCGGAGCTCCAAGGTCGTGGCGGCCAGGCCGCGCTCCGGTATGGCCTTCACGCCGCGCCTTTCGTAACACGTTGCCGTCATCCACGCGTTGTCATCGGCCGGCGACTCTTCGGCGCTGCGGAACACCGTCACCCGGGGAACGCCGGATGTCTCCAACGCGCGCAGGACCATGTTTCGCGTCCCTTCGGCGGCGAAGAGGAACTGACGATCCGCGGTTGCCGAGGCAGCGACCTGATCGAGCCACCAGAGATCGGTTACGACCGTCGTGCCTGCGGGTGCTTCGGAGCGGACGAAGTCAAGCACGCGGCCGTAGATCTGTTTCGTGGTGCGCAAACGTCGATAGCCGTCGCGTTGCGCCCAGGCCCCTGCCACGATGAGAGCGACGATCATCAGCGAGGCGGCCAGCGAGATGCGCTGTCGCGACGCCGAGTCAACGTTTGCGCGCGATGACGCCGCCGCGGCGTCCGCGAGCAGGACGGCAGCCGGCAGGTAGGCCAGCAGCAGATAGCGCGGTCCCCATTGCCCGCCACCGTCGTTTGGCGCCGTCAGCGCGATGAGCCCGACATCGACCGCGACGACGACAAGCAGAAACGCCCGTCCATGACGATCGGAAGGGATGAGGACGCCGCTCAGCGCTGCGATGACGAGCGCGACGCCCCACCAGTCGGGGATCTCGAAGGCCCGCGGCATGAACCACTGTCGCGCCACAGTTGCTCGAGTCGCCAACCAGTCGCCGGTCATCAGCGCTGAATGAGAGCTGATGTGTGGTGGCAGCACGCTGTGAAAGTGCCGGAGCGAGTAGATCTCGAGCGGCAGAATCGGAATGAGCGCTGCGCTCGCCGCGAGAGCCATCGCTCTTTTCCCGGGCGGCGACGGCAGGAAACGCGAGGCCACAACGACGGCGATGGCGTAACAGACGGCTTCGGGACGGAGGAGTACGGCGACTCCTATCGACAGTCCGGCGGTCAATGGCCTGTTCCGCAACCACAGCGCGGTGGCCAAAGCCGCAGCGCCGGCAGCTGGAGCGTGTTCCCAGAATTCAAGGCCGTAGAACAGGAGCGGCGTGCCGAGCGCGGCCGCCAGGAGCAGACCGGCGGCCGGCCGCCGGCCGTCCAGTGTCCGGCCGATTGCGACGCATCCGCCGAGCGCGAGCATGAGACCGATGGCCGGCAGGACGTAGGCGCCGCGGATGCCGAACAGCGCTATGAACGGTGCGCTGGCGATCGGAAAGATCTCCGAGGTCACCGCATGCGAGTGATCGCCGTGGACGAGGAAGAACGGCTCGACATACGAAACGGGCTCGCCACCGATTTTCGGCAGCGGAATCGCCAGAGGCGCCGACGGCGCAGCGATCGCGTGCCTCGCGGCAATCAGCTTGACGCCCGGGTCGCCGACAAAGAACGTCTCGGCGGGAAGGCCGCGAGCGAGGACGACAACGATCAGCGAGGCCAGTGCGCCCGCCGCGAACGCTCCCTTTGTTCCCATTGAATCGAGTAATTGGGTAATTGGGTAATCGAGTAATTGGATTGAGGCTATTGAGACAATGCCCCAATCCAATGACCAGATTACCCGATTACCCAATTACCCAATTACCCAATTACCAGATGTCCACGAGATACCGTCCAAAGAAAATGTACAGACCGAAGATGGTGCCCTCGCCGATCAGCACGCCCACCAGAAACTTCGGAAAGTTGATTCGCAACGTGCCGCAGACATAGCACAGCAAATCGGTCGGCAGCACGAGAAAAAAGCTCCAGCCGACGATGATGGGAAGTTCGTGCCGCTGGAGCAGCGACCGCAATTGTTCGATCCGTTGCTTGTAGTCGCGCTCGAACATCTCGTCGAGATGAAGCGACTGCGAGAACCAGTAGAAGCCAGAGGACGAAGCGGCAATGCTGACCAGCGTGAGGCCAAACAGCGGCAGCGGCGCAATGAACGGGATGGCCGCCACCAGAATGAACGTCGGCGGGATCAGCGTAAACGGCCGGACCGCGTTGAGCAGCAGATACAACGCGCTGGCGACGAGCGCCGAGCCGGAAAACGCCTGTTCGAGCTCACCGCGGATCAAGTCGCGGTGAAACGCATAGACGTAGAGCGCCGTGAGAGCGACCGCGACCCAGAGCGCCAGGAATACGTATCGGAGCGACCGATGATCGATCAGGACATCCGAAGTATATGTCGTGTTACGCTGCCGTACCATGCACTGTCCAAGCTGCGGTAAAGGCATGGAGTCGCTCTCGCTCGAGGGCCATTCCGGCGCGGTCGTTGAAATCGACCTGTGCCGAGCATGTCAGGGCTTCTGGTTCGATGCGCAAGAGAGCCTCAAGCTCTCGCCCGGCTCGACGCTGCAGTTGTTCGGGATGATCGGCGACCAATCGTCTCGCGCAAGGGAGAAGCTGGCGCTGGTGCTTCGTTGCACGCGCTGCCGCGCCCAGCTGCAGCTCACCAACGATTTGCAGCGCAACACAGCGTTCCGCTACTGGAAGTGTCCCAGCAACCACGGCCGGTTCATCACCTTCTTCGAATTCCTGCGCGAGAAGGACTTCATCCGCCCGCTGTCGTTGCAGCAGCTCGAGGAGTTGCGCCGCAACGTGCAGTCGGTGAACTGCTCGAACTGCGGCGCCGCCGTCGATCTGTCGCACCAGTCGTCGTGCGCCCACTGCGGAACGCCGCTGTCGATGCTGGATCTGAAGCAGGCGGAAACGGTCGTGAACCAGCTCAAACGCGCCGCCGAACCGCGCCCCATCGATCCGGCGCTGCCGCTGGAGCTGGCCCGCGCCCGCCGTGAAGTGGAAGCGCTCTTTCCCGCGGAGTCACATTGGAAGAGCGAGACCTCGTCCTTCAGCCTCGTCGAAGCGCTGATGAACTGGTTGAAAAACTCCGGGTGAACGCTCGCTACGAGTTGAAGAGATAAAGCAGAATCAGCACGACCAGGATCGCGAGCGCGATCTTGATCCAGCTCCACGGCCGGCCACCGGCAATCCTTCCGGTCACGCCGTTGACCAGAACCTGATACGACGTCGCGCCGAACGTGTAGGTGAGTAGCCAGACCGGCACCAGGATGTGCTTGAACTTCTGCTCGGTGAACGTCGACTGCACCTGAAGATTGCGATGCGTGTCGCCAGGCACCTGGCTCGCGCACATGCTGCGCAGCTTCGCTTCCATCTGCTGCCGGGAGGCGGCGGCGGCGTTGATGAGATCGATCTGATAGCGCTCGACGGTCCATCCCGCCAGGTAGCCGGCATCGTAGGGAATCAGCGTGCCGGTCGGAAACGGCTCCACCGCTCGCAGATATCCTTGATGAACGCCCCTCGACGCGGCGACGAGCTCGTCGTCGAACAGATGCGAGAGCTCACCCGACGCCGGCGTCCAGCGGACGTTCTTTCGCTCCCGGTCCGTGTAGCGGCCCGACTCCGCCGTCCAGCGCGCGAACGCCTTCGCGTCAAACGTCCAGTAGGGGAGGTAAACGCCCTTTGCCGTGTCGGTGAGGGCTTTGGCTTTCAGCTTGTTCGGCGCGAACCAGCGGCGTTTGTACCAATTGCGGATCAGATCGCGCGCCTGCGGCTCGGAGACTTTCAACGGCAGGAGCGATTCCGGACGGAAGACGTCCTTGACCTGTTCGTAAGGGACGATTTGCGCCGATCCGCAGAAGTCGCATCGTTGCGCGACCTTGGTCGCGTCGAACACCGAGATCGCCTGGCAGCTCTGGCAGCGGACCGATTTCTTTTCCGCCTGCCAGCCGCGCTGGTCGTCAGGGATCGATCGCAGTGACGCCACCAGATCGTGTTCGACGATCACCGTGTCGGCGCCGCGTTTCTGCAGTTCGGCAGGCGACTCCGTCCCGCAGAACGGACAGATGAGCGCCTGCTTGGTCGGGTTCCAGTTCGCCTCGGCGCCGCACGCGGGGCAGTGATACTTGTCGCGTGCGGTCGCGACGCCGGCGAGGTCCGGTGAGAGATTGGGGTCGGTCACAGCCGGTGCATGCCCGACCTACAGGTCGGGCCGACGTACGAGCGTGGCGTTTCGCGACAAATCACTGCATGAAGGCGGCGAGCTGCGCGCGCGTGATCCGCCACTGGCTGCCGATCTTCTTTCCCTTGATGTCGCCCGCCTCGAGGCTCGCGATGACGTCGGCCTCGGTCACGCCGAGCACTTTGGCCGCGTCGCCAGGGCTCAACATCTCGGGCAGGCCGGCCGGCGCCGCTGCAGCCGGAGCACCGGCCGCGGGCGTCGTCTGTGCCGTGATGCCGCCCGGCTGGTTCATCATCTGCTGCGCCATCGCCATGCCGACCGCCATTTCGGCGCCGACGCCACCGAGCCCGGGCCCGCCCTTTTCGAACCCCTGCGCCATCTGGTACTTCACGAAGTCGTTGAGGTTGCCGACCGCCGCCATGCCCGATCGCTTGTCGATGGCCGCTTCGACTTCCGGCGGCACCGATACGTTCTCGAGGATGAAACTGGTCATCTCGAGACCGTATTTCTCCTTGATGACCGGGTTGATGAGGGGCAGCAGCGCGTCGCCCAGCTCGCTGTAGCGAGTGGCGATGTCGAGCGCCGGCACCTTGCTCGACGCCAGCGCGTCGCTGAAGACGCTGACGAGGCGCGACCGCATGGCGTCGCTGAACTCGTCGAGGCGGAAATGGTTGTCGGTGCCAGCCACATCTTTCAGGAATCGCGGCGGGTCGACGATGCGGAAGTCGTAAGTGCCGAAGGCGCGCAAACGCACGATCCCGAAATCCTGATCGCGCACCATGACCGGGTTCGACGTGCCCCACTTGTTGCCGGTGAACACACGCGTGACGATGTAGTAGACGTCGGCCTTGAAGGGCGACTCGAAGCCGTACTTCCAGCCCTTGAGCCGAGACAGGATCGGAATGTTGTCGGTCGAGAGCGTGTGCTTGCCCGGGCCGAAGAGATCACCGTACTGGCCAAGGTAGACGAACTGCACCGTCTGCGACTCACGGACGATCAGCTGCGCTCCGCGCTTGATTTCCTTGTCGTCGTCCGGGAACCGGTACGACAGCGTGTCGCGGGAGTCGTCGGTCCATTCGATGATCTCGAGAAACTGGCTGCGGATGAAATCGCTGATCGCCATGATGTCCTCGGTCAACGCCCGACCTCGAAGTCGGACCTACATCTTCTAATCCCTACTCCCTACTCCCTACTCCCCAATCCCTACTGGCCACTCCCTGACGACCTACGACTTGCCATTACTCATAGACGTGAGGAACTCCTGATTTGTTTTCGTCTTGGCCATCCGCGACAGCAGGAGCTCCATGGCTTCGACGGGCGAAAGCGGCGTCAGCACCTTCCGCAGCACCCAGACCCGGTTCAGATCCTCCTTCGGAAGCAGCAGTTCTTCCTTGCGCGTGCCGCTCTTCTGGATGTCGATGGACGGGAAGACGCGCCGATCCGTCAGCTTCCGGTCGAGATGAATCTCGAGGTTGCCGGTGCCCTTGAACTCCTCGAAGATCACTTCGTCCATCCGCGAGCCGGTGTCGACGAGCGCCGTCGAGATGATGGTCAGCGATCCGCCTTCCTCGATGTTGCGCGCGGCGCCGAAGAAGCGCTTCGGGCGCTGCAGCGCGTTGCTGTCGACGCCGCCCGACAACACTTTCCCGGAGGGCGGGACGATGGTGTTGTAGGCGCGGGCGAGCCGCGTGATCGAATCGAGCAGGATCACGACGTCCTTCTTGTGCTCGACCAGCCGCTTCGCCTTCTCGATCACCATCTCGGCGACCTGCACGTGGCGCTGCGCCGGCTCGTCGAAGGTCGACGAGATGACTTCGCCGCGCACGGAGCGCTGCATGTCGGTGACCTCTTCGGGCCGTTCGTCGATCAGCAGCACGATCAGGTAGACCTCGGGGTGATTCCTGGTGATGCTGTTGGCGATGTTCTGGAGCAGCATCGTCTTGCCGGTGCGGGGCGGCGCCACGATCAGGCCGCGCTGCCCCTTGCCGATCGGCACCATCAGGTCGAGCACGCGTGCCGAGAGATTGTCGCCTTCGGTTTCGAGGGAGATCTTCGACTGCGGGTAGAGCGGCGTCAGGTTCTCGAAGAAGACCTTCTCGCGCGCGCGCTCGGGCGGCTCGAAATTGACCGCTTCAACCTTGATCAGCGCGAAGTAGCGCTCGCCGTCCTTCGGCGGCCGGATCTGGCCCGACACGGTGTCGCCGGTGTGCAGGTCGAATTTTCGAATCTGCGACGGGGAGACGTAGATGTCGTCCGGTCCCGGCAG
>Ga0075421_100008158_pt1 | contig 12857 bp, 7 predicted proteins | sample SoiMetdeltSBSDD5_FD_75292 | JGI IMG/M metagenome (GOLD analysis project Ga0075421, IMG submission 75292) | Bulk soil microbial communities from a Populus tree surrounding site in Tennessee, USA - Soil MetaG P. deltoides SBSDD5 | ecosystem: Environmental > Terrestrial > Soil > Tree plantation... | reverse complement strand
GTACCAGGCGGCCGTCTGGCGCGCCTTCTCCAAGTCGCCGGCCGTCAATGCTCGCGACACCTCCGAGTTCAGGCACCCGGACAGCACCAGCAACCCCGCGGAGTGCTGCGCGAGCAGCTCGCGGTCGACGCGGGGCTTGTAGTAGAAGCCCTCGAGGTAGGCCTTGGAGACGAGCTTGATGAGGTTGCGGTAGCCGCTCGCGTCTCGGACCAGCACCGTCAGATGGTTGGCGCCCTCGTAGCCGCCGTCCTGCGAGCCGCGGTCCGTGCGCTTGCCGGGCGCGACGTAGAGCTCACAGCCGAGAATCGGTTTGATGCCGGCCTTCTGGGCGGCCAGATAGAACTCGACGCCGCCGAAGAGGTTGCCGTGATCGGTGAGCGCGATGGCCGGAAATTTCAGATCCTTGGCCTTCTTGACGAGCTTCTCGAGCTGCGCGGCGCCGTCGAGCAGGCTGTACTCCGAGTGGACGTGCAGATGGACGAACTCGGCGTGCTGCACGGGCGCTACTCGAGCTCGATCGTCGCGGGTGGCTTGTTCGTCACGTCGTAGACAACGGCGTCGATGCGGTCCAGCGTCGCCAGGGCCTGGGCGATGTCCAGGATCACCGGCTCCGGCAGACGGGCGTACTCGGCCGTCATCCCGTCGCGCGAATTCACCGGACGCAGGACGATCGTCTCGCGCCCGGGTGCGGCGCCGAGCGGCAGCATGCCGACGGGAAACTGCCAGATCGCGTCGTAGACGCCGTGCGCGCGCACCGCGCGGGTGACGCGGGCGTCAGCCTCCCGCAGCAGGGCCACGCGCTCACGGGTCAGCGTCGCCGGCTGGATGGCGAGGGCGTCGAGCGAACGGCCGCCGCGCCGATACACGACGTCGACCACGCGATTGATCGTGCGGTGCTCGTTCGTCACCCGGCGGGCCAGCATGGCAGCGCCCTCCACACCACCCGCGCCCTCGAGGGCGAGCAGGTTCGAATAGCTGCGCTCGTCCCCTTGCACGCCCACCGTCCGGACGGGCACCACGAAGCCGGTGACCCCGGCCGGCAGCGCAACCGTCGGCGGCTCGACGGCGGCGACCGCGTCGGCGCAGACGCAGCGCACGGCCAGTCCCGGCCCCGGAAACGGATGACGCCACACGACCTCGTGCGGCAGCCCGAGCTGCTCGCCCAGGACGCGTACCTCGTCCTTGTAGAACTCCACCAGCGGCTCGATCACGCGCCCGGCGTCGACGAGCGTCTGGATCCGCGGCGCGCGGTTGTGGTGCGTCTTGATCCTGGCCGCGTGCCGCGCGCCGCCCGACTCGATCGTGTCGGGATAGATCGTCCCCTGCCCGAGCAGCCACTCGTGCTCGCGCAAGCCGAGCTTCGCGAACTCGTCCTCCTGCACGTCGACGAAGGCGTCACCGATGATGGCGCGCTTGCGCTCGGGATTGGTGATGCCCTCGAGCGCCGCGAGGAAATCCGCGCTGCGGTCCGCGACCCGCACCGCGTCCGGCCCGACCGCGCGCTCCAGATAGCGCATCGCGTCGGCATCGCTCTCCCGCATGAAGCCGGTGTCGACATAGAGGCCGAGGACGCGCGCGGGGCCGAGCGCCTTGGCGCAGAGGTAGAACGCAACCGTCGAGTCGACGCCGCCGCTGATCAGGAAGAAGACGTTCCGATCGCCGGCCGTCTTCCGGATGCTCGTCATCACCTGCTCGACCCGCGCACGCGGGTCCCAGTCCTCGCCGCAGCGACAGACGTCGGCGACGAAGCTGCGGAGGATCTCCAGGCCGTGATCGGTGTGCACGACCTCGGGATGGAACTGGAGACCGAAGAGGCGCCGGGCCCGATCCTCCATCGCGGCCACCTTGCAGTCGTCCGTCTCGCCCACGATCGTGAACCCCGGCGGGATGTCGACGACCGTGTCGCCGTGGCTCATCCAGACTCTCAACTCCCGTGTCGGGACTCCTTGAAAGAGCAGGCCATCACCGGCGTGTAGCGCGCTGTGACCGTACTCTTTCATGACGCCCGGCTCGACCCGGCCTCGGAGATCCCGGGCCAGGAGCTGGTGGCCGTAGCAGATTCCGAGGATCGGCACGCCGAGACCATAGATACCGACGTCAACGGAGGGACTCGTGGGCTCGACGACGCTGGCCGGACCGCCCGAGATGATGATGCCGCGCGCGTCGGCGAGCCGGGCGGCGGGCGTGTCGATCTCGGCGACCGTGGCGTGCACGCCGAGCTCGCGGATCCGGCGCGCGATGAGGTGGCAGTACTGACCACCGGCGTTGAGAACGACGATCTGACTCACAGCGGCGGCGGCCTTTACCGCGGCCGCCCCAGCTTCTGGGCCTGCTGGAAGACCTTGCCCTCCGTCTTGATCGTCGGCGCGATGATCAGCTCCGTCTGCTGCAGGTCGCGAATCGACTGAGCCCCGACCGAGCCCATGCACGTCCGGATGGCGCCGACGAGGTTCAGCGTGCCGTCCTCGGTGAAGGCGGGTCCGAACAGGATCTGCTCGAGGGATCCGGCGATGCCGACGCGAATCCGCGTGCCCCGCGGCAGGTTCGCGTGCGGTGTGGCCATGCCCCAGTGATAGCCCTTGCCCGGCGCCTCGTGGGCGCGCGCGAAGGCCGAGCCGATCATGACGGCGTCGGCGCCCGATGCAAGCGCCTTGCACACGTCGCCGCCCGTCGTCATGCCGCCGTCGGTGATGATCGGGATGTAGCGGCCCGTCTTCTTGTAGTGGAAGTCGCGGGCGGCGGCGGCATCGGCGGTGGCCGTCACCTGCGGCACGCCGAGGCCCAAAACCTCACGGCTGGTGCAGGCGGCCCCCGGGCCGACGCCGATCAGCAGCGCGTCCGCGCCGACGTCCATCAGCTCGAGGCAGGCCTCGTAGGTGACGACGTTGCCGATCACCAGCGGGATGGCCAGCTGCTTCTTCAGTTTGCGGAGGTCGACCGGTGTGTACTCGGTGGCGACGTGGCGAGCCGTCGTGACCGTCGACTGCACCACGAAGATGTCGGCGCCCGCTTCCTGCGCGATCTGCCCGAAGCGCTCGGCGCGCTGAGGGATCGACGAGACGACGGCGGGGCCGCCGCCCTTCTTGATCTCGCGGATCCGCTGATGGATCAGCTCTTCCTTGATGGGCTCGCTATAGATCGACTGGATGATCTTCGTGGCCTCGTCCTGGCTGGCCGATACGATCCGTTCGAGCACCTCTTCCGGATTGCGGTAGCGGGCGAAGATTCCTTCGAGGTTCAGGACGGCCAGGCCGCCGTGCTTGCCCATCTCGGTGGCGAGCCGGGGTCCGACCACGCCGTCCATGGCGGCGGCGATGATCGGCAGCGCGTAGCGGTGGCCACAGAGCTCCCACGAGATGTCGACCTCGTTGGGGTTGACGGTCAAGGCGCCAGGCACGAGCGCGATGTCGTCGAAGCCGTACGCCACCCTTGCCTTTCGGCCTCGCCCCACCCACATGCCCATCGATTCGCTCCTCCCTCAGGCCCGCCTGCCGGTACGCTGCTCGATGCTAAATATAGGGATCGCCCGCCCACCCAGCCACTAGATTTGGTGCAGTATAGCGATCGACGCTCGAGGCGTCAAGGCGCGCGACGCTCGTACAAGAGCCTCAGGCCCTCGAGGCCCAGATCGACATTGACGTGGTCGATCGAGCGCGCCGCCTCGGCGATGAGCATCGCGTAGCCTCCGGTCCCGATGACCTTCGCCTCCCCCGCCATCTCGGCCTTCATGCGGGCAATGAGGCCGTCGACGAGGCCGGCGTAGCCGTAGACGACCCCCGACTGCATGTTGGTGACCGTGTTGCGCCCGATCGCTTCTTTCGGCCGCACGAGCTCCACGCGGTAGAGGCGCGCCGCGCGAGCCACCAGCGCCTCGGTGGCAGTCGCGATGCCGGGGGCGATGGCCCCGCCGATGAACGCGCCCGCCGCATTGACGCAGTCGAACGTCGTCGCGGTGCCGAGGTCGACCACGATCAGCGGCGGGCCGTACATGGCTGCCGCCGCCACCGACTTGGTGAGGCGATCAGCGCCGACCTCGCGCGGATTGTCGACCTCCAGCGGCATCGGCGTGTTGACGCCCGGCTCCACCGAGTACGGTGCCAGGCCGAAATACTTCTCGCACATCAGCTCCAGCGTCTGCTGCACGGGCGGGATCACGTTGGAGATGGCGATGCCGCGGATGCCGCGCGGATCGATGCCGCGCGTGCGAAACAGCGTCTCGATGAAGAGGCCATATTCGTCGGCCGTCTGCTCGCGTCGGCTCGTCAGGCGCCAGGACACTTGCAGATGGTCGCCGTCGTAGACGCCGATCTTGGTGTTGGTGTTGCCGACCTCAAGGACGAGCAGCATCCGCCGCCTCCTCGAGCGCCTCGCCCGCCATCACGCGATGGCGGCGCCCCGCGCCCTCCAGCACGAGCGCGCCGTCGGGATCGAGGTCGACGGCCACGCCGCTGACGCCGTCGATGCTGACGCGCCGCCCGATCGTGTCGGCGACCGCCAGCCAGCGCGCACGCACCGGCGCCATCCCCTCGCCCTCCAGCCGCGCCCGCCACGCATCGAAGGCGTCGAGCAGCGCCCCGAGCATCGTGTCGCGGGGCACCGCGCGTCCCGACTCGATCGCCACCGACGTCGCGCGCGCGGCGAGGGCGGCCGGAAACGCGCGCTGCGCCAGATTGACGCCGACGCCGACGGCGATGACGGCGGTGGCCGTGTCGCCGACGCTGCGGCTCTCGAGCAGGATGCCGGCGATCTTCCGGCCCGCGATGAGGACGTCGTTGGGCCACTTCAGGCGCGCGGCAAGCGCCGCCGTCCGGGCCAGCGCCTCGGCCACGGCCACGGCGGCCACCAGCGAGTACGCCGGCCACTGCGTCGGCGCGAGGCGCGGGCGCACGAGGATCGTGCAGAGCAGGCTCTGGCCCGGCGATGCCTCCCAGGTGCGGCCGCGCCGTCCGCGTCCCGAGGCCTGGTAGTCGGCGACGACGACGGTGCGGTCGTCGGCGCCGGCAGCGGCAAGGGCGAAGGCCGTCGTCTGCGTGGAGTCGACGCGCTCGAGCTGAACGAGGCGGCTCATCCCACCCAGCTCAGGCTGGCGACCAGCTTCTCGCGGAGGGCTTCTTGCTGGGCCACTTTCTCACGCTCCTTGTCCACGATCTCGGCCGGCGCGCGCTCGGCGAATTCCGGACGCGCGAGCTTCGCGCGTCCGAACGCGATCGCGTCGTCGGCGCGCTTGATCTCCTTCTCGAGTCGCTGGCGCTCCGCGCCCAGGTCCACCACGCCCTCGAGCGCCACGTACACCTCGATGTCACCCACGACGCCGAGCGCGGAGTTGCGCGGCCGGCTCGCGTTGGAATCCACCGTCACCGCGGCTCGCGCCAACGTCTGGATCAGCGGCGCATTGGCGCGCACGAGCGCCGCCGGCGCCTCCGGTCCAGGCCTGACGATGGCGGACAGCGTCACGCCCGGCGCCACCCGCATCTCGCCGCGGATGTTCCGGATGGCGGTGACGACGCCCATCACCACGCCCATCTCCCGCTCGGCGCTGGCGTCGACGCGGCGCCGGGCGACCTTCGGATACGGCGCGATCATGATGGAGTCGCCCTCGTGCGGCAGGCGCTGCCAGATCTCCTCGGTGATGAACGGCATGAACGGATGCAGCAGCCGCAGCGTCGCCTCCAGCGTGGTCACCAGCGCATGCTGGGTGGCGAGCTTTCGGGCGGGGTCGTCCGCGCGGTAGAGGTCGAGCTTGGCGATCTCGAGATACCAGTCGCAGAGCTCGCCCCAGAGGAACTGATAGATCGCGCTGGCGGCGTCGTTGAAGCGATAGGCCTTGAGATGAGCCCGCACGCCGCCGATCGTCGCCTGCAGCCGGCTGTCGATCCAGCGGGCGGCGAGATCGGGCGTCGTCTTCCGCGCGGCCGCCGGGTCGTAGCCGTCGAGGTTCGACAGCACGAGCCGGGCGGCGTTCCACAGCTTGTTGGCGAAGTTGCGATAGCCCTCCACGCGCTCGTCGCTCAGGCGAATGTCGCGGCCCTGGGCGGCCAGCGCGACGAGCGTGAAGCGGAACGCGTCGGTGCCGTACTTCGACATCAGCTCGAGCGGATCCACGACGTTGCCCTTGGACTTCGACATCTTCTGGCCCTCGGCGTCGCGCACGAGGGCGTGGATGTAGACGTCGTGGAAGGGCACCGTCCGCATGACGTAGAGACCGAACATCGCCATGCGCGCCACCCAGAAGAAGATGATGTCGAAGCTGGTGACGAGGAGCGAGGTCGGGTAGAAGGTCCGCAGCTCCGGGGTGTCGTCTGGCCAGCCGAGGGTCGAGAACGGCCACAGCCCCGACGAGAACCACGTGTCGAGCACGTCCGGGTCGCGGCGCACGGGGCCGCCGCAGTCGGGGCAGCTCGTGAGATCCGTGCGGGAGACGTGGATCGAGCCGTCGCGCTCGCAGTACCAGGCGGGAATCTGGTGACCCCACCAGAGCTGCCGCGAGATGGGCCACGGCCGAATATTCTCCATCCAGTGGTCGTACGTCTTCGTCCACCCGCGCGGAATGATCTTGATCTTGCCCGAGCGGACGGCCTTGATCGCCTCCTGCGCCAGCGGCTTCACGTTGACGTACCACTGCTTGGAGACGAGCGGCTCGACCACGGTCTTGCAGCGGTAGCAGAGCCCCACGGCGTGGCGGTAGGGCTCGATGCGGTCGATGAGCCCGAGCGCCTGCATGTCCTCGACGATCTTCTTGCGCGCCTCGAACCGGTCCATGCCCGCGTACTTGCCGGCCGCTTCGGTCATCTTCCCGTCGAACCCGATGACCGTCCTGATGGGCAGATTGTGACGCCGCCCGATCTCGAAGTCGGTCGGGTCGTGGCCCGGCGTGACCTTGATGACACCCGTTCCGAACTTCGGGTCGACGGCCTCGTCGGCCACCACGCGCACGCGCGCCATCCCGTCCACCGACGGAATGTCGAGCGTCCGCCCGACGTATTTCTTGTAGCGCCTGTCCTTGGGATGGACGGCCAGCCCGGTGTCGCCGAGCTTCGTCTCCGGGCGCACGGTGCCGAGCGTCAGCGGTCCGTACTTGATGTAGACGAACTCCGCGTCCCGCTCCTCGCGATCGACCTCGAGATCCGACAACACCGTCTCGCAGCGCGGGCACCAGTTGACGATGTAGTCGTCGCGGTAGATCAGCTTCTCGTCCCAGAGGCGGACGAAGACCTCGCGCACGGCGCGTGAGAGACCCTCGTCCATGGTGAAGCGCAGACGCGACCAGTCGCAGGAAGCGCCGAGGCGCTTCAGCTGCCGGATGATCGTGCCGCCGGATTCCTCCTTCCATTGCCACACGCGGCGCACGAACTCCTCGCGGCCGAGGTCTTCCTTCCGCTTGCCCTCGGCCGCCAGCTGCCGCTCGACGACGACCTGCGTCGCGATCCCGGCGTGGTCGGTGCCGGGCTGCCAGAGCGTGTTGAATCCGTCCATGCGCTTCATGCGGATCATCACGTCCTGCAGCGTGTTGTTCAGACCGTGTCCGATGTGCAGCGAGCCGGTCACGTTCGGCGGCGGGATGACGATCGAGTACGGCTTCTTCGGCGACGCGGAGTCGGCGCGGAAGTACCCGCGCGCTTCCCAGATCGGGTACCACCGCGCTTCGACGGCGGCGGGCTCGTAGCGGTCGGAGATTGGAGCGGGGTCCGTCTGCTGCTCGCTCATTCGGAGCGACTATTGTAGCGGGGTCCGCGAGGCCGGTTCAATGCGTGGGTGGCCTGTGCGAGATGGTTGGTGGCGGCGAAGCTCACGGCGACACGACGCTGGCGCCGGTGAGCCGCCAGCGCGGGCCCGCACGGCGGAACGTCAGGCTCCACGGCCGCCGCTCGGGGCCGGTGGCGGCGATCGAGACGGACTCTCGTGCCCCGTCGGCGGCGTCACAGGCGGGCTCCGCGCTGAGCGCCGGCAGCCGCGCGCGCAGGTCGCGGTCGGGCACCACGCTGGCCAGCGTGGCGTCGTCGCCGACGGCCAGGGCCGCGAAGAGGCCGCTCACGGTGACGTGGAGATCACGGTGCCAGGCATTGTGCTGCTGGCGACCGGTGCGGGTGACGAGGCCGGGGCCCGGTACCACGCGATAGACATCCTCCTGCTCGGTCTGGCCCTCACAACCCGGAATCCAGCCCGGGTAGTGCAGCTCGTACCGGAGCCGGATCTCGGGCGGACGCACGGCGTACGAGCGCGCGTAGAGCCCGTCGGGGAAGAGCGAGGCCGTCGTCCACGCGACGCGGACGCCGTCGGCGTGCGCGCGCACGAGATCGATGCGCAGCTCGCGGGTGCCCCGGCCCGACGTCGGGCCTTCCCAGGCCGCGATGAACTGCGGACCGTCGGTGGCGGCCGGCAACGCGTGAATGGCCGGGCGGCCGTCGCGGTACATCGTGGCGAGCAAGGCCGACTCCTCGCGCAGCGGTCCGTAGACGCGAACGCTGTTGCCGGCGCGCCCCTCGGTCAGCCGGAAGGCGCCGACCAGCAGCCGACCCACGCGGGCGAGCCGGATGTGCGCACCGCCCCAGGCTTCACCGAAGCCGTCGAGACGATCCTGCAAGAACTCGAGCGAGGCGAAGACACCGCCGGAGGTCAGGCTCTCGACGATCTCCTCGTCGAGGAGGGCGTAGATGTCGCGGTAGGCGTCGGCCGGGTTCTCGGGATCGACGAGCTCGGCGAGGCCGAGCCGGGTGCGGGCGAGCTCACGGAACCGGTCGAGGCGGTCAGGCGCCGCTCGTCCGGCGGCGACCGCACACGAGCCGGCGAAGATCAGCATGACGAGGGTGGCGGCCCGCGCCCGACGCCTCACGCGGCTATGGTACAACAGACGGGTGAAGGTTCGAGCGGTCCCCGTCATCGACCGCTACCTCGTCGGCGAGCTGGTCTCTCCCTTTCTCTTCGGCGGCGCGCTCTTCACCTTCTTCCTCGTCATCGACCGCATCTACCACCTCACCGAGCTGGTGATCACCAAGGGCGTGCCGTTTCACCTGGTGATGCAGCTGCTCGTCTACATGCTGCCCTCGTTCCTGGCCCATACGCTGCCCATGGCGTTCCTCGTGGCCGTGCTCCTCGCCGGCGGTCGCCTGGCCGGTGACCTCGAGATCATCGCCTTCAAGGCGGCGGGCGTCAGCACCCTGCGGCTGTTCCGGCCGATCATGACGGCGGCCATGATCGTGGCCGCGCTGACCGGCGTCCTGACGCTCGTGGTGAACCCGATCGCCAACGAGGAGTTCCAGCGGCAGCTCTTCCGGATCTTCCAGTCGCGTGCGCTGAGCGGGCTCCAGGAGCGCGTGTTCAACGGCACGTTCGGCGACGTGATCATCTATGTGGAGGACATCAGCGCCTCGCAGCTGGCCCTGCGCGGCGTGCTCGTCTCCGACGAGCGGGATCCCAAGATCTCGCGGATCATCACCGCCCGAGAGGGCCGGCTCCTCAGCGACGAGGCCAACCGCCGCCTCACGCTGCGGCTCATCAACGGCGCGGTCAACGAGGCCGACGTGGCGCCGGCGACGACGGACGCCACGCCGGGGGCCACGCCCGGCTCGACCGGCGGCGCCGCCAGCCCCGCGCGCTACCGGTACACGAACTTCAGCATCTACGACATGAGCCTCTCGGTGGACTCGCCGCTGCGCGGCTCGCCGCGCGGTGAGAAGCCCGAGCGGGACATGTCCGTACCGGCGCTGTACGGCCGCATCGCCGAGCTCGCCGACGATCCGCGCGCACGGGCGGCCTTCCAGGTCGAGCTGCACAAGCGGTTCGCCTTTCCGGTGGCGGCGCTGGTGTTCGGGCTGGTCGCCTTCCCGCTGGCGGTGCGCTCGCACCGCGGCGGCCGCTCGGTCGCCCTCACGGCCAGCCTCGTCATCCTGGTCGCGTACTACCTGGTGCTGACCGTGCTCGAGGGCATGGCCTTGAAGGAGCGGCTGCCCGCCGCGCTGGCCATCTGGGCGCCGAACATCGGCTTCAGCGTCATCGGGCTCGCGCTGCTCGTCGTCACCGCGCGCGAGTGGACGATGCCGTCGATGACGCCGGTCTGGCGGGTGCTCGATGGACTCGACCGCCTGCTTCCACGCCGCGAGGCGGCCGCCGACCCGCGGGTGGCCGCCTCGGGTCGCGACTCGACGCACATCCTCGACCGCTACCTCGTGCGCGAGTTCCTGGTCTTCGTCGGCATCGGCCTCGGGGTGGCGGCGGCGCTCTTCGTCGTCATCGATCTGCTCCAGACGCTCGACCGCTACCTGCGTGTGAAGCCGCCGCTCATCTACATCTTCGAGCACTTCGTCTACCGGCTCCCCGCCGCCCTCCACGACGGCCTGCCCGTCGTGATGCTGGTGGCGACGATCTTCCTGTTCCTGGCGCTCAGCCGGTATCACGAGTTCACGGCCATGAAGGCGGCCGGGATCAGCCTCTATCGCGTGAGCGCGCCCATTCTCCTGATGGGCCTGAGCGTCGCCGTGAGCGCGGGGCTGTTCCAGGAGCTCTTCCTGCCGCGGCTGAACGAGCTCGGAGAGGAGGTCGATCGTGTGAAGATCCGCGGGCAGCTGCCCCGCCATCTTCAGTCGCGCCAGCGCCTCTGGTTGCGTAGCGCGGACACGCGCTTCTTTCGCGTCGAGCTGCTGAACCCTGGCACCAACGACATGTACGGCGTCACCGTGCTGGAAGTGGACAAGCAGTTCCGCCTCATCAGCCGGCTCGACATGCGCCGCGCACACTGGACGCCCGACGGCTGGGAGCTCACCGACGGCGCCGTCCGCGAGATCGTCGGCCACGGCAACGTCGAAACGGTGCCGTTCACGACGACGTCGTTGCTCATGCAAGAGGACATCGAGGAGTTCACGCGGATCCAGAAGCCCATCACGTCGATGAGCTACTGGGAGCTGCGCGACTACGTGACCAAGCTCGAAGCGGCGGGATTCCAGGTGAAGAAGTACCTCGTGGAGCTCTACTCCAAGCTGTCGTTCCCCCTGGTCAATCTGGTGATGGTGCTGGTCGCCATCCCGTTCGCGCTCCAGGCCCCGCGCGGTGGCCGGTTGTTCGGCATCGGGCTCGCCATCGCCATCATGGCCGGCTACCTCGTCGTGCACTACGTCGCGCTCGCGTTCGCTCGCGCCGACCTCCTGCCCCCGCTCATCGCCGCCTGGACCGCCAACGTGATCTTCCTCGGGATCGGCACCTCGCTGTTCCTGCGTGCCCGGACGTAACGGACCGCGCTACCTGAGCAGCTGCCGGAGCGCGTCCTCCACGCGCTTTTGCTCGGCGCCGTAAGCGGCCCAGTCACCGCGGCGCAGCGCGTCTTGGGCGCGTGTCCACGCCTCCCACGCCCGCTGGGCGGCCGCGGCGTCGACGGTCGGCGGCGGCCCGGTGCGCGCGGGCGCGGTCGGCGCCGGGGTCGCCGCCGTGGGCGCCACGCGACCGCCGAAGATCCGCGCCAGGGATTGTTCCAGCGTCGGCTCCATGGCGATCTGGTTGCCATAGGCGGCGATGACGCGTCGAAGCTCGGGCAGCGCCCCCTGCTCGGCGGCGGCCAGATAGAGCGGCTGCACGTAGATCAGCGAGCGATCGATGGGAATCGCGAGCAGCGAGCCGCGGATGACGGTCGACCCGCGCTGATTCCACAGCGACAGCTGCTGCGCGATGACGGGATCCTGGTCGATGCGGGCGTCGATCTGGCGTGGCCCGTAGACGAGCTTCTGCTTGGGGAAGTTGTAGACGATGAGCCGGCCATAGTGCGCCGGATCGGAGCGCGCCGCCATCCAGCCGATCATGTTGTCGCGGCGCGCGGGATTGAAGAGCGTCAGCAGGATGAACTCTTCCCTCTGCTCTCCGGGCAGCCGCATGACCGTGAAGTACGGCTCCATCTCGCGATCGCGTCCCTCGATCATGCGGCGCGGAATCGCCCAGAGGTCCTCCCGATTGTAGAAGACCTGCGGATCCTCCATGTGGTACGTGGCGTACTTGCGCGCCTGGATGGCGAACAGGTCCTCGGGGTAGCGGACGTGGCGGCGGAGGTCGGCCGGCATCTCGTCGATCGGCTTCAGGAGCCCCGGGAAGGCGCGCGCGTACACGCGCACGATCGGATCGGTGGCGTCGGCGATGTAGTACGCCATGGCGCCATCGTAGGCGTCGACGGTCACCTTCACCGAGTTCCGGACGTAGTTGCCGATCCCGCGCACGGGATCCGAGTATGGATAGCGGTCGGTGCTCGTGTAGCCGTCCAGCATCCACACCAGGCGGCCCTGGTCCGTCACCACCAGGTAGGGGTCGCGATCGAAGCGGAAGAACGGCGTCACCTGCTGCGTCCGCTGGTTCACCGTGCGATACATCATGATGCGGCTCTCGCCGGTGAGATCGTCGGACAGGATGATCTTCGGCTCCCCGAAGCGCGCGGCGAAGAGCAGGCGGCGCGCCAGCGAGCCGATCGAAATGCCGCCCGCCCCGCGATACGTGCTGTAGACGTTCTGGTCACCGGCCGGGTAGTCGAGCTCCTGCGAGCGTGTGCGGACCAGCACGTACTCGTTGGACGTCTCGCCGTAGTAGATCTCGGGCCGCGTGATCTTCGGCAGGCCGTCGCCGGCGCGCGGCGGGATGTCCTTCACGAAGAACTCGGGCAGCCCCTCGGGAGTGAACCGGTTGACCGGACTCACCACCAGCCCGTAGCCGTGCGTGAACGTCAGATGCTCGTTGATCCAGTTGCGACCGCCCTGGAGGTGCTGGTAGGACAGCTCTCGGGCCGACAGCATGAGCTGGCGATATTCGCCATTGACCACGTAGCGGTCGTTGTCCACGTCGACGAACTTGTAGTAGGTGCGGATCTCCTGCAGCTGCGCGTACGTGCGCAG
>Ga0075421_100008157_pt1 | contig 12857 bp, 9 predicted proteins | sample SoiMetdeltSBSDD5_FD_75292 | JGI IMG/M metagenome (GOLD analysis project Ga0075421, IMG submission 75292) | Bulk soil microbial communities from a Populus tree surrounding site in Tennessee, USA - Soil MetaG P. deltoides SBSDD5 | ecosystem: Environmental > Terrestrial > Soil > Tree plantation... | reverse complement strand
CTCGGGGCTCGCATACCGGTAGACGGACGCGCCCGGCTCGAGGAGCTGCTCGAGACGATAGGCGAGCTCGCGACGGAACCAATGGCGAAGCGGCACATCGAAGCCCTGTTTCGGCCGCTGGAACACCTCCGCAGGGACGCGATCCGCGATCGCCTCGCGGAGGACCCACTTGCCCACCCCGTTACGCAGCTTGAGCGCGGCCGGCAGCGTCATCGCGAACTCCACGACGTGGTGGTCGAGGATCGGCACGCGGGCCTCGAGTGAGACCGCCATGCTCATACGATCCACCTTCGTGAGAATATCTCCCGGCAGATAGCTGAGCAGGTCGACGATCATCACCTGCGTCATGAAGTCACGACCGGCGCCGTGCTCGAACAACGCATCGAGGAGTCGGTCGTGAGGTGCGATGCGCTCCGCGATCTCGGGACGGAGCACGCCGCCCTCCGATTCGCGCACGGGGAACGCAACCGTGCTCGCATAACGACCGCGCATCGACCGCCCGAGATCGATCAGCCGATTGCGGCCGAACGCGACATGCGGCAGAGCCAAGCCCACCCGCGACAGCATCGCGCGGGCAACCGGGGACAGCTCCCCGGCTCCATGAAGCTCAGCATAACGAGTATAGCCACCGAACAGCTCATCGCCGCCATCGCCCGACAGCGAGACGGTAACGTCTCTTCGTGCCAGGTACGAGACCAGAAAGGTCGGGAGCGCCGAGGTGTCGGCGAACGGCTCGTCGAGTGCGCGCACGATCTCCTCGAAGAGGAGATCCGCATCGGGGCGAACGATCAGTTCCGTGTGACGCGTGCCGATCGCGTTGGCGACGACCGCCGCGTGTGCCGACTCGTCGAACTCACGCTCGCGGAATCCGATCGAGAAGGTCTGGACGGGCTGGTCGAGCAGACGCGCCATCGTCGCGACGACGCCTGACGAGTCGATCCCGCCGGACAGGAACGCGCCCAACGGGACTTCGGAGACGAGGTGCATCGAGACGGCTTCCTCGAGCAGCCGGCGCGTCTCCGCGACAGCCTCCTGGGGCTCGATCGTTGAATTCTCCGCGCGCGCCGGCGTCCAGTATCGTTGGACGCGGACGCCGCGTTCGCGATCCCATAGGAGTCGATGGCCTGGCGGCAATTTGTGCACGCCCGGGAAGATCGAGCGTGGGTCGGGGACATAGCCGAATGCGATGTATTCCCCGACGGCCTGCGGATCGAGCTCGCGAGGAAAGCCGGGGAGGGATACCAGTGCGCGAAGCTCCGACGCGAACGCAACGCCATCATCTGTCGGCCAGTAGTAGAGCGGCTTGATGCCCAGGCGATCACGGGCCACGAGCAGGGACTGCGCGCGCGCGTCCCAGATGGCGAACGCGAACATCCCACGCAGGGAGTCCACCAGACGCGGACCATCCTCTTCGTAGAGGTGGACGAGCGCCTCCGTGTCGCTGCGGGTCGCCAAGCGATGTCCGTTGCACCGCAGGCGGTCCTGAAGAGACCGATAGTTGTAGATCTCGCCGTTGAAAACGACGTGGATCGTCCCGTCCTCGTTGGCAATGGGCTGGTGACCGCCGGCCACGTCAATGATGCTCAGGCGCCGCATGCCGATGGCGACGCCGTCCGCCACGTGGTAGCCCGCATCGTCTGGCCCGCGGTGCCGGATGGCGTCGCACATCCGGGCGAGCGTCGCCTCGGCCGCCTCGGTGTTGGCGACGCGTCCGACGAACCCCGCTATGCCACACATCGGACCTTCCGTTCCGACGTCACCCGCTCCATCCAATGCCGCCAGGTAAGAGTGTTGTTGTGAAGCTAGCCCGTCGGACGCAAGGCCAGTACCGTAGTCGGTACCCGCCACCTGCACGGCCGCAAAGCGACGAGTAACACGCCGGCCGCTCGGAGCACTGACCCCGGGTTCGCGCTATGAAACTACCAGGTCCGTCCCGTGCGACGACAGTCGCAGCGCACGTGCAACACCGATGCGTGGGGTTCGCCGACGGTCACGCCATCCAAGCGAGCGCCCGACGGTGTAAGTGGCGCGCCCGTCGTGGTCTCCGTCTTGCCACTGACGGCGCGGTTGCACCGGGAGCGACTTCCGCCGCCCTCGTGGCGCCGATCGCGGCCGGAAAGCCGGGGTGTCGTCGGCTGGCACGCCCGGCAGAAAAATTCGCCTACCGCAAGGCTTCCATAGTTGCCTCGCCGGCGTGCACCTTCATCCGTGACGCCAGTTTCCGACCGAGCGCACGTTAGGCAGGCGGAGACCGACTGCCGTCCCCGACACTCAGCAGCGATTCCTCGTTCGAATGATGCAACGGATCAATCGACAGACCCTGTCGGACATCTCGCGGCATTTCGGCTCGATGCGCCTCGCGAACCGCATCCACGGGCTCAATTACGAGCGGTGTGCGGAGCTCCCATTCATCATCGACCGGCTCCGCCCGCGATTCTCCGACGGGCTTGCCTACCTCGACATCGGCTCCGGTGGCGAGTCCCCTCTACCCACCTTCCTGCTCCGGTCCACGAACTGGAGCATCCGGTGCATCGATAAATTCGAATGGGTGCGACGTCAGGAGGAGTACGCGGCCACGGTTCTGGCAGGGACACCGCTCGACGGACGGTTCAGCGTCGAAGTGCGAGACCTGCTCGAGGCCGAGCTGCCGGAGGCGTCATTCGACATCATCACCAACATCTCGGTGATCGAGCACTTCGCGGGGCAGAGCGATACGCTCGCGATGGAGCGGTCGGCTCGGCTACTCAAGCCGGGTGGCACGTACATCCTGACCACGCTCATGAACGAAGGGTACTTTCGGGAGCATTTCGTGAAGCAGGATGTGTACGGCGAGGAGTATCGGTCGGACCCGGTGTTTTACCAGCGACACTACGACGTGGCCGCGTTGCAGTCGCGGTTGATCGAGCCGTCGGGCCTGAGAGAAGTGGATCGTGTCTACTTCGGTGACTACGGTTTCCAGTTCTTCGAACGAATCCTGCAGCGAAAGTTGCCCGGTCCTCTGAAGCCTCTGCGGGCATTGTACAAGTGGGCCACGCCCCATTTCGCAAGCCGGTTTCTGACGTACAGTGACCGTCCGGTGAGTCGGGCCGACATGATGACGAATACGTCGAGCGGTGTCATCCTCGTGCTGACCAAGTGATCGGGCGCAGGTCGTCGATGGCGGGGCACGGGTCCCGGAGCGCATGAATCGCCGTCGCATCGCGCGACTGATTCGCGTACGGCAGGAAATGTGGAAGCGCCTGGAGCGGCTCCGCGCCGCACCACGATGGCGTGGTGCGGCCGATACGCTGGGTGTACTCGACGCCAGCGTGCGCGCCGCGGTGAAGGACGCGCCGGGGGATGGCCTGTCGGCGCTGGCACGTCACCTACGCGAAAGCGCGCGGTCCAGGTATCCGCTGACTCATCTAGCTCACCGCGATCCGCAAAATCTGCCGGACGTCGCCGCCGTGGTGGAAGACGCGGAACGTGTGCTTCGCGGTGAGTGGGATGTGCTTGGTCGCCCCCTGCACATCGACGCGCGCCGCATCGACTGGCGCGCGCATCCCTTCTCCGGAACACCGACACCCACGTCCCACTTCTCGCGCGTGCCGGTCGACGCGACCGTGCTCGGCGGTGACGTCAAGTTTCTCTGGGAGATAAACCGTCACGCCGAGCTAGTTCGCCTCGGACAGGGCTACTGGATCACCCGACGTCCGGACTTCGCCAACGCGGCGGTTCAGCTTCTCGACAGTTGGCTCGATCAGAACCCGCCAGCGTGTGGCATCAACTGGATCAGCTGCGTCGACGTCGCATTCCGGACGATCGCATGGTGCTGGCTGTGGCAGCTGACATCGGACAGCACGGCGTGGACGGACGCGCGGATCGGCAGGCTCCTCTGGGGCGTTGCGCACGCGGCCAGATTCATAGAGCGGTACGACTCGGTGCACCATAGCCCGAACACGCACCTAACGGGTGAAGCACTTGGGCTCGTGTACATCTCCACGGTGTTCCCGGAGCTCCGCGGTGCATCACGCTGGCGTCGCCTCGGTATCGACATCCTCACCGAGGAGGTCGGCCGACAGTTTCTGGCGGATGGCATGCATTACGAGCGATGCACGGGCTATCATCGCTACAATCTGGAGTTCTTTTTTCACTCCCTCGCCATCGCGAGATCGTCGAACGAGCGTTGGGCAGAGTCGTTCGTTGGACCGTTGTCGCGCGGGGTGGAAGCCAGCGTTCACCTGCGGCGGCCCGACGGTACCTGGCCGGTGCTTGGTGATGAAGACGGTGGGTCATGTGTTCGTCTCGGAACGAAAGACATCACCGACCAGAGCGACCTCCTCGCCGCCACCGCGCGGCTCGTCGCTCGGCCGGACCTGGTTGCCGGCATCGCGCCCGCTGCGTCTTCGTCGTCCCTCGCCTGGTGGGCGCTGTCCGATGACGCCGTGCACGCGTCCGAAGCTCCAGAGCCCTCGCCGATGACGCCGCGGAGTGCGGCGCTAGTGAGCGCCGGTTACTTCAGCGCGCGCGACGATTGGTCCGAGCACGGTTGGTACGCTCTCGTCGATGCCGGGCCGCACGGGGGCGACCTGACCGGCCACGCGCATGCGGACCTGGGACACGTCGAGATCGCTCACGGGAAGGAGTGGATCACCGTGGATCCCGGGTGCTCGCTGTACAACGGCGATCCCGAGCGCCGCAACTGGTATCGGCGACAGATCGCCCACGGGTGTCTCGTGTTGGATGCGACGGAGCTCGCGATACCGGGTGCACGCCCGTTTCGCTGGGCGTCGGTCGCACCGACGCCTGAGGCGGACACCTCCGATGAAGGGAGCCATTGGTATTGCCGCCTGTGGTACGAGTATTCAACCATGCGGGGACGCGTGGCTCACGAGCGCCAGATCGTGTTGGTGCGCGGATGCGGCGTGATCGTCTGCGACCTGCTCACTGGGACCGCCACACATGATGTCGAGGTTCGTTGGCCGCTCGCACTCCCTCGCTCACGCGCGACAATCTGCGAAGGGTCGAGCGCATTGGTTGGGAATAGTCTGATCAGCTGGTTCAGCTCCGCCCCAACCCCGCTGACGTCGACGGTGGAAGAGTCGCGTCGCTCGCCGAAGTTCGGCGAAGAGATGAGTGCGAGCACGCTCATTCTCTCGCAGCGCGTCGCGGCAACGCCATTCGCTTTCGCCACAGCGTTCACACGCGCGGGCATTCAGCCAGTGGCGGCACATTGGACGGGCGAGACGATGGAATTGACGATTGCGCTCGCGCCGGACGCCGATGCGAGCGTCGTCCGACTGTGGTGTCATCCGAATCAGGCGCCACGGGTGGAGCGCGCTGGCTGATTACCTTTCGAGAGTCCGCAGCCCTTCCTTCCGAAACCGGATTCCGAGACACGCACCCTGATGGCGACGACCACCTTACACGGCCCGCTGACGGTCTTCACGGAGGATGAGGTGATGTTCCGCGACGCGGTCGCCGCGTTTGCGAACGACGAGGTCCGTCCGCGCGTGCAGGCTATGGAGCGCGCGTCGAAGATCGACCCGGAGCTCCTGCCCAAGTACTTCGAGTTGGGCCTCATGGGCATCGAGGTCCCCGAGCAATACGGTGGCGCCGGCGGGACGCTCGCCATGGTCACCATCGCCGTCGAAGAGATGAGCAAGGTGGACGCGTCGGCGGCGATCGTGTGCGATGTGCAGAACACGCTCGTGAACTACCCGATCACTCGCTACGGCAACGACGGGCAGCGCGCGAAGTACCTGCCGCGCCTCGTTGGCGATACGGTTGGCGCGTACGCGCTGTCGGAGCCGAGCTCGGGCTCGGATGCATTCGGCCTGGCCACTCGCGCCGAGAAGCGCGATGGCGGGTACGTGCTCACGGGACGGAAGATGTGGATCACGAACGGCGCCGAGGCCGAGGTCTACGTGGTCTTCGCGAACGCGAATCCGCCGGCAGGATACAAGGGGATCACGGCGTTCATCGTCGAGCGAGGCTTCCCGGGCTTCGCCGTCGGCAAGAAGGAGGACAAGCTCGGTATCCGCGCGTCAAGCACCACCGAGCTGATCCTCGATGGCTGCGAGGTGCCGGAGGAAAACGTCCTCGGCCCAGTGGGTCAGGGGTACAAGATCGCGATCGAGACGCTGAACGAAGGCCGGGTCGGGATCGGGGCGCAGATGATCGGCGTCGCCGTCGGTGCACTGGGGGTCGCGACCGAGTACGTGCGCGAGCGGAAGCAATTCGGCAAACCGATCTCCGACTTCCAGGCCGTGCAGTTTCAGATCGCGCAGGCCGCGACCGAGCTCGAGGCCGCGCGTCTCATGGTCTACAACGCGGCACGGCTCAAGGATGCCGGCCACGACATTGCGCGCGAGGGAGCGATGGCAAAGCTCTACTCGTCGCAAGTATGCGAGCGGGTGACGTCGCTCTGCGTCGAGCTGCTCGGCGGCTACGGCTACACGAAGGACTACCCCGTCGAGAAATTCTATCGCGACGCAAAGATCGGGACGATCTACGAAGGCACGTCGAACATGCAGTTACAGACCATCGCGAAGCTGCTGTTACGCTAGGGAGCGACGGCGGGTGCCCGCCCGAGCAACCTCTCGCAGCGTGGAATCCGATCTCGCCAGTTGAACCCAGTCAATCGCGAGCATGTTCTCCGAGAGAATCCTGACCCGACTCACGCAGGTTCCCGGCGTGCGGACCCTGTGGAGCAGGTTTCCGCTCGGTCCGGTCGACCTGCGGGTGCGGTTCGGCGTCTTTCCCCGCCCGCAGTACGCGTACGGTGTGTATCACGCCGCCGACCTGGCAAGGCGTCTGGGCCTTCCCTCGATCTCGGTCATTGAGCTCGGCGTTGCGGGCGGGGCAGGACTGCTGGCGCTCGAACAAATCGCCGAAATCGTAGCCGACGACTTGGAGGTCGCCATACACGTCGCGGGGTTCGACAGCGGCAAGGGTATGCCAGATCCGGTCGACTACCGGGACCTCCCTCACGTTTGGGGGGCCGGTTTTTATGCGATGGATGAAGAGAAGCTCCGATCCAGATTATCGCCGACGACAGAACTGGTGCTGGGAGACGTCGGGGACGTCGTCAGTCGATGGGCCGCGCCAGCGCCGATCGGCTTCGTTGCATTCGACCTGGACTACTATTCCTCAACCCAGGCGGCCCTGTCCCTGTTCGAACCGGCCGAGACGCGACCGCACCTGCCTCGGGTCTACTGTTATTTCGACGACATCATCTGGCCGGAGCGTGCATGCCATAACGAGTACGTTGGTGAACTCCGCGCCATTCGCGAATTCAATGAAGCGCACGCCGCGCTCAAGGTTTGCCCGATCCACATGCTGCGCCACACGTTGCCGCATCGGTCCGCCTGGAGCGACGCCATGTACGTGCTCCACGACTTCCAGCACCCGCTCTATTGCAGGAACATCACGACACGGGACGAAGCATCGACGCAGCTCAGCATCTAACGGCATTACCTGCTCAACCATGGGGCGGCCGTCACGCGGGCACGGCGTTGGGTTGCCAAGGATCGCAGCACTGCCGTTGCGATGGGTCGCACTCGCAGTCATCCTACGAAGTAGCGGCGTCGTTGCACAACGGTGCCCGAGCTCGTTGGCGGTTCTTAGTCGCCCGTTCCCAGGATCAGTCAGAAAAGATCAGATGGTCGCTCGCCACAGCAGCCCCGGCGGTCGCGCTGAGACCGTTACCGCGGCCCGAGAAGACGCGCGTCCCCCTGCGATGGCCGCGTGGGAACGCAATCGCGCGATGGGCCGATCGCTGTTCATCTGGCGTCGAGGTGTGTTCGGCTGGGGCATCCCGGTCGCGCTGATCACGATCGCGTATCAGATCGTGCAGGAGCAGGGGTTCGTGCGGCGTCTCGTCATGACGCAGCAACTGCGTACGGGCATCGCAATCGCCGTCCTCGTCTTCCCGCTCTGCGGGTACTTGTTCGGCCGCTGGCTATGGACGACAGGCGAGGAGAACTACGAACGCATGGCACGCACGGAAGGCGGATCGCAACCGACCGAACGTCGGAACGGCGGTTGAGTCGTGCCCTCAACGGCGGCTGATCCGCGAGACGACCGCCCGCGCACGACCCGGAACCATCGACCTCGCGGCGACGGCGAACCGGCTCAGCCTTTGCACTTGGAGCGGCTGCGTGCCCGGGGTCGCGGCGTCCGAACCGTGTTGGACGTCAACCGTCGGCCCCGCGGCCGCGCCACCGCCGTCAAATCATCGATCACCCGAACGATACACGCCCCGGCAGGATCTGCCGCGGGTCGCCGCATCTTGCCACCAATATGACCTCAATGGTTGCCGGCGCGACCGTACACCGCCGGGTCGTTCGTCATTTGTCGCGGGAGCGACGTGGCTGACCGGAACGTGTTCTCCGTCGACGTGGAGGACTACTTCCACGTCGAGGCGTTTGCCGACGTCGTGGACCGCCAACGGTGGGACAGTTACGCGTGCCGGGTTGAGGCGAACACGCAACGGTTGTTGGACCTGCTCGACGAATGCCAGGTCGACGGAACGTTCTTCGTCCTCGGGTGGGTGGCTGAACGGTATCCCCAGCTCATGCGCGACATCGTCGGACGAGGGCATGAGGTAGCCTGCCATTCGTACTGGCACCGCCTGATCTACAAGCTGAGCCGCGACGAGTTCGCCGCGGACACGCGCCGGGCCAAGGACGCGATCGAGCAGGCTGCGGGCGAGGCCGTGTTCGGATATCGCGCGCCGAGCTACTCGATTACTTCCGACTCGCTCTGGGCACTGGAGGTTCTGGCGGAGGCTGGCTTCACGTACGATTCGAGCATCTTCCCCATCCGCCACGACGTCTACGGCATTCCGGACGCCCCGCGTCACCCCTTCGTCGTGACGACCCCGGCTGGTCCGATCGTCGAATTCCCGATCACCACGTTCCGCATGCTTGGGGTGCAGAACCTGCCGGTCGGCGGGGGCGGCTACCTGCGGATCTTACCGTTCTGGTACACGAAGCTCGGGTATCGTCGTGCTCGAGCGGAGAAGCTTCCGCTGATCGCGTACATCCATCCGTGGGAGGTCGATCCCGACCAACCTCGGCTGCAGGGCCGCCGGAAGTCGCAGTTCCGGCATTACACGAACCTTGCGAAGACGCACGACCGTCTCCGCCGACTGCTCGCGCTCGGCGAGTTCTCGAGCTTCCGCGCGAGCGGGCTCGCCGACACGGCTCACGCCGTTCCCTTTCCTTCGACCGTTTCTACCGCGCAATGAAGACTACCCAGGATCTCAAGGTCGCTCAGTACTGGAACGAGGTCGCTCATGACTTCGACGCGATCTACACCGGGCAGAACAAGAGCGCGTTCAGCCGCGCACTCGACAAGTGGCTCCGGCGTGACATCTACGAGCGGTTCGACTGGGTCATGCGCAAGTCAGGCGACGTGACGGGAAAGACGATCTGCGACATCGGCTGCGGGTCGGGCCGATTCGTGACGAGCCTCGCGAAGCGCGGCGCAACGCGGGTCATGGGGGTGGACGTCGCGCCCGAGATGCTGAAGCTCGCGCGCGAGCTTGCGAAGAAGGAGGGCGTCGCCGGACGCACGGAGTTCGTGCAGATGGACGTCATCGACTGGAACCGGAGCGACGTTTTCGACGAGACCATCGCGATCGGGTTCTGGGACTACTTCGCGGATCCTACCGAACGGCTCAAGCTGATCCGCAAGATGACGCGCGAGCGGTTCCTCTCGGCATGGCCGCGGCTGTGGACCTGGCGTGCCCCGGTTCGCAAGGTGCGACTCACGGCGCTCGGCTGCCCGGTGTACTTCTTCAGCAAGTCGGACGTGTATCGATACCTCGAGGCGTCGGGGTTCAAGGTCATCTCGGTCGAGACAGTTGGTAAGCTTCATTGCGTGGACGCAGTGCCGATCTAACTACTAGAACAGCGCTGGTTACGTTCTCGACTCTCCCTCAAACCGACCTTGATCGCAAAAGCGATCTTCTGGCTGTCTGCAGGGCTCGCGGTCTATGTGTACGTGGGCTATCCGGTGCTGCTCGCCATACTGCGGCGGGTGGCGAAGCGGCCGGTAGCGAAGCGGCCCTTCGAGCCCAGCGTGTCGCTGCTCGTCGCGGCGTACAACGAGGCCGACGTCATCGAGGCGAAGATCCGCAATGCGCTCGCGCTCGACTATCCAGCGGATCGCCTGGAAATCGCGATCGCCTGCGACGGGCCTAACGACGGTACCACGGCCATCGCCCAACGTGTGGCCGCCGAGATCGGCGGCGGACGCGTCAAGGTCTTCGCGTATCCCGTCAACCGCGGCAAGATCACCGCACTGAACGACACTATCCCGCAGCTCGCGGGCGACGTCGTCGCGTTCTCGGATGCGTCGAGCATGCTCGCGCCGGAATCGCTGCGCACCCTGGTGGCCAACTTCGCCGACGAGCGCGTCGGCGCCGTGAGCGGCGTCTACCGCGTGCTTCGCGGTGAGGAAGCGGCGCTCGGAAGGCAGGAAGACTTCTACTGGAAGTACGAGACCTACCTGAAGCTCGCCGAGGCGGCCGTCGGATCGATCCTCGGGTGTCACGGCTCGCTCTACGCTATTCGCCGCGCGCTGTATCCGTTCCCGAAGCCGGGAACGATCAATGATGACTACGTGATCCCGATGCGGATCTTGTCGCGCGGGTATCGCGTGGCGTACGAAACTGGCGCGGTTGCATTCGAGGAAGCGCACGAGATGGGCGGCTTCAGCCGGCGCGTGCGCATCATGACGGGGAACTTCGATCAGCTACGCGAGATGAAAGCGCTGGTGCGACCGCTCCGCCCGGGGCCGCTCTTCTTCTTCCTCTCGCACAAGGCCGGGCGCCTCGTGGTCCCACTCGCGATGGTTGCGATGCTCGTGGCGAACGTCTTCCTCCTCGACGAGCGGTTCTACCGCCTCGTGTTCGTGCTGCAGCTCGCGTTCTACGCGCTCGTGCTCCTGGGCGCTGTCGTCAAGCTCCGTCCCAAGGTGCTTCGGCTGCCCTACTACTTCTGCATGATCAACGCAGCCGCGTTCCTCGGGATGTATCACGCGCTTCGCGGCGGCCGGACACTCGCCTGGAAACGCGAGTAAGCGGGCCAGACCGCTCACCTCGATGGAACGGCCGAGCGGGTAGTAGGTTACGACGCAGTGTCGTGATTGCTCCCGTGATCCTGGGTGTCGTGGAGGTTTGTTCCGTGGCTTTCCATCATGCCATCGCAGTGCTCGCGCTCGTCAGCGCCGGAGTGTCCGCGCGTGCACAGGTCCCGCAGTCGGAGTATGCACAGCGGCGTGCCGCGCTCAGCGCCAGGCTCCAGGATGGCGTCGTGCTCGCGATTGGCGCTCAGGAGCCGTCGCACGACTACGCCTCGTTCTTCCAGAGCGAGCCGTTCAGATACCTCACCGGGTACAACGAGCCGAATGCGGCGCTGGTCATCGTGAAGCGGAGCGGCCAGACGTCCGCCACGCTGTTCGTCGAGCCGCGCAACCCCGCGGCGGAGGTGTGGACGGGGAAACGGTTCGGGCCCGAGGGCGCCGCATCGGTGACAGGCATCACAACCCGGCAGGTCGATGAGCTCGGCGCACTCCTCGACTCGCTCCTGCGTACGACGTCGCAGCTCTACGTGGTCGGCGACGGGCAGTTCTCGGAGCGCGGCGACCGCGTACAGCGGCCGCTGACCTTCGACGAGCAGTTCGTCCGCTCGCTCATCGCCGCGCATCCCGGCGTGAAGGTGGCGTCCGCCAACCAGCACGTCATGCTGCTCAGGGGGAAGAAGAGCGCAGCGGAGCTCGATCTCATCCGCAGAGCCGTCGCGATCACGGTCGAGGCGCAACGTGAGGCGATGCGCGCAATCGAGCCGGGGATGAACGAATTCGAGATTCAGAGTCTCATCGAGTACACGTTCCGGCGAAACGGTGCCGACCGACCGTCGTTCGCGACGATCGTGGGCTCGGGGCCGAACTCCACGACGCTGCATTACAACGCCGACGACCGCTTCATGAACGGGAGTGAGGTGGTCGTGATGGACGTCGGCGCGTCGTACCGCGGCTACGCGGCGGACGTCACGCGCACTGTCCCGGTGTCGGGGACGTTCACGCCCGATCAACGAGCGGTCTATCAGATCGTTCGCGACGCGCAGTCGGCCGCGGAACGCCAGGCGAAGGTCGGCGCGAAGGCCTCGGTCATGTCCGACTCGGCGACCGCCGTGATCGCCGCCGGGCTCGCGCGCGTCGGGCTCATCGAGTCACCCACCGCTACGTATGACTGTGGCCCGGTGCAACAGCCGCAGCAATGCGCGCAGCTACAGCTCTATTACATGCACGGCCTTGGGCACGGCATCGGGCTCGAGGTGCACGATCCGGATCAGTACAGCTTCACGGGGACCATCGCGGCGGGGAGCGCGTTCACCATCGAGCCCGGGATCTACGTGCGCGAGAACCTCCTCGAGATCCTGCCCAAGACGACGCGGAACAACGCGCTGATCGCGCGGATTCGCCCCGCGGTCGAGCGCTTCCGGAATATCGGCATCCGGATCGAGGACGACTACGTCGTTACGGACCAGGGTGTCGAGTGGGTGTCGCGTGCGCCGCGCGAGATCGACGAGGTCGAAGCGGTAATGCGGGAGGCAGTGGCCGGAGTCGCGAAGCGCGACTCCGTGAAGGTGGAGTGGTACCGCCGCACGGGCGGTCCGCAGACGCCGTAACCGACGGTTGTCATCCCGAGCGAGCGTCACCTTGTACTTGTCACCCCGAGCGACCGAGCGACAGCGAGGGAGTGATCCAGCCTGCGGCACCCGTGGCCAGCCACCAAGTACGGACAGTAGATCCCTCGACTCATCTGCCCGCCTTCGGCGGGCGCCCGGCTCGCTCGGGATGACAAC
>Ga0075421_100008154_pt1 | contig 12858 bp, 9 predicted proteins | sample SoiMetdeltSBSDD5_FD_75292 | JGI IMG/M metagenome (GOLD analysis project Ga0075421, IMG submission 75292) | Bulk soil microbial communities from a Populus tree surrounding site in Tennessee, USA - Soil MetaG P. deltoides SBSDD5 | ecosystem: Environmental > Terrestrial > Soil > Tree plantation... | reverse complement strand
GAAAGGTCATCGCGCGATCGCTGTAGTGCCGGAGCGCCTCGTAGGCCATCACGGGCCCGAGGTCGGAGCCGCCGATCCCGATGTTGATGACGTTCCGGATCCGCTTGCCGGTATGTCCCTTCCAGTCGCCGCTCCGCACCCGATCCGCGAACTCCGTCATCGCGTCGAGCACGGCGTGGACCTCGGGGACGACGTCCTTGCCGTCCACCATGATCGACGTCCCGCGGGGCGCCCGCAACGCCACGTGGAGGACGGCGCGGTTCTCGGTCACGTTGATCTTGTCTCCGCGGAACATCGCATCGATGCGCTCGCGGAGGCCGCACTCCTGCGCCAGTCGACCGAGCAGCGTGATCGTCTCGTCGGTCACGCGGTTCTTGGAGTAGTCGAGGTAGATCCCGACGGCTTCGGCGGTCAGACGCTCGCCGCGGGTGGGGTCGGCGGCGAAGAGCGCCCGCAGATGCCGGTCCCCGACGTCGTTTCTGTGCACCTGCAGCGCCTTCCACGATTGGCGCGCGGTCAATGGCAGTGTTGTGGTCATTGCAGTGACTCCCAGTCTTATCGCAGTGCGCGCGCCGTCCGGCGCTTGACGGAGTTCCAGAGGCGCTCGCCACCGACGAATGCGTCTGCGTTGTCGCCGGCGCGGCAGCCCGGCGGCAGCGTCTCCAGCTGGTGAACGTTGCCGCCCCCGAGCACGACGTCTTCCGGCTCGAGCGCCGCGATCAAACGACCGACGACGTCCCCGACGTCGCCCCGCCATTGCGCGAGGCCGTGCGCCTGCAGCGCGTACAATCCGACGTATTCCTCGAACGTTCCGTCCCGGTACGGCAGGTGACCGAGCTCCATCGGCTCCACGATGCCGTCGACGATCATCGCGGAGCCGAGACCGGTGCCGAGCCCGAGAAAGAGCATCTTGCCACCACGGTAGCTCCCGAGCGCTTGCATCGCGGCATCGTTCACGAGCTTCACCGGACGTCGAAAGGCGCCCCGATAGTCGAATCCGACCCAGCCCCGGCCGAGGTGACGCGGCTCCGCGAGCGGACGCCCGTCGAGCACCGGTCCCGGATAGCCGATCGAAACGGCGTCATAGGCCCACTCCGCGGCGGCCGTCTTGACCCCGCCGACCATCTGCTCGGCCGTCAGCGTCGGCCCCGAGGAGAACTCTCGATGTGCCGGCTGTCCGGAGGCGAGGACCTTGACGTGAGTGCCGCCGACATCGACGACGAGAACGCGCATGCTCGGCCGTCAGCTCGCCTTGGCCAGGTCGGAGCTCTTGGCGGCGATGACGTCCATGAGCTCGCGCCACGAGTCGACGAACGACTTCGCGCCTTCGTCCTGAAGTTGACGGGCGAGGGCGTCCACGTCGACGCCGGCGCGGGCGAACTGTGCCAGCACGTCCTCGCCATCCCCGCCATCGGCGGGCAGTAGCCCCCCGAGCGTGCCGTGGTCGGCGAGCGCCTTCAAGGTGCCTTCGGGCATGGTGTTGACCGTGAACGGGGCCGCGAGCGCACGGATATAGAGGATGTCGGACGCCGCGGGGTCTTTCGTGCCCGTGCTGGCCCACAGCAGGCGTTGCGCGCGGGCCCCGTCGTTGAAGGCGCGCTGCCAGCGCGGAGAGTCGAGGAGGTCGCGGTACGCCTTGTACGTCCGCTTGGCGACCGCGATGCCGAGCTGGTTGCGGAGCGCGTCCGGCACCCGGCTCTTGACCGCGGCGTCCCACCGGCTGATGAACACGGAGGCGACGGAGCCGACCTCGGGAGAAAGCCCGGCGGCCACGCGGCGCTCGATGCCTCGGATGAAGGCGTCGGCTGCCGCCAGGTATTGCTCGCGCGAAAAGAGCAGCGTCACGTTGATCGGCACGCCGGCGAAGATCGCCTCCTCGATGGCCGGTAGCCCTTCCTTGGTTCCGGGAATCTTTATGAAGAGGTTGGGTCGTCCGGCGCGGGCGTGCAGCGCTTTGGCGGCGGCCAGCGTGCGGGCGGTGTCGTGGACGAGCAGTGGGGACACCTCGAGCGAGACCCAGCCGTCGACGCCGCGCGTCCGATCCCAGATGGGCCGAAACAGATCCGCGGCGCGGGTCAGATCCTCGAGGGCGAGCTCGAAGAACAGCTCTTCGCCCGACTTGCCGTCCTTGACTTTTTTCCGAATGGCCGCGTCGTAACGCGAGCTGTTCTTGATGGCGTGGTCGAAGATCGTGGGGTTGGACGTCAGGCCCGTCACCGCGAGCTCGTCGATGTAGCGCGCGAGCGTGCCGCTCTCGAGCAATTCCCGGGTGATGTTGTCGAGCCAGAGACTCTGGCCGCGATCGTGCAGCGTTCCTGTGGCGTTCATCGTAAAACCTCCAGCGACAGAATCTGGGACAAGTCATGGGTGCCGAGGTCGCCGACGCGCTCGACGGTGAGATCAGCCGCGCGATAGGCTTTCGCATCGCGCGCGTATTGCCCCTGGCGGGGAAAGATGGTGGTGACGCGATCGCCCCACGCTTCCTTGACCGCGGCGAGAATCCGCGGCTTGTCGTCGACCAGGACGTAGTGCTGGGCGGGATAGCGTCGCTCGACGTCGTCGAGCGCCTCTTCCTTGTGAATGTAGATCAGCACGTGGCCGTCCACGGCCTCGGCGATCCCCGAGCGCTCGACCTTACGCGGCTGAAAGACCACGTCGCCGTCGGAGAGGATCACCGTCGGCCCCCAGGCGCGGAATCGCTCCAAGACGTCGAGCGCCCCGGGATAGAGTCGATTGGCAAACGGGTAGTCCACCAGGTACGACGACATCGACATGAGTCGCACGTCCTGAGGGTGCTCGACCCGGTAGCGCTGTAAGGCGCCGAGATAGTCGCGATATCCGAGCTCGACGAAGAGCGCCTCGAGGATCGCCCAATATCGATCGCGCGACGCCGTGCCGAACTCGCGCTCCAGGTGACGCTTGACGTCGTCCTGAATGCGATCGTTGTCCAGCAGCGTGTTGTCCACGTCCACGAGGAAGACGACGGGAGCGGTGGTCATGACGTGGCCGCCATCGCGGGCTCGATGCGGGCGGTGGCGCGAGTCAGGTCGTGCAGTGATCCGAGCGCCGATCCGGACAGCTGGTCATCGGTGACTCGCCAGCGCCAGTTGCCTCGAGCGCTTCCGGGCTGATTCATGCGGGCCTCCTTGCCGAGGTTGAGAACGTCCTGCAAGGGAGCGATCGCAAGCGCCGCCGACGACGACCACGCGAGATCGAGCAACGCGGGGGCGGCCTCGGCGTCGGTGCCGGGCGCGCGCTTGACGTAGCGCCACAGATTGCTGCGCTCGGCGTCAGCCAAATCCTCGTACCATCCGCGCGTCGTCGGATTGTCGTGCGTGGCCGTGTAGACGACCGTGTTGCCGACGTAGTTGTGGGGGAGATAGGGATTGTCGGCGTGGCCGTCGAACGCGAACTGCAGCACGCGTGTGCCCGGAATGTGAAATTCATCGCGGAGGGCGCTCACGTCGGGCGTGATCGTTCCCAGGTCCTCGGCGACGAACGGCAGGCCGCCCAGATCCTTCTCGACGGCGCCGAAGAACCCGGCGCCGGGGCCCGCCACCCATCGCCCCGACTGCGCCGTCGGCGCTTCGGCGGGAATGTGCCACGCCGCCGCGAATGCTCGGAAATGGTCGAGGCGGATGCCGTCGACGTGTGCGAGCAAGGCGCGCATTCGGTCGATGCACCAGCGGTACCCGCGCGCAGCGAGGGCGTCCCAGTCGTAGATCGGATTGCCCCATCGCTGTCCCTGCGCGCTGAAATAGTCCGGCGGGACGCCGGCGACGACGCGCGGCCGGTGGCTCGCGTCGAGCAGAAACAGCTCCGGGTTGGCCCACACGTCGCTCGAATCCGGGGAGACGAAAAAGGGCAGGTCGCCGATCATCCGCACGCCCTTCGCGCGCGCGTGTGCCTTCAAGCGGGCGCCCTGCCGGAACAGCGTGAACTGAACGAACCGGACCCGCGCCATCGCGTCCGCCAGATCGCGGCGCGCCTGGTCCAGCGCGGCCGGCGTTCGGCGGATCAGCTCTTCCGGCCACTCGAGATAGCTGGCGCCGTCGTACCTCGCCTTCAGCGCTCGAAACAAGGCGTAGTCGTCCAGCCAGTGGGCGTGCTCATGGACGAAGTGCTCGAAGTCCTGACGCAGCTCCGACCGCGCGCCCGCCCTGAAGTTCTTCCACGCCGTCTCCAGCAGGGCGGACTTGAAACGCATGACGGCGTCGTAGTCGACGGTCGTCGGCGAAAACGAGGGGCTCGCGCAGTCGCCCGCACGGACCAGCTCGTCCTCGACCAGCCAGTCGGGGCTGATGACGAGTGCATTGCCCGCGAACGACGACAGCGATTGGTACGGTGAATCCCCGTAGCCGGTCGGACCGAGCGGCAGCGCCTGCCACCAGCGCTGTCCCGCGTCGTGAAGTCGATCGATCCACGCCACGGCGGTCCGCCCCACATCGCCGATACCGTACGGCGAGGGCAGCGACGTGACGTGGAGCAGGACGCCCGACGCTCGATATCCCGTCGGAAACGGAGGCACGTTCATGTGCGGTCGCTCACGGCGGCGTCGACCAGCTCGCGGGCTTCGCTCACGAGCGCGTCGAGGTGCGCCGGATCTCTGAAGCTCTCCGCATAGATCTTGTAGATGTCCTCGGTGCCGGAGGGCCGAGCCGCAAACCAGCCGCCCGTCGTGATGACTTTGAGCCCGTCGATCGCGGCGTTGTTACCGGGGGCGCTCGTCAGCTTGGCGGTGATCCGTTCGCCGGCGAGCGAGTCGGCCTTCACCGCGTCGGGCGAGAGCTGGCGGAGTCGAGCCTTCTGCTCGGGCGTGGCCGCCGCATCGACGCGGGTGTAATGAAACGCGCCGAACTCCGCGACGAGCTCGTTGTAGTGCTCGCCGGGATCCTTGCCGGTGCGGGCCGTGATCTCCGCCGCCAGAAGATCCATGATCGGGCCATCCTTGTCGGTCGTCCAGACGGTCCCGTCGTGGCGCAGAAAGCTCGCGCCTGCACTCTCCTCGCCGCCGAAACAGCAGGAGCCGTCGAACAGGCCGGGCACGAACCACTTGAAGCCGACGGGCACCTCGTAAAGACGGCGGCCCAGCCGTTCGACGACACGATCGATCACGCTGCTGCTGACGAGGGTCTTGCCGACGGCGGCGTGCGCCGGCCACTGCGAACGATGCCCGAGCAGATAGCGGATCGCCACCGCGAGGTAATGGTTGGGGTTCATCAGCCCCGCTGAACGCGTCACGATGCCGTGCCGGTCCGAGTCGGGATCGTTGGCAAAGGCGACGTCGAAGTGGTCTTTGAGCCCGATGAGCCGCGCCATCGCGTACGGGCTCGAGGGATCCATGCGGATCTTGCCGTCGTGGTCCACGGTCATGAACGAGAACGTCGGGTCCAGCACCGGATTCACGACGGCGATCTCGAGCTTGTAGCGGAAGTTGATCGGTTCCCAGTAGGGCGCGGCCGCGCCGCCGAGCGGGTCGACCGCCATCGTGAGGCCGTCGGCACGGATCGCGTCGATGTCGATGACCCGCGCGAGATCTTCAACGTACGGAAGGACCAGATCCATCTCGTGCGTGGTCGCCGCCTTGATGGCCGCCGTGAAGGGCATCCGCTTCACACCGGTGTTCCCGTCGCGAAGAAGAATGTTGGCACGCCGCTCGACCCAGCGGGTCACGTCGACGTCGGCGGGACCGCCGTTGGGCGGGTTGTACTTGAAGCCGCCGTCCTCGGGCGGGTTGTGCGATGGTGTCACGACGATACCGTCGGCCAGATGGGTGTTGCGGCCGCGGTTTTCGACCAGGATCGCCCGCGAGATCACCGGCGTCGGCGTCACGCCCCCGTCGCGCTGGATGATCGTCTCGACGCCGTTCGCCGCCAGCACTTCGAGCGCGGTGCGCTGCGCGGGCTCCGACAGCGCGTGCGTGTCCTTGCCCATGTAGAGCGGACCGTCGATGCGCTGGCTACGGCGGTAGTCACAGATCGCCTGCGTGATCGCCGCGATATGGGCCTCGGTGAACGAGCCGCGGAACGGTGAGCCGCGATGCCCGCTCGTGCCGAAGCTGACGACCTGCGTCGGATCGTCCATCTCCGGCCTGCGCTCGTAGTATTCCCGCTCGAGCCGGCCCAGGTCGACGAGCATCGACGTCGGCGCCGGCTTGCCGGCCAGCGGCGAAATCGCGACGGCCTCTTTCATGTCGTGCAGCATTGCGGACTCCATCAGGACACCGGACACGGCTTCACGTGCCAGATGTCGGCCGCGTACTCGGCGATGGTTCGATCGCTCGAGAACTTCCCGGAACTGGCGACATTCAGGATCGCCGCGCGCGCCCACGCTCCCGAATCCGCATAGAGTGCGGTGAGCTTGGCGTCGGCCTCCAGATAGGACGCGAGGTCCGCAAGGTGCATGTAATGATCGCCGTGCGTGAGCAGGGTGTCACGCAACGGCGCAAAGACGCCCGGCTCGGTGCGGCTGAAGTGGTCGGAAAAGATGAGATCGAGCGCCTCGCGGAGTTCCGGCTGGTTGTCGTAATGCCAGCGCGGGTTGTACCAGCCGCGGCTGCCGGCAACCTCTTCCGCGGTCAGCCCGAAGAGGAAGAAATTCTCCTCTCCGGCTTCCTGCGCCATCTCGATCGTCGCGCCGTCGCGCGTGCCGATCGTCAGCGCGCCGTTCATCATGAACTTCATGTTGCTGGTGCCGCTCGCCTCGTACCCGGCCGTCGAGATCTGATTCGAGACGTCGGAGGCCGGGATCAGGCGCTCGGCCAGCGACACGTTGTACTCGGGCAGGAACACGACTTTGAGACGCCCGCGAGTGATCGGATCGGTGTCGATGGTGGCCGCGAGGTTGTTGAGGAACTTGATGATGAGCTTGGCGAGCTGGTAGGCGGCCGCCGCCTTGCCGGCGAACAGGAACGTCCGCGGGGTCATCGCGAGGTCCGGGTTCTTCCGGAGCCGGTTGTAGAGCACCACGATACGCAGCCCATTGAGGAGCTGACGCTTGTACTCGTGGATCCGCTTGACGTGGCTGTCGAAGATCGTGTTCGGATCCACCGTCTGGCCTGAGGTCGTGTCGAGCCACTCCGCGAACGCCGACTTGGCCGCGCGCTTGGCGGCCAGAAAAGCGTCGCGGAAGCCCCGGTCATCGGCGAGGCGCTTGAGCCGTGTCAGCTGAGCGAGGTCCGTGATCCAGCCGCTGCCGATGGCCTCGGTGATGATGCGGGCGAGGGCCGGATTCGCGAGCAGCAGCCAGCGGCGTGGCGTGACGCCATTGGTCTTGTTGCCGAAGCGCTCGGGGAACATCTCGGCCAGGTCCTTCACCGTCGTCGAGCGCAACAGCGCCGAGTGGATGGCGGCCACCCCGTTGGTGCTGTGCGAACCGACGATGGCGAGATTCGCCATGCGCACGTGCTTCTGAGGGCCTTCCTCGACGAGGCTCGTGCGCGCCACCCGGCCGTCGTCATCGGGAAAGCGGCGACGGACGTCATCGAGCAGGCGCCGGTTGATCTCGAAGATGATCTCGAGGTGCCGAGGCAGCAACCGCGCGAACCATTGGAGCGGCCATCGCTCGAGGGCTTCCGGCAGCAGCGTGTGGTTCGTGTAGGCGAGAGTTCGCCGCGTGAGGTCCCAGGCCTCATCCCATCCGAGTCGTGCCTCGTCGAGGAGGATCCGCATCAGCTCGAGGACGGCCGTCGCCGGATGGGTATCGTTGAGCTGGACGGCGGCCCGCTCGGGAAGCAGGCTCCACTCCGAGGTGCTGCGGCGGAATCTCCGAATGATATCGGCGAGCGAGCAGGCCACGAGAAAGTACTCCTGGACGAACCGCAGGGCCTGGCCACGGGTCGTGGAATCGTCGGGATAGAGCACCCGAGTGAGAGACTCGGCGGCCAGGGTTCCCGCGAGGGCGCTCACGAACTCGCCGTGACTGAACGCCTGGAAATTGAAGTAATCCGGGGCGGCCGCCGACCAGAGGCGCAAGGTGTTGATCGTCTTGCCGCCGTAGCCCACGATGGGGCGATCGAACGGAATGCCGATCAGCCGGGAGGGCATCCCGGGGATGACGTTGAGCGCGCCGTCCCGCATCTCGAAGGAGCAGTTCAGCGTGACTTCGACATGGTCCTCCGGGCGGACGATCTCCCACGGGTCGGGACGGCGCAGCCAGTTGTCGGGCTGCTCGTGTTGCCACCCGTCCTCGATGGATTGTCGGAACATCCCGTACTCGTAACGGAGCCCGTATCCGACGGCCGGTAGCTGCATGGTCGCCATCGAGTCCAGAAAGCACGCGGCCAGGCGTCCGAGGCCGCCATTCCCGAGCCCGGCGTCTGGCTCCTCTTCGAGGAGGCCGAGCCAGTCGAGGACCTCCCGCTTTACGACGTCGTCGACGATCGGGGTGAGCAGGAGGTTCGTGACGTTGTTGGTCAGCGAGCGACCGATCAGGAATTCCATCGACAGGTAATAGATGCGCTTGGGATTCGCGCGATCGTACGTTTGCTCTGTCCGTACCCAGCGCTGCGACAGCACGTCGCGAACCGAGCGGGCGAAGGCCTCGTAACGCTCGCGGGCGCTGGCCGCCGCCGGATCGATCACGTTGTCGAAGAAGAGGTGCCGCTCGTAGAGAGCGTCCGCGCTACCGGTCAGGTCGACAGGGCCGCATCCGTATTGCCGCCGCAGCGCCGCCATGGTGTCCGAGGACGACGTGTGTCCGCTCATCGCCGTACTTTCTCCCGCCGCACGTGGACCGGGGCGGGGCGGTCGGGCTGTTCGTATGGCATCTCGTCCCAGAGGCGGATCACCGGGTCGGAATGATCGTGCTCGTACCCCAGCGCGCTCAGGCTGGCCGTGCCGAGGAAGAAGTACCTGCCCGCCCCAGGCTCGAGCCCGAGCCAGCGCGCCGCGAGCACTCGGAGGAAGTGTCCGCTGGAAAAGAGGAGCGTGTTGCCCTCGATGGCGCGCACCCGCCAGATGACCCGGTCCGCCCGAGCTCCGATCTCCTCGGGTGACTCCCCGCCCGGGGCGCCATCGCGGAACAGCTGCCAGTCCGGGCGCTCGGCGTGGATGTCGGCGCTGGTGCGGCCTTCGTACGCGCCGTAGTTCCACTCGACGAGGTCGGGTTCGACTTCCGCCGCGGAGGCGAAGCCTGCGAGCTCGCACGTCCGGACGGCGCGCCGCAGCGGACTCGTGAGCACGGCCGCGAACGTCATTCCTTCAAGCCGCTGTCCGAGTTGCGCCGCTTGCGCTTCGCCCTGCGGGGTCAGCGGAAGATCGGTCCGACCCGTGTGCTGATGCGAAACGGTCCAGGCCGTCTCACCGTGCCTCGCCAGGTATACGACTGGAAGCGTATCGCTCATCTAGATCCCCCTGCCAGGCCACTCGGCCGCGGTACTGCTTTGGACGCCGCGTCATCCATACTTGGTTTCCCGAACGATCGCGATTCGTGGTAATTCACGATCAGGCGAGAGCCCCGCTGCCCGGTGAGATACGTCCACACCCACTGCACGAAGACGCTGACGCGCAGGCTCGACTGGGCCAGGAATTCGAGATGCACGGCCGCCCACGCCATCCACGCGACGAAGCCGCTGAGGTTCACCGGGCCACTGTGTAGCACGGCGAAGCCCTTGCCGACGACCGCCATGGTTCCTTTGTCGAAGTACCGGAACGGCGGCAAGGCGGCTTGTCCTTTCAGGCGTCGGCGAATCAGCTTCCCGGCATAGCGCCCCTGCTGCATCGCGACCTGCGCGACGCCGGGGAGAGGATGACCGTCCTGATCGAGCGACGCGGTGTCGCCGACCACGAAGATCTCCGGATGACCGCTCACGGTGAGGTCCGGCTGCACCCGGACACGGCCGGCGCGATCCGTCGTCGCCTCCAGCCACTTGCCCGCCGGCGACGGCGCCACGCCCGCGGTCCAGATCACGGTCTTGCTGGCGATGCACTCGCCGGCCACCGTCGCGCCGTCGGCGTCGATATGATCCACGCCGTGACCGAGCCGCACCTCGACGCCGAGCTTCTCGAGCCGACGCATGGCCGCGGCGGCGAGCGTCTCGGGAAACGTGCCGAGCACACGCTTGCCCGCGTCGACGAGGATGATCCGCGCCGACGTCGGATCGATGCGTCGGAACTCCGATCGCAGCGCCGTGCGCACGAGCTCCGCCAGCGCCGCCGCCATCTCGACGCCGGTGGGGCCGGCGCCAACGAGGACGAAGGTCAACAGATCGCGGTGACGCTTCGGGTCTTCCTCTGCTTCCGCTTGCTCGAAGGCCTGTAAGACGCGATTGCGGATCGAGACCGCGTCGGCGAGGCTCTTGAGCCCGGGCGCGAACGGTGCGAATTCATCGTGGCCGAAGTAGCTGTGGCTCGCGCCGGTCGCGAGGATCAGGTAGTCATAGTCGACGGCGATGCCGGCGCGGTCCACGGAATCGACGAAGACGCGTTTCCGCTCGGCGTCGACACCGGTGACCTCGGCGAGGATCACGGTGGTGTTGCGATGCTTTCCGACAATTCCGCGAATCGGGGAGGCGATCTGCCCCGGGCTCAGGACCGAGGTCGCGACCTGGTACAGCAGCGGCTGAAACAGGTGGTGATTCTGCCGGTCGATGACGACGACCTCGACGTTGCTCTTGCGGAGCGCCTTCGCGGCGGCCAGGCCGCCGAAGCCGCTGCCCACGATCACGACGCGCGGCACCGCCTCAGACATGACTGCGCTCCATGACGACGTCGGTAGACAGTTCCACGCTCAGCCGGAGAAGCGGAATCAGCAGCGGAACCGATCCCGGCAGCCACATGATGGCCCCCGCCAGCGCCTGATCGTCGAGCGAGGAGTATCCGCGGTAGATCACGCGATCGGAAAACGTCAGGATGGCAGCCAGCGGCAGGCTCTGAAACATCGCGAGCCCCAGGTACGGAATCATGGTCCAGCGCGGCCAGAGTGGGCGCGCCGGCCATGCGAGGACCACCGGCCGCCAGAATAGGAGCGCGCTGCCGAGGAAGCACGCGTGCTCGACGTGGTGCCACAGGTGCGACTCGAGGGTGAGGTCGTAAAGCGCCGGCGCGTGCCAAACCCAGAAGCTGAGGGCGAACGCGGTCCAGCCGACAGTCGGATGCAGAATCCAGCGCGTCACCGCTCGACCCGTCGGACCATTCATGAGCGCCAACACGGAGCGCCGGATCGGCCGGGGCACACCAACGAGCAGTGGAACCACGGGCGCGCCCATCCACGAGAGCGGCGCGACCACGACCATGAGAAGCATGTGCTGGACCATGTGCGCGGACAACCATCGCTCGGCCAGCGTCTCGATCGGCAGCGAGAGCGCGAGCAGCATCGTCGCGAGTGAAGCCAAGAAGAACACGGCGTGGCGATTGTGAAGGCGGTGCGCCACGCGCTGACGGAGCCGACGCCATCCGCGTAGATAGACCACCGCCGTGAGCGTGACCGGGATGGCGACCGACGGCTCGACCGGCCAGGCGCTCATGGCCGCAATGTCTCCATGAACGCGACGAGCGCGTTGACTTCGGCGGGACTGAGATTCTTGCCGTAGGCCGGCATGTTCCCGCCGCCCTGCAGCACCTGGCGAATGAGCTGATCGCGCGTCTGGCGCGTCGCGATGCCGTCCAGCGCCGGGCCGCGCTTGCCTCCCTCACCGCCCAGACTGTGGCAGTTGCGGCATTGCTTGTCCTGCAGCACGAGCGCGCCCTGGAGCTCGAGCGGCGTGCGGCCCTTGACGTAGCGGACCGGCGTGACGGCGGCGGTCCAGGCTTCCATCTTCGGCGACCACGGGACCGTCACACCGAGCCCGGCGAGCGTCGCGACCGTGAGAACGATCACGAGCACGGCGAGCACGGCGACCGGACGGCGCTTCCAGCTCTTTTCTCCAGTGCCGGCGAGAAACGGCACCAGGAAGAGCGCGGCGATGGCCACTACCGGGCCGACGAGAATGACGACGGTCTCGGTCCACGGCGGCAGCAGCGCGAACAACGCATAGAGCGCGAGGAAGTAGAAGTCCGGCTTCGGCGCCGTGTCGATCAGGGTGGGATCCGGGACTCCGTGGGGGCCGAAGGGACCGAACAGCACTGCGCACAGCACGACCGCGAGGACGACGATGCCGCAGGCCACCATGTCCTTGCGCGCCGCGTACGGGAAGAACGACACGCCGTCCTTGTGGACTTCTTCTTCGTAGCGGTGCCGGTAGGTCTCTCGGCTCACGACACGACCAGGCATCGGCCATTCGTTGATGCCGATCCGGAGCACGAGCCAGACATGAAGCCCGATCATGCCGATGAGGATTCCGGGGACGAGGAAGACGTGAACGGCGAAGAACCGGGACAGCGTGCGCCCCGCGATGATGGGGCCGCCCAGCAAGAGTTGCACGAGCGTGTCACCGACGCCGGGGGCGCGGGACGCGATCGACGCCCCGATGCCGAGCCCCCAGTACGCGTCTTGGTCCCAGCGGAGGATCTGCCCCGTGAAGGCCATGCCGAGCGTGCACAGGAACAGAAAAACGCCGACGATCCACGTGAGCTCGCGCGGGTATTTGTGGGCACCAAACAGGAACACCTGAATCATGTGCAGCGTCATGATCGCGACCATCGCGTTGGAGCCCCAGAAATGCATTGCCCGCAAGAACCAACCGAATGGGGCTTGAAAGTTCAGATAGAGGAGGCTCTGATAGGCGCCGTCGGCGGAGGGCACGTAGACCAGCGCGAGACAGATCCCCGTCGCGATCTGCAACACGAAGAGGGCCAGCGTCGCACTGCCGAAGACGTACCACCAGCTCGCGGTGCTGCGCGGGACGGGGTGCTCGAGAACCGGCGCCACGGCGCCGCCGAGCCCCGCTCGCTCCTCGAGCCATCGCAGCGTCGAACGCAC
>Ga0075421_100008150_pt1 | contig 12861 bp, 9 predicted proteins | sample SoiMetdeltSBSDD5_FD_75292 | JGI IMG/M metagenome (GOLD analysis project Ga0075421, IMG submission 75292) | Bulk soil microbial communities from a Populus tree surrounding site in Tennessee, USA - Soil MetaG P. deltoides SBSDD5 | ecosystem: Environmental > Terrestrial > Soil > Tree plantation... | reverse complement strand
TTCATCCTCCTTGAACCGTAAGCTTGTGCGCCGCTTTCTTCCAAAGCAGGTGACCCGCCAGTAACAGTCCGATTGACCAGGCACACTCCTGGGCCATGACCGAGGCAAGCGTTGGGCCCCGAATTTTTCCCATGTAGATCATCAGCGGTGTATAGCTGATGTGCTGGAAAGGAAGTAGTGCGGAGATTTTCGCCAATGATTCGGGGAAGAAGTTGAGGGGGATGATCAAGCCTGACAGGATTTCGATCAAGAAGTGTTTGGCGCGGATCAAGCTGAGTATGGAGTGCAAATAGACGGCGCAGGTGCCGATGATGAAATTCAGCGCCGCAAATATCGCGAATGAAAACGTCAGTGAGAGGAAAAAAGCGCCAGCCGCTGTGGTTGAAGCCGGAGCCTGCACGGGATAGATCAGCAGAATGACCAAGCCGGTGGGAAGAGTGAACATCAGCAATCGAAAAATGGCTTCGCCCGCAGCCTGCGAGACCTGCGTAGCCTGGTAATTCACGGGCCGCGACAGTTTGGCAGCAATGTGTCCCTGCTGGATGTCGTTGGCCATTTCGCGGTCCACGTTGTTGAAGTAGAAAGTCCGAATAATCCACCCGATTGCCACATAGGTAATCATTTGCCGGAAGCTGAATCCCTGCAAGGTTCCACCGCCCTGATAGAGAGCTTTCCAGATGAAGTAGTAGACGGTAACGTTAACCAGGTAGGTGACAATGCCTGTGAAATAACGAAGACGGTAGGAGAGTATCTGCAGGAAAGCGATTCGGCCAAAGGCGGCGTAGGGAGCGATCCAAGCCGTCATTCAATTTCACCGCGGCTGTAAATTTCCCGGACGATTTCCTCAATCGTCGTGTCTTCGAGAGCCACATCCCTCAGGGGCAAACGATTCACCAGCACCTTGATCAGCTCTGCCGAAGGCATTACCTTCTTATCAAAGACCACCCGGCAGTGCATCGGGTCGAGCTGCTCGAACTCCAGATCTCCGTTCAGTCCAAGGGTGGAGAGGGAAACCGTTTGTGGTTCCTTGAGCTCGAATAGAACTTGCGACTTGCAAGCCAGGCGTTCCCGGAGCTGGGACAAAGCCCCGTCGAATAGAAGCTTGCCTTTGTCGATGATCATGATCCGCTGGCACAGTTCCTCGATGTCGGAAAGATCATGGGTGGTGAGCAGTACGGTCACTTGAATCTCTTTGTTGATCTTACGCAGGAACTGGCGGATGTTCTCCTTGGCAACCACGTCTAGTCCGATCGTCGGTTCGTCAAGGAAAAGAATGCGTGGATTGTGCAGCAGGGCCGCCGCCAGGTCGCAGCGCATGCGCTGTCCCAGGCTGAGCTTCCGCACCGGGGTGTGCAGCAGCGGTTTCAGATTCAGGAGCGCATCAAACGTTTCGAGCCGCTCGCGATAATCCTGGTCAGAGACGGCGTAGATTTTCTGGAGGAGCCGGAAGGATTCAACCACCGCGATGTCCCACCAGAGCTGAGTGCGCTGTCCGAAGACAACCCCGATGCCGCGTGTGTAGTGGCTGCGCTGTTGAAAGGGGACGAACCCTGCGGCCTGCACCGACCCGCTGCTTGGAACCAGAATACCGGTGAGCATCTTAATGGTGGTCGACTTACCGGCGCCGTTGGCGCCAATGTAACCCACCATTTCGCCTTCTGCGATGCTGAACGAGATATCATCGACGGCCTTGACTGCGCGGGCATTGCGGACAAAGAGATTCTGGATTCCTCCCCAGACGCCTTCTTTTCGCTCGTAGCTCTTGAAGACTTTCGACAGATGCTGGACTTCGATGAGCGGCATATTCTATTGCGGAATGCGGAATGTTGATTGCGGAGTGCGGATTGCAGAATGTCGAATGATCAATGAGGAAGTGCCGAGGTGCGGATGAAGCCTCAGAGTATTCGTAGTTCCACATTCCACTCCACACTCTCCAGTCTGCATACCGAATTTGGCATTCCGCACTCCGCATTCCGCAATCAAGTTACCCAGGCGGCACCTTCCCATCGTACGGTTGGTTCAGGAAATGGCGTGCTTTTTCGTGGCTGGGAGTCCAGGGAGTAATGGCCATGGCCGCTTGATAGGCGGCGACCGCTCCCGATCGATTCTTGAGCAGGTCGCGCGCCTGGCCTAACGTGAGATGCGATGCCGCTCTGACCAGAGGGATCGCCTTTGAATCTTGAATGGCCTTTTCCGCTTCGATCAAGGCCTGCTGAGGCTGCCCAGTGCCTAGCAAAGCCAGAGCCAGGCGTAAGTGAATCTCGCCTGGCGACAGAACCGCATAACCCCGATGGCCAGCGTTTATTCGTTGCACAATCTCCCGGAAAGTTGCTGCGGCGCCAGCGTGATCGCCCATCCCGCTTTGAATTCGGCCCATAACCAGCGCCAGCAGCGAGTCTTCCGGATATTTCTGAAGGACCTGCTGGCAGAGCCCAAGGGTTTCTTTCCAATTCTGCTCCCGAATATGGCAGAGCAGCAGGCCGAGGCGAGCATCGTCGCGCACGTAGCGCGCCTCGCGCATGGCCACCGCGACGTACTCGCGGCCTTCCTCCTTCGAGACGCGGTAACCCAGCATCTTGAGCAGAACGCGGGTGAGGAACCCTCGCGTCCCCAGCAAATGCATGTGCATCCCCATTGTGAAGTAGGGATCCTTGAACGAAGGGTCCATCTTGGCTGCTTTTTCCATCAGATCGAAGGAGCGATCGGCCGGGCCTTTGGCCGCCAGGTACTTCTTGTCGACGGAGGCGATAAAAACGCTTTCGCTGCCTTCAGCCATGCCTAGCCAAAAGTATCCCTCAGGGTTTTGAGGTTGCGCCGCCATCATCGCCTGTGCTTTGACTTTCATTCGACGGATCGCATCGTCAAACTTGGCTCGGAACTCTGGAAAGGAGCCGGTGCTGGAAGGCGCTGAGTAAGGATCGGCAGGAAGTCCGAAAGCCGTCGTCAAGAGGCTATTCTGAAGGTAGAGAGTTCGCATCCAGTAACCGGACGCCAGGTAAAGATAGGCGCGCGGGTTCTCCGGCTGAATCCGGATAGCTTCTTCAAACTGCGTGGCTGCGAGGTCATATTCGATAGCATACGAGCTGCGTGCGGCGCGCCGCAAGGCTTCATCGTAGGTATCCGCCGCGCCATTCGAATCGAGAGCCCACTGCGAAAGGAATGCAATCCACAGGACTCTCAGGATCCAACCTCTTCCAGCCAGTTTCATTCCCTCGAACCTCGCATCGTCAGGACTATCATCCTATCGTCAATGTACCATTGGCCCTGGAAAAATTCTATGGCCAAGGCCCGGATAGGCCCATCCCAAACTTAGGGAACGACGATCCGTTTTGGATTCGAGCCCAGCCGGCGCTTTGATAAAGTGAATTGTTTCTCAAGATTGCTACCTGGTACGGATCGTGAGCATCAGCCCTTACCACTCCGTCAACCCTTCGAGACTCGGGTTCAAAGAAGCAACGGCAGTGATCGAGGAAGTCAGGTGAGGCTGTGGAAAGCCATATTGGTCCTGGGTAGGCGACCTTCAGCTGGGTGTTCCCAATGAGTCCAAGTGGAACTGACTGGGTTTGAGGGAACGTCTGTAAGCATCCTACTGCCTGTCGCCGCAGCCATTGGATCAGGTTGGCAGTCGTGGTCGTTGCGGGTTGGCGCGAGGCCACACGGGTAAAGACCAGGAAGGTGCGCCGCCAGCACGGCTGAATACACAAGGAAGCCGCTGGGGCAGGTAAGATGCTGAACGCAAATAAGGACCTGTGTTTCTGGGCAGCGGCAGCCATCAGCCAGGCATGCGTCTGCCCCCGCAAACGCTGAGAACAACGCCACTGTAGCCCAAGCGGCGCAACAGGGACGTTCACGTTCAGCAATGTTTCCCGTCAAGTTGATACGGCGTCCGATACCTGTACTCTTCAAGATCAAACGTGATATGGAGAATGCGAATATCTCGGTCGGGGAACAAGCTTTTCTCGCGCCAGTCTTTTTGCCGGTGTCGCCAGGAACCGGTTTCACTCCGAAGCTGGAGAGCTACCCGCTGCCAGCAGTTCGACGATTCATCATGCGCAAAAATCCTCAATCTTTGATGTCACGATGATTCACTTTGGCTTTGTAACCGTGTGAGGATAGCAGCGAATTGAGCTCATCTGCAATCATCACGGAACGATGTCGTCCGCCGGTGCAGCCCACCGATATGGTCAGGTAACTCTTCCCCTCGATGACGTAGTTTGGCACCAGAAACAACAGCAGATCCGCCAGGCGCTTCATCAGCTCAGATGTCTGGGAGAACGACTTCATATAGGCTATGACGTTCGGGTCCTGTCCCGTCTTTTCTTTCAGAGATCTGACGAAATTCGGATTGGGCAGAAACCTGACGTCGAAAACCAGGTCCGATTCGACGGGCACGCCATTCTTAAAGCCAAAACTAATCAACGAAATCAGCAGCGGTGCGGATGATTTTTCCTGAAACTTGTCTTCGATGTAGCGCCTCAGTTCGTGGACGTTAAACTTCGTCGTGTCAATTACCGTGTCCGCCAGCTTCTTAATAGGCTCCAAGCGCCGACGTTCTTCGTCCAGGGCAACAGCTATTGGCCTATCGTGCGTGAGAGGATGGGGACGCCGCGTCTCGCTGTAGCGCCGGATCAAAGAATCCTCAGACGCTTCGAGGTAGATGAGCGTTACGGCCAAACCGGACTTCTTCAGCTTGCGGAACACTGCTGGAAACTTGGGAAGTTCTGCACCTTCGCGGACATCGATGACGATAGCAGCCCGCTTTCTCTGGGATCCAGCTCCGGCTGAGAGTTCAGCGAACTTTAGCACGAGCTCCACTGGCAAGTTATCGACGCAAAAGTAACCCATGTCCTCGAATACTTTGAGGACCGTGCCTTTTCCAGATCCGCTCAACCCCGTGATGATGATGAACGGGGTTTTTTCGACTTCTGATTTCATCGACTCTAAACCGGACAAGCTACCCAAGGATCACAGGGAAAGGCACAGCCAGCGGACCGGTTCACCTGTAGGTCCGGGTCTTCGCAGGCAAAAGGCATTCTCTTCCGCCTAACCCGGACGAGCCAGAAACAAAGAACCGCACAGCACCTAGGAAAGAGACGGCGAATCAACGCCGTTACAAACTGAGAGGACAGTTCCCCTGCAAGTCACGGGCGGTCCCTTCCCAATAAGCGTTTCATGGATCTCGGGAGATATTTTCCGCAAGGATTGTGGACTCTCCTTGGTGAGCCTTTGAAATCGGGCCTACAAACCAGAGCGTGCCCTGAGTGCCATGCCCTGCCTCCAGGCGCAACCGACAGCTTGTTTCCCGCCTAGCCCGGGGAAGTAAATCCACCCGGAGTCCGTTTGTCAAGGCGAACAAATCGTTCGGGAACACTGACCTTCAGCCGCACTGCCGAGGCCATCTCGAAGTGAGATGATGCTTCCACACAACCACCGTTGGTGCGTTCGTAGCTGCCGGAACAGAGAGGCTTAAGGTTCGATCAAACCGAAGTTGCCATCTTTGCGCCGGTAAATCACACTAACTCGCTCCGATTCGGAATTCCGAAAGACGATGAATTCGCTTTGAGAAGTCGTGACTTCGTGAACCGCCTCCTCGACAGTCATAGGTTTGGCTGCAAAGGATCTGGATCTGATCACTCGGGGGGTGTCTGAGTTGGTTGGAACGGACTCGCTTTTAGGGCGTCGCCCGACGAATAACGAGGCTGGAGCGGGTTTTCGCTTCTGGGCGATTTTCTTACCTTTGTACTTAATCGCTTGCCGTTCGATCTTCTCAAGCACAGCGTTGATCGACATATACATGTCGTGGGTCTCTTCGATGCCGTTGAACTTAAAGGATCGTGACTTAAGATTGATTTCAGCAATGTGACGGTATTTCTCTACGGTCAAGATGACATGAACCTCAATCATCGCTCCCAGAATCTTGCGAATCTTCTTCAAGTGGTCCTCAGTGAACTTCTGGATGGCAGGAGTGACTTCAATCTGTCTGCCGGTGTAGTCGACTTTCATGATTGCCTCCTTGGGACCGAGACAACGAACCTTCAGAAGGAAAGAGCGACGAGACGCTGGGATAACATGGGTCGTAGAGACGGCCAGAAATGAATGGACCTTCCTGCCTTCAATACTCTGTGGGAGGACTATTGAGATGTTCTGAGTTCTTGATCTTAACTCTTCGTTGATGGGTGCTGGGGATTTTCATGTCTTCGCGATACTTGGCCACCGTGCGACGCGTCACCATGATCCCTTCATCATTCAGGAGCTTCGTGATTTGCTCGTCGGTTAACGGCTTGCCGGGGTCTTCGTCTTCGATCAACTTCTTGACCTTGCGCTTGGCAGTTAACAGTGGGATTTCAATCCCGGCGGGCCCTTGCACGGCTTCTGAAAAGAAATAGCGCAGTTCATAAACCCCCTGTGGCGTGTGGGCGTATTTGTTAGCCACCGCTCGGCTTACGGTTGAAGGATGAACGCCAACTTCTTCAGCAACGTCTTTGATCATCATAGGCCGGAGGTGGTCGATACCCTTGTCCAGGAACTCAGTCTGCCGACGCACAATCGACTCACAGACTCTCATGATCGTCTGCTTGCGCTGCTCAATATTCTTGATGAACTGCATCGCCGACGAATAGCGTTCCTTGACGTATTCCCGAACCTCCTTGGAGGAGCCATCCTTTTCGATCATCTTCTTGTACATCCCGTTAAGCCTCAACTGCGGAATGTCATCCTCGTTCATCACGATAGAGTGTCCTTCCTCGGTCTTAACAATTTGGATGTCGGGCTCAATGACGCGCGTTTCGGATTTGTTGTAGCGCTGACCGGGACGGGGATCGAGCGTCTTGATGACCTCTAGCTGAGCCAAGATGACGTTGAGCGGCCGGCCCAGAGCCCGCGCGATCTCCTGATACTGTTTGTTCTGAAGTTGCTTCAAGTGCTTATGGACCATTAGGGCAGCCACGCTGCCCTCCTGGCCAAGATGCATCAACTGGACTGACAGGCACTCTCCCAGATCACGCGCCGCAACTCCAGAGGGATCAAAAGTCTGCACAAACGTCAGTGCCTCGGTCACCTCTTCCAGGGTATGGTCCCCCGTAGCTGCGATCTCCTCCAAGGTTGCTGTGAGATAGCCATCTTCGTTCAAGTTGCCAATGATGGAAACTGCGGCGTCAGCGATCCTCCGATCGACAACTGACAGATTCAACTGCCAGTGCAGATGATCGTAGAGCGTTGTGGCCTTCGCCAGGAAGCTCTCAAAGGAAGGTCGCTCGATAACTTCGCTGGGCATCTGGGTGCGATATCCTGGATCAAGGTAGTCGTCGAAGAAGCTACCATAGTCAATCTGGTCAAAAGGGTCTGCGGGCTTGCCATCGGCCGAAGTGTTCAGGGCAATGATCTCCTTGTCAGCAGGCTCCCCCGCGCGTTCCTCCTTCTGTCGAGCCTCTTCGAGTGATGGAGCGGTCTCCGCGACCTCCTCGAGAACAGGGTTCTCCATTAACTCCTGCGAGATCATCTCAGAAAGCTCTAGCTTGTTAAGTGCCAGAACGCTGACCATCTGTACCAGTCCAGGGGTCAGGGTTTGCTTCTGAGTGAGTTTGACGTTGAGCCTTTGTTCCAGAAATGGCATGAATCCCCTTATTCCAATCGGAAGCTTTCACCCAGGTATAACTTCTTGACCTGATCGTCGAAAGCCAGGTCGCGCGGCGTGCCCGTCCTGAAGATCTGGCCTTCGTTAATGATGTAGGCGCGATCCGTCACCTTTAGAGTCTCCCTCACGTTATGGTCAGTGATCAGAATTCCGATCTGCCTTGCTCTCAGGTGCTGGATAATCCTTTGAATGTCGAAAACCGCAATGGGGTCGATTCCTGCGAAAGGTTCGTCAAGCAGAATAAAAGAAGGGGAAATAACGAGAGAGCGTGCAATCTCGACTCTCCGCCTTTCCCCTCCAGAAAGCATGAATCCTTGATTCTTGGAAACATGTCTCAACCCCAGCTCTTCGATCAGCTCATTTAGCCGTTCTCTCCTTTGTTTACTATTCAGAGGCAGAGTTTGAAGGATCGCGAGAATGTTTTCTTCAACCGTTAACTTGCGAAAGATCGATGGTTCCTGAGGAAGATAACTGATCCCGCCGCGTGCCCTCAAGAACATGGGCAGACAAGTGATGTCCCGACCGTCGAGGAAAACGTGGCCGCTGTCTGCCGACGTCAGCCCAACGATGATGTAAAAAGTAGTGGTTTTGCCGGCTCCATTAGGCCCTAGAAGACCGACCACCTCACCTTGCTGAATCGCAAGGCTAACCTTATTCACAACACACCGCCCTCTGAAACTCTTCACTAGGTTTTCCGTTTTCAAGACCTGCATTTTCAGGTTATCTTGCCACGCGTTGCCTAGTGATGGAACGAGTTTCGGGGCTTCCGACGATCGAGATGCTACCATCATCAAGAAATAATGTCAACCGAGCTCCAGACGTGGAACCCCGCTCAGAGTCTAGGACTCTGGGCATTCCGCCTGTCAGAATTGCCTTCTTTTCCGCTTGAAAAAATTCCGCTGATTCCGAGGTTGCTAATTTGCCCGGCTGCGAAATCTTGACACTGCCCGTTGCCAAAAGGCGCTCAACAGCCCTCTTGTTTGCCTGCGAAGTCAAGAAGACTTCCAACTGGTTCGAGCGAAGCGTGCCCATCGTGCTGTTCATCACCACTTGCTTGGAATAGGTGGCTTTCTGCGTGTTGTCGTCATAGACCAATTCTTCGGACCGAACTGTGGTGGGTTTGCGTTCCTGCTTGCGATTCTGGCCGGATTCTTCTTCAGTGTAGAAGAGGCTCGTCACGTTCTTTTCAGCAGCCAGGCGCTTGTCGTTGCGGTACAGGACAATGGTGTCGGCTCGCAAAACTTGGTCTTCCTGCCAGAGCTTGGCCCTTTGACGGTAGGTGGCTATGCCAGCCTTCGTCTGAACTTCCAGGAATTCGGCAGAGGCGTAAACTGGCGCGTCTCCGGTGAACATTCCTGCCTCAGGTTGCTTTCCTCGGTTTTCGAAAACCGAGCGGACATTGCCACGCGCCTTGGTCAGGTTGTGTGCCTGCTCGAATTCAATGATGTCGGCGGTCGTCCGTGCCTGGCTGTCCTTAACTAGTGGCTTACCCTCCAGCACCGTCCGCTCATCCTCAGCAAAATACGTCGCTTCTCTGGCGAATGCTTGCCGGTCTCCTTCGCGGTAACGGAAGTTACCGAATTGATGCAGACGCGAGATCTGGCGGGTCTGCGGATCGACCAGTGCATCCAGATGATCGCTTGTCGAGGTCTTCACCGCCGCTTCCAACGGAATGATATCGACCTGAACGGCTTCGTCTGCAGTGAGCCGCTCGATCTGCGAGTCCTGACCAAAGGACAGCTGAAAGGTTGCAGCTGAGAGCACGCGTTTGTCATTCTTCGGCGTCCGTGGAAATTCCTCGAGGGTACTGCGCCCGATTGTTTTCGCCAGGTGTAACTGCCGCCCATCCTCACGAAAGGTGACGCGCATTTCAGGAGCTCGAAGGCGCCGGTCGCCCTGCTGGCAGGTTTTTTCCAGCCGCGGATCCGAATGGCCGGAAGGGGATTCTGGCGCCACTGGCGGCGTCACGGGACTCTCGGCGAAAATCAAAACGACGTCGCCCTTGGCATATAGCGTTTCTACGAGATTCGTTTGAGGTCTCAGGACGACTTCGATCTCCCGGGCTGAGAGGTCTCGCTTGACGAGCGGGTCAAGGGAGATGGTTTTAACCTCCTCCTTGGCAAGCACCTTGTCTAACCAGCGTCCTGTCGAATCGAAGAAGTAGGAGACTTCCTGAGCATCGACTTGCAGCAGGACACGAGGATCTCGCGAACTCGTCCGGACCTTACCCAGGGCGTCAATCCGCGAAACGCTCTGGTCGGTCTCGCGCAGCCACGCCTTGACGAAGCTAGCCTCCATGGAGGTATCCCCTTTTAGAAGCGACACATTTGAGCGCATCTCAATCGTCTGGGATGATTTGTAATAATCCAGGGTGTCGCAGCGGAGGTGTGTCTCCGGCTCGTGAGGATCCTGCGGCAGAACAACGATCTCAACATCAGAATGGAGTCGAATCGATTGCTCGTTGACGTCGTAGGTCAGGCCATGGCTGGTTCCATGAACATTTTCTCTAACGAATTCCACGTAGTCTTCAGTTTGCGCCTTTCCCGCAGCCTTCAAGTAAGTAATCTCGTCAACGTTAATCGTGGTTACTTTATCGTTCGAAACTCGGTCGACTTTATGCCCTGGCGATTGGGGGGAAGCAGGTTGGCTCAGCGTGATCTCGACATTGCCCGAAAAGACAATCTCCTCCTTCTGCTGATCATATTCGCAATAATCACTGGTGATCGTGTCGAAGCGATTGCCGCCCTTGCCAAAAAGCTTCACGGTCACGGACTCCAGGAGGTTCTTCTTGTCCTTAAAGCCCAGGTTGACCTCGGCCCTGATTTCGAACTTGGCGAGTCCCTGTTCGGATTGGAGAAACGAAAATCCTTCAGTGGCGTCGGCGATATTTTCGGGCAAGAGACGCTTTCGCTGATCTCCCGCGTCACGGAAGGAGAGCGAGCGCTGGTAGTAGCTGAAGCAGACGGCGCCGACGACAGCCAGAAAGATCAAGGCTGGAATAACGCGTCCGAGTTTGATCATCTGAGTGTTCAAGGCGGGTTTGCCCCTAGAGAATCTTGAAATCCTTCACGATGAGCTGAAGAGCATTCATTCTCTGGTAGGTAATGGATGTGATGGCAAAGGCCAGTGACAGGCTTCGATCCAAGCTGGGGCCAGGCGAATGACTCTGGGCCATATTCCAACCGATCGCGTCCAGAGCTCTACCATCTTGTTCGACTCGAAACTTGAGATGCCTTCCTTTGAGGATTCGGGGCTCGGCAATCAGTGCTACCTCCCGGGCGGCAAAGAGCGGCTGAGGATTCGACGGGCCAAATGGAGACAGTTTCTGGGTCTCTTCGAAGAGGTTCCCGTCGATGTCGGACAGACGGATTTCTGCGTCAATCTCCAGCACTGGCGCCAGCGTCTCCTCGGTAATCACCGATGCCGCATGTTCGTTGACGCGCCGCCGCAGTTCGTCGAGGCAGTCCGCTCGGAGCTGGAAACCGACCGCCTGTGCGTGCCCTCCAAAACGGTCGAACAGATCGCGACAACTCTCGAGCGCGCTCAGGAGATGGAATCCTTTCGGCGAACGTCCCGAGCCGTAGCCAATTCTGTCCTCCCGGCCAATCACCAGAACTGGACGACTGTACTTCTCGGAAAGCTTAGTCGCCACGATTCCCAGAACACCCCGATGCCAGCCATCTCCATCGATTACCACAACCCATTGGCGCGCTAATGAGGGCTCGGCTTTAAACCGTTCTTGAACCTGGTTCAGGATCTGTTCTTCGATCAGTTGCCTCTCTCTGTTAAGGCGATCCATCTCCTGCGCGAGCCTCTTGGATCTCTCGGCGTCCACCGAGGCAAACAACTCGATCACTTGTTGCCCGCCTCCCATCCGGCCGACGGCGTTAATCCGGGGAGCCAGCCGGAATCCTACGTCGGAACTGGTGATTACCCGGTTATCGAGCCCACAGACTTCGATGAGCGACTTAAGCCCGAAGTTGGCGGGCATCTTCAAGCCCTCCAATCCGATCTTCGTGAAAACCCGGTTTTCCCCGACCAACGGCACGACGTCTGCAATGGTTCCGATAGCAACGATCTTGAGGAACGACGCAAGGTATTTTTCTTTGCCAGCCCGGGTAAACAAGGCCTGAACGAGTTTGAACGCGACTCCGACGCCACAGAGGTTCTTGTCGGGGTACTGGCAGTCGGTCCGCTTTGGGTTGAGCACCGCCATCGCTTTGGGAAGGCCATTCTCGGGGAGATGATGGTCTGTGATGATGCAGTCAACTCCCAATGCTGTGGCCGTTTCAACGACATCGAAAGCTCTGATGCCGGTATCAACGCTAATGATGAGCTTGACACCATCAACTGCCGCCTGTTGGACGACGTCCGACTTCATGCCGTAGCCGTCAACAAAGCGGCGCGGGATATGGTAAGTCGTCTGGGAGCCAAGCATTTCCAGGGCTTTGCGCAGAATCACGACAGCGGTCGTGCCATCGACGTCGTAGTCACCGTAAATAAGGATCTTCTCTTGACGTTGGATGCCCAAGAAAATCCGATCAACCGCTCGTTGAAGATCACGCATCAGGAAAGGATCTTCGAGGTGATCAACCCGTGGGCAAAGAAACCTTTCAGCCAAAATCGGATCGGTAACACCTCGATTGACCAAAAGAGTGGCAAGTGTGCCGGAGATTTTCAGAGAATGAGCCAGCTCTCGAATTAGGGTGGAATCTGGAGCAGCTATCTTCCACAGCATGAGCAACGACCACCAAGCCTTGCAAGGTCTCGAACCAAAGTCATTGTGTTCCAGCAGACAGTTTAATTCAACTGCCAAATCCCCAGGGAGATGTGCCACCGATTGCTGGATGGGCTGACATTCTAGGCAGGCGAGTTAGTCATCTGAATTCGATTTTTGGGAAATCATGGAGCCAAAAACGTGTGCCCTTGACAAGACTTGAGAAGGAGACGCTGCACTCTGTGCCGCTGGGGGCCGAGCCTCACCAAGATTCGCTGTCCCTCGTGTCCCTGCGGAGAGCGAGGGGACGGAGACCCGCTGTCGCGTTCGGCTACGGTTCGGCCTCGATCGAGAGGACAGCTGCGAAGTCGCAACAGCAAGGCAGCTTCAGTGAGCAAGGAGGCGTTTGCACCGAACTGAACTCTGGCAGAGCGCTTATGTCAGTTCGGTGCTGGTTGTGGCTCTCAACCAGGCGCGCCTGGCTGCGAAGGATGAAAGCTAGGGCCGACGG
>Ga0075421_100008144_pt1 | contig 12863 bp, 14 predicted proteins | sample SoiMetdeltSBSDD5_FD_75292 | JGI IMG/M metagenome (GOLD analysis project Ga0075421, IMG submission 75292) | Bulk soil microbial communities from a Populus tree surrounding site in Tennessee, USA - Soil MetaG P. deltoides SBSDD5 | ecosystem: Environmental > Terrestrial > Soil > Tree plantation... | reverse complement strand
AGCACATTCGCCGAGTACGACCAGTACGACGGCCTCGGCCTCGCGGAGCTCGTCAAGCGCGGCGATGTCTCCGCTCGCGAGCTCGCGCTCACGGCCATCGAGCGAATCGACGCGCTGAACCCGCAGCTCAATGCCGTCATTCACAAGCTCTACGATGACGGGTTGAAGACGGCGGACGCGCCGCAGGGCGACGGGCCGTTCGCGGGCGTGCCGTTTCTTCTCAAGGACCTGCTGTCGTGGTACGCCGGCGCGCCGATCCGAAGCGGCAGCCGGCTGCTCGACGGGTTTGTTGCTCCGATGGACTCCGAGATCGTCCGTCGCTACAAGCGGTCGGGGGTCGTGATCCTTGGCAAGACGAACACACCGGAGTTCGGGCTCACACCATTCACGGAGCCCGAGCTCTTCGGACCGACTCACAATCCGTGGGACCTAACGAGAACGAGTGGCGGATCGAGCGGCGGGTCCGCCGCCGCGGTCGCCGCCGGAATGGTTCCCCTGGCGGGCGGGGGCGATGGCGGCGGATCGATTCGCATTCCGGCGTCGTGTTGCGGCCTGTTCGGTCTCAAGCCAACGCGCGGCCGTACGCCCACCGGTCCGATCGAGGGCGAGCTGTGGGAAGGCGCGGCCATCGAGCACGTGCTCACGCGCTCGGTGCGCGACAGCGCAGCAATGCTGGACGCGATCACCGGGCCCGAAGCAGGCGAGCCATATGGCATCGTGCCACCGAATCGGCCATTCCTCGATGAAGTGACACGAGAGCCCGGACGTCTTCGGATTGCGTTCACCGACCGTCCGCTGCTCGGCGAGCACATGGATGCCGAGTGCAAGGCGGCGCTTCACGACGCGGTGAAACTCCTGGAGTCGCTCGGGCATTCGGTTGTTGAAGCGTCGCCGTCGATCGACCGCGAAACGTTTCTTCGTTCGTTCCTGTTGATGGTGTGCGGGCAATCCGCCGCGGACCTCGAGGATGCAACCGCGGTGATGGGCCGGCGCGCATCGCCGGCGAACGTCGAGATCTCGACGTGGGCGCTGGCGTTGTTAGGCAGGTCGTACAGTGCCGGCGCGATGGCGCACGCGCGCCGGCATCTCGAGCGCAGCGCCAGGGCGGTGGGTCGATGGTTCGCCGCCAGCGAGGTCGACGTGCTCGTCACGCCTACGCTCACGACTCCGCCATTCACGATCGGCGCCCTGCAGCCGCCCGCTCACGAGTTGGCCGCGATGCAGGTCCTGGGTCGAATCCACGCCGGAGGCGTGATGCGGCTGGCGGGCGCGCTCGACAAGGCCGCGAAGCGCGTGTTCGACTGGATCGCCTGCCCGCCGCTGTTCAACGTGACGGGCCAGCCGGCCATGTCGGTGCCGCTCGCGTGGAGCGCGAGTGGGCTGCCGATCGGGATCCACTTTGCCGGCCGTTTCGGCGATGAAGCGACGCTTTTCCGGCTTGCCGGGCAGCTCGAAACGGCCCAGCCGTGGTTCTCGCGCCGTCCACCGGTGCCTGCCGTGTGACACCATGATCGCCGCCGCCTGCGTCGCTCTGGTCGCCGCTTGTGATGAGCCCGCGATAACGGAAGCTCCCGTCTCAGTCCGCTCGGCGATTCCGTCGTCGGTCAGCACGGCACGCAGTGGCGCCACCCCCGTAGTGAAGTTCGGGCAGAACGAGCATGGCTCGCCCTTCGCCCCGCCGCTCGGTCACGATCATTCGACGCAGGCGAAGGATCTGCTGATCCCGCGGACGGTCGTAATTCCGGTCGGCGGCCAGGTGACGTACGAGATCGACCCGTTCCATCGCGTGAACGTGTATCGCGCCGGGACAGCGCCAAGTGACATCGATGTATCGAAGCTGATCGACTTCGTCTCGGGCCCGGTATTCATTCCGAAGTTCGTCATCGACGACCCGACGAATCGCATCGCGCAGAGCCCGCCGTTCCAGTTCGCGATCGACCAGACGTGGACGACGCCGTTAGGCACGTTCAACGTGCCGGGTCGCTATCTGGTGATGTGCAGCTTCCTCCCGCATTTCGCGGACAATGACATGTACGGGTGGGTCATCGTCCAGTAGGATCAAAGGTTTCCTAGTCCGCCTTTTTCTGCAGCCCGGCCGCGACCTTCTCCACCTGCCGCATAACGCGAAGCAGGTTGCCGCTCCACATCTTCGCGATCTGCTCCTCCGTGTACCCGCGGCGCACGAGCTCCAGGGTGACGTTGAACGTTTCGCTCGCCTGGTTCCAGCCTTCGACGCCACCACCACCGTCGAAGTCCGAGCTCAAGCCCACGTGGTCCAGGCCGATCAGCTTGACGGCGTAGTCGATGTGGTCCACGTAGTCCTTCACCGTCGCGCGCGGCGGCGGCGGGAACTGGCTGTCCACCTGCGCCATTCGGCGCTGATACTCCGCTCGCTTCTCGGCGGAAAGACTCTGGAGACCACCTCCGCCCCGCCCTCCACCGCCTCCGCCCGCACCACCGCCGCCACCACCGGCGGGCGGCAGTCCGAACTCCGTCCGCAACGCGGCCAGTGCCTGTTGCCGCTCGGGTGACGGAGGCGGCGACTGCTTCACGTAGCCCGAGAACCCCACCATCTGCACCACGCCACCGTTCTTCTTGAGCGCAAGCAGCTGCTCGTCATCAAGGTTCCGGCTCACGTCGCACAGCGCGCGAACCGCCGAATGCGATGCGATGATCGGCGCCTTCGTGAGCGCCAGCGTCTGCATCATCGACTCCTTCGACGGATGCGAGATGTCGATCATGATCCCGACCCGATTGAGCTCGGCCACCGCCTCCTTGCCTAACGGCGACAACCCGTGGTACAACCACACACCATCGCGCTCGCCCGTGTTCGAGTCCGACATCTGGCTGTGGCCGTTGTGCGCGAGCGACATGTAGCGCGCGCCCTGATCGTAGAACTTCTTGATGTTCGTGATGTCCGTGCCGACCCCGTACGCGTTCTCGACCCCCATGAGCGCGACCTTCTTTCCCTTCGCGGCGATCTTCGCGACGTCATCGGCACGGTAGGCGATCTCGATCTTGTCGGGCGCGAGCTGCTCGGCCAACCGATGCACCGCCGCAAACTTTTCCATGTCGGCGTCGTATGCGCGCTGATAGCCCTCGGGGGTGAGCGGCCCCTGGCCGACATAGATGCTGAAGAACACGGCGTCGAGCCCGCCCTCGAACATCTTCGGGAGGTTGACCTGCGTGTTCAGGCGATCCGTGTAGTTCGGATGCTCGGTCGTGAAGTTGCGCGGGTCGATGTCGACGTGGGTGTCGAGCGCGATTACGCGATCGTGGATCGCGCGCGCCTTCGCCACGAGTGCCGAGTCGGTCGCCTGTTGAGCCCCGGCGGTTCCCGTGAACCCGCTGAACCCGGCAATGAACGCCAGCGCGGCCGCCGAGAGCAGCAGCTGCACACTTCCCTTCCGCATGTCGACCTCGTTTTGATGACGGTGAGTTACTCGGTGTCAGTACGCGCGACTTCGATCGCGCGCTGCGCCGCGCCCACGAGTTGTGTCCCTAACGCGTTCGCGCGTTCCTCCCACCGGCGCGCGAGGCGTCGCCAGATCCCCCGCATGGCCACCCACGAGCCGGCACCTGCCCAGCCCAGAGACACAGCAACGGTAGCGGCGATCGCGAGCGGGCCGGCGACCGCAGCCGTCGTGCCGAGCGCCAATCCGATCCCCATGGCAGCTCCTACTCCGCCCAGCGATGTCGCCAGCCCAACGAGAGCCGCGGCATCGGTCGGAGCGAGGTAAACGCTGATTTTCGTGCGTCCGCTTCGCGTCGACACCGATACGACCGACGCCGCAAGCTGGCTGCGTGCGCGCCATTCCACAGTGTCAAGCGCTTCGCTCACCTGCCCCTGCAACCCGATCTCTCGACGGGCAATGTCGAACAGCTCTGCAATGGCCGATCGAGGCATCTCGCCGTCGAGCCAGTGCTCGAAGCGAAACGACGTCGGCGCCCCGAGCGCCGAGGGCGGTGGTGGCGGGCTCCGGTGCGTGACTTCGACGGCGGCCGCGGCAACGTGCGCCGGCGAAATCCCCACCTCCGACGCGATCTGCTGGATCTCGGCGAGCGAGAAGCGACCGTCGGGCTCCGTCGTCAGGCCTTCCTGGCGCTCAGCTGCCCTGCGAAGAATCTCGCCGAGCTGCTGCTCGGTGAACCGCTCACCCCCGCCTAACGTGGGCTCGCGGCCGTCGTGGCGTCGGACACCGCCGGGCATTTTGGGCCGTGTTCGGCACAGTACCAGCCGTGCCGGTCATGATAGACCTCGTGCACTTGCCGGCTCTCTCCATAGCGCACGCGATACAGCGCCTTGACGCGCGTGTCACGGCCGATGGCCACGCGAGGATCGATCGCCTCGACGTGGCGGACTTCCGGGAAGATCTCGAGTTGCACGTATCGGTCGGGCAACACGCGTCACCAGAGCAGCGGTAGACATCGCGCGTCGTGCCACGAAAAAAGAGCGCGACAGTGGTGGAATCGAGGTCAAGGTAGGGTCGGCGGGCCGATCGCTCAAGTTGTCACGTCAAGCGCGCTCACGCTCACCCTCTCGCCGGCCCTCGCACGCTCGTATCTTGACGTGCCGAGCTTCAGTGCCGCGGACGACTTCGTGCCGCAGTGCCAATTCGTCTCAAGCCGACCCTCGATGACCGCCCCCGACGATGTCTTGAGCTGGACCGATGTCGTGATCCGTCTTCTCGCAGCGACCGGCATTGGCGGAGCGATAGGTCTCAATCGCGAACTGACGCGAAAACCCGCCGGCCTTCGCACGCACGCTCTCGTCGCGCTCGGCGCTGCGCTCGCGACGGTGTCGGCGCTGCAGCTCGGCGGTCCGGCGGGGGCGTCGCACGGCGACGCAGCGTCGCGTGTGATTCAGGGCATTGTCGCGGGCGTTGGTTTTATTGGAGGCGGCGTCATTCTCCACAGCGAGGGCCGGAACGTGTTCGGCCTCACGACAGCGGCGACGATCTGGGTCGCGGCCGCGCTCGGGATTTCGTGTGCGGTGGGTCAGTGGCGCGTCGCGGGATCCGCAGTGCTGATCGCGCTCGTGGTGCTGGTGGTGGGTCGCGGTGTCGAGGGCGCACTGCACAGGCTCAAAGGTGACCGCGACGACAAAGCCGGGAACCGGGAACCGGGAACCGGGGACCGGGCCTCTCGGTCGGGATGATCGCGATCCCTCGCCTGCCGGCTCGGGATGACAACTCTCTAGGTCGGCCTCACAGGCCGGTCGTCCGGCGGCGCGAAGTGCGAGAGGAACGTCCGCTCCTGCGGCGTTAGGCTCTCCACACCCTTCTCGCTGATCTTGTCGAGAATCCGGTCCACCTCGGCCCGGTTGACCTCGTGGATCGACTTCGTGTCGATCCGCTGCCAGTTCCCGATCTCGACCTTCTTCGCCGGCTTCTCGAGCTTCGACTTCCACGCCCGCCCCGGCGACCTGCGCTCCATCCAGATCAGGTACAGCCACGCGCCGAGGTAGCCGCCCAGGTGCGCGAAGTGCGCAACGCCGCCTCCGCCGCCAACGAACCCGCCCCACAGGGCCAGCACCGTCGTGATCACCACCAGGAGCCACGCCTCGACGGGCAGGATGCCCCAGATGTAGATCCGCTCGCGCGGCCAGTACTTCGCGAACGCCAGCTGGACGCCGAACACCGCCCCCGACGCCCCGATGATGTAGCCGTTCTGGTTGAACACGATCGACAGGATCGCGCCCATGATCCCGCTGGCGAAATACAGCCGGATGAAATGGCCACTGCCGAGCCGCTCCTCTACGCGCGGGCCGAAGAAGTAGAGGACCAGCATATTGAAAAGGATGTGCGTGATCGACGTCGTACTGTGCGCGAACATGTAGGTCACGAAGGACCACGGCCGCACGAGCGCGTACGACGGAATGAAAGCAAGGAACGTCGTCGCGCCGGATACCGTGAGCTGCACGAAGAACACGGCGACGTTCGTGAGGAGGAGCCGCTTCACCCAGGGCGTCATGCGAGAAAATTAGCCCTGGGTGAAGGTTCGCAAAACGGCTAGCTTGTCCGCGTTCCGCCAGTGACCCGCTTCACCTGCGTGCCCGCGGGAAGCGCCTTGTTCGGATCCTCGACCTGATTCACGATCGCGAGGTCCGCGAGTGGAATCGTCGACGGATTGCGCTGCGCGAACTCTGCGAGTGTCATCTGTTGCGGCAGCGTCACGACACTCAGCTTGTTCGGTTGCACGTTGAGAACGCGCGAGTCCGTGACCGGCGCGAAGCTTCCGAGCGACTGACGGAATGCAGCATCGTAGGCGGCATATCGCTGCGCCGCCGCGTACGCGACTACCTGGTACGTCGCGCCGTTGTAGGTGAAGAACGCGGCGAGCCCCTGAATGACACCCTGCTCGGTCTGCGCCTGGAATCTGCTGGCGACGGCCGGCACGCCGTTCACCGGCTCCTGCGATGCCTGCCCAGCCTGGATTCCCCGCTGCGAGAGGAAGGCACGCGCGGCCGCTTCCGGTGAATTGCCCTGGGCGAGCGTGAGCTGGATGATACCGTCCTGCTCCGGACTCACCGCGATCACCGCCTGCGACAGGTTCTGACCCTGCCAGCCACTGGGCAGTGAGATCTGGAATCGAAGGTCCGGGTGATAAAACGTGTTCCCCTGGAAGAACCCGTTGCGTGGATTCGCGCCGTATACGAGGCCGTTGATTCGCTGCAGGTACGCCTGGCCGTTCACCTTCGCGTTCGTCAGCTGAGAGGGCTGAAGCTGAGCGAGCTTCGCATCGATGGTCTGAATGCGCTCTGCTTCACCGGGATGCGTCGCTAGCCAGGTTGGAAGTGGGCTTTGCTTGCTTGTCTCGCCGATGCGCTGGAGGGAGCGAAAGACGTCGTCCATGTAGCGGACGTCGTACCCCTGATTCAGCGCGTAGCGGAACCCGAGGTCGTCGGCCTGTCGCTCGTCGTCGCGGCCATACTTGAGGAACAGAAGCCCGAGCCCCTGCGACGCCGCCTCACCCAGTTGCGCTACCGTTGGCGACAGGATGGCGCCAACGCCAAGCGCCAGCTGGGCGAGCTGCTGCTGGCTCATCTGCTGAACGGAGTGGCGAGCGGTGACGTGCCCGATCTCGTGGCCGAGGACGGTCGCAAGCTCTGCCTCGTTGTTCATCAGGTCCAGCAATCCGCGCGTGACGAAGATGTACCCGCCGGGGAGCGCGAAGGCGTTCGGGCTCGGGTCGTCCACGGCGCGGAATGTCCACGGGAGGTTCGGTCGCTCGGACTTCGAGGCGATCGCCGACCCGACGCTCTGCAGATAGTTCTGCAGAGCCTGGTCGTTGACGAGCCCGACCTCCTGTGCCACCTGCTGAGCCCCCTCTTGCCCCATCTGGATCTCCTGCTGCTCGGAGACCAGCGAGATCTCGCGTTTTCCGGTGACAGGGTTGGTTGCGCAGGCAGCGACCAGGCTCGAGAGTACGATCCAGCGGTCGGTCTTGGCGAAGTGAGGCATGGGCGGCTCCAGGTTCGGTGTCGTGTCTGGAGCACACCCTATTTCAACTGTTGTGCTAGAAAGGCGTGGCGACCGGCGGCTGGCGGCTGGCGCCCGGGTCTATTGGTATTGGATATAAACCGGCCGAGGGATCAGCTTGAGTACCTGCTCCGGCGTCAGGAGCGGCCCGCCCTTCTTGGTATCGTTGTGATAGAACAGCTTGAACCCCGTGTACTGCACCGGGTGCAGGCACACGTAGTCATGGTAGGAGTCGAGCTTCATCCACTGCGGACCCCACCCATCCATGTTGATCACGATCTGCACCCGCGGGTCGAGTCGGATGTTTTTGGTGTTCGTGAGCATGGGCCGAGTGAAGCGGTGCACCACCAGAACCTTGGGGGGGATCTTCTCGGCCGCCACCAGGTCGGCGAGGAAACCAGCCGCGTAGTTCACATCCGCCGCGTCGAACGTTCCGATCTTCGTGCCCGGTTTCGCGCCGGTCTTCATTGAGAACTCGGGATCGATTCCGAGGTGGACGTCCGGCCGCTTGAGGAACTTTGCGAGTCTCGGAAGCTCCTGCTGCAGGGTGCTATGGCCCACCTGCACGTCGAGAAAGAGGATCGCGTTCTTGCGCTGCGCCCACGAGTAGACGCGCTCGACGAGGGAGTCGCTCATCCGGGCGCGCCACATGCCATCCTTACCGGCGCTACCCTGCGCAACGACCGCGATGAGGTGCAGCGCTGGCTGCACCGGTGTCGACGGATCGGCCTTTCGCCACCGTTCGAGCTCGGCATCGAATTTCGCGAGCATCTGGTCCGGCGGGAGCTCGCCCAGGATCCCCATTTTTCTTACGAGGGGGTTGCCGTAGTAGGCCACGATCCGCTTCGACGGGACGATGGCGCCCGGCAGCGGTTCGGGGCCCTTCACGGGCCAAAGGCTCGCGGCTTCGGCGCTGTCCACGACGAAGCCGTTCCGACCACCGGTCCAGGTCTTTTTCGCCGGCTTGGTCGTGGAGTCGCTCGCCTTCCTGGTTTTGGCAGACTGAGCCTTTTTGGAGGTGTCTGTCTTCTTCGGCGCGCTGCCTAACGACTCGGATTTGGCGGTCGTCGGGGAGGACGTCTTGGTGGAAGGCGGGGGGTTCTGTGCGAACGCGGGCGTGGCGATGATCGCGCACGCGAGGAGACAACGAATCGACTGCACTGCACTTGCTCGACGTGAGGGGAATACGCGTGCGACGACGCGTGGGCGGACGGCTGACATGATAGCCGGACGATGCCCAATGACGAATACCCCTCGATTCCCGGCACGAGCCTGTTGATGGGGTCGATCAAGGGGTCAGAGCCCTTGATTCGGGCAGGATCAAGGGCTCTGACCCCTTGATCGCCTTAGAACTCTGATCGGTGGCTAACGGTAGAGCCGAAACGTCCCCGACGCCTCTCCGCCGCAGCTGTCGTCCACGGATAGCCCACCCGATGCCTCGTTCCCATCCTTCGCGACCGTTCCCCTGCCCCGCACGGTTCCGGTGCAGTTGCGGGTATTGTCGACGTACTTCATGTCGAAGGTCAGCGAGTCACCGGTGGTCTTGCCCGTCGCGTCCGCGCTGATGGGGGAAGGCGATGTGAAGTCGAACTTGGCCGTGAAAGCGCCGCTAGTTCCCGGCGTAGTTTTCGCCGTGCCGGTGTATGACGTGGACTCCACTACGAACTCGACCTTGTAGTCGCCTTTCAGGTCGGCGACGATCGAGCGGACGCCACCGACGGTCGTCGCAGCGACTGCCACTCCGGCGACAAGACTCGTGATCACGGGGAGCAACATGGCTCATTACGGGTTGGAGAGGTCGGTATTCGACAGCATATCGTACCACCCGGGCTGCAGACTCTCCAGCACATTTTCGACCCGTCTGACTCATAGCCGATGCGAGTAGGCCGCGCAGTAACGATCACGCTCGGAATCGCGGTTGTCGGCGCGACCATCGGCGGCGTCATGGGCGCCGTTCTCATGGCCGCGTGGCAGAGTCTCAGCCGGATCATTTTCTTCGCTGGCGGCGCCAGAGTGGTCATCGCGCCAGGAGCTGCCGCCGGTGCCCTACTGGGCGCGGTGCTGGCCCCGATTACGTCGTGGCTGTTCCTCAGGCGAGTGGCACTCGGAAAGGCAATCCTGCACACAACGGTGGGCACGACTGCTGGTGCGGCCATCGGACTCGTGGTCGACGGTGTACTTGCCGCTCCCAGAATGTTCGTCCCTGCTAGCCTGGCAGGCGCGATCGCCGGCTTCCTGGCTGCCGCCATACGACTGCGCTTCGCGAAGCGAACCCCGGCGCGCCAAGCGGGTACCGAATCAGTACGGGCTGGTTCGGAACCCTAGCGAGCGACCCTGGACGTGGCCGACCGCTGATGTAGCCCGACCTCGTGACCGCCGTGTCGCTCGTGGGGTTGGGGCATCGCATGAAATGCGTTTGTGTGGCATGCACCCTCGCCCCTGACGGCGATCGATTCTGCCCTTCCCCCTCGAAGCCATGACCGGACCCTCAAGTCTTCCCGGCGACGAACCTCTCCACGCCACCAAGCGTCGCCTCCTGGACGTCGGACTCGCGACATTACTCGAGCGCGGCTATAACGCAACGGGCATCCAGGATCTGCTCGTCGCGACGAGCGTCCCCAAGGGATCCTTCTACCACCATTTCGTGAGCAAGGAAGACTTTGCGCTTCAGGTGGTAGACCGCTACGTCGCCGACGTGCATGGCCTGCTCGATCAATCGCTCGGTGACACCGATCGCGCGCCGCTCGAAAGAGTACGATCGTTCTTCGAGCGCCTCCAGGCGCTTTATGCGAGTCAGGGCTACCTCGGGTCGCTCATCGGGCTGCTCGGACAGGAGCTGGCCGCCGTGAACACGGCGTTCCGCCGCCGGATGGAGAATGCGTTCGACGGCATCGCGCGACGTCTTGGCGAGACGCTCGAGGAAGCGCGTCGCCGAGGCGACCTGCCGGCGGAAGCCGATCCGCTTCAGGCAGCGAACCTGATGCTGGACTGCTGGGAAGGCGCGGCCGCTCGCTCGCGGTTGTTGCGAAGCCCGGCTCCGCTCGAGGCGGCGATCGAGGTGTCGTTCAAGACTGCACTGGCTTGAACTGCCGGCGGCCGGGGACGGGCGGCGGGCGACGGGGGAAACGCCTAACGGCGCAGCGCCTCCATTAACCGCTTGGCGCGCGCTGCCGTTGGGCCGGGTGAATGCGGAGCTGTACCACCGATAACAGGCTCGACGTCGAGTGAGATGAACGTCGGGCCCTTCGCGTCGAGCGCTCCGCGCGCGTCGTTCGTCCACGAAGGCGCATCGCTGAACTCGTAGACCGAGTCGAAACCGCACGCCCGGGCGATGGCGCCGAAGTCGGCGCCGCGCCCCGCGGCCCGCCCGACGCCCGCCCCCGCGGTCGGCTGCTGCCCGGTGACCTCGTACACGCCATTGTCGAATACGATCACCACCACGTTCGGCACGTTCGCGGCGACGATCGAAGCGAGCGACCCGAGGTTCATCAGCAGCGAGCCGTCGCCACTGCACACGATTACCCGCTTGCTCGGCTGCGCGAGCGCAAGCCCGAGCCCGATCGATGTGCCGTGCCCCATCGCCGACGGCACGAGGATGAAGTCGAGCGCGTGTCGCTCGCCGAGCGTCATCCATTCGCGCGCGGAGCCCATGGTCGTGATGACGATCTCGTCGTCGCGGCGTACGCGCCGCAGCGTCTCGAGCGAGCTGACGAGCGGGATTCGCGACACGGCAGGTGTGGTCGTGGAAATGGTCATTCGGCAATAAGCGCCGCGCCGGCCTTGCCGGCACCGCGACAACTCACGAAGTGATCGCGGATCACGCCGAGCTCGGACGGTGATGTTATCAGGCGATAGTCGATCTTCCACGCATCGAGGATCGGCTCGGTGAACACGAGGCACGTGTCGCCCGGCAGCTTCGCCTGATCGAGGTAGCTCCTGTAGCCGATGATCGAGAAGATCGGGATCCGCCAGTCGTGCACCGCATTTCGCAGCGCGTCGCCGGACTCGAACAACCCGGTGCACTGGATCATGACGAGTGGCGTCGCGCCGCCCAGGTGGAGTCCGGCCGCGACCTGCCACGCTTCACCCTCACGGCAGACACGAACGAGCCGAGTGTGCCCCGAGCGTTCGATCGCCGGCTCCCAGCGCCCGATCGTGCTGTCGGGCACCGTGATGACGTGGGTGACGCCGACCTCCGCGAGGAGGGACGAGATCTGCTCTCCAGAGAACACTCGAGGGGCTGCCTCATTTCGAGAGGGCCGTAGCGTAAACGGAGCACGGCACGGGGATCAAGGGGGGATCAAGATCAAGGGGTCAGACCCCTCGATCCGCGGCTTTCAAGGGGTCTGACCCCTTGATCCTAACCACCGGAAAATCTCGATCCGAATGGTCGAGTCCTTCCCGCCAGGGGATCGAAGTCGTTGAATATCAGCATCTCAATCCCGCAGGCGTCGCGAACTCAACGACTCCACCCCAACACCCAATTCTCATGACTCGACGCCGCATCACCATCAGTAAGGCCAGTACCGCGCTCACCGCGATCCTGCTTGCGAGCGCGACGAGCCACGCGCAGACCGCGCCCACGTACGAGGTCTACGCGATCCGCTATGCGATAATGCCGGGCTTCCCCGTCCGCTCGCTTGTCGCCGGCGCCGACACGGGCAGGCGAATGGACATCGCGATGAGCGTGTGGCTCCTCCGCGGCAACCGGCGCAACGTTCTCGTGGACGCAGGATTCTATCGAGACAAGTTCGTGCAGCGTTGGAAGCCCGCAGGCTACGTTCAACCGTCCGAAGCCGTCAGGCGCGCGGGAGTCAAGCCGGAGGAAGTCACCGACATCGTTGTCTCGCACGTGCACTGGGATCACGTGGACGGCGTCGACCTGTTCCCCAATGCGCGCATCTGGATCCAGAAGGAGGAGTACGACCATTACGTCGCCCCCGACGGGAAGTCGCGCGATGGCGCGATGGATTCAGACGACGCGAAGATGCTCGCCGATCTGATGTCACGCGGCCGCGTGAACGTGATCAAGGGCGACTCGATCGAGATCATCCCGGGCATCACGGTGTTCACAGGCGGTAAGCACACGTTCGCTTCGCAATACGCGACCGTACGGACGGAGAGCGGCACCGCGGTGATCGCGTCGGACAACCTGTACCTGTACGAGAACCTCGAGAAGCATCGTCCGATCGCCCAGACGCTCGACTCGGCGTCGAACCTGGCAGCGCAGGCGCGGATGAGTCGCCTCGCATCGGCGCCGAGGCTGATCGTTCCGGGCCATGACCCGGCGGTGTTCGAGAAGTTCGCGACGCCGGCGAGCCAGGTCGCACGCATCAAGTAGGCGGGAATCGGGAACCGGGAACCGGGAACGGCGAACAGCAA
>Ga0075421_100008142_pt1 | contig 12865 bp, 11 predicted proteins | sample SoiMetdeltSBSDD5_FD_75292 | JGI IMG/M metagenome (GOLD analysis project Ga0075421, IMG submission 75292) | Bulk soil microbial communities from a Populus tree surrounding site in Tennessee, USA - Soil MetaG P. deltoides SBSDD5 | ecosystem: Environmental > Terrestrial > Soil > Tree plantation... | reverse complement strand
ACATCCTGCACCTCGCCTCCGAGATGGTGACCGACGCCGTGATCGAGCCGGACGAGCTGCGCGCGGAGCTGATCCGCCGTTTCGCCTTCGCCGCCGAGAAGGACCGCCACTTCTCCGAGCGGCGCAACCCGATCACCCCTGCGTAGGACACGTGCTGCCTCAACAGCGGCAGGGGTCGGCAACGCCTCCCAGGGGTCGTCTCGCGCTGGTCGCCGGGAGCTCGCTGCGCCGGGCGCAGCTGCCGCAGGGCGACTGGGAGACGCTTCAGCGCCACGGTGAGGCTGCCGCGTACGTGCTGCCGCACCGCATCGACCACGTCGCCAACATGCGCGCGCTCGCGGAGGCGGGCTGCGACCGGGTCCTCGCACTCGGCTCCGTTGGTGGCCTGCGGCCCGAGCTCGGGCCGGGGACGTTCGTCTGCCCGGATGACTTCATCGCCCTCACCGCGCCGCCGCTGAGCGCGCTCGAGGGTGCCGCGGCGCACCGTCTCGCGGGGTTCGATCCCGAGTGGCGCCGACGGGTATGCGAGGCTCTAGCCGAGGCCGGGGTGGAGGCGCGCGACGGCGGCGTCTACTGGCAGACGCAGGGCCCGCGACTGGAAACGCCGGCCGAAATCAGGGTGATCGCCCCGCACGCCGACGTGATCGGGATGACCATCGCGAGCGAGTGCTCGGCCGCCGGCGACCTCGGCCTGCGCTACGCGGCGGTCTGCGTCGTCGACAACCTCGCCAATGGGATCGGCGACGACGATCTGACGATCGAGGAGCTCGAGCGCGGTCGCGAGCGCAACCGCACGCGGCTGGTCGAGGCGCTCTCCGGGGCGCTGCCGCGCCTGAGCTAGGCTGTCCTATGGCGCTCGCGATCACCGGAGCCCGACTCGACGGCAACGAGATCGGGCTGCGGGTGGCCGACGGGCGGATCGACGAGCTGGGCGCCGACGTCGAGCCGCAAGCGGGCGACGAGGTGATCGACGGCTCCGGGCTGGCGCTGATCCCGGGGCTGGTCAACGCCCACACGCACGCTGCGATGACCCTGTTCCGGGGCTACGCCGACGACCTGCCGCTGATGGAGTGGCTGCAGCGGTACATCTGGCCCGCCGAGCAGCGGCTCGAGCGCGAGGACGTCTACTGGGGCACGCGGCTCGCGTGTCTGGAGATGGCGCGCTCGGGGACGATCCGGTTCTGGGACCATTACTGGAAGCACGCCGCGACCGCTCGGGCGGTGAAGGACGCGGGGTTGCGCGCGGTCGTCGGCGCGCTGCTGATCGACGACAATGACCCCGACAAGTCGCCGAAGCTGCTCGCGAAGGCGCGGCGTGCGCTCGACGAGATCGAGGAGGCGGGCGAGGGCGCGGTGCGCCCGGCCCTGGCCCCACACGCGATCTACACCGTTTCCGAGCCGTCGCTGCGCGGGATCGCGGAGATCTCCGAGGAGCGCGACGTCCCGATCGAGATCCACCTCTCCGAGACCGAGCAGGAGGTGCTGGACTGCATCGCCGAGACCGGGCTGCGGCCGGCGCATTACCTGGACCGGACCGGGGCGCTGGGACCCCGCACCCTGCTCGCTCACTGCGTCTGGCTCGACCAGTCCGAGATCGAGCTGATCGTCGAGCGCGGCGCGACGATGGTCACGAACCCGGTCGCCAACCAGAAGCTCGCCGTCGGCGGGGTGTTCCCCTATGCGGCCGCGCGCGCGGCCGGCGCCCAGGTCGGCCTGGGCACCGACGGAGCCGGCTCCAACAACTCCCTCGACCTGCTCGACGACGTGAAGGCGTTCGCTCTCATCCAGAAGCACATCGCCGGCGACCCGGCGGCCGTCACCGCCGCCGAGGCCTGGGAGATTGCCACCGGCCAGCGGGCGAAGCTGATCGGCGGCACTGCGCCGGCCGTCGGCGCGCCGGCCGACTTCGCACTCGCGCGCCTCGACTCTCCGGGGTTGGCGCTCGGCGCGCTCGACGCCGGGCTGGTGTACGCCGCCGACGCCTCGGCGATCAGGTTGACCGTGGTCGGTGGCCAGGTCGTCTACCGCCAGGGCGATCGCGGAGCGCTGGACGAGGTCCTGGGCCACGCGCGCGAGCGCGCCGCGCGGCTCGGGCTCGTCGCGGGTTAGAGGCCGGAGGCGCCGGCGGCCGCAACCGCATCGTCGCGGGCGCGGGCGGGCTCGCGCCAGTGCGTCGGGGCGGGCAGGCTGAGCGCCGGCGTCCGAGCCGGCTGCACGCCTGCCCACCCCGGTCGCGCCGCGGCCCGGGCGAGCGCGCCGTCGAGGTAGTCCTCGAGCAGGCGCAGGCGTTCGAGCCCGGGTACGGCAGCGATCGTCTCGTCGATTCCGCGGGCCTGCTCGCGGCCCTCGGTGGAGTCCCCGAACAGATAGAGGGCCAGCGCGTCGACCTCCTCCTCGGTCTTTACCCCGGCGCCGACCGGCGTCCAGAACCGCTCGAGCACAAAGCGGACGAGCCGGCGGGCGGTGCGCGAGCGCTCCATCCGCGCCTTCGCCTGGGCGCGATAGAACGCGAAATGGCGGCGCTCGTCCTGGATCACCCGGCGCAGCAGCTGGTGGAGCACCGGATGGTCGGAGCGGCGGATGAGCGCGTAGTAGCCGGTCAGCGTTGTGAGCTCGTTGACCGCTCCCCACATCATGTGGATCGCGGCGAAGTCGCGGGTGGCGAGCGAGCCGAGCAGCGTCGGGACCAGCCCGAGCCCGTTTCCGACCCCCAGCGAGACGCGCAGATCGCGCCAGCGGTTGCTCCGGGTGGGCAGCGGCGTGCGCCCGTCGGGCAGGCGTGGTTCGATCGGTTCCTCGATCCCGTAGGAGCGCAGGAAGTCGGAGAAGGCCTCGCCGTGCCAGAGCTCCTCGTAGACCCAGCAGGAGAGGAACGCGGTGATCTGCGGGTCGGCCGCCGCCCGGGTCGCGAGGAGGTCGCGCAGGTAGATCACCGTGTGCGCCTCGATGTCCATCATGTAGTGCAGGCACATCACGTCGCCGTCGCTGAGCGGGTGATCGGGGATCCGCGCCCATTCGACCTCCGAGAGATCGACCTTCTTCGAGTTGCGCAGGTAGCGGTCGAGATCGAACTCGACGAGCGCCGGTTGCTTTGTCATGCCCCGTCCTACGCGTGCGAGCCGAGCCTGGATGACAGCTCGACGAACCAATCCAGAGCCGCGGGGTTGGCGAGCGAGTCGCGAGAGGCCGCCTGCTCGGGCGGGGTGCCGGTCAGGATGCGCTTCACGGGCACCTCGAGCACCTTGCCGGAGAGCGTGCGCGGAACCTCGGCGATCGCGTAGACCTCGTCGGGCACGTGGCGGGGGGAGCACTGCTCGCGGATCCGGCGGGCGAGCTCGGCCCGAAGCTCGTCGCTCAGCTCGACGCCGTCGCGCAGGACGACGAACAGCGGCATCCAGCCCTCGGTGCCCGGGCGCGGGATGTCGACGACGAGCGCGTCGGTGACCTCCGGCACGGAGGCGACGGCGCGGTAGATCTCGCTCGTTCCCATGCGCACTCCGGAGCGGTTGATGGTCGAATCCGAGCGCCCGTAGATGACCGCGGTGCCGCGGGAGGTGATCTCGATCCAGTCGCCGTGGCGCCAGACGCCCGGATACATGTCGAAGTAGGAGGCGCGGTAGCGCGAGCCGTCCTCGTCGCCCCAGAGGAAGAGCGGCATCGAGGGCATCGGCTCGGTGAGCACCAGCTCGCCGACCTCGTCGATCACCGCGTTCCCGCCCTCGTCGAAGGCCTCGACGGCGCAGCCCAGCGAACGCGCCTGCAGCTCGCCGCGGTAGACGGGCAGGATCGGGACGCCGCCGACGAACGCGGTGCAGACGTCGGTGCCGCCCGAGGTCGAAAACAACCAGGTGTCGGCGCCGACGTGGTCATAGATCCACTGAAAGCCCTCGGGCGCGAGTGGCGAGCCGGTCGAGCCGACCGAGCGCAGGGCCGAGAGGTCGCGCCCGGAGCCGGGCTCGACGCCGGCCTTCATGCAAGCGGCGACGTAGCTGGCACTGGTGCCGAAGCAGGTCATCCCCGCGTTCGCGGCGAGGTCCCAGAGCACGCCCGTGTCCGGGTGGCCGGGGCTGCCGTCGTGGAGGATGATCGACCCGTCGGTGAGCAGGACGCCGACGAGGAAGTTCCACATCATCCAGCCGGTGGTCGTGAACCAGAAGACGCGGTCGCCCTCCTGCGCGTCGAGATGCAGGCCGAGCTTCTTCAGCTGCTCGACCAGGATGCCGCCATGGCCCTGGACGATCGCTTTCGGCAGACCGGTGGTCCCGGATGAGTACAGGACCCAGAGCGGATGGTCGAAGGCGACCTGCTCGAAGTCGATCTCGCCCGGCTCGCCGGCGGCGAGCAGCTCGTCCCAGGCGATCGGGTTACGAAACGCCGCAACGTCCGGGTCCGGGTCGAGGTAGGGGAGGACGACCGTGTGGTCGACGGACGGCATCGCCGCCAGCAGGTCGGCGACCACGTCGCGGCGGTCGAAGTCGCGACCGTTGTAGCGGTAGCCGTCGACGCAGACGAGCACCTTGGGCTCGATCTGGGCGAACCGGTCGATGACGCTGCCGGGGCCGAAGTCGGGCGAACAGCTGGACCAGATCGCACCGATCGACGCGGTGGCCAGAAAGGCGACGAGCGTCTCGGGAATGTTCGGCAGATAGGCCACGACCCGGTCGCCGGGCGCAACGCCAAGCCCGCGGAGCGCTGAGGCCGCGCGGGCGACCTGCTCGCGCAGCTCGCCCCAAGTGAGGGCGTCGAGCTCCCGGAGCTCGGAGGCGTGCTGGAGCGCCAGGCGGTCATCGGGCTTGCCGGCGAGCAGGTTCTCGGCGTAGTTGAGCCGAGCGCCGGTGAACCACTCGGCCCCGGGCATCTCGCGGCCAGGGAGGACCCGGTCGTAAGGCGTCGACGCCCGGACCTCGAAGTAGTCCCAGATCGAGGCCCAGAAATCCTCGAGCTCGTCGACCGACCAGCGCCACAGCGCGTGATAGTCGCCGCCGAAGTCGAGGCCTCGCTCGGTCTTCAGCCAGCGCATGTAGCGGGTCATGTTCGAGCGCTCGACGGCGTCGGTCGAGGGGGTCCAGAGCAGCTCTCCACGCTGCGCGGGCACGGTCGCGTCGCTCACGCGCCCGTTTGTATCACCGCTCGCTCGCCCCGGCGCGCACCCGGCGGCGCCGGGCGCGCTTGGGCTTCGGCCCGGTGCCGGCGCTCCGGCCGACGTCGGCGTCGAGGCGGCGGATCAGCTCGAGCGCGAAGCCGTGGGCGCGGTCGAGCGCCTCGGGCTCGATCGCCTCGGGCACGTCGGCGGCGGTGTGGTAGTTCGCCGGGACCATCGCGCCGGGCGCGAGGCAGGTGATCGTGGTCGCGGGAATGCCGGCGAGGCGCGCCGGCAGGGCGTCGGTGGCGAAGCCGTGGCGCAGTGGGGCTGCGCGGAACGCGTTCGGGCCCTCGGCGTCGGCGTCTGCGATCGCGGCGCAGAGCTCAGTGAGGCGCGAGCCGAGCTCGTAGGTGACCGCGGGGCCTTCGCCGACCTCGAAGCGGACGTCCCCGGCGCCGACGGAGTCGAGGTTGAGGAGGTACGTCGAGGACCGGTCCAGCTCGCCGCGATGTGTGCGAACGAACGAGCGCATGCCCTGCATCAGGCACTCCTCGCCGCCGGTGAGCACGATCCAGACGTCGAGGTTCGAGGGCGTCTCGGCCTTCAGCTCGGCCGCGAGCGACAGCGCTGTGGCGACCCCCGAGGCGTTGTCGTTCGCCCCGGGAACGATCGGCGAGAGCTCGATGTCGATGAGCGCGAACACGCCGACGAGGAGCACGAGCGTGGCGGGCAGCTGCAGCACCGAGAGCAGATCGGAGTCGACGCCGGCCGCGCGCACCCCGAGGACCGGGACCAGGTACGCCAGCGACCAGAACAGGACCCGCGACGGGCTGAGCGCGAACGGCACGGCGTTCGCGCAGCGCTCGAACAGGCGCATCCACTTCGGCGAGTAGACCGCACCCGTTCGCGCGGCATCGAGGTGCGCGGTGATCACGAGGCGGGCGGAAGCGTCGGACCGCCCGCCGTTCGAGACGACGTTCTGGGACGCCCGGCGAAAGAACAGCCTGCGGACCAGATAGAGGCGCGCGTTGAGGTCGAGGTACATCGACGTCGCGGCCAGCAGCACGAGCGCGAAGCCGACGACCGGAAGCTCGACCGCCAGCAGGCTGCCGGCGAAGCCGAGCGCGCAGTGGGCCGCGTACACGAGGCCGATCTGCGGCTGGACGTGGATCGGCTCAATCGCGGCGCGCCGGCCGGTGTCCCGAAGGCGCTCGGCCATGCGATTGGCGGCGCGCCGCTCCGCGTCGGTGCCCGCCAGCCGCCCCTCGAACGAGCACAGCTCGCGAACGATCTCCATGCGTCCGTCGGCATCCACGAGCGGCGGATTATCGCCTGCGGCGGTCCGGCCTAGGGCTACGTGGCCGCTCGGGCGACTGGTGGCGGCTTTGCGGCGCTATACCGCGCATAAACCGCCCGGGCGCAGCTTCCGCCCCGTGACCCCAGTGCGGCGGGTGGGATTCGAACCCACAAGCGCTTTCGCGCAGCGGCTTTTGAGACCGCCGCCTTTGCCAGTTTGGCCACCGCCGCGTGCGACACATTTTGGCCCATCCCGGGACGGGATCGCTAGCTTGGGCGCATGTGCGGGCGATACACGCTCACGAACCCCGATCCCGTCGGGCTGCGGGCGCGGTTCGACATCCTCGAATCGATCGAAGTCGATGACGAGCCGCGCTACAACATCGCGCCCACGGACCCGGTGCTCGCCGTCCGCCGGTTCGGCGACGTTCGCGACCTCGGTCGGCTGCGCTGGGGGCTGGTTCCAGGCGTCTGGGCGGAGAGGAAGGGCCAACGCCCGCTGATCAACGCCCGGGTCGAAACCGTTGCGACCCAGTCCGCGTTCGCCGAATCGTTTCGTGAGCGGCGCTGCCTGATCCCCGCCGACGGCTTTTACGAATGGCTGACCGACGAGCGGGGCAAGCGCCCACTTTGGTTCAGCCGGCCCGACGGCGAGCCCTTCGCGTTCGCCGGTGTCTGGGCCGAGCTGCGGCGGCGCGGGAGCGATGACGTGTTGCACAGTTGCGCGATCGTCACCTGCCCGCCGAACGAGCTGATGCGCCCGATCCACGACCGGATGCCCGTCGTCCTCGACCCCGACGCCGAGGGCGCGTGGCTCGACCCCGACGGCGCCGCCGATGACCGTCTCGACCTGCTCGTCCCGGCGCCCGACGACGCGCTCGTCGCGCGCGAGGTCTCGGACCTGGTCAACGACGTGCGCAAGGACGGGCCGGCGCTGATCGAGCCCCGCGAGGAGCAGGGCGCTCTGTTCTAGCCGTGCCCGCGCCGATCAGGCGGGGGCGGGGGCGGCGCCGCTGCGGTCGCCCTCGCCGTGCAGGGGCTGACCGCCGATCGGGCGCTCCTCCTCAACGTGCCAATCCTGGTTGAAGCCGATCATCGCCACGATCACCAGCAGCAGCTGCACCGGGACGACGATCAGGGTGAGAAGGCCGAGCAGGTCCTCGGGCAACGCGGGAGAGTCGAGTCCGTCCTTCGAACGCGCGAACCAGTCGGGTGCTGCGATCGCGGCAAAGATCGCGAGGATGATCGCGAGCGCTGCGGCTACGGGCAGGATGCCACGGCTCCAGCGCATCACGAGGAACGCGAACAGGACATAGAGCGCCGCCCAGATGATCGTCATCACCGCGACGCTGGTGCCGAGCAGCCGCTCCCAACCGCCGATCGTGACCACGAGCAGAAGCCCGGCGCTGACCAGCAGGACGAACGCGACGACGGCCTTCATCGCCTTGCACTCGGCCTTCTCTCTGTTCGGACGCCAGAGCTCGTAGCCCGGACGGGCTTCCGCAACCTGCATCGACGCAAGCATATGCGCTGTAGTGGCCATGCGCGACGGTTCCGAAAAGCGCTCGGTGCATCCCCGGATGCGACCTACAATCGACCACCTGCGGACGTGGCGGAACTGGAATACGCGCCAGGTTTAGGTCCTGGTGGGCTCAGGCCCGTGGAGGTTCGAATCCTCTCGTCCGCACTCCGCCGGATCCGACGGCCGACGCCTAGACTTTCGGCGCCCAGGGGGACTGGTGTAACGGCGAACATAGCGGTCTCCAAAACCGCAGCTCGAGGTTCGATTCCTCGGTCCCCCGTCATCGCAACTCCGCACGCCGAGCCGGGTTTGAATCGGTGAGCGCGCCGGCAGGGGCGCGCTTTTTTCAACGCCGATGACGACCATGATGCAATGGGCGCGACAGCGAAGGCTGATCGTGGTAGGGGCGCTCGCCGCGGTCGGCGTCGTGCTGCTCGTGGCGATGGCGGTCGCGCCACGGCCCGGTGCCGGGGCGGCGATGGCGGTCGAAGATGGCTGCCCGGGCGCGGGGGAGCCTGCCGCGCAGCGGAGCGTCATGCAGCTGCAGCGGTCGATCCGCTGTCTGATCAACCTGGAGCGCGGGAAGCGCGACCTCGGCCGGCTCGCGCGCGACAAGGACCTTCAGGAGGTGGGGCTCGCGCACAGCGAGGTTATGGTCGAGACCGATTGCCTCGCGCACCAGTGCGCCGGCGAGGAGGACCTCGAGACCCGGCTGCGCGAGGCCGGCTACTTCGACGGCGCGGAGATGTGGCAGTTCGCTGAGAACACCGGCTGCGCCCTGAGCGCCGAGGCGATGGTCGCCAACTGGATGGCGACCAGGTTCCATCGGGTCAACATCCTCGAGCGCCGCTTCCACGAGATCGGCGTCGGCGCCGTCGAGGGGCGGGTCAAGGATCACTGCAAGAGGGGCTACGCGACGTTCGTGGTCGTGCTCGGCTGGCACGACGGCGGCACCCCGCGCCACTGAGCGGCTCGGCGAGTGGCTCCGGTGTCAGGGCGCAGGCGCCTATCATCGGCCCATTGCGGGCGTGGTGTAGTTGGTAACACTTGAGCCTTCCAAGCTCACGTCGCCGGTTCGATCCCGGTCGCCCGCTCTAGCACGTGCCGTCTTCGGACAGGGGACGCAGAACGAGCCTCGCCTAGCGGGCGCGATTTGCGAGGCAGTGCTCGTTGGTGGTTGGCGGCCTGACATTGGCGGACGCAAAGTGGCGCGCAACCGATTCGCTCCCGTAACATCTGGCCCCGTCTCGGGGCGTGGCGCAGTCTGGTAGCGCATCCGGCTGGGGGCCGGAAGGTCGCTGGTTCAAATCCAGTCGCCCCGACTAGGCGAAAGCCCGCTTCCGGAGCGGGCTTTCGGCATCTTGGCGTCGGCGAGAATGTCCCGGAACGAGCGCCGTGGTACCAGCCGTGGTACCAAGCGACGCAGGCGTCGATCTGGGGGCCGGAAGGTCGCTAGTTCACATCTAGCCGACTGGCTAAGTCAATACGGCACTTCGCGACGGATCACGACGAGAAGCCATCGCCCTAGCGGTTCTGCTTCTCGCGCGATCGCCGCACGCCCCGCTTCGGCCAGGCTTTTTGCGTTCGGGGCTCCGCGATGCCTCCGCGTCGAGGTACCACCCGGGGTAGGTCAGCCTGTTGCCAATCACGCGATGTGATGGGAGACTGAACTCATCCTCGAAGGAACCGAGCTGGATTCGTACATCAAGGCCAATGGGCGGTGGCTATTCCACGCGATAGCCGAGGATTCGCTGGAGGGGATCGAGGACTTGGGCATCGAGCCGGGCGGCGAGGTCGGTCGCTCGAGCGAACGCGATGGATTCTGGCGACCTCGGTCAGGTCGGATCTATCTATCCACCCTCGCGGTATGCCACCGCCGTCAGCGAGACGGGGATCTGCCGTGGGGCATCGCTCGGGTCAATCTGGGTCGGCTCGATCCGGCGCAGATCGGAGCGGATGAGGATCTTGTGCAGCGGGCGTGGCACGCGGGCGAACGGTGGGTCGACGCGAGCCCGCCGCTCGACGAGGGTGCAAGGGCTGACGGAACGCTTGCGGACTGGGCGGAAACGACGCCCGGATTCGACAGCTCCGAGGTGACCTCCAAGTCTCTGTGGGCAGGGAGCGTCTCCTACACGGATGCAGTCCCAGCCGCCGCGGTCCAAGCGGCGGATAGGCGCGGATTTCGTCGGCGCTCCCGTTAGTGCCCGTGCCGTAGAGGCCCACGTGGTGCCGGCTCCGCGGTGCGGTGTCCGTGAACTTCAGCGTGGCGCTGCGGGCGCCGGTCGCGGTGGGTCGGAACGCGATCGATGCCGTGCAGCTGTCGCCGGGGTTCAGCCCGCCCGTGGCCGTGCAGGTCTGCGTCATGCCGCGGAAGTCGCCGCGGTTGGTCCCCTCCTTGGCGACGCCCGTGATCTGCAGCGGAGCGCTGCCGACGTTCGTCAGCGTCACCGTCTTCGGCGCGGTCGTGGTGCCGACCGGGACCCGGGCGAACTTCAGGGCCTGGACGTTGCGCTCGAGCCAGGGCCCGGGCGTGCCGGTGCCGGAGAGCTGGACTCTCTGCGGGCTGTCGACCGCGCTATCGGCGATGCGAAGCGCCGCGGTCTTGGCCCCGGTGTCCAGCGGACGGAACCGCACCTCGGCGATGCACGACTGGCCGGTGGCCAGCGTCGCGCCCACGCACGTGCCGGCCTGCCATGGGAAGCTGTCCGCGTCGCGACACTCTGACCGGAGCAGAAGCAACCTTGCGGCATGCCGCTACCGCTTCAGTGAGAAGCGGTCACCCGGCAGCTGACGCTGTGCGCGAAGCACGAACGGTGCGGAACAGCGGGGTGTTTCGCGGGCTCGTCGCCCCACTTATTTCGTGAAGCGGTAATCGCATGAGAGGGTGTCCTCCATGCGACGCTTGATCGCTGCGCTGATCGCAAGTGGGGCTTTGCTCGCCTCGTCGCTGTCCGGGACCGCGGCAGCCGCGCAGGCGATCCCGTGGCACAAGTGCGCCGAGTCCTCCCAGCAGGGATTCCAATGCGCCAGGATCCGCGTGCCGCTCGACTACGAGCGTCCGCGCTCGGGCAATATCAAACTCGCCCTGATTCGCCACCGCGCGAGCGATCGGGAGCGGCGCATCGGCACGCTCTTCTACGAACCCGGCGGGCCGGGCGTGCCGGGCACGGAGTTCCTGCCCGACCTGGCGTTCGATGGCTTCCCGGCCGCAGTGCAGGCGCGCTTCGACATCGTCAGCTGGGACCCGCGTGGGGTGGGCGCGAGCACCGCGGTGAAGTGCTTTGCCAGCCAAGATGCCGAGGACGCCTTCTTCGCCGGATCGCCGACCAGGAACGTCGACGGCTTTCCGGTCGGACAGGCCCAGACGACGGCTTGGATCGACCACTATCGGCGCTTCGGGCAGCGTTGCAAGCGTCGCAACGGCCCCCTGCTCACCCACGTGTCCACGGCCGACACCGTTCGGGATCTCGATCTGATGCGCCACCGAGCCGGCGAGCGCAAGCTGAACTATCTCGGCACGTCGTACGGGACCATCGTCGGCGCCGTCTACGCCAACACGTTCCCCGGCAAGGTTCGGGCGATGGCGCTCGACGGTGTCGTCAACCCGGCCGCCTGGTCGCACCCGCAGCGTCCGCGGAACGGCGGTCGCTTCCTGCCCGGCGGGCTGCGGTTCCGGTCGGACACCGAAACGGCCAAGACCCTGAACTCCTTTCTCGACCTGTGCGGGAGCACCGACACCGCGCACTGCGCGTTCTCGGCCGGGAGCCCCGAAGCGACGCGACAGAAGTTCACCGAGCTGTTGTCACGGCTGCCCGTGGACCCGACGACCGGACAGACGACCTACGCCCAGGCGATCTCGGGAACGATTCACGCGCTCTACTTCACGCCCAACTACGCGCTTCAGGCGACCGACCTGCAACGTCTTTGGGAGCAGGGACCGGCGGCCGTCCCGCCACCGGCCGGGCGCGGCGAGGAGCAGGAGATGGCAATCGCCTGCGGCGAGGTCCCCAGCCCGGGGCCCGGAGCCTTCCCGGGAATCGACGCCTTCGCCCAACAGCGCTCCGGAATCGTCGGGCCGTTCTGGGCCTTCGACTACGAGCCGTGCTCCACTTGGCCGGTGCGTAGTGCCCATCGTTACCTCGGACCATGGGACCGCCGCACCGCCAACCCGGTGCTGGTGATCGGCAACACCTTCGACCCTGCCACTCCCCTACGGGGAGCGGTTGCGATGGCAGAGAAGCTTGGTCGCGCCCGCCTGCTCACCATGGACGGCTATGGCCACACGGCGCTGCTCAATCCAAGCGCCTGCGTCAACCGCTACGAGGGTCGCTACTTCCTCACCGGGACCCTTCCACCCAAGGGGACGAGCTGTGCGCAAGACGGAGCCCCGTTCGGCGACTGAGCCTGCGTTGCGGACACAGCAAACGTTCCCACGAGCCGAACCAGAAGCGAGCGGAGGTCGCTCGACTACGCGGTCAGGGCGATCTGTGTGTCGGCCACCTCGACGACGGGCTCGTGCCAGCGCACCAGGGCTTCTTCCCCGTGGGCATCGAGCATCCGGACCAGCTCGCTGAGATCTCCGCCGAGCTCAGGCGGCTCGGCCGGGAAACGAGGGACGGCGCGGCTGAGCCCTTCGATATTGCAGTCGAGCTCGACCCCGGCAGCGACCCGGCGCCCTACGTGGCGGCCGGTGCCACCTGGGGCCTGGTCGCACTCCCATGGAATCCGGTGTCGGTCGACCAGGTCCGTGGTGTGATCCGCGAGGGACCGGCGCGACCGTAGAGGCTGGGGCCTGTTGACGGTCTATTCGGCCGGCGTCGGACTTCTGCATCCACGCGAGAGCGACACTCCGGCTCGATGCGCCGCTCCGTGCCCCTCCGCATGGAAAGCGCAAGGCTCAGAAAAGGGCTAAGCGGGTCCCAACGTCACGGGACGTTTCAGTAGAGAACCGAGGGAAACCAGGC
>Ga0075421_100008141_pt1 | contig 12865 bp, 13 predicted proteins | sample SoiMetdeltSBSDD5_FD_75292 | JGI IMG/M metagenome (GOLD analysis project Ga0075421, IMG submission 75292) | Bulk soil microbial communities from a Populus tree surrounding site in Tennessee, USA - Soil MetaG P. deltoides SBSDD5 | ecosystem: Environmental > Terrestrial > Soil > Tree plantation... | reverse complement strand
GAGCCCATCGCCATGAAGCAGAGCCCGGCGCCGACGGCGGCTCCCGACCCGCCGGACGACAGACCGGGGTTGCGCCGGACGTCCCACGGATTGCGCACGGCTGGGAAGTCGACGCCCCATGCCGCCTCGCTCATGGTCGTCTTGCCGAGCAGGACGGCGCCCGCGTCTTTCAGTCGGATCCACGTGGTCGCGTCCGCTCGCGGCATGTTGCCGGCGAAGACCTGCGAGCCGTTCCGGGTGGCGACGCCGAGCGTGTCGTAGTTGTCCTTGATCGCGATCGGGATCCCGTGCAGCGGCCCGCGATAGCGCCCGGCCGCGATCTCGCGCTCGGCGGCGTGCGCGGCGCGCCCGGCGCCTTCGGCATCGACGGAGACGAACGAATGCAGCACGCCGTCCACGCGCTCGATCCGATCCAGACACGCGCGCGTCAGTTCGACCGGAGATACCGCGCGCGATTTCACCGCGGCGGCCGCCTCCGCGAGCGATCGCCAGGGCCACGCCGACGCCTCGGCCGTCATGTCCACGGCTCCACGCGGAACGTGAGGATGGGCTCGACGTCGTCCGGTACGTCGAGGCCCCGCAGCGTCTCTATGTCCTGCTGCATCGAGGTCAGAATGCCGGCGATCGCCTCGAGATCGGCGGCAGAGAGCGGATACCCCGCGAGCTCGGCGACGGCGGCGAGCGCTCGGCCCTCCATCAGTACCAGCTCCGGGTGGCTTTCGCGCCGAGCATCTCGTCGTAGACATCGATGCGCCGGTCGCGAAGGACCTGGTTGTACTCGTTCCAGTTGCGTCCTCGCCGCGCGTCGGCGAGGTTCACCTCGGCGGAGACGATCTCTTCGCGGTCGGGGCTGGCGGGCCCACCGATCGGCCATCCGGTGTGGCTCACGATGATGCTCTGCCCGATGAAGGGCTGGCCGCGCTCCACGCCGATCCGGTCGGCGGCGGCCACGAAGACGGAATTGGCGTGCGCGGCGGCCATGCAGAGGATGTTCGCCATCGCCTCCCGCTTTTCCGCCTGGCCCGGAATGGGGACCCAGTTCGTGGGGATGCAGACGATGTCCGCGCCCTGGAGCGCGCACAGCCGATAGCTTTCCGGAAACCATCCGTCGTAGCAGATGAACGTCGCGATCCGGCCGAGCGCCGTCCTGAACACGGGAAAGCCGACGTTGCCGGGCTCGAAGAACAGATTTTCCGCGCCCCACAGGTGGACCTTGCGAAACGTCCCCACGTATCCCGACGGTCCGATGACGACCGCGCTGTTGTAGAGCGCGTCGCCTTCCCGCTCGCTGATCCCGGCCACGAGGTGCAGGCCTCGCCGGCGCGCGATGTCGATCCAGGCGAGAGACGTCGGCCCCGCCGGTATTTCTTCGGCGAGCGCGAAGGCCTCCGCCCGCGACTCGAACACGTAACCGGAGTTACACAGCTCGGGGAGCACGATCAACCGGGCGCCGTCGTCGGCCGCGGTGCCGATGAAGTCGAGCGTCCGACTGACGTTCTGTTCCTTTTTTCCCACGACCGGTTCCATCTGGACGCAGGCGATCTTGACCGTGGCCTCGTCGCGCGCCTTTTCATTCATGCGCCTTCTCCACGTTCCGGGTCGAGACGGTCGTTTGCGGCGACACTATACCGCGAGCGGCGGTGTTATACTCCCGGCCGATCCAGGGAACGTGATGGTCCCTCGTCCGGGCAGCATGATCGCGCACGGCAGGGCACGAAGACGAGTCGTCGTCGCCTTCGCAGTGCTCGGCGTGGTGCTCCTTGCCAGTCCCGCCCTCCTCGGCGACTACGCGCAGCAGATCCTCTCGCAGGCGTTCTTCTTCGCGGTCGCCGCGATCACCGTCGATCTGCTCTGGGGCTACACGGGCGTGCTGACGTTCGGTCAATCCGCATTCTTCGGCATCGGCGTGTACGCGGTGGCGCTCGCTCTCGCGTACTACGTCGAAGGAACGCTGGGAACGATGGCCGCCATCATCGTCGCCATGGCGGCGGCGGCGCTCGTGGGAGCCGCCGTGGGCTGGCTGTCGTTCTGGGACGACGCGTCGCCGATCTACGTCGCGATCGTGACCCTGGCGCTTCCCGTCGTCTTCACGCAAGTCATCCTGAGCGGCGGCGCGTACACGGGATCGAGCAGCGGCCTGCCCATTCCGGTGCCGGCGTTTTCCCTCACGCAGTGGTACTGGATTGCGGGCGGATTGCTGCTGCTGGTGGCGCTCGGCGCCTACGTGCTGGTGTCGAGCGACACGGGACGCGTGCTCGTCGCCATTCGCGAGAACGAGGAACGTTGCCGCTACCTCGGTCTGCAGACGGCACGCGTCAAGATCCGCCTCCTCGCCGCCTGCGGCGCCGTCGCCGCGCTCGCGGGCGCCGGCTACGTGCTGTTCGGGAGCGTGGCGGCGCACTCGTACGGGGATTTCGTGTTCGGCACCGAGCTCGTGGTGTGGACGGCCCTCGGTGGCCGCGGCACGCTCGTCGGACCCGTGCTGGGCACGATTGCCGTGAACTACGTCTCCGCGGTGCTGGGCGGGAATCTCCCGTTCGTCTGGCTGCTCTTCGTGGGGCTCGCGTTCGTCCTCGTGGTCGTCTACGTTCCCCAGGGTCTCGTGCCCGCGATCGCCCGCACACTCTCCCGATCGGCGCGCGCGGTCGCTCCGCGCGCGGCGGCGCCGATGCCGTCCGCGGCGCACGCGCTGGTGAGCGCGGTGCAGGCGCTCACGCATGGGAACGGCACCGCGCGCGCGGAGGAGGGGCCGCCCGTGCTCGAGCTGCGCGACGTGAGCAAGCGCTACGGCAGTCTTCAGGTGCTCGACGGCGTGACTCTGAAGGCGCACCGCGGTGAGGTCGTCGGGATCGTGGGCCCGAACGGGGCGGGGAAGACCACGCTGCTCCGATGCATCGCGGACGGGCGCGAGCGATCGAGCGGCGAAGTGTTCATCAACGGCCACCGCATCGACGGCCTGCCCCCCCAGGCGTGCGTGGCGCTCGGTGTGGCGCGCAAGTTCCAGACACCGAACGTGTTCGACGCGTTGCCCGTGGTCGATTGTCTCCACGTCGCGCGCTCGTATCGCGTGCCGCCGTCGGCGTGGCGGCGCTCGCGGACGCTCCAGCTGCCGGAGCCGGCGCTTCACGCAGTCCAGCTCTCCGGCCTCCTGTCGCTGCTGGACGAGCGGGCCGGGCACCTCTCGCACGGCGCCAAGCAGGCGCTCGAGCTCGCGATGGTGCTGGCCGTCGAACCCACGGTGCTTCTCCTCGACGAGCCGACAGCGGGGCTCACGCGCGAGGAGCGTTCGGCCGTTGGCAGCGTGCTCACCGAGCTCGCTCGCGGCCACCGCCTCTGCATCCTCCTCATCGAGCACGACCTCGATTTCGTCCGCGAGATCAGCACGCGCCTCGTCGTCCTCCACATGGGGAAGATCCTCCTCGATGGACCGCTCGCCGACGTCGCGGAATCCGAGGTCATTCGCACGATCTACGTCGGGGGAGCGATGGCGTGATGCCGACGTCAGCGGAGCGCGTGGCCGTCTCGGTGACGGGCCTCGAGGGCGGCTATGGCGAAGCACCCGTGCTCCACGGCATCAGCCTCGACATCGCCCGCGGCGAGATCTTCGCGATTCTCGGCAAGAACGGGATGGGCAAGACCACGCTGCTGAAAACGATCATGGGGCTGCTGCCGGCGCGGAACGGACGTGTGCAGCTGCTCGGGGAAGACGTGGGCGGCTGGCCCGCGTACCGCATCACGCGGCTCGGCGTCAGCTACGTGCCGCAGGAGAAGTCGATTTTCCAGGATCTCTCCGTGGAGGAGAATCTGCGGCTGGCGCTGCGGGAGCGGTCGGCGTTCAGCGAGCGGCTGGAGACGGTGGCGGCGGCGTTCCCGATCTTGAAAGCGCGGCCGCGCCAGCGCGCGGGGACGCTCTCCGGCGGCGAGCAGAAGATGCTGCTGATCGGCCGCGCGCTGTTGACGCGGCCGCGCCTCGTCCTCATCGACGAGATCAGTGAAGGGCTGCAGCCGGCGATGATCACGCGCCTGCAGCAGGTGCTCACGGACGAGCGGCGCGCGCATGGCGTGACCGTCGTGCTCGTCGAGCAGAACGTCGGCTTCGCGCTCGCGCTCGCCGATCGCTACGCCGTGCTCAAGATCGGAGCCGTCGTGGAGAGCGGGCGCGCCGGCGAGCCCGGTGCGCGCGAGCGTGTCGAGCGGCATCTCACCCTGTAGCGGGGACCGGGGGCGCCGTCGAGGCCTCCGATCTCAGGAAGGAGCCAGTGACATGCGACAGACGTGGACGCGATCAGTGCCGGCGGTGCTGGTAGTACTGGCGGTGGCGATGTTGCCGGCGGGAGCGGTGCAGTCGCAGGAGAAGAAGCCGATCGTCATCGCCATCCCGGTCGGCCTCAGCGGCGTCAACAGCGTGGTGGCGCCCGCCGTCGTGCAGTCGGCGGAGCTGGCGGCGGAGGAGATCAACGCCAAGGGCGGCGTGCTCGGACGCAAGCTCCAGGTGATGCCGCTCGACGACGAGAGCGGGCCCGCCGGCGCCGTGAAGGCGTTCAACACGGCGATCCGTCAGCACAAGGCCGACAGCATCATCACGATGGAGACGAGCGCGGCCCGCAACGCCGGTGCTCCCATCGCGGACAAGGCGAAGACGCTGTTCATCTACACGTCGTTCTACGAGGGCAAGGCGTGCGGCAAGAACCTCTTCGTCAATGCGTGGGTGCCGGAGCAGGTCGTCCCGCCGCTCATCAAGTACATGACGGATGAGAAGAAGGTGAAGAAGTGGTTCGCGGTCGGCAGCGACTACGCGTTCGGCCGCGGCATGATCGAGTCCGCGAAGGCGACGATCAAGAGCATGGGCGGCACGCTCCTCGGCGAGGAGTTTCAGCCGCTGCAGCAGTCGGACTGGACCGCGATCATCAGCAAGATCCGCGCGGCGAACCCGGACGGCATCATCTACTCCACGTCCGGCGGCGGCCCCAACATCGACTTCATGAAGCAGTTCAAGGCGGCCGGGCTCAAGATGCCGGTGGGCAGCCTCTCCATCGACGAGCTCACTGCCGAGGCCGGGGGCAACGCCGCGGAAGGCGTGTACTACACGGGCGATTACTTCACGGGTCTCGACAATCCCGAGAACAAGGCCTTCCTCGATGCGATGAAGAAGAAGTTCGGCGGCAATCTGAAGACGCCGAACTCGCTCTCGGAGCCGGAGTACGACGGCGTCTACGCGTACGCGATGGCGGTGGAGAAGGCCGGGTCCACCGACACCGACAAGGTCGCGCAGGTCCTGCCCGGCATCGTGTTCAAAGGGCCACGCGGGCAGGTGCAGATGAACAAGCAGCATCATGCCCCGCTCCCCGTCTACCTTGCCCAGGTGCAGGCGGACGGCAAGACCAAGGTCCTGAAGGGCTTCGGGCTCGTCGATCCCGGGAACCAGTGCCCGAACTTGAAGTAGAGCCGGGGAGGCCGAGCACATGCTCACGACGCAGCTGCTCGACGTGGTCACCACGGCGGGCGTGCTGTACATCGTGGCGCTCGGCCTCCTCATCGTCTACGGCGTGCTCAAGATCATCAACCTCGCTCACGGCGCCTTCCTCGCCATGGGCGCCTACTGTGCCGTCGTCACGACCCGTCTGGGCTGGAATCCGTGGACCGCGCTCCTGCTTGCCTTCGTCATCGGCGTGGCGATCGCCGCGGTCGTCGAGTGGCGCGTGCTCAGCGGTCTCTACGCGAGGCCGCTCGACACGATCCTCGCCACCTGGGGGCTCAACATCATCGTGGTGCAGACGATCACCCTGTACTTCGGGCGCGAGATTCACTTCGCGGAGAGCGCCATCGGACGGGCGGTGGACGTGGGGGGGGCGACGTACTCGGCGTATCGTCTCGTGCTGCTGGTGATCGCGCTCGGCCTGGGCGGGGCGGTGTGGCTCGTGATGCAACGAACGCAGATCGGGATCGTCGCGCGCGCGGTGATCATGAACGAGGAGCTCGCGCAGGCGCTCGGCATCAACACGCGTCTGGTGCGGTTCATCACGTTCGGGCTCGGCGCCGGGCTCGCCGCGGTGTCGGGCGCGCTCCTGACGCCGCTCATCAGCGTGCATCCGAACCTCGGGGTGCCGTGGCTGATCAATGCCTTCATGCTGGTGCTGGTGGCGGGCGTGTCGCTCGTCAACCTCGCCGTGGCCGCGCTGCTTCTCGGGGGCGCGCAGGTGCTCGTCAGCTCCTACGGTAATCCGGTGCTGGGCAGCCTGACGATCGTGATCCTGGCCGTGGTCATCCTCCGCTTCCGGACGATCACGATTTGAAGGAGGAGGGTTGGCGGCGATGCTGACACGTATCGACCACGTGATGGTCTGTGTGCCCGACCTGGCGCACGGGATCGACGCCTACACCAAGCTCGGATTCGCTGTTCACCCGGGCGGCGTCCATCCCGGTCGCGGCACGGAGAACGCGATCGGGTTCTTCGAGCACGACTATCTCGAGCTGCTCGGCCTGCGCGATCGCGACGAATACCTCCGGGCCTCGCCGGACGGCGGGCTCCTCGAGTTCCTCGCCGCCGGCGGCGGCTTGCGCTACATCGCGGTGCAGAGCGATGACCTCGAGCGTGATGTGGCCGGCATGCGCGCGCGCGGTGTCGATGTGACGGACGTGGTCGACGGCGCGCGCCGGACCCCGGCGGGCCAGCAGCTCCGCTGGAGGTCGGCCCGGCTCGGACCACGCAACGTGCTGCCGCTGTTCTTCATCCAGCATCTGACCCCGCTCGACGAGCGACGCCGCGCGGCGCCGGGGGCGGGCGAGCATCCGAACGGTGTGCAGCGCGTTGACCGCGTCTACATCGCGGTCCCGGATGTCACCAAGGCGGCGGAGACGTACGGTCGCGTGCTCGGGATGACGGTCCCGCCCGTCCAGCGCGGCCGGGTGATCAAGGCGGACATGGTGGTCTTCGATATCGGCCCCACGGGTATCACGGTCGCCCAGCCGGCGGAGCCGGGTCCGGCTGCGGACGCGCTCGCACGGCGCGGGCCGGGTCCGTTCCAGGTGCTGTACCGAACGCGCAGCCTCGAAAGCGTCGCGCGCGCGATGGAAGCGCAGCGTGTGCCGGTTCCCGAGCGCGAGATCCGCAACACCGGGGAGACCGTCATGCTGGTCGGGCCCGAGCGCGCGTGCGGCGTGTTCGTCGGGCTGGTGGGACCAGCGTAGGTCGCGCGCGCCGACGTCGCGCGCCGCGCGCCGTGCGCGGGCACGTGCTGTTGCTCACGGGACCGCCCGGCGTCGGCAAGACGACGGTCATCCGGACCGTCGCGCAGCGGCTGGCGGGACGCCAGCTCGCCGGCTTCTACACGGAGGAGATCCGCGTGCGCGGGGAGCGGCGCGGGTTCGCGCTCGTCACGTTCGATGGACGGCGAGCGGTCATCGCGCACGCCGGCGATCGGCACCCCCATCACGCGCACCATCCGCGCGTCGGCAAGTACGCGGTGGATGTCGCTGTCATCGACACGATGGCGCGCTCCACGCTTGCCCCCGCCGCCGTCGATCTCTACCTCGTGGACGAGATCGGAAAGATGGAGTGTTTGTCCCGCGAGTTCGTGACCGTCATGCGCGCGCGGCTCGACGGTGACGTGCCGATGGTGGCGACGGTCGGACAGCGTGGCGGCGGGTTCATCGAGGAGGTGAAAGGCCGTCCGGACGCCGAGCGGTGGGATGTCACCCGCGCCAATCGTGATGACGTTCCCGGGCGAGTCCTCGACTGGATCGAGCGTCACGCGAGCGGTCAAAACGGGAGTGCGCCCCGCCGAGGGCGGACGGGATAGGGGCTAGGCGCGTATCGGCACCTAGCTCGCGACGGCGGTGGCGGTCTTCGCTGCCGGATAGCGCAGGAGCGCGCCCAGGCCGTCGCCCAGCTCGACGAGCCGCCGCGCGGCGGCGCCGTGCATCACCTCCACGCGGGCGGCTTGCTCCATCGCACGCTCCATCGCGCGATGGACGAGGTCGTGCACGGGGCGCATCGCGTGCCCGCACGTCGGACAGTTCTTGATCTCCCCGGCGTCGATCCGCCCGCAGTTCGGGCACTCGCTTCCGGTCATGTGGACGTCGTGCGAGAGCACCAGCGTTTGCACGACGTCGGACCAGAGCGCCGCCAGCGTCGGCGCCACGCCCAGGGTGGCGCGGCCGGTCGGTCCCGCCTGCTCGATGAGCTGAGCGAGCACGCGCTCCTCCGCCTCGCGCTCCACCCGGCGCTCGATCTCCAGGGTCTTGTCGAGGATCTGCCGGTCGTTGGCGAAGATCTCGGCCGGCACCACCGCCACCACGCGCCGGGCGAGCACACGCGGCAGCACGTGACGGAGCGCGGCGGTCGCTTCGTCCGGCCCCGCGAGGATGAGCCGGTCGAACGGTCGGCGGCGATGAAGCTCGGCGAGGCGCTGCGCGACCTTCTTCACGTGCCAGTACACGTGGGCCTCCTGGTGCCGCTGGAAGCGTGCCTGCGACAGGCCGCCCTCGTCATGCTTGCCGAGCACGAGGTCGTCGAACACGCCGCGCTCCTCGATCTCACCCGCAAAGACACTGAACAGTCGCGCCTGGCCCTTGTCGATGACAGCCACCGCGTACCGCTCGAACTCGTCCAGGATCTCGAGCAGCGGGGCGACGTCGGGGCGGGGCTCGAACACGAGATGGTTGTTGACGGGCACGGCGAGGAAGTGCGCCTGCCAGAGATCACGGCGCGTGCACGAGAAGACGGCGAGGCCGCGTCCGCGCGGCTCCTCGCTTTCGAGCCACGTGCGGACCTGCTCGGCCTCGTTCGCGAGCTCCGTCCGCCCGGGTTCCTCGGCGCGGTCGCGCGCCTCCTTCACCATGTCTTCGAGCGCGATCATGTACGCGCGCCGCACCTGCTGGGCAGGATCGAGGCGCAGGTACACGCTGAGCACGCGCGCGCCTTGGGCATCGAAGGCTTCGAGCTGCTCGATCTCTTGCGCACTGAGCATGGTCATGGCCGCGCCGTGAAGGCGAGCGCCTCGAGCGCTTTCAAGATCGCGCCGCCGGGCTGCGCCAGCTCCTCCAGGATCGAGAAGTGATCGTGCTTCGCGAGCGGCAGATAGCGGCCGCGAAGTCCTTTCCGCTGCCAGGCCGCGGCGTACTCCTCGGACTGGCGAATGAGCTCCGGCAGCTCACCGAGCCCCACCGTGACGACGAGCGGCGCGGCCTGCGACGGGAGATGCCGGATCGGGCTGTTGCGGTCGGTCTCGGCGGGATCGAGTCCGAGCTTCTCGTTGAGATAGTTGAGGCGAATCGGCTCGAGGTCGTAAATGCCGCTGATGGCGACGCCGCCCGCCACCCGCGCGTCATCCATCGCCATGGCCGTCAGATGTCCGCCGGCCGAGTGACCGGCGACGAACACGCGGCCGGCATCGCCGCCGACCTCCTTGGCATGCGTGATGACCCAGTCGACGGCGGCACGCACCTCCGCCACGATCGCGTCCAGGCGCGCCGCCGGCGCCAGCGTGTATTCGACCACGGCGAGGTTGAAGCCCGCGGGCAGGAGGCCTTCCCCGAAAAACGCGTACGGCTCCTTGTCGTTCATCTGCCAGTAGCCGCCGTGGATGTAGACGAGCGTGGGCGCGGCGGGCGTCCCGCACGGGAAGACGTCGAGGCGCTGGCGTGCGCCGTCGCCGTAGCGGACGTCGATGCGCCCCGCCCGCGCCTTCCGGATGGCGTCGCTGCGCGCGGACCAGTCGGCGACGTACTGATCGCGCCGGGCCTGGCCGACGGCGGCGGTGTTGTTGTACGCGGCATCGAGCGCGGCGCGGTCCATGTTGCGGTAGAGCATGTTCGGTCCTTTCTTACCGGATGAGAACGGCGCCGGGCAGGTCCTTGAGATCGGTGTCCGCCGTCACGAGCCGGGCTCCGTGCCGCCGCGCCGTCGCGTACACGAGCGAGTCTGCCATGGCGAGGCCGTGCATCAGTGAGATATCCGCGGCCTCGAGGGCGAGTGACTCGTCGACGGGAGTGACGGTCGCGCGGCGCATGGCGGCAACGGCGCCGAGCGCCCGTTCCTCGGAAATGTCGCGGCGGACCACCGTGTACACCTCGTAGATCTCGATGACGGAGACGACGAGGGGCTCACGGCCTTCGAGATACTGCGCAAAGCGACGGGCAAGGGGGCGCTCGAGTCGACAAGGATCAGAGACGGTCTTTCTTTTCGCGAGCTGGAACTTGCTGGACAGGGTGCCCCGGTCCATCGACTTACGTGAAGCGTATCGATCAAGAATTCGTAAGTCAACGGACGCGCCGCGCTTCGGCGGACGTGTCGTTGCGATGCCGGGTATCATGTGTCCCCATGCACGGACATACCTGCGCCCGATGATCCCGGTCGGCGACGAGCTCCCCACGCTGCGGACGCCGATCGTCACCATCGGGCTGCTGGTGGCGATGTGGATGGTGTGGCTGTTCGTCGAGGGCGCCGGCCTGAACGAGCTGCGGCTGGCGGCGGCGGTCTGCAACTGGGGCATGGTGCCGGCCGAGCTCACGCACCGGCTGCCGGTCGGGTTCTCCGTGCCGATCACCGAGGGCGCGGCGTGCGCCATCGACGATTGGCCGAGCAACTATCTCACGCCGATCACCTCCATGTTCCTGCACGGGAGCTTCGGGCACATCATCGGCAACTCGCTCTACTTCTGGATCTTCGGCAACAACATCGAGGACTCCATGGGGCGCCAGCGGTTTCTCGCCTTCTACCTCGTGTGCGGGCTGGCGGCCGCCGCCGCGCACGTGTTCGTCGATTCCGCCTCCCCGTTTCCGACCGTCGGAGCCTCGGGCGCCATTTCGGGCGTGCTCGGCGGTTACCTCGTTCTCTATCCCCGGACCCGCGTCGCGATGTTCTTCTTCCCGTTCGTGTGGCGCCTGCCCGCCTGGCTGGTGCTGGTGATGTGGTTCGGCATCCAGGTCATCACTGGCCTCCCGTCGCTGATGCAGGTGCGACCGGAAGTCTCGGGCGGGGTGGCCGTGTGGGCGCACGTGGGCGGGTTCCTCGCGGGCGTCGTGCTCGTGCGGTTCTTCGTGAACCCGTCGTTGGTGGAGGCGCACCGGCGCATGATGGCCACCGCGCACACGGGGTACTTCCGCTGACGACCCCTCGCTGACGCCCCTCAGCGCCGCGGCGGCGTGTGAGAGAACGGCAGCACCGCATAGCGCGCGCGCTCGGGCGCGATGACCAGGATCACCCGCTCCTCGGGCTTCCCCCGCATGGGGTACTCCTTGCCCGTGTACTTCTTCGAGATCCGGTCGATCACGGTCAGATCGCGATCGGGGCGACGCTCCACCACGCGACCGCGGATTTGCGCTTCGCGATACGGATTGTCGAAGGCGACGACGGACAGCGAGACGCGGGGATCGCGCTTGGTGTTGCGCGCCTTCAGTGATCCTTCGCCGGTCGTCACCAGGATGTGATCGCCGTCGACCCCGACCCAGACGGGCACCGACTGTGGGGAACCGTCGGGCATGAGCGTGGCGAGATGCGCGAAGTTCGGCTCGTCCAGCAGCTTCTTGACGTCGTCGGTCAAACCCATGGCTCTTACCTCACGCGCGCGCTGAGACTCTCCGCGCCAACGGGCCGCGCAGGAGCCGCCCCGGGAGCGCGCCGGTGTGCTTGCCGTCACGGAGCAGGACTTCGCCGTTGACGACGGTGGCGGCCACGCCGCGCGAGCGCTGGATGAGGCGGCGGGCGCCGGCGGGCAGGTCATCGACGACCTCGGGCATCTCGGCGGCGATGGTATCGGGATCGAAGACCACGACATCGGCGGCCATGCCCTCGCGGATCAAGCCGCGGTCGGCGAAGCCCCACAGCGTGGCCGGCACCAGCGTCAGCATGCGCACGGCCTGCTCGAGCGTGAACGCCTGCTTCTCACGCACCCAGTGCGCGAGCAGGTGCGTCTGCAGCGAGGAGTCCATGAGCTGGGAGACGTGAGCACCGGAATCCGAGAACGTGACGACCGCGCGCGGGTGGCGCATCAGCTCCAGCGCATAATCCTGGTCCTCGTTGGCGACCGGTTGCATGAAGAACAGCTCGAGATCACGCTCGAGGGCGAGGTCGATCATCGTATCGAGCGGGTGAGCGCCGCGCTCGCGCGCGACCTCCGCCACCGTGCGATGCGGCCCTTCGACCGTGTCGAAGACGAGGATCCAGTCGTAATCCGCGGGCCGCGCCTCCGTCCCCACCGGCAGCCGCTCCGGCGGCGTCGTGGACGCCTCGCGCAGGCGGTCGCGGAGCCCCCGATCGCGCAGTCGCTGTTTCTGTTCGGAGAGCGGGAGCGCGCGCAGTTCCTTCCAGACGGGGAGGCCGTCGAACGGCAGCTGCGTCCGGAACGAGAGCAGCGCGCTCAGGGCGCGGCTGTGGACCTGCGCGAACATGCGGCCACCGGCGGCGGCGGTCTCGTCGAGCAGATCGACGTAGGCGCGCCAGCCGTTCGGGACCTGGCGCCGGCTGAAGACTCCGAACGTGACGGGGCGCCCGGTCTCGACGGCGAGATCACGGAGGCGGACCAGATACTCGCGGACGCGCGGATCACCGGCGGTACGATCGACGCCCTCGCCCGCGAGCTCGAAGATCCCGGCGTTCAGCTCGCCCATGACGCCGACGAGCCGCCGGACCTCGTCCCATGAGGCAAGGCGGCTCGCGACCGGCCGCCCGTCCGGCGTCTCATGGCTCGGCGAGCGCGACGTCGTGAAGCCCATGGCGCCGGCCCGGAGCGCATCGCGCAGTTCGCGCTCCATCGCGTCCATGTCCCGCTCACTGGCGGGACCGTCGAAGGCGCGCTCGCCCATGGTAAACGTCCGCAGCGCGGAGTGGCCGATGTAGCCCGCGTAGTTGATGCCCTTGGGCAGC
>Ga0075421_100008140_pt1 | contig 12866 bp, 10 predicted proteins | sample SoiMetdeltSBSDD5_FD_75292 | JGI IMG/M metagenome (GOLD analysis project Ga0075421, IMG submission 75292) | Bulk soil microbial communities from a Populus tree surrounding site in Tennessee, USA - Soil MetaG P. deltoides SBSDD5 | ecosystem: Environmental > Terrestrial > Soil > Tree plantation... | reverse complement strand
CTCGCCGCGCGCCGGCGTCGCCTACGACCTGTTCGGCACCGGTAAGACGGCGCTGAAGGGCTCCTTCGGCAAGTACGTGGCTGGCCAGGCGCTTCGCGGCAACGACGCGAACGTGATCTTCGGTGACGGACTGAATCCGGCGCAGCGCGTCGTGACGAGCGCTACGCGATCGTGGAATGACGCCAACGGCAACTTCCGACCCGAATGCGACCTGCTGAGTTTTGGCGTCAACGGCGAGTGCGGACCGCTCAGCAACACCGACTTCGGCAGCCTGCGTCCAGGCAGTACGTACGATCCGGAAATTCTGCGCGGGTGGGGCAAGCGGATGTACAGCTGGCAGTTCTCCGCGGGCGTGCAGCAGGAGGTCATCGATCGGATGTCGGTGGAATTCAGCTACTTCCGCCGCGTCTACGGCAACTTCAACGTCGTCGACGACCGTGCGCGGTCCGCGAGCGACTTCGACGTGTTCAGCATCACCGCGCCAAGCGATCCGAGGCTGCCCGACGGCGGTGCGTACACGATCGGCGGCCTGTACAACATCAAGCCGCCGCTGTTCAGTACCCCTGCCGACAACTACATCACGTTTGCGGAAAACTACGGGAAACAGATCGAGCACTGGGACGGCTTCGACCTGATTCTCACCGCGCGACCGCAGGGCGGCGTGACCCTGCAGGGCGGACTGAGCAGCGGGCGCACGACGATCGACAATTGCGAGGTCGCCGCAAAGCTGCCCGAGATTCTCACGGGATTTCCCGTGTTGAACGATCCCAACACCACCGCGCAGTTTCCCGCGCAGTACTGTTATCAGCAGTCGCCGTTTCTGACGCAGGTGAAGTTCCTCGGGTCGTACCTGATCCCGAAGATCGACGTCCTCATCAGCGGCGCGCTGCAGAGCGTCCCAGGACCACAGGTGATCGGCAACTTCGTCGCGACCAACTCCATCGTCCAGCCGTCACTCGGACGGGCGCTTTCGGGCGGCGCGCCGAACGTCACGGTCAACGTCGTGTCGCCGGGGGCGATGTACGGCGACCGCAGGAATCAGTTCGATCTGCGGCTCGGTAAGGTCCTGCGGTTTGGCGGTACGCAGACGAAGGTGAATCTCGACTTGAACAATGTCTTCAATGCGTATCCGGTGCTGACGGAAAACGTCAGTTTTGCCGTTTTCCGCCAGCCCGCTTCCATCCTGCCGGCGCGCATAGTGCGTATCGGTGTGCAGATCGATTTCTGATACGTTCGACACACTACCCGGGCAACCGCCGCCGACGCAGTCCCGATGGGCTCCGTTCGGCGGCAGGGCTCACACGGCGGGATCCTTCTGACGGGTTCTGACGATACCGGCCATCAAGCCCAAGCCGACGATCACGAGCGCGCCCGCGACGATCCAGACCTGACTGACGCCCAAGCGAGATGCGCCGTATGCCAGCCCGGCAACAACAAGCAACGTTCCAATCAGGTAAATGATCATGTTGGTCATTCGTATTCCTCGTAACTGGACCGACTGCAAGGAGGCTGCCGCTGAGGATCGCTTCCCAACCTCAGCTGAACCCACTCCTTGAGAGAAATGGGCTCAGTGCGAAGCGCCCCTTTTCGTGTCGCCGTCAGCGCCGCAGACTGAAGCCCGACAGCAATGTGAAGCGCGTTCCCGCCTTCGACGGCACAATGGCCGCGTTGAGGGGGATGTTCATCGCGCCTGTCCGGAACGTGAATCCCGTCGCCAGGACGAGCGCCGTCCCTGCCGGCGTCACGTTCGGCCCAACGCCGAATTCGGCGCCGTCGCGCGTCCTGACTCCCACCATCCAGCTCAGGCTCGGCAGCAGGACACTTTGATCCAGGCCGCCGACGAGCCCCACCCATTCGGTCACCATCGTCACGCCGCTGTCGCGCGTGAAGAACTGCTTCTCGAATTGCCAGCCAAACTGCGAGACAAATGGCCGCTCGAGTTCGATCTCGCGATCCTTCAACTTCGCGACGGTGCCGTCCGAGAGCAGCGTGAGGCCGAAGCGCGGCCCGGACAGGTTGGCCGTCCGGGCTACAGGTGGCAGCTGCTGCGTGCTGGTTTGTGTCTGCACCGGCGCAACGACAGATTGGCTGAGAGCGGGGCTTGCTGCAACGAGGGTCACGACCGCGGCGCACGCGGTCGCACGAACGATGGGCGTAAAGAGTATCTGCATGACCTTCCTCCTTAGAGTTACGCGAACATGTTGCGGTAGTGGCGATACCAGTTGCTCTGAAACAGCTCTTCGGGATCGTGACGTTGCTTCAGCGACAGGAATTCGGGCATCTGCGGGTAGCACCGCTCGACCTGATCGCGGCGCGCCCAGCGGTGATACGTCAGGTAGTAGCTGCCGCCGTGCCCAATGCCTAGATCGATGAGGGCGCGAAACGCGTCGGCCGCCGATGCAATGCCTTCCGGCGTGTGCTCGACGTGCAGGTTGAAGATGACGCACGCGTACGGCTTGCGCGCCCATGCCAGAAACGTCTCGTCGTCCTGCTCGATGAGGCGCACCGTGCCGTAGATGACGTTGGCCTGGCGATCGCGAAGGACCTCGCGCGCGTCCTCCATGAACGCGGCAAGTCTCGGCCGCTCGACGTAGATCTCCGTGATCATCTCGGTCGCCTTGAACTCGGCGCCGGTCGCCTGGTCGAGCGCGTCGTGGTAGTTGTCCACGTAGGCGGCGGAGAGCTGGGAGTCGGCCCAGTAGATCTGTCCGGAGGTCTTCAGATAGCGTGACGAGTAGGCGTTGAACGCCAGCCTCTTGTGCGTATGTGAGTAAAACGTCAGCCGGGCCCAGTCCTCCGGGTTGAACCGAGTCGGATTCGACGTCAGCGGCGTGCCGGGATCGACCGGCTCGTAGCACGAAAAGACCCCGCGGCGCAGGAAGCTGTCTCGCGTGTAGTCAGTAGCGAACTGATAGTCGCCGTACAGGAAGCCGCTGCCGATCCGCTCGTCGAAGCGCTCGATGATGTGGGCGGTCTCGCCGATCGCGACCACCCGTCGGACCTTGATGCGCGGCCGAAGCCGCAGGCGCACCCGCACGACGATGCCGAACAGGCCGTAGCCGCCGATGGCGAGGCGGAAGAGATTCTGATTCTGTGACCGCGAGCAGGTGCGAATCTCTCCGCGTGCGTCGAGCACATCGATCGAGTCGACCTGCTGGACGATTGGCTTGAGCGTCAGGCCGCGGCCGTGGGCATTACAAGCGAGGGCGCCGCCGATGCTCAGACGATCGGCGCCGGTCTGCTTCTGATAGATTCCCCACTGCTTTGCCTGTCCCTCCTGAGCAGCCGTGAGCTGCTGGATCAGCTGCGGCCATTGAATGCCCGCCTCGACATCGATCACGCCTTTCTCTGCGTCGAGGCACACGAATCGATTCAGCGCGCGCGTGTCGACGAGAACGGCCGCATCACCGAACTGCTGCCCGCCCATCGCATGCCGGCCGCCTGCGACGCAGATAGACCTGCGGGCCGCACCCGCACCTATGACGGCGGCCTGCAGCTCCTCGACGGTCCGCGGCTTGACAATCGCGGCGACGCGCGTGGTGTTGAGTTGTGAGTGCAGATCGTTGACGACCAGTCCGGCTTCGACCGGTGGAATTGCCGACGCGTACGGCGATTGCACGCGGATCGCGTCTGCAGTGACGCAGCCGGCAGCCGGCAACACTGCGAGCGCGCCCGATGTCTTGAGGAACGCCCTGCGATTTATACGCACGTTTGCCACAGACGTATGGTGGCGGGCGCCCGTCAGGATGTCCTGACGGATCTGCTGAAAAACCCTGAAAGGCCGGAAGTTGTGTGGGCCCGGTCTTAGGCGGCTCTATTCCGAAGAGTTACGAGCACCGGCCCCCACGGTCCCGGATGCGCGGCGGCGTTAAGGAGCGGATCGACAGGCACGCTCCAGCCACCATTGCCGTGCGGTGTGCGGTTCAGCGTGTCGTGGACGAGGCGTGCCGCCGCGGCATGACGGCCACTGAGCGCCTCAAACGTGGCTGTCGCCAGCGCGGCTTCCATCGCCGCGCCAGATTCGTTCAGTTCGGCCGTCCGGGCGTCGAGCATCATCCTCGTCAGAGCGCCGTCGTCGCCGGCGGTCGCGATGCGTGCGGCCATCGCCACAACGTGACCGGGAACCAATTCGAGTGCGCGATCGAATGCCGCGACCGCGCCGGCCGTCGCCCCGCCGCGAAGTTGTAACGCGCCGACAGCGCACGAGGCATTCGCGCATGCCTCGCGGGCGTAGATGTGCGCGCTGCCGGCCGAGGCGAGCTCGCGATTGAATTGGTCCATTGCCGCCGCGGCATCCGCCGCGGCAAGACGTACCAGTCCAAGAGTGAGATGGAGGCCGACGGCCGTGAACCGGCCTGCCTGGTCCTGGCGGTCCTGTGCCTCTGCGCCGGCAATCAACTCCTGTTCCGCTTCGGCGAACGCCTGCCTCGCGATGTGTACCGTTGCAGCGAGCCAGTGCGCGAGCGCCAGTCCCGGCAGCAGCTTCAACGCGCGGTGCGCGGCGCGCAACCGTTCCTCACCCCAGCTGACGTATGCGAGGCGGAGATGATGACGCCAGTTGTCCCCTTCGAGCGCTGTGGCTCGCCGCGCCGCCGCGACCGCACGCTCCGCGTCGCGAGCCTGATGGCTGATGAATCCGAGGGCTGCCCACCCTTCACCGGACGAAGGATCAAGCCTACAGGCCTCGGCGGCATGGTGTACCGCCGTGGCGAGTGCGGATCGATCGGGACGGTCCGCCCGCGTGCTTTCGAATCGCAGCGCAAGTGCGTTTGCGAGGCCGAGATGTGCGGGCGCGTAGTCCGGGGCGGACCGGATGATCTCTTCAAAGACGCCGCACGCATGCGCCACGGCGTTGCGATCGAAGCTCTCGAGCGCGGCGCGTCCCTCGAGAAAAGCCTGGTGCGGCGCGAGCAGCGCGTCGAGCGATTCCGCGCTGTGCCGTCTCGACGTGCGAGTCACCGGCGCGCAGAATCGATACCCGCGCCTGGCGAGCGTTTCGATGTACGCAGGTGCGGCGGGCATTTGGCCGAGGATGCGGCGTAGATTCGAAATCGCCTGTTCGAGACTGTTGTCGGTGACCGCGACGCCCTTCCAAGCAGCCTCGACCAGCGCATCTTTGGAGATGACATGCCCGGCTCGCGAGACGAGCAGCAGCAAGATGTCGATGTGGCGATCGGGGACGGCAACCGGCTCGCCTTGGCGTTCGAGACGACGAGAGAGCGCGTCGAGCTCAAACGGCCCGAAGGCGTACTTCATCGGCCGGATTGTCCCATGCAAGGTTCAAGTTCAAAGTCAAAAGTGCAAAGTGCAAACGTAGTGTCGGCTTCAGCCGGACCGGGCTTTTGCACTCATCGGGTTGGGCCGAAACGTGGGCATATGCGCGCATCACTGGAGTTGCGTCGGGATTCGCCGGGCTCATGGGGCTTACGCAAGCGTACCGGCCTGGCGCTTCTTCTGGCAGCCGCTGGCGTTTCGCTCGCGGTCGGTATTGCGGATCTCCGCACAAGCCAGCAGTTGATCGCCAACGGCGTGGCCGCCAAGGCGCGTGTCTCCGGGAAGCACGCCGCACGAAGCCGCAGCTGGACACATCGCTACATCGACATCGAGTACCGGACGGTTGTGGGCCAGCGCATTAGCGCGCGGGACGGCGTAGCTCGTGCCCTGTACGAGCGCACTGGGGTGGGTGACACCATCACGGTCCGTTACCTGCCGGCCGAACCAGAAGTGCACGCGCTCGGAGCGACGGCCCGTCAGGACACCTTCATGCTGTGGATAGCTGGCCTGTGGCTTGTCCTGACCGGTGTGTACTGGCTGTTCGGCAGCTAGAAACCAGCCAGGGCTCTGCCCTTGATATCCAGCCAGAGCGCTCGGCTGGTTGCCAGTCCCTCTTGGCGCGCTCCGCGCGCCTAGGACCGCGATGCGGGTCACAGCGAGTACAGAATTCACGCAACGAGCCGCATAGCGGTCCAATCCTGGTGGAAAAGTACGACGAATTGGGGCAGACTGACCGTCGCGTGTACAGCGGATCCATTGGGCGCCGGTGCCGGCGTGACAAGGAGATGTGGCCATGACGCGACGCAGCCTCGTGCTCGGACTCGTTCTCGCGGTGGGTATGCTCGCCGTGGCGGTTGCGCAACAGCCGCCGCTCGGGAAGATCGAGAAAATGGCGAACGGTCTCTACCGCATTCCCGGCCAGGGCGGAGCGACGGCCGTCTACCTTGCCGGCAGTGGTGTCGTGCTCGTCGACACGAAGCTGGCCAACAACGGCCAGGGCATTCTCGACCAGGTCAAGACGGTGACTGACAAGCCCATCACGATGATTATCAACACGCACACGCACGGTGATCACGTTGGCAGCAACATGTTCTTCCCGGCGAACGTCGAGATCGTGACGCACGAGAACACGAAGGCGAACATGGAGAAGATGCCGGTGTATCAGGACGCCGCCAACAAGAACGGCATGCCCGATCGCACGTTCAAAGATCGGCTAACCGTGCTCGGCGGCAACGACGCCATTGACCTCTATTACTTTGGTCCGGCGCACACCAACGGCGATACGTTCGTGGTATTCCGGAATCTGCGCGTCATGCACGCGGGTGATGTGTTTGCCAATACCGCGCAGCCCCTTATCGATGTGAACAACGGCGGCAGCGGCATCGCGTATGGCGACACCATTGCCAAGGCAGCGGCCGGCATCAAGAACATCGACACTGTGATCACCGGCCACACCGACGTGAAGAAATGGCAGGACTTCGTCGACTACGGCGAGTTCAACCGGCTGTTCCTGCAGCACGCGCGCACGTCACTCAAGGCAGGCCGGACGGCGGAACAAGCGATGGCCGAATTGAAGCTCCCCGAGAAGTTCAAGGGCTATACGCTTACCGGCGGGCGCGGCGGTCCGGGCGGCAACTTCAACGTCATCTACAAAGAATTGCAGGGACAATAGCCTAGGGCCCAGGCCTCGGGCCTCAGGGCCCAGGGCTGATCAAGGCCCAAAGTCTTGTGCCTTGATTTAACGCGTCCCGAGGATTTCCCCGCCGAAGTCGCCTGTAAAGTCACGCCACAACGTGTGAACGTGGCCGACCGCGTTGTTGCGGTTCTGCGCGTACTCGATCAGGAACGTCGGCCCTTGCACGATGTACGCGTGCGCCTGTCCGACCTCTGTGCTGCCCGCCCACTGAAACGTCACGTTCTCGAGCGCCGCTCCTTCGAGAAGTCGCCGGTGACGTTCAGCGGCGACGTCGGCCGGTATGCGAGTGAGATACTCGTCGACCAACGCCACCAGCATTGCCTTTTGCTGCGCGTTCATTTGTCGCGCGGCCAGCCCGGGTGAGGGAAGCGGTGTGACGCGCCGCGTGTTGATACCGGTGAGCATGTCGGCATCACGTTTCTCGGTCCGATCGAACACCGCAATCGCGCGCTGCTTTGCGTCGAGTGACTGCACCAGCGCACGTCCCTTGTCCTCTTCCGGTCCCATGATCCGACCCGCCAACGCGGGCGGAATCTTTGCCGCTGCCGCCGCCGCCGTGCCCTCGAGACGAGCCGCCGGCAGGTCGTTCGGCTGCGAGCCGAGAAACATCGGCGCCGCCGACACTTGATTGCCGCGGACCGTGAAGTGCGTGGATATGTGATGTCCCTCGAACGTCCATCCCCACGGAGTCGTGGCCGAAGGGGTGCCGAAAATCGTGATGTAGAAAAGCGACGGATCACGAAGGGCCTGACCCTCGGGTGCCTTCTGCTGCGCACTGAGCACAGGTTCGCGAGCGATGCTCATCTGGATTCGCTGGTAACCGCCGTCGCCCGTTCCGGATCGCAGAAGCTCCATGGCCAGCCGCTTCTGCGGTTCGCTGAGCTCCCTGAGCACAACCCCGGAACGAACACCAGGCGCTTCCTGCCAGACGAACCGTTCCTGGTCATCGAAACTCAGCACAGCCTTCGCACGCTGCTGCGGTGTGAGCGACGCGAGAAACGCGTTGGCGGCCTGCACCATCGCGACCGCGGTTTTGGCCTGTGCGTCGGCTCGCGCGGGCCAGAGCGCAACGACGGAAACAACGGCAAGAGTCGAAGCTACGGCGGCAACTCTCCGGCACTTCATGATGACCTCCTCCGGTGCTATTGGACCTGTCGCACGCGCTCGGCGATCAATTGCACCGTATGCTGCGCCGAGAGAGCTGCTCCTTCTTGCCACGTGGGGACATGGCTGCAATAGTCGCCGGCGAAATAGATCCGATCGTCCGGAATCAGGAATTCCTTGTAGGGTCCGTCGAAATAGTCAGGCGTGCGGCCATCTGGATCCGCTGCTCCGCGGACCCATGAACCTAGACTGAACGGTATGTTGGACCAGGAGACATACAACGGCTTGACGAGTTCCTTGCCGCGACCGGGGTGGAGTTTCTCAACCGCTGCGCGGGATGCGGCGATTTTCGCCGCGGTTGATGAAAGCCTGCTGAACTCGCCTGTCTCCGTTCCGTAGCCGGCCACGAGCACGCCCTTTTCGGAGAGCATTCCGTTGCTGGGATACCACACGTTGGCAAGGATGCTCGACGCGAGACTGATAGGTCCGGTAGAGAGCCAGGAGATCCCGCCGTAGATGCCATCGTCCTGTTCCCAGAACCGGCGTGCCTCCCAGGCGATCTTGTAGCCAGAGGCGTACGCAACCTGTTTCATCGCTGTAGCAATGCGAGGCGACAGGTCGTGCGTGGTGTTTCTAAGAACACTCAGCGGCACCGTGGAGATGCAATAGGACGCGTCCAGTACGCGCGGCGTCCCGCGCTCGTCGTAAACGATTCGGATTCCTGTCGTCGTCTTGCGAATCTCTTTAACCGGACAGCCATATTTCACGATGGCTCCGAGCTTCTGCGCGAACGCATACGGAATACGATCCATGCCCCCGACCGGTTGGAGCAGGGTTGCCTGTCGTTCGAGTCCTTCTTCGAAGAGGATGCCCTGCCAGAACGAGGCGTCGAGCAACGCACGCAGCGGCAACGGATCTCGCCCGATCTGCGTCTGCTCCGCTGCGCCCGGCAGCTGGTTCACTCCCGCGCGGCTGGACCCCTTGTAGAGCAGTTCAGCGTTCAGATCGCCGTAGGTCTGCAGAAAGGCGAGCATTCGCTCCCGGTCGGCCGGCGAGACTTCCTGATCGAGCGCCCCTCGTCGAATCGCCTTGGCTAGCAGCTCGGCGACGTGCCCGCGCGTGTCGTTGATGGCTTGACGCTGCTCAATCGGCCGTCCCTCGAAGGCCTCATCGCTCTGCAGCAACGTGCCACGCGACGTGTTGACCAACACTTCCATCGGCACGCCCAGTTCCCGGCAGTAGCCGAGCATCGTCCGGTGTATGGCGGGAATGCGTGCGGGACCTGCGTTGAAGTACTGCCCCTCGTCGAAGGCGCACGTCTGTATCGAGCCATCCGCGAACTCGATCCTATCGTCGCGTCGGATCGTCCAGTTACGTCCTCCCGGACGCGCTCGCGCTTCGAGCACGGTGCAGTCGAATCCCGACTTGCGCAGTTCGTACGCCGCGATCAGCCCGGCGATCCCGGCGCCGATGATCGCGACCTTCGTGCCGCGACCTGCATCCGGTGGCATCTGAAAGGGAGCAGAAGTCCGCTGTGGAGGATCGGCGAGCAGATCCAGCGCTCGCATCAATACGAACGCGGCGCTGTAGCCACCCGCCTGTGCCGCGCGCCAGATCAGTTCACGCCTGGTCACAGTTGACTCTGAATTTACGAATTGACGGACTTACGAATTGACGGATTTAACCACGCAATTCAATCCATCAAGTCAATTCGTCAATTCGTCAATTGAACTGGTGACCGGCTGGTTATACAGGTGAAATCGAAAAAGTGGAAGGTCGAAAAAAACCGCGGTTACCGCGTCGCTTCCCGGTAACCTTCCTCGTATCCCTGTCGAAACCCCGCGCGGTAGTTGCTCCTGTAGGCGTCTCGTGAGCCGTAGGCGTTGGAGTAGCCCTGGTCGCCGTTTCGGTAGTCGAGACTATTAGCCGGATCGTACCGATCTCGCGCTTTGCCATCGGCAAGCCCGCGCTGATATCCATCACCGTAGCCGCGAGCAAATGCCGGCTCCTGATAGCCACGCGGCACCGGTCGATTGAAGGCGGCGCCCTGCCGGCCTGCCGCTTGTCCTGCTCCACGACCCTGAGGGACCAACGCCTGACCCTTCCCTCGGCTCTGGACGCCGGATTGCTGACCACGGCCACGGTCCTGCCCGTAGGCGAGATCGCCGAGCACCGGCGATGCGAGAACGGCACACGTCGCGAAAGTGAGTAGAAGGGGTTTCCAATGACCCACGCGCATTTCGGACTCCCTGGGCTGGCCGGGAGTACGAAGTGCAAACGCTGAGCCACGTAAGTCCGCTGGTTTGTTGGAGTTTCGAAGGGATTGCTGGGCTGGTGTCCGCTGGGGATGCCACGCGCGGGGCAACAGCTCAGCGGCAATGCGGTGGAGGCTGGCACTCAACGTCGGGTCTTCAGGACTGCAAATTCAACCAGTCGAACTTCAAAATTGAAGGTCAGTCCGTGGGCGACGACAGACGTTCCGGCGATGCGATGTAGGTTCTCCGCGCCCGTGCAGTCATTCCCGGTGTTTTGATCCGAACCGTCAACTTGTGCTCGCGACCGTCGAGCGTTGTCGGCGTAAACCCCAGGGTGTACTGACTGTGCAGCTCCTGCGCGACACGCGTGAAGGTGGGCGCCAGCTCGTCGGTCTTTTTTAGCTCGAAATAGCCGCCCCCAGTCTCGTCGGCAAGCCTTCTGAGTCCGCGATCCGGACGCGTACGCACTCGCCGCTGGCCGTTGAAGAATTCGGACTCGAGACCGATGGCGTAGACCATCACTTCCTCCGCCTTCGCCCGATCGAGCACGTCACCCATCCCAACGCGACTCGCAGTGTCGTCGCCATCGGTGAATACAAGAACGACCTTGCGCCGTTCGACGCCTCGTAGCATCGCCATGCTCTCGTTGACGGCGTCGTACAAGCGGGTCGGATTCCCGAATTGCAAATCCTTCAGGGCGAAGATGAGGTCGTCGCGATCGTTCGTGAACGTGCCGCTGAACTGGATCTTGTCGCTGAAGGAGCCAACCTGGCCTTTGTCTTCGGGAATCATTCGAAGCACGAATTGCTCGGCGGCCGCCTGCAGCCGGTCGAGGTTGGCGGTCATACTCGCGCTGTAGTCCAGCATGACGATGACTGTGAACGGCTGGACGTCGTTTTGAAAGAACGTAATCTCCTGGGGCACGCCGTTGTCGAGGATCGTGAACTGGTCCTGGTCGAGACCTGGCACGAACCGCCCTTGCTCGTCGATCACTGTGGCGACGACGGGGACAATCCGCGTGCTCGAACGAAAAATCGGCTCCTGTCCCACCACCCCAGACGTGGTCGCCGCGACAAGAGCCAGGATGCCGAGTATTAGGCCGCGCATAGTCCCCCGAGCTTAGCAACGATTGTTCCGCGGAGTAAACCAGCTTGGCGGTAATATTCCGCGTATGCGGACCGCATTTTTCGCCCTCTTGTCCGTTTTGGTGGCTGCCCCGCTGTACGCGGCGAGGGTGGCTGGGGTCGTTGTCGACGCGTCTGGCGCCCCCGTGGCGGGCGCCGCGGTCGCCGCAGGCGGCGTTTCCGCGACTTCCGGCGACGATGGGACGTTTGTCCTTGATGCGCCGGACGGAGCCGAACTGCAGGTGACGGCAGCCGGATTTGCACCGGTGTCACTGGCGGTCGGGGCTGATACCGAAAGCCTCAGAGTCGTGCTGCAGCCGGCGCCTCTTGTCGATACGGTCGTCGTGACGGCGACGCGCGGCGCCGCGCGGCTTGCGACGCCCGAAGCAACCACGGTGCTGACATCTGCCGAACTGTTGACGTCGCCGGCCGGATCTCTTGATGACGCGCTTCGGAATACGCCGGGCTTCAGTCTCTTCCGCAGATCGTCGTCGCGAGTATCGAATCCCACGACACAAGGGGTTACCCTGCGCGGCGTCTCGGGATCCGGGGCGAGCCGCACGCTCGTGCTGGCAGATGGCGTGCCTCTGAATGACCCGTTCGGCAGCTGGGTGTATTGGAACCGCGTGCCTCAGGCGGCTGTCGACCGCGTGGAAGTCGTGCGCGGCGCGACTGGCGACCTGTATGGCGCGGACGCGCTCGGCGGCGTCGTCCAGGTGCTCACGTTCACTCCCGGACGCACGCGCTTTCGGGCAACCGGCGAGGGAGGGTCGCACGACACTGCGAAGTTCTCGGGATTCGGTGGCACCCAGCGCGACGCATGGAGCGCAGAGGGAGCTGGAGAATGGGTGCGGACCGACGGGGTTGTCACAGTCGGAGAGGAGGCACGCGGGCCGGTCGACGTACGCGCAGACAGCGACTACGCCTCGGGGTTTGTGGGGGGCGGCTACAACCCGGGGAATTGGCATGCATCGATGCGACTCGGGTTGTATGACGAGAATCGCGGCAACGGCACACCGCTCACCGTCAATTCGACCGATTGGAAACAGGTGTCCGGTGAAGCGGGAGGTTCGGTGGCCAGTGGCGCGTGGCTCGTTCGCGCGTCTGGCGGGACGCAGGACTACTATCAGACATTCAGCGCCGTCGCGGCAGGCCGAGCGACGGAGCGTCTGACGTTCGAACAAACGATACCCACCCGGTTTGCCAACGTGAGCGGCCAGTGGACGCGCGGAACGGCCACAAACGTCTGGCTGTTCGGCGTCGAGGCAAAACGGACGCGATCCACTGTCAATGAGACGCGTTACTCGGTTGCCAATGTGCCGAGCGGCCCGTTCATCGCCGGCGGTACCGAATCGAGCGGCGCTTTGTTCGCGCGAGTCAGCACGTCTCCTCTCGATCGGCTGACCGTGGTGT
>Ga0075421_100008134_pt1 | contig 12868 bp, 6 predicted proteins | sample SoiMetdeltSBSDD5_FD_75292 | JGI IMG/M metagenome (GOLD analysis project Ga0075421, IMG submission 75292) | Bulk soil microbial communities from a Populus tree surrounding site in Tennessee, USA - Soil MetaG P. deltoides SBSDD5 | ecosystem: Environmental > Terrestrial > Soil > Tree plantation... | reverse complement strand
TAGTGAGCGTACCGTGTTCTTTGCCGAAGAAAACTTGGCGTTCGCTGGTTTTCGCCTCTTCGATTTTGCGGCCGGTCTTTTTTCCCGGAGAAAGTTTCGCCTGCGGCACCAGCCCGAGGGAGATCAACCGCAGGCTCACGAGCTCCACCGGCTCGGTCTCGGCTTTATGCCCGGAGTTTTGCTCGTGCATCGTGTCGAAGCGCGCGCGCATCACTTTAAGATCCTCTTTTTTGAGCGGTGGCATTATGCAAGGAACCGTCAGCTCGTAGCCCTGGCCGGCGTAGCGTAAGTCCATGTAAGGTTCGATCTTGATCTCTTCGTCGCGAAATCCTTCGCCACGCAGCTCGGCTTTCGCCTGCTCGACCAGCTGACGAAACAGATCATTGATCTCATTCAAGTCCAGTTCATCGAGGCCGACGAGCTTCGAGCGCACGTAGTCATGCTTGACATCCGACATGAGCAGTCCCAAAGCCGAGTGAACCCCCGGAGTCAGCGGGATAAGCAAGGTGGGAATACCCAGGTCGAGCGCCATGCGCCCGGCGTGCATCGGGCCGCCGCCGCCGAAAGCGACCAGGGTGAAGTCGCGAATGTCGTAACCGCGCGCCGAGGAAACTGCTTTGATCGCTTCCTCCATCTTGACGTTGATGATCTTGAGCACGCCGTCGGCGGCTTCGAGCAGGCCGAGCTTCAGAGGGCTGGCGATTTTTTCCTCGAGCAGCTTTTCCGCCTTGGCCTTGTTGAGCTTCATCCGGCCGCCGAGAAACTGATCGGGGTCCAGCACTCCGGTGACGATGTTGGCGTCGGTGATCGTGATGTTTTCGCCGCCGCGATCGTAGCTGACCGGTCCCGGGTCGGCGCCGGCGCTGTCGGGGCCGACGAGCAAACCTCCCACCGCATCGATGCGCGCGATGGTGCCGCCGCCGGCGCTGACGGTGTGAATATCGAGCATGGGCAGGGCGATCGGCCGCATGTTGATCTTTCCCTGGGTGGTGATCACCGGATTGCCTTGATGGATCAGCGCCACGTCGCAGCTCGTGCCGCCCATGTCGAAAGTGATAATGTTGTCGATGCCGACGCGCTCGCAGGTGCCCATGGACGCGATGACGCCGCCGGCAGGACCGGAAAGCACGGTGGCGACGGGTTTCTCGGCCGAACCCTTGAACGTCGAAACGCCGCCGTTGGACTGCATGATGTAAAGCTTGGGCGTGATGACGCCGAGCTCGCGCATGCGGGTTTCGAGCCGGTTCAAGTAGCTCGCCATCACCGGTTGAATGTACGCGTTGATGACCGTGGTGCTGAGGCGATAGAACTCGCGAATTTGCGGCAGGACTTCGTAAGACAGTGAGAGCCGCGCTTCGGGGAATTCCTCGGCGAAAAGCTCTTTGATCTTTAGTTCGTGAGCGGGGTTCAAGAAGGAAAAGAGAAAACATACCGCGACCGAGCTCACGCCCTTTTTCTTGAGCTGCAAAATTGCTTTTCGCGACGCATCGACGTCGATCGCCTTGAGCGCGTTGCCGCGAAAATCGACGCGCTCGGGAATCTCCTCCGTATAGTACGGCGGCGCGAGCAAGCGCGGTTTTTCAAAAAATAGATCGTAAGTCGCCGGACCGTAGCCGCGGGTTTGCTCCATGACTTCGTAGATGCCGCGAAATCCCTGGGTCACCAGCAGCCCCGTTTTGGCGCCTTTCTCTTCGAGCAGCGCGTTCGTGCCGACGGTGGTGCCGTGGCAAAAAAACGAAACCTCGCCGGCGGGCACCCCTTGGTCGATAAGTTCCTTGACGCCGTTAAGTACTGCCTGAAAAGGTTCCTTCGGCGTCGAAGGAACTTTGGTGATGGTGATCTCTCCCGTGTCTTCGTTAAAAAAGACAAAGTCGGAAAATGTTCCGCCGGTGTCAACCGTAACTCGGTACTTGGACATAGTTTTGTTCGTCTATCACTAAACTTTCGGCGCTTCAATTCGCGCGGGGAGAGTGCGCCGGATATGCTTGTCGCTCGTCGCGCGGTGCGCTAGATTGGTCGAGCTCTGGTCTTTAAATGTTCCAGTAAATTAAAATAGACGACGGGTATGAGCGATAATGGCGAAACAGAGGAGGCGGCTTGCTTGAAACGACTTGCGATGTTTACCTTCCTGGTTTTCGTATGTGCTCATGAAGCGCGAGCGCAGCCGTCCTATTTCGAAGACAAGACGATTCGGTTAGTGCTCGGATTTTCGCCCGGCGGTATCAGCGATCTTTGGGCGCGCGCGCTGGGACGGGCAATGACGCCGCATATCCCCGGCAAGCCGAATATCATCCTGCAGAACATGCCCGGTGCGGGGTCGCTGACGGCGGCGAATTACATTTTCAGCGTCGCCAAGCCGGACGGGCTGACCATCGGATTTGTCACGCCGGGTCTTTATTTCAACCAGCTGACGGAAATGAAAGAAGTAAAGTTCGACTGGGCGAAGTTCGGCTGGATCGGCTCGCCCGAGCGCACCGTGCGCATTATCTATGGCCGCTCCGACACGCCCTACAAGTCGCTCGACGATATTCGCGCGGCGCCGGAGCAGCCGCGCTGCGGGGCGACCGCGTTGGGAACGGTAGGACACTATTTCCCCCGGCTGATCGAAGAAGTCGCGGGTGTGAAATTCAGCATCGTTACCGGCTACCCGGGCGCGGCGGAAATCGATCTCGCCATGCAGAAGGGCGAGGTGCAGTGCCGCGCCGGCAGCCTGGAGGGCTACTTCGGCAGCGAGCCGACGCGGAGTTGGTTCAAGACGGGTTTTACCCGCGTGCTGGTGCACGGCAGTCCGAAACGCGACACGCGACTCCCCGACGTGCCGACCGTCAACGAAATTTTAGACAAACGTAAGGCGCCGGAAGTAACGCGGCGATTGGCGGTCGTGCTGATGTCGCCCGATGCGATCGGCCGTCCGTTGATTGCGCCGCCGGGTATGCCAACGGATCGGCTAACCATGCTGCGCGAAGCATTGATCAAAGGACTCAACGATCCCGAGTTCAAGGCGGAAGCGCAAAAAAGAAACTGGGAAGTAGAACCGGTGACCGGAGCAGAACTGGAGGCGATCGCAAAGAAAGTTGTCGTGCAGCCGCCCGACGTCGTCGAACGGATGAAAAAAGTCTTGGCGCAGTAGAAAATGGGATTTAACCACAAAGGGCACAAACGATCAGCCGGAGAATGTAATCGCAGAGAACGCAAATTGCACAAAATTAGGAAAATTTGATTGACCAAGACGTTCAAGACGTTCAAGACGTTCAAATAGTTTAAACCGTTTGAACGGAGCTCGCGCAGCGATCGGTTGATCGGAGCGGAGCGATTGAACGGCTGAACGTTTTGAACGTGACACGAGGGGTAGCCATGTACAAAACCACCAAAGAAGAAAATGAAATTCTGACGCGCACGGCGCAGGGGACGCCGATGGGCGAGTTTTTGCGCCGTTACTGGTGGCCCATCGGCATCTCGGCGCACTTGCAAGCGAAGCCTACCTTTATTCGCGTGTTCGGCGAGGATCTCGTGCTCTTCCGCGACGCCACCGGCAAGGTCGGGGTGATCGGCGCCTTCTGCGCGCATCGGCGCGCCAACTTGTGTCTCGGCGACGTCGAGCGCGACGGCGTGCGTTGCCGTTATCACGGTTGGCTCTACGACACGAGCGGCAAGGTCGTGCAGATTCCCGGCGAGCCGCCGGATAGCCCGCTCAAAAAAGAAAACATTCGTCTGCCGTCCTATTCCGTCGAAGAATTGGGCGGCTTGATCTTCGCCTATTTCGGCCCGCAGCCGGCGCCGCTGGTGCCGCGCTACAATTTTCTCGTCGGCGAGGGCGACGTTTATATCACGATCCAGGGGTTCCAAAACTGCAATTGGCTTCAGTGCGTGGAGAACGGCATGGATCCGGTGCATCCGAGTTTTACCCACGGCGGGGCCTGGCCGGACATCATGAGCACCGAACCCGAGCTGGGTTTCCACGAGACCGAGTGGGGCATGGTGTACAAAGCTTATCGGAAAACCAAAGAAGCCGGCATGCTCAACTATCGCGAACATCATCTGCTCATGCCCGGTGTCAGTTGCGGCGGCAGCGGCGGGCGCTATCTGACCGGCGGCAAAGCTGGCACGCCGGTATCCGCGGCGCGCTGGAGCGTGCCGATCGACGACACGCATACCTTGCTGATGCGCGTGCGCTTCAAGCCCTCGGACAACCCCGGGAGGTACGAAGGCGATCCGTTCAGCCGGCGCTGGAAGCCGCCGCAGAATTTCATCGAGCCTTACAAAGAATATCGCGACTCCGATAATCCGGTTTTGGGTTACGAGATTCCGCCGCTGCACTTCATCGAAGACGGCATGGTGGTCGACAGCATGCCGCCGATCGCCGATCGAGAGAACGAAAACCTGGGACCGGCGATCGACGACGGCATCATCAAATTGCGTCAAATGTATTTGCGTGAAATCGAGAAAGTGAAACGCGGCGAGGATCCGAAATGCATCGTGCGCGATCCCGAGAAAAATAAGCTGATCGTCATCCCCGCCTATGAAAAGTGGGTGCCGGAGAGCGAGCGCGATCTCGGCAAAACGGCGGCGGTGGGATAAGAATAAATAGCCGCAACGAAGGCAAAGAAGGATTTTCAGTCGGGAGGAACTATGGCGGTTCATGTGGTAAACGAGAAAGATGTCGAGATGGCCAAGAGTGGCAGGGGATATACGAAATGGTTGCATGTGAGCAAAGGGGGATCTGGCCCCGAGATGATGATCCGGCACTGGGGACCCGATACGGATATCCCGGTCCATAGCCATCCTTACCACGAGATGTTTTACGTGCTCGAAGGGGAGATCGAGATCGGCGGCGCGATCTACAGCGCCGGTTCGTGCATCTATATCGAAAAAGGCACCCCCTACGGTCCGACCCGCGCGCCGAAAGGCGGCAAAGTGCTGCGCTACGCTGAGGCCGGTATCGGAAAATAGTCAGACAGCGAAAAATTGCATGGATGCATTTATTGAAGCAGACGGGTTGAAAACCTTTTACGTAAAAACCGGCAACGGCTTTCCAGTGGTGCTATTTCACGGTGCCGCGCCGGGCGCTTCTGCTCAAGTCAACTGGCAGCTCAATATCGAGCCGCTGGCCGCGGCGGGTTTTACCGTTTACGCCTACGACCAAGCGGGATTTGGTCGCACGGATAATCCAACCGATCTTTCCATCGAATATCGCGTGACCCATGCCCAGGCGTTCATCAACGTCCTAAAACTCGATCACTATCACGTCGTCGGCAACTCGGTCGGCGGCTACATCGCCGCCCGTCTGGCGCTGGAAGATTCCCGAGTCGGCAAGTTCGTGACCACCACTAGCGGCACACTTGCGCCCCAAGGATCGCCGGAATCCCGAGCCCTGGGACAGAAGCACTCCGAAGAGTTGCGCGAATATGTGCCGGGCCTGGAGAATATGCGAGCGCTGACAATGGGGACTCTCTTTCGCAAGGAGCTTGTCACCGAAGAGTTGGTGCGGGCGCGCCATGAAATGAGCATCGGCAAGAACCAGGACGCGGCGCGGTTGCGGCGCGTCGTCAAACCGCCGCGGCCTCTGTTCAAGGAATTGGCGAATTTACAAAGGAAGACGCTGCTCCTATGGGGCGCTCAGGACCGCGGTGTCTCGATGGAGCGAGGACTCCTCCTCTTTCAACTCATCCCCAACGCGGAGTTTCATTTGTTCGATCAATGCGCCCACTGGGTGCAGTGGGACCAAGCGGACCGATTCAATAATCTCGTGAGCGGGTTTCTCCACAGCCGTGATTGATCCTCTGCAGTTGGTTGAATTTGCGCGGACACGTATTATTGTATGCGCCTTCATTACTTTCGTTGACGATCGGCGCTGGATCGTTTGGCAAAAGTTCCCAGGGTGTCGGAAGATATGAGCCACATTAGTTAAAAATTTTACTATCACGTCGGGCTGAGGAATTTTCCGAACATTTAAGCGCCGGTGTTTCCAGCTGCCGCCCGCCGCAGCCTTGGATGACGATCCAAATCATTTTTCGAAAGGGGGACTTCAGATGATCCACTATCGTCTCAAATTTTCCATTGTTTTTTTTGCAATTGCGGTCTTTTCCATAGATGTCTTCGCTCAGGAAAAGAAACTGGAGCGGCTGCGCGTTGGCGGCGGCTCGGCGTCGACGACGCAGATGTCGCTCTGGTTCGCCAAGGAAGGCAACTTTTTCGATAAGCATGGCCTCAACGTCGAGGCGATCAGCATCCCTGGCAGTTCGCTGGCGCTCCAGGCGATGCTCTCCGGGGAACTGCCGATCATCCAATTGGGTGGCGCCGCCTCGATCCAGGCTAACCTCGCCGGCGCCGATACCGTGATTATCGCGACCATCGTCAAGAAATTTCTCTTCTGGGTGTACGCCGTGCCGGGTATCAACCGGATGGAAGACCTCAAGGGCAAGGTCTTCGGCGTGACCCGCTTCGGCACGCTTTCGGATCTCGCCTCGCGCATCGCTCTGCGCGCCCATGGCGTCGAGCCCGACCGCGACGTGACCATGGTCCAAACCGGCGGGCCGGCGGAGGGGCTATCGGCAATGGCCGCGGGGAAAGTCGCCGCCTCTTCGCTGACGCCCCCGGGGACGCTTCAGGCGCGCAAACTGAAATTCAAACTGCTCTTCGACATGACCAGGCTGGACGCCGAGTATCATATCAACGGCGTGCTGACGACGCGGAGATTTTTGCGCAGCAATGAGGACACGGTTCGGCGTTTTCTCAGAGCTTACATCGAAGGAGCGGCCCGCGCCCAGAAAGACAAGAACTTTGCGTTTAAAGTGATGGGAAAATATTTCCGCACGGACGACAAGGAGATCCTCGAAGAAAGTTACGACACCACGATTCGGTCGAATTTCGCGTTTCCGCCTCATCCTTCGATTGCCGGCGTTGCGAGCTTGATCCAGGAGCTGGAAAAACAGAATCCCAAGGCTAAGGGAGCCAAACCGGAGGAGTTCGCCGATGGCCGGCTGGTGCGCGAGATCGAGCAGAGCGGATTTCTTAAGGGATTACAATAGGATTGTTCAAATCGTTCAAGCCGTTCAAAACGTTCAACCCTCACCTGTTTCCTCCCCCGCGTCGCGGGGGAGGATCGAAGGAGGGGGCTTGAATCCTTCGGCTGCGCTCAGGGCAGACTCCGCGCAGCGGTTGAACGAAGCGCAGCGATTGAACGATTTGAACGCCCGCCTTTAGCTCACAGCCGATAAAACCGCTTGGCATTGTCGTAGATGATTTTTCGCTTCGCCTCGCGCGATAGGTCTTTCCGGTCGAAATGTTCCTTCACGAGCGCGCGCATGTCCGTGCGGGTGGCTTCGTGGGGAAAGTCGGAGGCCCACAGCAAACAGTCGTCGCCGAGCAGTTCGACGTCGCGCTTGGTTGTGACCTCTTCGCCGCACTGAAAGAAAAGTTGCTTGCGCGCGAGCAATTCGCGCGGCAAGACGGGCCGCTCCTTTGGATCGACGCGCTCCAGGCGTTCTTCGATCTTGCTCATGATAAACGGTACCCAGCCGCAGCCGGCTTCGAGAAAACCGAGCCGGAGTTTTTTCAGTTTACTCAACACGCCGGAAAACATGATGTTGGTAAACTGGCGCATCTGCGGGATCACGTGGGTCAACGTCGCCGCCTCGTTAGGCACCAGATAGCGGTCGTTATCGCGCAGGGAATTGCATGAATGAATCGATAGGGCGCAGCCGAGTTTGTCCGCTTCGCGATAGATCGGCCAGAACTGGCGATGACCCAGCGGCAGCGCTAATCCTTCGGCCGGCAGAATGCCGCCGAGCACTCCGTATTTATTCACCGCGCGGCGCAGCTCTTTAACCGCCGCAAGCGGATCTTGCAGCGGCAACAACGCCATGCCGCGGAAGCGGCGGTCGTGGGCGAGAAATTTATCATGCAAGTAATCGTTATAGGCGCGGCAAAGCTCGACGGCGTAGGGCGGATTGCCGATCTGGCCGATATGCATGAATCGCGTCGGGTAGAGCACCGTCAACTCGAAGCCGCCTTCGTCGAGCTTGCCGGCCCATTCACGCCAGTCCGGCACGCGAAAGTCCTGGCGGCGAAAGTCGTTGGCGGGAATCGAGCGGTGCCAGCCATGGTGCGGCGTTAAGGGAAAGTAGAGCATCGCATCGCGCCGGTTGCGGTATCCCGCGGACATGTACTCGATGATCTCCCCGTCAGTCTCGCGCACATGACCGTCGGCATCGATGATGCGCGCTTTCGATTTTCCATTTTTCACAGTCGCCTCCGTCATTTTTCGCTGCAGGTCTTCTCGCACGGAGTTTGACGGCTTGTCAACGAATCGGAATGCTTTGGCGTTTCTGCTACCGGTTGGCAATGTCTCTCTCGTGGATCGCCCTTGCTTTGGCGCCGAGAGTCGTTCAATCGGTGTAGAACCGCTAGCTGGTCCGGATTGAACACCAGGCGATTAGAGTTTCCAGCGCGGCTACGTTAAGCTGTCCTGATGGCCGATACGTTGACCGCGCGATTTTTCAACCAAGTCGATCGCCTCTCACAGGAGCGCGGCCGCCGGTACTTTCTGCGCGGCGCCGTGAGTTATATCGAAGGCGGCGCATTGTCGGTCCACGCCGGAGTGCAAGGAACTCGCCTTTACGACGTTGATGTATCGATCGACAAGCATCTGATCAGCGCGTCCTGCACCTGCCCTGCTTTCGAGCGAGAATTTGATCCCTGCAAGCATATTTGGGCGGCGCTGCTGGCCGCTGAACAGAGCGGCTTTTTGGCGGCGTTGAACAGCATTCCCGCGCCGCATTTGAGGGGAGTGGCTCCCAAGCCCGCTCCGAAAAAGGTTTCGGCGTCGCGCCGCCACGCAAAAAATCTGTTGGAGGCGAACTGGAAACAGCAACTACTGAGCTTGCGAACTCAGCTCGAGGCCGATGAGCAGCGGAAGGGTTCCCGCATTAAGGGGGATCGCGTTTTGCACTATTTTATCGATGCCGCGGAGACGGTCGCCAACAGCGAGTTGGCTTTGCAAGTCGGGCTCACCGAACGCAAGACGGACCGCAGCTGGGGCAAACTCAAGCTCAAAAGATTAAGCCGGCACGATATTAGTTTGCTCAGCGATAGCGCCGACCGGCGTATTCTCACCATGCTGCTCGGAGCGCTGGATCAGGCGGATTACGGATACTCGTCATATTCATCCTACGCTTCGGGCACGAATAGTTTTGGTATTACGCCGGCGTTATGGGAGATTGCGCTGCCGCTGATTTGCGCTACCGGGCGTTGCACACTGCGGCAATCCAGTATCGGCAAGGAATATTCGGCGCTCCAATGGGATGACGGCGAGGCCTGGGAGCTTTGTCTTCGCGTCACTCTCGCCGAAGGGCGAAAATACTATCGTTTGAGCGGACTGCTGGAGCGCGGCAATGTCGAAATGCCGCTGGCGCAGCCGCAGCTCATCGTTGCCGGCGGTCTGGTTTTCTACGACGGCCGCGTTGCCAGGCTCAACGACTTTGGTGCGTTTCCTTGGATTTCTCTGCTCCGTTCGCGCGACGCGATCGTTTTCGCCAAAGGCGATGCCGACGAATTCATCGATCAGCTGATTCGCCTGCCGCGCCAAACCCGGCTCGAGCTGCCCGAGGAGTTGCGTTTCGAACGGGTCTCGGCGCAGCCCAAGGCCAATTTGCTGATCAAACCCAAGAAGCCGGACCCCTGGGGACGCGACTTTGTCACCGGCGAGTTGTTTTTTGATTACGATGGCAGTGCAGTGGCTGCTCACTTGTCCCAAGCCCACGTCTATCAGAAGGCTGAGCGGCGCGTTATTGAGCGCGATACCGGATTCGAAGCTGCCGCCAGGGCTCGCCTGGCAGAGCTCGGTTTTCGTGATTCACCGCGCTTGACCGATGGATCATTGGAACTCGCCGCCGAGCGGGTCCCGAAGGTCGTGCGCACGCTCACTCAAGAGGACTGGCGCGTGGAGGCGGAGGGTAAACTTTATCGAAACGCTGGAGAGATTCGGCTGGAGGTGAATTCCGGCGTGGATTGGTTCGATCTCCAAGGCAGCGCGGCGTTTGGCGACACCGTTGTCTCGCTCCCCAAGCTGTTGCGCGCCATCAAACAGGGTGAAATGACCGTCCGCCTGGACGACGGTTCTTTCGGCATCATTCCCGAGGAATGGCTCGCCAAGTATCGTCTTCTTGCCGGGCTGGGCGATATCGATCCGGACCGCCTGCGCTTCACCCGGCCGCAAGCGGGCCTGTTGAATATCTTGCTCGCCGACGAGCCCGAGGTCCGCGTCGATGCGATGTTCGAGCGCGTGCGCGACGAGCTTCAAGGGTTCGCCGGAGTCAAGGCGGCCGATGCCGCGCCAAACTTTCGCGGCGCCTTGCGCGATTACCAGCGCGAAGGACTCGGCTGGCTGCAATTTCTTCAACGCTTCGGATTGGGCGGCTGCCTGGCGGACGACATGGGGCTCGGCAAAACCATCCAGGTGCTGGCGTTGCTTGACTTGCGCCGTGCCGAGCGGCTCAACAATTCGAATTCAACACCGCGTTCCTCGCTTGCGGTCGTGCCACGCTCGCTGGTTTTTCACTGGCGCGAGGAAGCTGCGCGTTTCGCGCCGGAGCTGCGCATTTTGGACCACTTCGGCGTCGGACGGCGTCATCCGGGAGAGCATTTCGGCGATTACGATCTCATCATTACGACCTACGGGACATTGGCGCGCGACGCGCTGCACTTCAAAAACGTGCGCTTCGATTACTGCATCCTCGACGAAGCGCAAGCGATCAAGAATGCCGGCACGCTTTCGGCGAAGGCCGCCCGGCTCATCCGTGCCGACCATCGCTTGGCGCTCAGCGGCACGCCCGTGCAAAACCATCTCGGCGAGCTCTGGAGCCTGTTCGAGTTTCTCAATCCCGGCATGCTCGGCGGCGCGACCGTATTTGGCGCCGTCGGGCGCAATCCCGACGTCGCAACCCGGGAAATATTGGCGCGCGCCCTGCGACCGTTCATCCTGCGCCGGACCAAAGGACAGGTCGCCAAAGAGCTGCCGCCCAAAACCGAGCAGACGATTTATTGCGATCTCGAACCGCGCGAGCGAAAACTTTACGACGAGATGCGGGATTATTACCGCGCGCGTTTGCTCAAGCCGGACGCTGATAACGGGGCGCCGGGGCGATTCAATTTTCAAGTGCTTGAAGCCTTGCTGCGCCTGCGCCAGGCGGCTTGCCATCCGGGATTGATCGATAAGCAGAGCGTCAAGGAGCCAAGCGCAAAAATCGACGCGCTGATCGCGCAATTGGAACAAGTCCTCGAAGAGGACCACAAGGTCCTGGTGTTTTCCCAATTCACCAGTCTATTGGCGATTCTGCGGCACCGGCTCGACGCCGCGAAGACTCCGTATGTTTACCTCGACGGCCGCACGCGGGACCGCCGGGCGCCGGTGGAGCAGTTTCAAAATGATCCCTCGGTGAAACTTTTTCTGATTAGCCTAAAGGCCGGCGGCCTCGGTCTCAATTTGCACGCCGCCGAATATGTCTATCTGCTCGATCCGTGGTGGAATCCCGCCGTCGAAGCGCAAGCGATCGACCGCGCTCACCGCATCGGCCAGACACGCCACGTCTTCGCCTACCGTTTGATCGCACGCGATACCGTGGAAGAGAAAGTTCTCGAGCTGCAGCAGTCCAAGCGCGATTTGGCCGACGCCATTATCGGCGCGGACAATAGTCTGTTGCATAACCTGACGCGGGATGATTTGGAACTGCTGCTTTCGTGATGTTGTAGGGCGAATTGTCCTGCTCGCGTCTTTTAAACTGTCATCATAAGGAAGTCCTCTCATCCCGTCATTCCCGCATGCCTTAAGCGGGAATCCAGGCGAGTCTGGACCGGACCGCCGATAAAAACATTCGGGGCGGGTGACGCCTGAGAACATATCTCATGGGGGCACCGCTACACCGGAGCTTGCTGCGGCAGTTCATTGGGAGGCCAGGGTGTGCCACCCAAGGACGGTTTGGTTGACAGGCAAGCGTTCCTGCCGGTAAGCTCGATTTAACGTTTACGGACCGAGGAGGATTTCATGGCTTACGACATTCTCATCAAAGGCGGTCGCATTTACGACGGCAGCGGCTTGCCGTCCTATCTCGGCGACGTGGCGGTGAAAGACGGCTGCATCGTCGAGACCGGTCGCATCAACGGCAGCGCGGCTCGCGTCGTTAACGCCGACGGCTTGGCGGTTTCGCCGGGCTTCATCGACTTTCATACCCATCTTGACGCGCAATTACTCTGGGATCCTTTGGCAACGTCCTCTTGCTATCACGGCGTGACGACCGTCATTCCCGGCAACTGCGGGTTGTCGTTGGCGCCGTGCAAAGAACCGGATCGCGACACGATCTTGAGAAGCTTTGAGCGCGTCGAAGCCATCACCTTGCCGGCTTTGAAGGCGGGGGTGAAGTGGGGTTTCTCGTCATTTGGGCAGTATCTCGACGCGCTGCGCGGCAAACTCGGCGTCAATGTCGCTTCGCTGGTGGGGCACTGCGCGCTGCGCCAATACGTCATGGGCGAGGCCTCCATCGAGCGCGCCGCGACGCCGGCGGAAATCCATCAGATGAAAGAAGTGCTCAAAGCCAGCGTGCGCGCCGGCGCCGCGGGCTTCTCGACCAATCAGAATCCGGTGCATATGTATGCCGACGGCACGCCGATCCAGAGCCGCTTTGCCACCGACGAGGAAATTATCGAGCTCGCCTGCGCGCTCGGCGAGATCAATCAAGGCGCGATTCAGATTTCGCGCGGCTCGCTGGGCGTGTCGGTGCCGATGCGCGAGAGCGTGCAGTTGTTCGACGAGATCTCGAGCCGTTCCGGCCGCCCGGTGATCTGGCAGAGCATCACGCACCGCTGGGACAAGCCC
>Ga0075421_100008132_pt1 | contig 12869 bp, 10 predicted proteins | sample SoiMetdeltSBSDD5_FD_75292 | JGI IMG/M metagenome (GOLD analysis project Ga0075421, IMG submission 75292) | Bulk soil microbial communities from a Populus tree surrounding site in Tennessee, USA - Soil MetaG P. deltoides SBSDD5 | ecosystem: Environmental > Terrestrial > Soil > Tree plantation... | reverse complement strand
GAAGTTGGTGATCAAGCGGGGTGGGAAGGAACTGGATTTGAGCCCAGCATCTTCCTCGGAAACGATTTCCGTTTCGGGCCGGAAGCGCGGCGACTTTCGATTCGTAAACTCGAAATCGCGGCAAGTCCGGGATGGTTTCGGCGCGGGGCGCGAATACGCCTTGACTGGCGACGACGGCGAGCTACGAAAGCAGCTAACGGTTACTTCCCACGAGGAATATCCGCGCACCTTCGTGATTCGAGTCCGCTATACCAATACCGGTAAGTCACCAATTCAAGTGGACGGGTGGACGAATCATCACTACGCGCTTGCGGCGCAGCCCGGCGCGGACCCTGCGTTTTGGTCTTTTCAAAGTGGTTCCTATCAACGCCGCCCGTCGTGGGTACTCCCATTAAAAGCGGGCTTTCGGCAGGAAAACTTTCAAGGGATGAATTCGACGGACTATGGTGGCGGGACGCCTGTAGCGGATATCTGGAAGCGCGATATTGGCATCGGTGTCGGGCATCTCGACGTGAAGCCGAAACCAGTTTCACTACCCGTGGAAATGCGGGACGGCTCCAAGGCCGAATTGCATATCGAGATGAAGACGCCCCGCACGCTAGCCGCTGGCGAGAGTTTGGATACGCTTCGCACGTTTGTTGCCGTGCACACGGGTGATTACTTCGGTGTTCTGGCGAACTATCGCAGAATGATGGCTGCGCAAGGGCTTGGAATGCCCGAGTCGCCTAAAAGCGCCTTCGAGCCAATCTGGTGCGCATGGGGGTACCGGCGCGACTTCCGGCCAAGCCAAATCCATGAGGCGCTGCCAGTTGTCAAGAAACTAGGATTTCAGTGGGTGACACTGGACGACGGCTGGCAGACGGCGGAGGGCGATTGGTATCTCGAAAAAACCAAGTTCCCCAACGGCGACGGTGACATGAGAGCAATGGTCGACCGGATTCATCGTGAGGGATTTAAGGCACATTATGGTGGGCGCCTATGTCCGTGGATCCAGGAACGGACCTCATCCGGGACCACCGCGATTGGGTGCTTCTCGATTCCGATGGCTCGCCGCACAAGATTACCTACTGGAACGCGTTCTATCTATGTCCAGCAATCCCAGCCGTAAGAAAGAATGCCGCGGATCTCGTAACGAAGTTCATTCGTGATTGGGGCTACGATGGCCTGAAACTTGATGGCCAGTACATGAATGCCGCCCCGCCTTGTTATAACCCCGCGCACCAGCACGGGGATCCAAATGAATCCTCAGAAGCGGTACCGGAATTCTTCAAATCAATTTATGACGCTGCACTCGCGGCAAAGCGGGAGGCGGTAGTGGAATTCTGTCCGTGCGGGACTTCCTATTCTTTCTTCACGCTGCCGTACCAGAATATGGCTGTTGCTTCGGATCCTCGCGATTCGTGGCAGGTCAGATCGAAGGGAAAGACCTTGAAGGCGCTGATGGGAGACCGCGTCGCTTACTTCGGAGATCACGTCGAATTGAGTGACGATCGCCAGGACTTTGCGTCGTCTGTCGGAATTGGAGCTGTCATTGGAACGGAGTTCACGTGGCCGGTTGGTTCTGGACCCGCCGGGCGCGACGGACAGCGCCGAAATGATCTAACCCCAGAGCGCGAGGCAATCTGGAGCAAGTGGGTCGGGATCTACAAATCGAAAATGCTTTCCGGCGGACAGTACCTTGGAAGACTTTACGACATTGGGTTTGACGTGCCGGAAACTCACGCCATACGCAAGGACGGCGTAATGTACTACGCCTTCTACGCCAAGAAATTCAGCGGCAAAGTAGAGCTCCGCGGGCTCGATAAGCAGAAGTTCCAGATTCGGGATTATGTCAGCGGTCGAGAGTTAGGGATTTTGCACGGGCCAGTCGCGGCGCTTGAAGTGAACTTCGAGAAACACCTGTTACTGGAAGCAATCCCAAAGGACGCTGGCCGTTAACCGGGCTGGCGTTCGGGCGAGACGAACGAGATTCTGGCATCCAGCGCTTTCTCGCGTTCAACATCGCATTTGGTGCAATATGGGACGCCATTCACGAGCAACTGTGTATCAGCTCCGCATTGAACGCACCGCCGATGGTCGCGGGCAAATCAGCGGACTGTGTGGTGGTAGTGCCGATACCTGGTGGCAAAACCAGTCGTCGGCTCCCTGTCGTTGGGATTGCATGACGCCGAAGGGCTTCTACACCATGTCGGGTTCACGTCGTCGCTTCCCTCGGCGAACCGTCCGGAAATCACGCGGAGATTGCGTAAGCTGATCGCACTCCCAGGTTTTACGGCAGAGCTCCGCGTGGTCCCTGCCGCTGGAATGTCGGCAAATCCACGGAGTGGGAGCCTCTACGCCCGGAGCTCCGTGGCAGAAGTCCGCTACGATCATTTTGCCGGTCATCGCTTTCGCCACGGTACAAGATTCCTGCGTTGGCGGCCCGACAAGGCGCCCAAGCAATGTAGGATCGATCAGGTACAAACCACTGAGGCCTCGCCCCTAGCGCTTTCAACGTTGAGACGGACTACGTTTTCCGGGTTGCCGAGAACGACGCCTTGCCGTACTCGCCGAGGTCCACCGTGCCTGACATGCGCTTTCCCTCGAATGTTCCCTCATAGGTGTAGCGAAGAGAAGTTCCCTCGTACCGGCCGCCACCAGTGAACTCAACGGTATTCCCGTCGATGTGGCCCTTCAGCGAACCCTTTACGAGCCGCCCGGTGTATTGCCCGCTGATCTGGTTCGCATCCGCGTCCAGATAGAAGGTGTGCCGCGTCGAACCCACCTTGAAGCTGATTTCGGCTTCCCACAACCCAGCAACATTTCCCGCCGGTGGGGCGTATTGCGGCTTCGCGCGTGGCCCTGGCGCCTCGCTCAGGATCTGGTGAATGCGATCGGCTACGATCTTGTATTCGTCAGCCCACATGGCGACAGGGCGAAGTAGCATCTCATTTGCCTGATTACCTTCGCTCAGGCCGGCGTGCGTCATAATGCGTGGCTCACCGTTGAGCAATTGCTTGCCGACGTCACCTGCCGTAATCCCGATCTTGTTCTTATCCCAAACGACCTTCATCGTCGGGTAATACTGCTTATCTTTCGGCTCGATGATCTCACCCGAAACTCCGGGAACCTTTGACACAGTGTTCGTGATGTGCAGGAACCAGGAACGCCATTCCTTGTCTTCAGCGTCACGGTTTCGTTTTCCGCTGCGCAGCATTTCGATGGCCTTCACCATGCCGACGATTTCTTCCTTACTCACCTTCATCGCGCGTGCGAAGGCATGGTGAGGGGCGCTGTTCATAAAAGCGGCATCGACGAGGTCTTTGCGGCCCAATAATATGCCGGCAGTCTGAGGTCCCCGAATGATTTTGCCGCCGGAGTAGGCGGCGAGATCGGCGCCTCGGGAGAGATACGGATTGGGCACCAGCGGCAACCGGTCGGCGACATCGAGTACGACAGGGACGCCGTGCTTATGAGCCACGGCGACAAACTGCTCGAGCGTAAAGGGGTTGCCCTCGGCGGCGAGATTGATCTGGCCGGTTGCCATGGCGGTCTTCGGCCCGAACGCTTCTTCCAGGTCTTTCACAGTCTCGACCTCGACCATCTTGACGCCAGTGCTGCGGACGGCGTGATCGTAGACGCTGCGGGACCAGCGGGGGACAACGACTTCGTTCTTGAGGCCTGTCGTATCGGGAAGCTGCTGCATCTTTTCTGGGTCGCCGCCGGCGACGCAGGCAAGTGTGGCGCAAGTGATGGCGCCTGCCGTACCGGAACTCACCATAGCGGCCTCCACATGCAAAAGCTCGGCGAGACGCTTACCCGCGCCTTCCATCAGCTCGTCAAAGTTAACGGGGTAGAACGCGGCGCTGTTCATGGCCTCGATGACTTCGGGGAGCATGGCCGAGCCGCCGTTTATGGTGTAAGTGGACGTGCAGTTGATGAACGGCTTGACACCGATTAGCGAGTAGATATCCGGTCCACTGCCGCGGACAGGGAGGCTCGATGCGGCGGCACGCGCCGATCGCGGGCCTGCCAAGCTGGCACTTCCGGCAATTGCTCCGGCTACGAGCATTTGACGGCGATTGAGGGAGTTGGATTGCGGCTTTTTCGATCTCATGCTGGGGGCTCCTATGCATTGTCCACTGTTCCGTGAGTCGACTGCCCGGAAGTTTATCATGCCGCTAAGAATTTGATACTTTGGTGCGCGTGCGAAACGCGTTCTTCATCATTGCAGGCTTGACGATTTGGATTGGCAGCGTCCAGGCGCAGTTCAAGGTGGACCGAAGATTTATCTATCCGTCCGCCTTCAAGCCGGGCACGCCTTACAGCCCGGGGATCCTGGCCGGGAAGACGCTGTATATTTCGGGCCAGGTGGACAAGGATCCGCAAAGCGGCGAACAGCCTAAGGGAATTGCCGCGCAAACGCGGATGGCGATGAATAATGTTGGGCATGTCCTACACGCGGGCGGCATGGATTTCGGGAACGTCGTTTCCTGCCACGTCCAACTCGCCGACATGAACGAATACAAGGAGATGAACGAGGTGTACGGCAGCTTCTTCGGCCCCGATCATTACCCCGCTCGCACCACGCTTGAGTTTCCTGGACTGCCGGGCGGCGCACGGATTGAGATCAGCTGCATCGCCTACGCTGACAAGTCGAAGATTGCCTATGTCATTCCGCGGGCGGGGGCGATTCCCACCGCTATGGGTCCGTATCGGCCGGGCGTCTGGGCCGGTGACACTCTTTACGTCTCCGGCAGCGGCGGTCGCCAACCGAAGACCAACGAACTCGATATTACTATCGAAGGCCAGACAAAACAGGCGATGGAAAACATCGGCCAGATCCTCGCCACTGCTGGCCTGGAGCACAAGGATACTGTGTTCACCAACGTTTATTTCCTCGACTCGAGCGGCTACAAAGGCCCCACGTACGGCAAGCTGAACTCCGTCTACAAGGACTACTTCCGGCTTGGCACGGCCCCCAGCCGTGCAAGTTTTTGCGTTTCGAAACTTCCCGGCACGATCAGCGTCGAGATAACGTTCATTGCAACGCGTGATCGAAAGAACAAGGGCCGCGTAGTCCCCGACTTGGCGGGTCCAAGTCCGACCTCTTCTAACGGCGGTGTGCTCGATGGGGATACGCTCTACACGTCGGGGAAGTCCGGTTCCGGCACGACCGTGGAGCAACAGATGCGCGATTCGCTAGAGAGCATCCGGGGCATTTTGAAGCTGGCCGGAATGGATATGAGGCATGTAGTGGACGCCCATGTTTATTTGAAGGACATTGGCCAGATGGATGCAATGAACGCAGTATTCAAGGAGTACTTCCCGAACAATCCGCCCGCCCGTACGACTGTTCAAGTGATCCAGGATCAATTGGAACAGGTGCAAGTGGTCGCTGTGCGATAGCGGACAAGAGGCGAGAACTTATGCCTGCCGCAAATCTCATCTGCGTCCGGACGCGGACGTCACATATCGCCTCCAGACCAGTGACTCGTTCGAGGCTTCGCCGGAAAAATGGATGAAACCGAGAATCCGCTCGGCCATTCGCGGATCGAATGGGATCATGTCGCTTCGAGCGGCGACGTTTGGCGCAGCTTTCCCTGAGGCGACTTGCGGCGACAACTTCTCCGTTCAGGCTGCGCGCCGCTCGGTCGAGTGCTGCCTTGCCGGATGGAAGAGCTACCCCTTCCCCATCAGAATCGTCCGTACCCGCTCTGCCACCACTATCTCTTCGCCCGCCTTCAAGCACGCCGCAAAGATTCCCAGTCCCGGCCACGACGGCCGGAACTTTGTCATGTCCGCCGCTACGATCGAGGGCTCGCCCGCCTTCAATCGTTGATTCACATCGGCTGCCGTCATTCCCAGCTTAGTTTCGTCCCATTGAATCGAAAGGCGCGGGGAATGGCTGTAGTCCAGATTGGTGATGAACTCGGTCTTCACCGTCGGTACGTTGGCCACGCGTTCGGCAACCCGCTTTAGCATCGCTTCTTGCTTGCGTCGCTCAACTTCGTCGTCCCGTTTCAACGCCAACTCAACGGCAGTAAGCAGACCGACAATCTCCTCCTTGCCCACTTTTGCAATCCGCGCGAATAGATTGTGCGGGGCACTATTCGCATACGCTGCTTCCACCAGGTCCTTGCGACCCAGCAGGAGTCCCGAGCACTGCGGACCGCGCAGGTTCTTCCCACCACTAAACGCGACCAGATCCGCGCCCATCTTAACGAACTTTTTCAGGTTCGACGCCGGGGGAATTTCGGCAGCCGCATCCAGTATCAGCGGCAGGCCGGCCCCGTGGGCAATTGCAATCATCTCCCCCAACTCCAGCTTGTGCCCTTCGGAGTTATGGCTCAACACCATCCCCAACGCCGCTGTCTGAGGACCGATCGCCCCGCGAACCTCTTCAGCGGTCTCGGCCGCGATCACCTTTGTTCCAATCATCCGCCAGTTGTGGTCATACGGATTGCCCACACCGGTGTGCGCCTTCTGCATGACGATCTCGGACTTCGATCCTGTTAAATCGGGCAGACGCTTGATCTTCGTCAGGTTGCCGCCCACCGTCACCGCACAGGTTGCGAGACAGATCGAGCACGACGCCCCGGCAGTCACGAATCCCGACTCGGCGCCGGTCAGCTCCGCCAGTCTCTCCCCAACTCTCTTTTGCAGATCGTGAATCGCTACAAAGTGTTGCGCGGCGTCGTCCATCGCCCGCTTCACCTCGGGCTCCATCAACGTACCGCCCAGAGTCGTGAGCGTGCCGTAGGCATTAATAAACGTTGGCACGCCCAGCTTCTTATAAACAGACTCTGTTGTCGTCGGTTTCGCGGCAGACGCCGCCTCGGCGGCCAACGGCAGGGCGAGGCCAGAGTGCAATAAACGGCGGCGGTTCAGCTCGGCATTTGTCTTCATGATGGTTTCTCCGACGGCAAAATGCTATCAACTCCAGCGCCTGTTCGCCAGGCGATCCACACGCTCCCTCACCGAACACACGTGCCCGGCACCGATTTAATCCTTACCAGGAAAGTCCGAACTCGGCGGATTTGATTGAAACGGCAGGCGATGGCGACAACCACTGCGGCACCGCCAAAGACAAAATTCCGCGCGTTCGGACGGAACCTGCTCCCAGCACTTCGCAGTTCAGTGATCGCGGGATGGGAAGCCGCATAGGCATTCAGCGCGATCACTCTCGGAGCACCGTTCCGATTCACGGCCTTCTGAAAGAAGCGGCTGGCCGCGCCGCCATCACGCTTTGCGCTCAGCAGGAAATCGTACCGGTTCCAGTGGTCGTGTGGGCGAGCGGCACGGCAAAACGATTGAAAATAAATGGTGGGCGCGACAGGACTCGAACCTGTGACCTCCTGCGTGTGAAGCAGGCGCTCTAACCAACTGAGCTACGCGCCCGAAGGGCGAGACGAATGTCAATTTTATCACAGGGGTTCGCCGCGACCATCGCTCGTGTGATAGGTTGGCGGCGAACCATGAAAACGCTTCTCCTATGCGCTCTGGCGGCCGCGCCAGGCATGTTCGCTCAAGCACCTCCGGCGGCGCCGAACACCGATCTCTACTATGTCCTCGGCCCCGATTCGTTACCGCAGCAGGGGGTGCCGAAGGGCAAGATGAACGGCCCGTTTACGATTCCGAGCAAGGTGTATGAAGGCACCTTCCATACCTATTGGATCTACGTCCCCGCGCAATACGATCCGAAGGTCGCGGCGAGCCTGATGATCTTTAACGACGGTCCGGCGCATATGGATCCCGAGGGCAGCGCGCGAATTCCCAACGTGCTCGACAATCTGATCTACCGGCGCGAGATTCCGGTGATGATCGGCATTTTCATCGGACCCGGGCGGCGCGCCGATCAACCTCAGCCGAGCACCAGCGATTGGGGCGACCGCGCCACCAACCGGCCGACCGAATACAACGTGCTCGACGACCGCTATCCGCGCGTCATCATCGACGAGCTGATGCCCGCCGTAGACAAGGACTACAACATTTCGAAGGACCCGGAACGGCGCGGCATCGCGGGGACGAGTTCAGGCGCCATCGCGGCGTTCACGGTGGCGTGGCATCGGCCCGACCAGTTCCGTAAAGTCTGGAGCATTGTAGGAAGCTTTACGAATCTGCGCGGCGGCCACGCCTATCCGGACATGATTCGCAAAGAGCCCAAAAAGCCGATTCGCATCTTTCTGGTCGACGGGCGTAATGACAATCGTGGTCAGCGCCGCGATGGCACATACGACCAGACGCGGGACTGGTTTTATCAAAACGTGCGGATGGTTCAAGCGCTGACCGAGAAGGGGTATGACGTGAACTATCACTTCGGCATCGGCAAGCACGGTTTGAAGTCGGGAGGGCCCTTTATCCCGGAAATGATGCGCTGGCTGTGGCGAGACCACCCACTGTCGACAGATGTGAACGACATGGTGGAGCGCTCGTTCAACGAACCGAAAACCCGTTAGCCGCGGGGCGGCTGCCGGCATTGGCGCAGCAGCGTTTGTATTTGAGACCGGAGCCGCAGGGGCACTGGGCGTTGCGGCCGATGATCGCCGGCGCGGCGAACCTTGATTCCGTTTGGGCCACGCGGGAACGGGGCGCAGTGAGCGGATCCGGCTCGCGGCGGTCCTGGAGATTCTTGAGTTCGCGGAGGGAATTAGAGATGCCGCGCTCACAGCGGGCGAGGATTCGGGTAAAACGGTCGAGGCGTGCGTCGTCTTTGGGGTCGCCTGAGTGGGAGAGGGTGTTGATGGTGCGCTGAACAGATTCGCGGGTGATGGCGTGGGAGGCGATTTGGCGAATGAACATAAGTTCGAGGTCGCCTTGGGCGCGATATTGTTGAGCCAGCCGGGCAGCGGCGGCGTCGATTCTGGATTCGGGGGTGGGGGCGGGTGTCATGAAGATTTTCCTCGCACCATGAGGATGGAACGGCTGTGTGCGAGACGGAGGGGGAAGGAGGCGGGAAGATGTTGAAGAGAAACGAGAAGAAATTCAGCGGAGGCGTGTCACTGGCGAATCAGGTTGGCGCGTTGAAGCAGCGTACGGTCCGATAGAACCTCGGCCGGAGTTCCCGAACAGACAACGCGGCCACGGTCGAGGACGACGCATTGGGTTGCGGTCTCTTCGAGCAGATCGAGGTCATGCGTGGCGGTGACCACGGTTTTGCCCGCGCCATCCCAGCCGCGCATTAATTCCAGGATGTGTTCCTGGCTTCTGGGGTCGAGCGCCGCGATGGGCTCGTCGAGCAGGACGACGTCGGGGTTCATGATGAGAACGGAGGCGATGGCGACGCGTTTTTTCTCACCGCCCGAAAGCCGGTGCGGGGCGCGGTTGCGCAGGGGCTCGATGTGGAAGTGGACGAGCGCTTCTTCGACGGCTTCGCGGATCTTCTCCCTGGACCAGCCGAGGTGCAAGGGACCGAAGGCGAGTTCGTCGAAAACGGTCGGACAGAACAATTGGACGTCGGGATTCTGAAAGACAAGACCGACCCGTTTGCGGAAGTCGTAGGCAAGCTCGTCGTGCTGAAAGTAGTGCTCGTTCAGTTCGTCGCCATCATAGAGTGTGAAGCCCGATTCGGCAAAATAGAGGCCATCGAGAATGCGCAGCAGGGTCGATTTGCCGCAACCGTTGGCGCCCAGAAGCGCCAGGCGGCTGCCAGCCTCAATATGCAGGCTCACTTTATTCAGCGCGACTGTCTGGCGGTAGCGGAAGGTGACCTCGTGGAGCTCAAACAAGGCGCTCACCGCGTCACCATGAGGAAGGAAAAGGAGGCCAGCGCGATGAGCGCCGCGACGAACCAGTCGCGCGTCCGCATGGAGAGCTCCTCCATCAGGAATATTTCATGCCGGTATCCGCGGGCCTGCATGGCGAGGTGCACTTCGCTGTTCAGCTCGAACGCTTTGCTCATCAACACGCCCGCCGAGGCAATGGCCATGCGCCGACGATCAAGGCCCGGAAGGGGACCGGCCACGCGGCTGCGCTTGGACTCCATCATGTCCATCGCGAGTTGCACGAACAGGAAGATGTAGCGGTAGGTGGTACCAATGAGCACCACGGCTACTACAGGAAGCCGGAAAACGCGCATTGCCTTGAGCAAGTGGTTCCATGGCGTACTCAACATGAGAGCCGAGCAAATTGTGGTCGTGGCGAGGACGCGGCCGATCAAGAACCCGGCGCTTTTCAAGCCCTGCGCTGTGATGGGCCAGTTGGTGAAGGGGAGACGAACGATGACTTCACCCGGCGTGAGTACTAGGGCCGGAAGGGCGATCACACCGGTGAAGAGCATTGCACTCATCCATACTCTGGCGATCCTGCCCATGGGCAAGCTGCTCAACGCGGCGAGCAGTACACCCACGGCCATGACCGCAGAGATAACTTCCCAACGACGGGAAGCCGTAGCGGCGACGATCAGCAAAACAGCCGCGGCGAGTTTTACGCGGGCATCGAGGCATTGCAGCAGGCCATGCTTGCGGGCCGCATCGTCGGCAACCGCCGACAACTCCAAGAGCGCGGACAGTTCGGCAAGAGTGCGCTGCAGGAACCCTTTACGCCAGCCTGAGAAATGATGGAGCGCGTCAGACATCGCCGCGTCCCCGGCCAAAGGTCCAGGTGAGGAGGAGGTAGCAAACGACGATCAGTCCGGAGCCGAGCATGGCGGACATCACGTAGCCGAACGCGGGGCTCTTGAACATCGGCGGTGCGTAGTCGGGGATTGGCGCGGTCCACACGCTAGCCACTCGCTCGAGGCCGCTGGGCGGCGCCGCGGGAGGAGAGACACCGCGCGAGGCAGCGGCAATCTCTTTGCGCGTCTCGGCGTTGGCGAAGTCCGCCGGCGACCATTCGCCCCAAGCACTGCCAACAGCAAGCAGGCCGAGAGGCGTGAGGATCATGAGCACGGCCAACGCAGCCCAGAGCTTCCGAGCGCTGGGGGCAGGCGATTCGCGCTCGATGCCTGAGGCGCGGGATAACAGCGCCGGATCGGATTTCTGAAGATAGGCGACGACGCCTGCACTCACTACAAATTCCGCCAAACCGGCCAGCGTGAGGTGTCCCAACATCATCGCTGGAACGGCAATATGGAGTGGGTAAGGCGCATAGAGCGGAGCGCCGGAAGCGTCCTGAAAGAAGGCAGGTTGAAGACCGAACTCGATAGCGGTGATGAGGGCGGCGGCGTTAATGCCAACGTAACCGGCGAGTCCTGCCGCCCACTTGCGGCGATTGGATTCGACCGGTGTGTTTCCGGCAATCATGCGGTACACGGCCCAGGCGGCGAGGCTGCCGACGATGGCGATGTTGAAGCAGTTGGCGCCTATGGCGGTTACGCCGCCGTCGCCGAAGAACAGTGCCTGAATGACAAGGGCGATGGAGACGGCGAGCATGCTGGCCCAGGGTCCGAGGACGACGGTGGCGAGGCCGACGCCGGTCGCGTGTCCGGTGGTGCCGCCTGGTAGGGGCAGGTTGAACATCATGACGACAAAGGAAAAAGCGGAAAACACAGAGACCAGCGGGACCATGCGGGTGTGCAGTTGCCGCTTCAGGCGCTTGAGCGCCACGTACCAGAACGGCGATGCGCTGACGTAAAGCGCGGCACAAGTGGAGGGGCTCAGGTAACCGTCGGGAATGTGCATAGCACGAAATTGCCGGTCTTGCTACCGGGCATTTGTGAGTATACCTTGAGCCTGCAGAAACGAAACGCGGCGGAACCCACTTTGGGCGCCGCCGCGTTGTATCTACCCCTCTCAGGCAGAGGTCGTGGATGTTCTCGTTAGAAAGAGACCATCAAGGTAAGGTTCATCAGCGGCTGGCCGCCGAGAGACGCGGTGCGCGGATCGTCGAGGAGCTTGCCGAAGGTCCGCGGATTGCGGAAGTCGACGGCGCTGGACGGTCCGGTGAAGTTGTAGGTCTTCAGGGCGTTCTGGAAGTCCCACCGGATCTGCGCGCGCCACCGTTCGTTGAATTGAATATTCTTCTGAACGGAGACCTGGCTCCAGAGGAGGCGCGGTCCGGTGAGGATGTTGCGGCCGGCGCTGCCAACCTTGAAGTTGCAGGCGGCGGGATTGACCGCGGTAGTTACGTTGCCGCAGCCGCCGGGCCATGCAAAGGCGTTCATGTCGATGACGGCGGGGCGGTTCTGCTGGGTAAAGCGATCAGGTCCGCCGTTGTCCCACTTGCTGAAGTCATAATCGGGCTGACCGACGACGTCGGGACGGCGTGAGCCGGCGAAGGTCGGGTAATAGTTGTAGGGGCTGTTGGCCCAGCTAAAGTTCAGCGGGTTGCCGGACTCCAGGGTCTGAATCCAGGAGATCTCGAGGCCGCCGACGATCCAGTTCGTCCAGCCGCCGCCGTTGGCGAAGCGTTTGCCTTTGCCGAAGGGCAGCTCGTAGTTGATGACCCCGATGAAGCGATGGTTGCGGTCGTAACCGCAGCGCGCCTTTTCGAGGCTCCGGTTTTGAATGGGAGCTACGCCCGAGCCGGCGTTGTCCGTGTCCTGGCTGTTGATGCACTTGGAAAACGTGTAGAACGTGTTGAAGAACACACCCTTCGACAGGCGCTTCTCCAATTTCAGAGTTCCCGAATGGAAGGTGGAGTGGCCGAAGTTGGAGCGGAGCATGACATCGCCGAGGTTGGTGAACGGGCGATAGTTCTGCGGAGCGGCAAAGACGGCGTTCTGCAGGGCCGGGTTGCCGGCACCGAAGTCGATGGGGAAGGTGTTGTACTGCCATCGCTCGATGAGACCATTGCCGGCCGAGCCCTGGTAGCTGAATTCGACGAGGTAGTCGCGGGTGAACTCGTACTGGACGCTGCCGTTCCAATTGAGGGTGTAGGGATTGCGCAGGTTGGGATCCCACCATTCGACGCCACGGCTTCCGAAGTTAGTTCCGCGGTAAGGGGCGGAT
>Ga0075421_100008131_pt1 | contig 12869 bp, 9 predicted proteins | sample SoiMetdeltSBSDD5_FD_75292 | JGI IMG/M metagenome (GOLD analysis project Ga0075421, IMG submission 75292) | Bulk soil microbial communities from a Populus tree surrounding site in Tennessee, USA - Soil MetaG P. deltoides SBSDD5 | ecosystem: Environmental > Terrestrial > Soil > Tree plantation... | reverse complement strand
CGAATTCCCTGAGGTCGCCGGCGATCAGGCCGGCCTGGCGCGAGTCGATCGGACCGTAGAGGCCCGACACCTCTTCGTCCGTGTCGATCTCGACGTACGTGGCCGCGAGCCGCGACGAGGCGTCCCCGGCCCCAGCCGACGGTCCCACGTGCGACGGGTACAGGTCGAGCGGCTCGACGGAGCGGTCCTCGAACACCCATGCCGGACCCTCCCCCTCGACCCGGAAGAGCCGAACATCGGTGATCTTCATCGCTGCGCTCGCCTCCGCCGGTCTCGTCTCGGTCCGCCCGGGGCTGAGTATGATAACGTTCCCACACAAGCGGGGGCCGCCACGGCCGCCACCCGCGCCGGGACCGCAGAATCATCGGTGGTGTGAGCCTGCAACAGCGCGAGTCGACGCGAGCATCGGGCCTGTTCTCCCGTGGCGTCCACATCATCTGGTCGTACATCCGGACGCACCCGAAGCCGTTCGCGATCTCGGTCGTGGGCGCGTTCGCGTTCGCGATCGCCTCCGTCGCGGTGAGCGTGGCGCTCGGGCGGGTGACCGATCGCGTGCTCCGGCCCGCGTTCGGCTCCGGCGTCTCGGCGGCAACGATGTGGATCGGCGTCGCGGCGATCATGGGGCTCGCGACCCTCCGCGCCCTCTCGATCGTGGTGCGCCGCTATTACAGCGGAGTCGCCGGGGCCGCCGTCGCCGCCACGCTCCGCTCGCGGGTCTCCGACCGCTACCGCGAGCTCTCCTTCGACTACCACCGGACGACCCCCACGGGAGAGCTGCTCTCGCACATGGAGGCCGACGTCGAGGCGGCGGTCGACGTGTACTACCCGGTCCCGTTCTCCGTCGGGGCGCTGTTCCTCGCGCTGTTCGCGCTCGCGGCGCTCGTCGTCGCGGATCCGTACCTCGCGGCGATCGGGCTCGTGATCGTGCCGGTCACGATCGTCATGAACCGTTCATTCGCCGGCCGGATGGAGGAGCCGGCGCAGCGCGGGCTTCGGCACGTCGCCGAACTGTCGGCCGTCGCGCACGAGTCGATCGACGGCGCGCTGATCGTGAAGACGCTCGGCCGCGAACCGGCGGAGACGGATCGCCTGCGCGTTCGCGCCGAGGCCCTGCGGGGCGCCCGGATCGAGGCCGGATACCTGCGCGCCGCGTTCGAGCCCGCGCTCGAGGCCACGCCGTCGATCGCGGTCGTGGTGATGCTCGCGGTCGGGTCGTGGCGCGTCTCGACGGGCTCGATCACGCTCGGCACACTCATCGCCACGGTGACGCTGTTCGGCCTGCTCGCGTGGCCGATGCGGTTCGTCGGCTGGATCCTGGCGCAGCTCCCCCGGGCGGTCACCGCGCACGAACGCATCGAGGGCGTCCTAGAGCATCCGATCCGCGTCCGCCCGCCCCACGACCCCGTGACGCTCCCCGACGCGCCGCTCGGCGTCGTGGTCGACGAGATGAGCTATGCCTTCGACGGGTTCCAGGTGCTCGATGGCGTGAGCTTCGAGGTGCGACCGAACGAGGCCGTGGCGCTCGTCGGGTCCACCGGGGTCGGCAAGTCCACGCTCGCGCAGCTCCTCGTGCGCCTGGATGATCCCGCCCACGGCTCGATCTCGTTCGGAGGCATAGACCTGCGCCGAGCCGAACCCGCTTCGCTCCGGCGGGCGGTTGCGATGGTGTTCCAGGAGAGCTTCCTGTTCGCCACCTCGGTCGGCGAGAACATCTCGCTCGACGCCGAGGCGAGCCGGGATGAGGTCGAGCAGGCGGCGCGGATCGCGCGCGCCGACGATTTCATCCGTGGCCTGCCGGACGGCTACGACACCGTCGTCGGCGAGCGCGGGCACACGCTCTCGGGCGGTGAGCGCCAACGCGTCGCGCTCGCCCGCGCGCTCGTCCGACGCCCGAGGGTGATGATCCTCGACGACGCGACGAGCGCCGTCGACCCGGCGATCGAGGCGGAGATCCTCGAGGGCCTCCGTCGCGAGATCGACACGACCCTGATCGTGATCGCGTACCGCCTACCGACGATCCGTCTCGCCGACCGCGTGCTGTTCCTCGAGGACGGGCGCCTCCGGGCGGCCGGCGCCCACGAGCACCTTCTCGAGTCCGAGCGCGGGTACGCGAGCATGGTCCGGGCGTACGAACGGCGGACACCGTGAGCACCCGCACGGACGAACGCTCCGAGCTCGCCGAGGGCGCGCTCGTCCCCGCCCATCTCCGCGGGGCTCGTCAGGTGCTCGTGCGTGGGCTGACCGAGAGCCCGGAGCTGCGGACCGGCCTCGCGTTCACCGCGGTGATCTCGCTCGCCGAGGCGTCGGCCGCCCTCATCGTGCCGATCCTGATCCAGCAGATCTTCGACCACGGGTTCATCGGTGGGTTCCGGCCGGGGTTCGTGTTCACGATCTGCGCGATCGCCCTGGCGGTGCTGATCGTCGGGTATTTCGCCGGCCGGGCCGCCGCCCGTCGCGTCACCCGCGCGTCCGAGACGGCGCTCACGACGCTCCGGGTGCGCACGTTCGCCCACATCCACCGGCTCTCGCTCGCCGAGCAGAGCCGCGAGCGGCGCGGGGTCTTCGTGGCCAGGGTCACCGCCGACATCGACACCCTGTCGAAGTTCACGGAGTGGGGCGGCATCGCCTGGATCGTCGCCGTCGCCCAGATCCTCGGCGCCCTCGTGTTGATGCTGCTCTACTCCTGGCAGCTCACGATCCCGGTGGTGCTCCTCGTGATCCCGCTCCTCGCGATCGTGCTACGGATGCAGACGGCGCTCTCGGCGGCCTACGACCTCGTCCGCACGCGGGTCGGCGAGATGCTGTCCGAGGTCTCGGAGAGCGTGATGGGCGCGGGCGTCGTGCGCGCGTACGGGCTCGACGAGCAGACGGACGTGCGCGTGAAGCGCTCGATCCACCGGCGGTACCACGCGCAGGTGCACGCCCACCTCCGCGCGGCCACGATGTTCCCGATCGCCGTGGTCTTCTGGGGGATCGCGCTATCCGTCATCGTGATCGTCGGGACCACATTCGGTCCCGAGTGGGGACTGACGTTCGGACGGACCGCCGCATTCCTGTTCCTCGCCGACCTCTTCCTGCACCCCTTCGTCGACCTGCCCGAGATCTACTCGCAGACGCAGACCGCGATCTCGGGCTGGCGCAAGGTCCTGGAGGTGCTCGACCAGCCGATCGAGATCGTGGAGCCCTCCTCCGGCGTCGACCTCCCGCACGGCGCCCCCTCGATCTCGGCGGACGGGGTGAGCTACGCCTACGGCCGCGGACGGCCCGTCGTCCGCGACGTCGACGCCGAGATCCCGCCCGGCACGCAGGTGGCGATCGTCGGCGAGACCGGGAGCGGGAAGACAACGTTCGCCAAGCTCCTCGCCCGGCTCGCGGATCCGGTCGAGGGCAACATACTCGTCGGCGGGACCGACCTGCGGGAGATCTCGCCCGCGTCGCGTCGCTCGATGATCCGGATGGTGCCGCAGGACGGCTTCCTGTTCGACGTCACGGTGCGGGACAACGTCCGGGCCGGAAGCGAGGGCGCGACCGACGACGACATCGACGCGACGATCGGGGAGCTCGGCCTGGTCGACTGGGTCGCCTCGCTCCCGGACGGGCTCGACACGCGCGTGGGCGAGCGCGGCGACGCGCTCTCGGTCGGCGAGCGACAGCTCGTGTCGCTCGCGCGGGCCAGGATCGGCGACCCCGGCCTGCTGATCCTCGACGAGGCGACGAGCGCCGTGGACCCCGCCACCGAGCGCCGGGTCTCGGAGGCGCTGCGCAGGGTCTCCGCAGGGCGGACCACCGTCACGATCGCGCACCGCCTGTCGACCGCGGAGGCCGCGGACGTCATCCTCGTGTTCGACGGCGGCCGGGTGGTCGAACGCGGGACGCACTCGGAGCTCGTGGCGGGCGACGGCGTGTACGCGCGGCTGCACCAGAGCTGGCTCGGCACCGCCAGGACCGGCGTCGCGTAGGGATGCGGAGGAGGCGGGCATGGAATATCGAGGGCTCGGCGGGACCGGCCTGCGGGTGAGCACCCACTGCCTGGGCGCCATGATGTTCGGCGCCTGGGGCAACACCGACGTCGAGGAGTGCGTGCGGATGGTGCACGCGGCGATCGACGCGGGGGTCAACTTCATCGACACCGCCGACGTCTACTCGAACGGCGAGTCCGAAGAGATCGTCGGCCACGCGCTCGTCGGCCATCGCGACGACCTCGTCCTCGCCACGAAGGTCCACGGCGGGATGGGGCCGGGACCGAACGACTGGGGGAACTCGCGGGTCTGGATCGCGCGCGAGGTGGAGGAGAGCCTCCGGCGCCTGGGGACCGACCGCATCGACCTGTACCAGATCCACCGTCCGGAGCAGTGGACCGACGTCGAGGAGACCCTCGGCGCCCTCACCGATCTCCAGCGCCAGGGCAAGGTCCGGTACTTCGGCTCCTCGACGTTCCCGGGGTGGCAGGTCGTCGAGGCGCAGTGGGTCGCCGAGCGCCGCGGGCTGTCCCGCTTCCGGACGGAGCAGCGGCCCTACTCGATCTTCGTGCGGTCCTTCGAGCACGACGTCCTGCCGGTCGCGCAGCGGTACGGCATGGGCGTGCTCGTCTGGAGCCCGCTGAACCGCGGCTGGCTCGCCGGCCGCTACCGCCGCGGCCATTTCGACCGGTCCCCCGAGTCTCGCGCCGTCCGAGGCGCCCAGCGCGCCGAGTGGCTCGCCCTGCTCTACGACGAGTCACGGCCGGAGGTCCAGCGCAAGCTCGACGTCGTCGAGGAGCTCGCGGGCCTCGCCGAGCGGGCGGGCACCACGCTCCCCCGCCTCGCGATCGCGTTCGTGCTCGCCCACCCGGCGGTCACCTCGGCGATCATCGGGCCGCGCACGACGGAGCAGCTCGAGGACCTGCTGGATTCCGCGGACCTCCGGCTGGACGACGAGACGCTCGACGCGATCGACGCGCTCGTCCCGCCGGGAACGATGGTCGACGAGCGCGATCGCGGGTTCGATCCCTGGTGGTTCGGTGCCGAGGCTCGACGGGCGCGTCGAGCATGATCTCGCTGCACGAGGGACGGGCCCGCCTCAGCCTCGACGGTCCCTGGCGGTATCGGGCGGAAGGCGACGAGCCGGGCGAGTCGCTGGGCTACGCGCGGGCGGGGTTCGACGACGCCGCCTGGCCCGAGATGCGGCTGCCCACGAACTGGTACCGGACCGAGGTCGGCGACTTCTTCGGGACGATCTGGTTCCGCAGGGAATTCCGGGTGCCCGAGGCGCTCCGCGGGCAGCGGCTGTTCCTCCGGTTCGGCGCGGTCGACTACCTCGCCGACGTCTGGCTGAACGGCGAGTACCTCGGGCACCACGAGGGGATGTTCAACCCGTTCGAGTTCGACGTCACCGACCGCCTCGACCTCGACGGGACGAACATCGTGGCGGTGAAGGACGGCGCGCCGAGGGACGAGACCGAGTACGTCCAGGTCGACCACTCGGACAATCCGCTCTCGCCGCCGTATCGAACCCATCAGGCGAGGGCGATCACGCAGATCAAGGGCCACATGATCGACGCGATGCACCGGCCCGGCTCGATGAGCTCGTTCCGCTCCGACGGGAACTCCGGCGGCATCTGGGACAGCGTCGAGCTCGTCGCCCGGCCGAGGGTGTACGTCGACCACGTGAAGCTCTTCACGAGGATCGGCATCAGGAAGGACCGGCTCGGCGACGGGCGCGACCGGCCAGACGGCACGGCGCTCGTGAGCGCGGACGTGACCGTCCACAACACGACCGGGGACGTGGTCGAGACCGACCTCTTGCTGGAGGTCCGGCCCCACAACTTCGAGGGCGCCGAACCGCACGAGCGCCGCCGGCGGGTCGTCCTCCAGCCCGGGCCTACGACGCACAAGCTCGTCCTCACGATCCGGGACGCCCGGCTATGGTGGACCTGGGACCACGGCGACCCGAACCTCTACACCGCCACCGTGACCGCGCACGGGGACCCGGTCGAGCAGCGGTTCGGCATCAAGGAGCTCGTGCCGGACCCGGCGACCGGCCAGTGGTACCTGAACGGGAAGCGGATCTTCCTCCGCGGCATGCGCTACATCTCCAGCCAGTGGATGAGCGAGGCGAACGAGCGGATGTGGTCCGACGATCTGGCAAAGATGCTGGAGATGGAGATCAACGCGATCCGCATCGGGAGCCACGTCGAGAAGGACGGCTTCTACACGATGTGCGACGAGTTAGGGTTCCTCGTCTGGCAGGTGTTCCCGCTCCACTACTGCGTGAGCGACTCGGACGACCTCATCGAACGCGCGAGCGAGATGATCAAGGACATGGGCCTCATGCTCTGCAACCACGCGAGCATCGGCATGTGGTCGGTGTTCAAGGAGCCCGAGGTGTACCTGCTGCCGGACACGCCCAACAACTATCACCGGCTGTGCCCGATCCTGAAGGAGGCGCTCGGCACGGTCGACCCCGTCCGCTGGATCCACCTCGGTGACTACCGGGAGGGCGTGTACAACCTGATGATCGGCTACTGCTGGGACGGCGACACCCACCTCGACGACGTCGAGCTGCCGCCGCAGATCGTGGAGTTCGGGGCGGGGTCGATCCCTGTCGAGGAGTCACTGCGGTCGTTCGTCCCGCCGGACAAGCTGTGGCCGCCCGACTGGGACGCGTGGGAGTACCACGGGTTCTTCTACAACCTCGCGTTCGGGTTCGCGAAGGTGGAGATGAAGGACACGCTCGAGGAGTTCATCGCGGCCTACCAGGCCTACGAGGCGCTCGTCGTGAAGGAGCAGATCGAGTACCTGCGTCAGCGCAAGTACCGGCCGATCGCCTCGATGTTCCACTACTACTGGAGCGACCCGTGCCCGATCATGGGGTCGGGCCTGTTCGACTACTACCGGCGGCCGTACGCCGTCTACGAGGCGATGCGCAACGTGTACGGCCGCGTGCTGATCAGCCTCGAGCGCGACGTCACGCCCTACGTGATCGGGCGGGAGAAGGTCTACGAGCGAGGGTCGACGTTGGCCGCGCGGATCTGGGTCACGAACGACCACCCCGACGCGATCGACGGCGCGGAGGTCTCCTGGGAGCTCGCGTCCGCGGACTCGGGCGAGGTCGTGAGGAAGAACGCCTTCACGAGGGCGCTCGGGGCGGACTCGGCCGAGGAGGTCGACCGGATCGACTGGGAGATCTCATCATCGGCTCGCCCCGGCGGCTACCGGGTGACGATGCAGGTCGCCCGCCCCGGCGGCGAGATCCTCTCGAGGAACGCGACCGACCTCGTGGTCCGGTAAGGGGTGGCGGGGCTGCCGGGAGCGGATTTCCTCCGGAGACCTGAGAACGTTACCATGTTCGTTTCCCGCTCCAGGAGGACGTGATGGGCGACGACGCAGCGCGCGATCGGGGACCGGGGACACGAGCCGACGTGATCGAGCCGATGGGCGACGCCATGGTGGTCGTCCGCGGCATCTCGCCGGACGCCAGGCCCTCGTGGTCGGACGTGACGAGCGCCGGGATCTTCCGGGTCGAACCCGACGGGCGGTTCGACCTGCACTACCACGACTGCGACGAGTACTGGCTGATCTTCGCTGGCCGCGCGCGCGTCACGGTGGGTTCGGGCACCTACACCGTGGGGCCCGGCGACATCGTCTGCACCCCGGCCGGGACCGAGCACGATGTCGTCGGCGTCTACGAGACGCTCGAGGGGTTCTGGTTCGAGGCTCGGACGCCGGAGGGCGGCCGGGTCGGCCACCTCCATCGGGCCCCCGAGGCGGCGCAGGGCCACGACGTCCCGCTGCTCACGGACGACGGGTCCTCGTGAGGCCGGTCGCGCGAACCAGACCTGAGGGGCTGCGGGAGGTTACGGATGGCGAACGTCGTAGCGATCGGCACGCTGGACACCAAGGGCGCCGAGTACGGGTTCCTCCGCGACCGGCTCCTCGAGCACGGGGTCGACGTGATCCTCGTCGACGCCGGCGTCCTCGGCGAGCCGGCCATCGAGCCCGACATCACCCGCGACGAGGTCGCCGATGCCGCGGGCGCCGAGATCGGTGCGCTCGTCGAGGCGGGTGATCGCGGCGCCGCGGTCGAGACCATGAGCCGCGGCGCGGCCGCGGTCGTCGAACGGCTCCACCGCGAGGGCCGGCTGGACGGGATCGTCGGGATGGGCGGCACAGGCGGCACGTCGCTGGTCTCGCACGCGATGCGGCAACTGCCGGTCGGCGTGCCGAAGCTCCTCGTGTCCACCGTCGCGTCGGGCGATACCCGTCCCTACGTCGGCGCGGTGGACATCGCGATGATGTACTCCGTCGTCGACGTCGCCGGCGTGAACCAGATCTCGGCCAGGATCATCGGCAACGCCGCCGCCGCGATCGCGGGGATGGCGAGGGCGACGATCCCCGAACCCTCCGAGACCCGGCCGCTGCTCGGCGCCTCGATGTTCGGCGTGACGACCCCGTGCGTCACGACGGCCCGGGAGCGGCTCGACGAGCTCGGCTACGAGGTGCTCGTCTTCCACCAGACCGGGACGGGCGGCCAGTCGATGGAAGAGCTCGTCAAGGCCGGCTTCATCACGGGCGTGCTCGACGTCACGACCACGGAGCTCTGCGACGAGCTCGTCGGCGGGGTGCTCGCGGCCCACCCGAAGCGGCTCGAGGTCGCCGGGGAGCTCGGCCTGCCGCAGGTCATCTCGCTCGGCGCGCTCGACATGGTGAACTTCGGGCCGATGGACACCGTCCCCGAGCAGTTCCGCTCTCGGAACCTGTACGTGCACAACCCGACCGTGACACTGATGCGGACCACCCCCGAGGAATGCGCCGAGCTCGGGAAGCGGGTCGCCCGGAAGCTGAGCGGAGCGAAGGGCCCCACCGCGCTCTTCGTTCCGCTGCGTGGGATCTCGATGATCGCGACCGAGGGGCAGCCCTTCCACGACGCCGCGGCGGACGAGGCACTGTTTTCCGCCGTCCGAGAGGATCTCGCCCAGAACGTCGAGCTCCACGAGCTCGACATCGACGTCAACGACCCTGGGTTCGCGCTCGCGATGGCGGACCGGCTCCACGAGATGCTCGAGGAGGCCGGATGAACCGGAAGGACGCACTCGAACGCTTCCGGGCGCAGATCGCGGGCGGGAGCGCGGTCATCGGGGCCGGCGCGGGGACCGGCCTGTCCGCGAAGTGCGCCGAGGCCGGTGGCGTCGACATGATCATCATCTACAACTCCGGCCGCTATCGGATGGCCGGGCGCGGGTCGCTCGCGGGCCTGATGCCGTTCGGCGACGCGAACGCGATCGTGGTCGAGATGGCCGCCGAGGTCCTGCCGATCGTGAAGGACACCCCGGTGCTCGCCGGCGTGTGCGGCACGGACCCGTTCCGCGTGATGCCGGTCTTCCTCCGTCAGCTGAAGGAAATCGGGTTCTCCGGCGTCCAGAACTTCCCCACGGTCGGGCTGATCGACGGCACGTTCCGCCGGAACCTCGAGGAGACCGACATGGGCTACGCCCTGGAGGTCGAGACGATCCGCGCGGCCCACGAGCTCGACCTGCTGACGACGCCCTACGTCTTCTCCCCCGAGGACGCCCGGGCCATGACGAACGCGGGGGCCGACGTGCTCGTCGCGCACATGGGCCTGACCACCGGGGGCTCGATCGGCGCCGAGACCGGCCGGACGCTCGACGACTCGGTCGGGCTCGTCCAGGCGATCCGCGACGCCGCGGTCGAGGTCCGCAAGGACGTGATCGTCCTGTGTCACGGCGGTCCGATCGCCGAGCCCGACGACGCCGCTTACGTGCTCGAGCGGACGACCGGGGTCGCCGGGTTCTTCGGCGCGTCGAGCATGGAACGGCTGCCCACCGAGATCGCGATGACCGAGACGGCGCGGCGGTTCAAGTCGCTGAAGCCCTCACCGACGGCATGAGCGAGGCTTCCCGGTTCCTCGTTGTCAGCCCGCCCGTGGACGGCTGGCAGCCGGTCCCCCGGGTGACCTGGTACATGCACGGGGGCGAGCGCATCCGGGGCATCGCCCAGGGCACCCTCGGCACGGACATCACGGTCGAGCACCTGGACTGGACGCCCGAGCCCGGGTTCGCCGACGCGCTGGACGCGCGCCTGGCGGACGCCGACGCGCTGGTCGTCGCGCCGTGGCTCGGCTTCCACGATCAGGTGCAGTTCGACGGCGCACGCTTCGACAACGCGCCGAACCTGAGGGCGCTCGCCGGCACGTTCGACTTCCGGTTGGGCTGGATCGACCTCGACGCGGCCGCCGGCCACGAGGTCACGCTGATCGACACCTCTCGGACGATGACGCCCACGGTCGCCGAGTTCGGCGTCGCGATCACGTTCGCGCTGCTGCGTGACATCCCCGCAGCGATCGAGATCGTCCGGGGCGGCGAGTGGACCAAGGCGCCGATGGGCGCCGGTTCGTTCGTGTTCCGCGACCTCGCCGACTGCCGGATCGGCCTGGCCGGCTACGGCAGCATCAACCGCCACTACCGCCGGTTCGTCCGGCCGTACGGGTCTGAAGTGACGACGTTCGATCCGTTCGTCTCCGACGAGGACCTGGCGAAGGACACCGTGGGCCGCGCGGACTCGATGGCGGGGCTCGCGAGCGCGAGCGACATCCTGGTCGTCGCGATCCCGCCGACCTCCATGACCCTCGGGATCATCTCGGCCGACGTGATCGACGCGCTCGCCCCGGGCTCGCTCTTCGTCCTGCTCAGCCGGATGGCGGTCGTCGACCAGGACGCGCTCTGGCGCCGGGTCGAGGCGGGCGAGATCCGGGCCGCGGTCGACGTCTACGACCCCGAGCCGCCCCCGGCGGACGCGTGGTTCCGGCGCCATCCGAACGTCCTGCCCACGCCGCACATCGCCGGCAACACGCAGTTCGCCCACGAACGGTGTTTCCGCGAGGCGTGCGCCGACGCCGCGCGCGTCCTCGGGGGCGAGCCGCCGCTCAACCCGGCGACCGAACGCGACAAACGCCTCTACGACGGCACGCTCGCGGCCGCCGACGAAGCCCGGTCGTAGCGCTCGTCGACCGCGTTGGGCCTTCTGCTCGTCCCAGTTCTCCCAGGCCCGGTCGAGGTTCTCCTGTATCGCCGCGGCCGCGTCGTCCAGCGCCTCCTGCGGCGTCTTCTCACCGTCGAGCGTGTAGCCCCACGCGTCGAAGAACGGCCCGAACGTGTCCCACTTGTTCGGGATGAAGATCGGGGGCCTCGCGTTGGAGAGCACCTCGAGGATGTCCTCCCGGCCCGGGATCCCGTTCGCCCAGTCGACCGCCTCGGCGAGCGTGTTGTCGATCGGGATCGAGCCCTCGGTCTCGTAGGCGATCCGCTGCCCCTCGGTGGCGAGGAACGCGACGAACTCCTTCGCCTCCTCCGGTTGGTCCGACGAGACGAACACCGCCGTGTTGTCGCCGTAGACGTCGAAGAACGGCTCCACGCCGGGAGGCGTCGGGGGTCCGGTCACGCCGTAGTTGATCCCCGCATTCTCGAACTGATCCGCGCTGTCGAAGTCCGCCACGGCCATCGCGAGGACGCCCTGCTGGAAGAAGTCGGGGGCCTCGTCCCACGGCTCGATCGTGTTCTCGGTCGGGGAGCACCCGTCGCGGACGATGCCGGAGAGGACCTCGAACTGGTGGACGGCCTCCTGCCCGTTTAGGTAGCCCTGGGCCGTCCGGCCGTCGGGACTCACGTACGTCTCGAACGGCAGGACGGACGAGCGGACCGCCGCCCGCCAGACGCCCGCGTCCTCGTCCGTGAGTTGGCACGCGATGTCGGCGAACTCCTCGACCCGACATCGGGGGCCACGGATCCGGGTACGGGATGCCCGCCGCGTCGAACATGTCTTTGTTGTAGAAGACCCCCCAGCGCCCTGGTTGGACGCCAGGCAGTAGAGCTTGCCCTCCCACGAGCAGCTGAACTCGCCGGGACCCTCGATGATCCCCCGGTTGTACGTCGACAGGTCGATCCCGTGCTCGGCCACGACGTCGTCCAGCGGCAACCGCAGCCCCTCGATCAGGTAGTTGAGGTCGAAGGCGACCACGAGCTCCGGCGTCTCCCCCGCCGCGACGGCGGTGTCGAGCTTCACCGAGTAGTTCTCCGAGGGGAAGTAGGTGAACTCGATGTCGATGTTGGGGTGCTCGGCCTGGAACGCCTCGTGATACGGGTTCCCCCTGCCCTCCTCGTACGTCCAGAACTCGAGCGTGACCTGCTCCTCCGGGCCCGTCTCCGAGCTCTCGGTGTCGCCGTCGCCCCGGTGCACGCGGCCGCGATGAGCGACAGCCCGAGAAGGACGGCGAGGATGCGGCGATCCGTCATCTCCCTTCCTCCTTCATCCTGACGCTCCGTCGACCGGGATCGCGAGCCCGGCCGCCCCGGGCTTCGAGATCTCCGGCAGCCCGGATCGTTCGAGCATCTCGATCGCGAGCTGGGCGCGGCGGACGCGCTCGCGGCTGAGCGCGATCGCGGTCGCCTCCAGGTGCGTGCCCGACGGGTACAGGTTCGGCGCGTTGCGCAGCCCGAACTTCGCGTACACAGGCGCGGCGACCCGGATCAGCTCGGCGAGCTCGTAGAGGCGGACGAAGCCGCCCAGGTTGTCCGGCGACTCGATGTAGAAGTCGATCGGCGCGTCCACCGCCGTGCGGATCGCCGAGATCTGCGCGAGCGAGAGGTCGGTGACGAGGTTGAGCGTGTTCGCGCCGAGGCCTTCGAGCACCCGCGCGGTGCTCGGGTTCGCGATCGGGAAGGCCACGGACATCTTCGCCTGCATGTCGCTCGGCAGGAGGCCGTCCTTCCTGGCCGCGTCGAACGCGGCGAGGAGCCCGACGTCGGTGATCAACACGCTCCGGATGCCGTGCGACGCCGAACGCCGGATGTCCTCGAGCGCGTACGCCAGGCCGTC
>Ga0075421_100008127_pt1 | contig 12877 bp, 7 predicted proteins | sample SoiMetdeltSBSDD5_FD_75292 | JGI IMG/M metagenome (GOLD analysis project Ga0075421, IMG submission 75292) | Bulk soil microbial communities from a Populus tree surrounding site in Tennessee, USA - Soil MetaG P. deltoides SBSDD5 | ecosystem: Environmental > Terrestrial > Soil > Tree plantation... | reverse complement strand
GCGAAGGGGAAACGACCGTCTACCGGCGTGACTTCGAGCGCGGCGTGGCGCTCCTCAACTACACATCGAGTCAGCGGACGATTGACTTGGGGGGCTCGTACGAGAGGTTGCGCATTCCGGGCAGCACGGAGTTCAACGGCGCCGCGGTGACCGAGGAGAGCGTACCGCCGTGGGACGGCCGCATCCTGCTCCGCGTCGGTTCGACGGCGGTGCCGCATGGCCGGCTGCATCAGAACGAGCCCAACCCGTTCAACCCGGGCACGCGCATCGACTTCCAGCTCCTGTCGCCGGAATCGGTCCACCTGGCCGTGTACGACATCCGCGGCCGCCTCGTGCGCGTCCTCCTCGACGCGGCACTCCCCGCCGGCGACGCCGCCGTCCGTTGGGACGGCACCGATCGTCTGCACCAACCCGTCCACTCCGGCATCTACATCTACCGGCTCGAGACGCCGAGCTTCAACGAGTCGAAAAAGATGACGCTTCTGCGCTGAAACCTCAGCGCCTCCACTGGTCATGCGTCTGGCTGCCGCAGAACCGGCACCAGGAAGAGGAGCGGCCCGAGCGGCCCCGGTCCCTCGGATGTCGCGCAAAGCCGCGCCCCGCGCCGTCTGGAATTCTCTTGCAAGAACGCCCCCTTGCATGCAGGATGTACCGTTGCGTGGACCTGAGCGGAATCCTCTGGACGCGAGGGCCGCATGCCCTATCGTTACAACAGTAGAAACGCACGCCGGGACCTGGCCCACCTGTTCCTGGGAATCGTGCTCGTACTGGCGGCGGCCGGATCCGTTTCCGCCCAGCCCGGCGGATACCCGCGGCTGGCGAACATCTATACGCTTGGCTACCTCGACCCCGCCGACATCCCCACGCTCGCGCAATGGGATCTCGTCGTCCTGAATACGGTAGTCACGGAAGCCGAGCTGGCGCAGCTCCGCTCCTACAACCCCAACATCCGCCTCTTCTTCTATGCCTCCCCGTACGGCGTCCCTTACCCCGACGATCCGAACGATCCATGGGAACACGCGAACATCATGTACGCGCAGTCGAACGACCTGTGGTGGTACGACCGTTTCGGCAACCCCGCCTCGGACTGGCCCGGGAGCCGCATGGTGAACATCACCGCGCTCGGCTCGGCGGGGCCGTCCGGAAATTGGGCCCAGTACCTCGAGGACAGCATCGTGAGCCTCGTCACCTCGCGCCCGTCGATCGACGGCATCATGTTCGACTGCTTCTGGAGACATCTGGCGTGGAATCAGGCCACCCTGAAGCTCGACTCCGACTGCAACCCCACGCACAACCCGGGCGGCTGTAACGGCATCGCCGACACGGACGGTTTCCTGGACACGATATGGAACAACTCGCTCCACAACCTGGCGGCCGGCTTGCGCCAGCGCTTCGACGAGCTCGAAGCGCAGCGCGACCGCCCCCTGTCCCTGATCGGGAACGGTTCGTCCGATTACTTCGCCTCGCTCAACGGCTCGGTCCATGAGACCTTCCCGTCCGGATGGCACGAGGTGGACGCCGGCAACCCGTACCGCTACAACTGGAACTTCGAGATGCTAGACCCGCTGTCCGGCTACCTCACAGCGCCGTTCTCCAACGATCCGTATCCAGCCACGATCATGAACTCGGTGTCGACCGGCACATTCACGGAGCCCAACCGCACCGCGGAGTTCGAGCGCCACAAGCGCTTCACACTCGTTTCCACCATGATGGGCTCCGGTTACTACAGCCTGGACGCGGGGGCGCAGCTGGGGAACGGCCAACTCTGGTGGGAGCCGGAGTACGACGCAGGCGGACGCTTCCTGCCGGCGTCGGGGTACCTGGGCCACCCGCGCGGGGAGATGACACGAATCGGCCTGCCCACGGGGCCGGAGCTGTTCGCGAACGGCGATTTCAGCTCCGGTATCACCGGCTGGGAGTCCTACGGGTTCTCGAGCACTGGCAGCTTCAACGCCGATCCCTCCACCCTGCACTCGGAGCCCGCCGCCGCGCGTATCGATGTGCAGACGGTGTCGCCAAGCGGCAACTACAAGGTGTGGACGACCGGCTTGTCCGTGGTCGCGGGGCTCAGCTACACGCTCGCATTCTGGGCCCGCGCCAGCACCACCCTGAATCTGAACTTCTACCTCTATGCCGACGACTGTCCGGGGAGCACCTGTCTGCGTAATCAGAGCGTCCAGATCGGGACGTCGTGGCAACGGTACCAGGTCCAGTTCTTCTCGACGGGGAGCGCCTCGGCGGCCCTCAATCTCTTCGTGGGCCAGCCGGGCACGGTGTGGCTCGACGACGTCTCGCTGCGCGAAGGGGAAACGACTGTCTTCCGGCGCGACTTCGAGCGCGGCGTAGTGCTCCTCAATTACACGGGGAGTGAGCGGACGATCGACCTGGGGAGCTCGTACGAGAGGTTGCTTATTCCGGGCAGCACGGAATTCGACGGTTCCACGTTGACCTCGGAGAGCGTACCGCCCTGGGACGCCCGCATCCTGCTCCGCCCCAACATCGTGCTCGACGTGGGCACGCAGCTGGTGCCGCGCGGCAGGCTGCAGCGGAACGTGCCGAACCCGTTCAACCCGGGGACCCGCATCGACTTCAAGCTCCTGGCCCCGGAAAATGTCCGCTTGGCCGTGTACGACATCCGCGGCCGCCTCGTGCGTGTCCTTGTCGACGCGCCGTTCCCTGCCGGCGACGCCGCCGTCACGTGGGACGGTACGGATCGCATGCAGCGGCCCGTGCGCTCCGGCAGCTATGTCTACCGGCTCGAGACGCCGAGCTTCAGCGAGTCGAAAAAGATGACACTGCTGCGCTGAAGCGATAGCGGCTGCCCTGGCCTGACCCACGGATCCTCTCGGTGCGTCCCGCTGGGTTTACTCGAAGAGGGCCTTTCGATAACGCCGCGATCGACTTGCCTCCGTCTAGAGGTCAGCTGGCGCCTTACCCACGATCCGCCGCAGAACCCCCGTTTGGCCAGTGTGGTACGCGTCGTGGAAGGCGAAGACCGCGAGCAACGACCCGACGGTTTCCTTGGGATTGTTCGACGGACTGAACGGGGCCTTCTGCGCCATCTGCTGCGGTGTGAGCTCGGAGACTGCCTGTCGAATCCGCTGCTGGGTGAGTTCGTACGCCTTCCAGATCTCGTCCCAGGGTTTCGCTTCCCTCGCACTCTTGATCGGTGCGCCGCGTCGTTCATAGCGCCTGCAATCCACCTCGTCCCAGACGGGCTCTGCGCCGAGCCCGCGCAAGAATTCGCTCCGAGTGGCTACGAGATGCCCGAGCACCCAGTTCAAGCAGTTGCCTGCTGGCTCGGGCTGCTTGAGGCTTTCTTCGTGCGTGACCTCTCCGACGTTCGCTTTGACGACCTGATGACTGATCCCAATCTGCAGCAGGAAAGTTTCGGGGTTCATGGCGAATCTCCTCCACGTGCTTCGGCTTCCACCCCGGACCGACGCCTGATCGTAGCGCATCGGCGAAGACCGTAGGACGATCCGCACCGCGGCCCGATCCGCCGGAGCAGTGCGTTTCCGGCTCCGATTCCCACGCGACGTTTCGGGGCTCGGATGTATCATCCCCTACTCGCCTCGAAGGATGGTTCGTGCAACGGATCGAAGGAGAGCTCTCGTGAAGATGACCGAATACCTCATGGCGTAGCTCGAACGCGAGGCCGATGGCACGCGCCGCACGCTCGAGCGCGTGCCCGAAGGCCGAAACGACTGGAAACCGCACGCCAAGTCCATGCCCCTCGGCTATCTGGCGGCCCTGGTGGCCAAGATGCCGTCGTGGATCGAAATGATCATCGAGCTGGACGAGTACGAGATCAAACCTTCGGGACCGTCGCGCTACGGGATGCAACCCGCACGGACGACCCGTGAACTGGTGCAACTGTTCGAAAACTCTCTGGCGGCGGGAAGGGGCGCCCTTGCCGGCACGAACGACGGACACCTGATGAAGAGCTGGCGTCTCCTCGTGAGCGGTCGTGTGGTCAGCGAACAGCTGCGTCACATCGCATTGACCGATGCCGTGCTCAGCCACTTGGCACATCACCGCGGCCAACTGGGAGTCTACCTGCGGCTGAACGACGCGCCGGTGCCGGCGCTCTACGGCCCCTCGGCAGACGAGGGGGGCCTTTGAACGCAATCGCCTGGGACTTCATCGCCTCGCTGCACCACCATGGCTCCCGCGGGGAGTCAGGCGGCGCCGGTCGCCATATCGGTACCAGGAAGCAACTCCCGCCACTCAGCCGCGAGAACTGCAGCGTTGTCCGCGGCACCGGCTACGAGTTCGAGCGCGTCCTCCGACTTGCGAAACCAAGTTTCCTGGTGACGGCCGAAACGTCGCGTGTCACGGACGATGCATTCCTCGACTCGATCGCGCGTCATTCGGCCCTCTAGATAGGCGATGACATGCGGGTAGCCGAGAGCGTGCAACCCGGGCACGCTGGCGTCGGTCCCTGCCGCGAGCAACGCTTGCACCTCCTCGATCCAGCCGCCAGTCAGCATGGAATGGGCGCGTGTCGCGATGCGCTCGTGCAGGGTCGCCCGCGGAAGCTGCAGACGGCAGGTGGCGAAACGCGACGGCGCCGCACGGCGTGCGGCGGTGAGTGCGGTCACGCTCGAGTCGGAAGCGATGCAGATCTCCAGCGCACGCGCCAAGCGGTAGTGATCGTGGGCGTGGATGACGGCCGCGCGCGCTGGATCGCGTCGCTCGAGCTCGGCCTGGATCGCCGCGGTGTTCCAAGTGGCAAGCTCGCTGCGCACCTCGCGCAAACGCGCGTCACTCCACGGTGCCTCGAACAACCCATGGCGCAGGACCTGCAAGTAGAAGCCCGCACCGCCGACCACGAGCGGCAATCGACCACGTGCGCGAACCGCAGCACAGAGCGCGTTCGCATCGGCGGCAAAGCGCGCCGCGCTGTAGGTTTCTTCGAGGCCGAGAAAGTCCACCAGGTGGTGTGGGACGGCGTCGCGTTCGGCCGGTGTCGGCTTCGCCGTCCCGACGTCGAGATGGCGGTAGACCTGGCGCGAATCCGCCGAGACGATCTCGATCGGCAGCAATTTCGCGAGCTGCAGCGCCAGGTCGGACTTGCCGCTCGCGGTCGGGCCACAGAGGATGGCCGCCATCGGACGCGGGTTCGACGCCATGCTCACGTGCGACCGAAGCGCCGATCGAGGTCCTCGAGGCCGATGCGCAGCAACGTCGGCCGGCCATGCGGACAGGTGTAAGGGCGCGGGGTGGCGAAGAGCTGATCCATGAGCGCGCGCATCTCGGGCACTCCGAGCCGTTTGCCTTGCATGATGGCGGCGCGGCACGAGTAGCTCGCGAGCACCTGGTCGCGCAGCGGCAAACGATCGTGCTCGCGATTCTCCGCCAGGTCATCGAGGATCCCGAGCAGGATGGCACCTTCGTCCCAACGCGCCATCTCACCGGGGATCTCCTCCACCAACACGCTGCGCCCGCCGAACGGCCGCACCTGGAAGCCGAGCTGTTCGAACAGGTCGCGGCTCTCCTCGTAGGCGGCGTACTGGCGCACCGACAACTCGAGCGAGATCGGGAACAGCAGGCGCTGCAACGTGGGCCGCCTGCCGTCGAGTGCCGCCAGCGCGCGGTCGTAGAGGATGCGTTCGTGCGCGGCGTGTTGATCGACGATGACGACGCCGTTCTTGATCTGGATCATCACGTAGGCGTTGTGCAACTGCCAGTACAAGGCTTCGTCGCTCGCGACGTCGGGCCGGCGGGTCGGAGCTTCGAACAACAGCGACGCACCCCCGCTCTCGATCGCGGCTGTCTGCGGCGCGCCGATCGCATCCGCGGCGCCGCTCGTATCCAGTGCCCCGGTGACGCTCGAGGCCTCCCCCGGGATTGGCGATGCGGCGCTCGACGGTCCGAGCAAAACTTTGGCGATCTGCAGGCCATCGGCGTGCGAGCAGCCCTGCCCTGGCAGAGGCAGCTCCCTTCCCGTGGCGGCCTCGCCCCACGGCTTGAGAATCGACACCGCACGCTCGGGCTGCGGCAGCTGGTCGAGGTCCGTCGGCATCAGCGGGCCGACGGCGTCGCGCAGAGCGCGCACCACGACACCGTGCAAGAGCCTTTCGTCGCGGAAGCGCACTTCGGTTTTCGTCGGGTGCACGTTGACGTCGACGTGCTCGGCCGGCAGCGACAGGAACAGGATGGCCACAGGATAGCGTTCCGATTCCATCGCGTGCCGGTAGGCATGGACGATGGCGAAGGCGACGGTGCGGTCGCGTACCGGGCGACCGTTGACGAAGACGAACTGTTGCGAACGATTGCGATAACCGAAGGGCGGCTTGCCGGCCAAACCTTCGACGCGTACCGCGTCGCGCTCGGCGAAGACATCCACGAGGTGCGCTTCGGTCGGGCGGCCGAGAACCGCAGCCGCGCGTTCGCGCAACGTCGCCGCCGGTCGCAGGTCGAGGAGGTCGCGGCCATCGTCGCGCAACAGCAGCCGCAGCTGCGGGTGCGCGAGCGCATAGGTCGTGGCAAGGTCGAGGATGGCGCGCCGTTCCACCTGCGGGCTGCGCAAGAATTCACGCCGCGCGCGCACGTTGTGGAAAACCTCGGCGACGGCCACGGTGGTGCCCACCGGGGAGGCCACCGGGCGCACGGGACCGCTGCGGCCGGCATTCACCTCGAGCCGGTAGCCCACCTCGCTGCTCGGCTCGCGCGAGGTGATCGACAGCCGTGACACCGCCGCGATCGCGGCCAGCGCTTCGCCACGGAACCCGAGCGTGCCGATGCGCAACAGGTCCTCGATCACCTGAAGCTTGCTGGTGGCGTGACGCTGCACGGCCAAGGGCAGGTCCTCGGGTGCCATGCCGGTTCCGTCGTCGGAGACCTGCACGAGCCCGCGCCCGCCGTGCTCCAGCGTGATGGTGATGCGCGTGGCGCGCGCGTCGAGAGCGTTATCGATCAGCTCTTTCACCACGGCGGCGGGTCGCTCCACGACCTCGCCGGCGGCGATCTTGTTGACGGTGTTCGTGTCGAGAATGGTGATGCGACTCATGGTGTGCGCAACCATAGCACAGGCGGACTTGCCGGCGTCGCGCTCCGATCACGACAAACGCGCCACCGCCGCCTGCAGCAACAACGACGCATCGTCGCCGTCGTTGGGGTAGCTGCTGGTGCCGAGGCGGACCACGAGGCGCATCGCGGCCGAAAGCGGGAGCTTCTCGGCCAAGAGGGCGCGCACGCGCGTTTCGAGCTCGTGACCGCTGGCGTCGGCTTCGGGCGAGACGATCATCACCCGGTCGGGACCGTACCAGCCGACCAAATCGCTGCTGCGTACGTAGTCGCGCAGCAACCCGTCGATCTGTGCCGCCATCCGGTCGCGTTCGTCCGCTACGAGGCGATCGAGACCCTGCACGTGCAGCAAGGCGATGCCGAGCTGGCGCTGGTGGCGCTGCGCGCGCGCGATTTCGCGGTGCAGCTCCTCACGCAGACGCTTGCTTTCGATGTCGAGCACCGGCAATTGCTCCGGCGGCGCCGGAGCCACAATCTCCGACGAAATGGAAGGCTGAAGCGCCGTCTCGGCGGCGAGCGCCGGCCGCTCCGGCGCCGCCGGCTGCAGCCAGAGTGCCGCCGCCACGCTTCCCAGGCTCTCCAACAGATCGCGATCGAAGGGCGAGAATGCGGTGCCCTCGAGCGGGTCGTGTGGCAGCTTGTCGTAGACATTGAGCACGGCGACGATGCGATCCTGCTGCTGAATCGGCACCGAGACGAAAGATCGCGTGCGCGGTGCCTGATCGAGTCGTTCGGAGGCCACGGACTGGGTGGTGCGCAGATCGGCGTGGCGGTTCTGCAGCGTGCTTTCCGTGATGCGGGCATCCACTGTTCGCCACGATTCGGCGCTCGTGTCGGGGATGCCGTGTGTGATCGGCCGCGAATAGGTGCGGCGGGCCTCGTCCACGTGACGCAACATGGCGCGTTCGGCGCCCAAGAGCAGGGCGGCCTCGCGCACCAGATACGGGTCGAGCGCCCCCTGCGCCGCGGCCTCCTGCAGCTGCGGCATGACGCGGGTCAAGCGCGCGCTGCGGCCGAGGCGTGCTTCGATCTGGCGTTGTCGGATGCGCGCTTCGACGTAGAGCGCGAGTTGGCCGACCACGGACGGGCCATGAAGGGTGAATGCTTCCGCCGTCGCCAAGCGGGTGAAGACGACACGGAGCACCCCCACCGGCACCGTTCCGACGAGCGGGACGTACACGCTCGAGCGCAGCGGGTCTGTGCCCACCGGCGACAGCGCGCGTTCCACCGCGGCCGCGATGAGATCGGTCCCCGGTGCGAACGAGCTCGATTCCTGTTCTGCGACATGCACCCACTCGCGCTGCAGGAATGCGCGCGATGCCAACGCCCGGCTCGCGGGCGATGCAGGCGTGGTACCGGCGTGCGACGCGAGCTGCAGCCATTCGCCTTCGTCGGTCGCCATGTACATGTTCGCGGACTCGGCATCGAAGAGTCGGCAGATCTCGCGGGTCAAGGTCATGAACGCCGTGGCCGGATCGGGAGTCTTCGCTCCGAGGTCCGCCAACGTGGCCATGAAGGTGGCTTGTGGCGGAGTCGTGATGGGGATCGAGCGCCGCGCATGTTCGAGCAACGCGGCCATCCGCGGTGCGGCCTGACTCAGATCCTCCAGGTCCTCGTTGTCGAAGCGGCGACCCGGCACGGTCGACGACACATTGAGCACGCCGACGAGCACACCGTTCGACGTGAGTAACGGCACACACACCGCCGAGCTCACCGCGCCCCGCTGTGTCGACACACGCCCGGCCTGCTCCCCGTGCAGCAGCTGCGCGGTGCGCATGACAGCGGCGAGACCGGAGATCGGCTCCCCCAAGGGGTGCCGCGCATGGCGCATCACGTCCTCGGACAGGCCGCGGGCGGCGAGCAGGTAGAGCTCCTCGGTCTGGGCGGCAACGAGTTGCAGCGAGCCACCCGTGGCGCCGATCGCGCGCATGCACGCTTCGAGCATCCACTCGCCGAGCTCGTCCAGCGCCTCGAGACGCGCGCAAGATTGCTCGAGCTCGGCGAGGCGGGTCGTGAGCGCGACGGCATCACCTGGGGGCGCCGCGGCCGCACTCACCGCACCACCCCAACGCCGGCGTGCCTCGGCACCACCGATCAATTCCGCGCGCAGACCGCTGCACCAGTCGATCGCCGCCTGGTAAGCCAGACGCTGTGTGGGGAGCACGATGATCTCGGCATTCGCCAGACAGTCGCGCGTGGCGGTGTCGGCACCCGCGCGCACGCCGGAGATCTCTGCCAGAGCCAGACCGGGAGCGGTCGGATCGGGGTCGTACACCGCGACCAGATGCACACGATCTTGCCGCTGCAGTTCGGCGAAGATTTCGACGTCCGCCTCGCGCGCGCCGAGCAGCGCCACGCGTGGCTTGGAATCGCTGTCGGCCATGGCGTCCTCGAGGTGCATGGAATGCGGCTACACCCTTGTCACCATGGATGATCCAAAAGCAATCCATGCGCCAGCCAAACCTGCGTCGCCCGCCTCGCTCCTGGAGGCGTGGTGCGAGGAGCACGGCAGTTGGGGAATCGAGCTTGCGGGATTCGATTCGAGCGCTGCTCGAAGTCAAGCGCGGGATGAACGAGATGGCAGGAACTTACAGCAATCGACGCAGCGTGAGCAGGAATTCCTGCGCCACGTCTGGCGACATGGTCTCGGGATTCGAGCGTCGCAGCAAATCCGCCACGTGGCGCTCGAGGGCGGTGAAGAGGTCGATCTGCGCCGCCGGCTCGGCGGGCGTCGAGTGGCCGAGCTGCTGCTCCATCGCCTCATGCTCGGTCAGCAGCACCCGTGCCCGTTCGATCACCGGCTTGGGCAACCCCGCGAGCTTCGCCACCTGGATGCCGTAGCTCTTGTCGGCGCGCCCGCGTTCGACCTTGTGCAGGAAGACGATCTCGTCCTGCCATTCCTTCACTGCGACGGTGAGATTGCGCAGGCGCGGCAGTGTGTCCTCCAGCACCGTGAGCTCGTGATAATGGGTGGCGAACAGCGTCCGCGGCCGCGCCGGGCCGAGCCCGTGCAAGTATTCCAACACTGCCCAGGCCAGGCTCATCCCATCGTGCGTGCTGGTGCCGCGGCCGACCTCGTCGAGGATGACGAGGCTGTCGTCGGTGCAGGCGTTCAAGATCTTGGCGGTCTCCGTCATCTCGACGAGAAACGTGCTCTGCCCGCGCGCCAGGTTGTCCGACGCGCCGACGCGGGTGAAGATGCGATCGACGCGCCCGATGTCGGCGCTCGCCGCGGGCACGAAGCTGCCCGCATAGGCCATCAGCACGATGAGCGCCACTTGGCGCAGAAAAGTCGACTTGCCGCCCATGTTCGGGCCGGTGATGAGCAGAATCTGCGCCGCATCGCGACCGAGCTCGACATCATTGGGAACGAACGGAACCGGCAGCAGCGCCTCGACCACCGGGTGCCGTCCCTGGAGCGCGCGAATGCCGTCGCTATCGTGCAGGATCGGCCGCACGTAATCGCGCTTGCGCGCCACGTGGGCGAAGGCGGTGAGCACGTCCAACGTCGCGAGCGCCTGGGCACTGTGCTCGACGCGCGCAGCATGCGAGGCCAGACGCGCGCGCAGCGCGGCGAACAGACGCGTTTCGATGCGGATGCGCTCGTCCTCGGCGCGCAGCACCATCTGCTCCTTGTCCTTGAGCTCCGGCGTGATGTAGCGCTGCGCATTCACCAGGGTTTGCTTCGGATCGTAATGCGACGGCACTCTGTCCGCCTGGCCGCGCGGCACCTCGAGGTAGTAGCCGAACACCTTGTTGTAGCCGACCTTGAGCTTGCCGATGCCGGTGGCGGCGCGTTCGCTCGTCTGCAGGGCGGCGATCCACTCGCGTGCCGAGCGCGTCGAGTCGAGGAGCGCATCGAGCTCGTCCGACACGCCGGGACGAATGACGCCGCCCTCGCGCAGGTGGGGCGGCGGTTCGTCGACGAGTGTGTGGCGCACGTCGTCGGTCAAGTCGGCGAGCGGATCGAGCTCGTGGCGGAGGCTCGCGATCAAAGTACCCGGGACGGACTGCAACCGCTCCAAGAGACTCGGAATGCGTCCGGCGCTGTCGGCGAACGCCACCAGGTCGCGTGGCGCTGCCCGGTCCGCGGCGATGCGGCCGAACAGGCGCTCCATGTCGCCCACCTGCGCCAGGATCCCTCGCAGCTCCCCCAGCGGCTCGACATGAGTGCTGCCCCAGCTCACCGCTTCGTGGCGGGCTTCGGCTTGCGCGCGGTCGCGCAGCGGCGCGCGCAGCCAGCGCCGCAACATGCGCGAACCCATCGCGGTGCCGCACGCGTCCAAGTGGTGGACGAGAGTCACCGAGGCATCTTGACCGCGTCCGGAGCGGAAAACCTCCAAGTTCGCCAAGGTGTCTTCATCGAGGAACATCTCTTCGGTGGATCGAATCACCTGCAGGCGGGTGACGGCATCGATGCGTCCATGCTTGAGCCGGCTGCCGTACTCGAGCAGGGCGCCGGCGGCGCGCACGCCCTCGGAAAGGTCCTGGCAATCGAGTCCGTCGAGCGCCGCCACGGCGAAATGACCGAGGAGGGCTTGGCGCGCCAAGCGTGGAGTGAACAACGCGTCCTCGACGTGCGCGACGGGCAGGGTCTCGAATCTGCGGGTGAGCGCGGCTTCGAATGAGCTGCCCATGCAGCTCTGCGGCAGGAACAGCTCGCGCGGCGCATACCGCGCCACGACATCGAAGCATTCCCCCGCCGGGCGTTCTCCGAGGCCGAACTCGCCGGTGGAGAAATCGAGGAAAGCGAACCCCATGGGCTTGGCTGCGTCGGCGTCGCTCGACGCTGCCAGACACATGGCGTAATGACCGTCCCGTTCGGCCAACAATCCCGGGGTGAGCGCCGTTCCTGGCGTCAGCACCTCGGTGACCGCGCGTTTCACCAGACCCTTGGCGAGAGCCGGATCCTCCATTTGCTCGCACACGGCGACTTTGTAGCCGGCGCGCAGCAGGCGCGCGATGTAGCCGTCGACGCTGTGGAAGGGCACACCCGCGAGCGGCACCGGCGCGGCCGAGGCTCGATCCCGAGTCGTGAGCGCGATGCCGAGAACCCGGCTGGTGATCTCGGCGTCGCCGTGGAACGTTTCGTAGAAGTCGCCCATCCGGAACAGCAGAATGGCGTCCGGATGCTGGCGCTTGATGTCCAGATACTGCGCCATCATTGGAGTGGGCTTGATCGCGGTCGGCGGGTCGCTGCCCGACGGCAGGCTCATGGCGACTCCGGCCGCACCAGTCGCCATTCCATCTTGCGTGGCTCCAACCGTTCGCGCGCGTAGGCGGACGCGACATCGGCGCTTTCGAACGGTCCGATGCTGACGCGGAAGAAGGTCCGTGTGCCCTGCCGCACCTCGTCGATGCGCACGGGGGTCAACTCGGGTGGCAGCCCGTCGCGCATTCGCTGCGCGTTGGCGCGCGTTCCGAAGGCACCGAGCTGCAGCAAGATCAGCGGCCGTCCTGGAGTCTCCGTCGCGGGCGGTCGCGCCGTCACCGCCTCCGGCGTCGATGGTGCGCTTTGGCGCAAGGCGGCAAGTGTCGGCTCGACCAGAATGGCTTCGGGTGCATGTGGGAAACGTTGCAGGAGCGTGGCGGCCGTCGCACGTGCCGCCTCCGTCTGCCCGAGCTGGGCTTCGCACTCGGCCTTCCACAGCAGCGCCGTGGCGCGAAAATCGCCACCGGCCGCCAGCGGGTCGAGCGCGCGCAGCGCTGCGGCGGCATCGCCTGCCGCGCGCGTGGCCCAAGCATGCCGAAGCGTGGCCGCCGGTGTGCGCAAGCTCGCGAGCACCGTCGCCGCGCGCTGTGGTTCCTCGAGCGCCACCCAACTACTGCCGACGAGAAAACGCGC
>Ga0075421_100008126_pt1 | contig 12877 bp, 13 predicted proteins | sample SoiMetdeltSBSDD5_FD_75292 | JGI IMG/M metagenome (GOLD analysis project Ga0075421, IMG submission 75292) | Bulk soil microbial communities from a Populus tree surrounding site in Tennessee, USA - Soil MetaG P. deltoides SBSDD5 | ecosystem: Environmental > Terrestrial > Soil > Tree plantation... | reverse complement strand
CGCCGCATCGGTGCCTTCGACCGCTTCGACCGCCAATACGATTTGTTTCTTAACGATTACCGTTTGACCTATGCCGAGGCGGCCGATCTCTCTCGCAATCTCGAAACCCAGCTTGATATCCTCCCACTCCTCCGGACGCGGCGCCCGTTTGCTGAGCACGCCTTCTGCGGCAATAAGCTGAGGCAGGCAAAAAGTCGATTCTAAAATGCGTATCCCGTCTGACGCGAGTTCATCCGCAATACCGCGCAACAACACGTCGTCTTCCCGGCTCTTCAGCCCGGCTAAAAATCGCGCCCCGCGCAGATCCGGCCGGAAATTGCCGAAGAGTTTAACTTTACGAATGCCGCCGGCCATCACCGCCTCGGACACTGCCAAATTTTGAAAAAACCGAATGATCTTGCCAAGCTGGCCGACGTAAACCCATGTCACTTCGTCAGCAAAAGTCTCGATCGCCGCGTCCGTCTCACCGCGATGCGCCGCGACCATGACGGAAAATCCGGCCCGTTTTGCCTCCTCGGCAAATAGCAACGGAAATCTGCCGTTGCCGGCGATCAACCCTAACTTCTTCACGGATCAATCAACTTACCGCGCTCCGAGTCGGTCGGTTTGGATATGAAAATCAGCGACAAACCCCGCGTTGTGATTGGGCGATGAACGAAGCAAATTTGTCGATTTCAGGAATAGGCGGTAACTCGCGCCGGATTGTTTGGAGCGCGTCCTCGGTTCTGAGCTTGGAATTGAAAGCAATCCGGTATGCTTTACGAATCGCATCAATGATCGACTTGTCGACGCCGCGCCTCTTAAGACCCTCAATATTCAACCCGCGCAAGCGCGCCCGATCGCCGGTGGCATTGCAATAAGGCGGAACATCCTTGGAGACCATTGACCCGGCTCCCAGCAGCGCGCCCGTGCCGATTCGGACAAACTGATGAATGCCCACCAGACCGCCGACAATGACGAGGTCCTCGATCGTGACATGGCCGCCAAGCGTAGCGCCGTTGGCGATGACGTTGCGATTACCGACACTGCAGTCATGCGCGATGTGGCAGTACATCATCAGCAGATTTTGATCGCCTACTCGAGTCACCATGCCACCGCCGCTTGTGCCCGGGTTGAGCGATACATATTCACGGATGGTGTTCCGATCACCGATAATAAGCTCGCTGGGTTCGCCTCTGTACTTGAGATCCTGCGGCGCCGATCCGACAGTCGCGAAAGGAAAAACCACGTTTCCTTGCCCTAGGGTGGTACGGCCCTGAATCGCCGCGTGCGAATGGATTTTGCTCGCTTTGCCGATCCTGACGCCAGCGCCGATCACGCTAAAAGGACCAACCTCCACTTCGCCGTCGAGTTCGGCCCGCGAATCGACGATCGCGGTGGGATGTATCCGACTCATTGCGGGTCAGCTCTTTACGCGAGATCGACTTCCATGGCCGAAATCTCGGCCTGCGCCACTAGTTTTCCGTCCACCGTAGCAATCCCTTGCATTTTCCAGAACGTTCCACGCCGTTTTAAGCAGGTCAACTCCATGCGTAACTGATCGCCCGGCTCCACAGGACGCTTGAACTTGACGTTATCCAAACCCGTCAACACAAAAACCTTATCATCGGTCATCCCGCCGCGGGCGTTGTGCGCAAAAATGGCCCCCACTTGCGCCATCGCCTCGCAAATTAATACGCCCGGCATAACGGGATGATTGGGAAAATGGCCCTGAAAAAAGTTGTCGTTGATGGTTACATTTTTGATGCCGACAACTTTCTCGTTGCCGTCTATCTCGACGATCCGATCGACAAGCAAGAACGGATAGCGGTGCGGAATCGACTTGAAAATTTCTTTAACGTCCAGCATCGCGATCGATCTCCTTTTCCCTTCCTTTGAGAAGTCGCGCTACTTCTTTCTCCAAACGACGCACCGTGCCCCAAAGCGTCGGCAACTGAGGCAAGAGCGTCATCACCTTGAGCCATTCATGATGCGGCGCGGCCCCCACGCCACCCGAAAGAACGGCGCCGGCAGGCACTGATTTGGGAATGCCTGACTGCGGGCCGATCATAGCGCCGTCGCCAATCTCAATATGGTTGACAACGCCAACCTGACCGGCGAGCGTGACGTTCTTGCCCAATTTAGTGCTTCCCGCGATGCCAGCCTGTGCGGCTACCACGGAGTGTTCACCGATGACAACATTGTGCGCGATCTGCACCAGATTATCGATTTTGGCGCCGCGCCCTACAACCGTCTTCCCGAGAGTTGCCCGATCGACCGTTGTGTTCGCTCCGATCTCCACGTCGTCTTCGATGACGACGATGCCGACTTGGGGAATTTTGATCCGCGTCGCGCCGCCGCTGGCGTAACCGAAACCGTCGCTGCCCACGACAACACCGGCATGCAAAATCACTCGATCGCCGATACGGCACCCTTCGCGAACCACAACATTGGCGTGCAATACGCAGCCGCTCCCTACCTGCACCTCAGCGCCAAGATATACCCCGGGAAATAGCACCGAGCCCTCGCCGAGTTTGACGCCGGGGCCGACAAAAGCGTTGGGGAAAATCGTAACGCCCTCAGCCACAATCGCCGTATCGTCGATGTGCGCCGCGGGGCTTACGGTACCGTTGAATTGCTGGGCCGGGTGGAAGAGCTGGAGGATCATCGCGAAAGCGACGTACGGATCGGCGGCTTCCAGGAAATTAAGCGCTTTGCCAGCATCGCTCGCTCGAGTACCGCCCGGCCCCACGACCACCGCGCTCGCTTTGCATTCCGAAAGAAATTTCAGATAACGCGGGTTGGCAAGAAAAGTGATTTCCCCCGCGAAGGCCTCGCCGATGGGCGCTACCTTGTGAATGACGACGCTGCCGTCACCTATAACTTTTCCGCCGACGTGATTGGCCAGTTCACTGAGGGTTTTACGGATCGCCACTTATTTCTTCGCCCGGCTATTGTAAGTCTCGATCACCTTGCTCGTGATATCAATTCCTTGATCGCTATAGAGAATTTGCGAGCGCTCCAAGATCATGGTGAACTTCTCGGCTTTACCTACCTCATTGACGATCTTCTCCAACTCCTTGAGGATCTCGGACATCATCTCGTTATTTTTCACCTGGAGGTCCTGCTGATAGTCCGACATGCTACGCTGCAGATTCACCGAACGCTTTTGCAGATCGACTTCGAGATTGCGCCGTTCCTCGTCCTTGAGCAGCGGACCTTTTTTATCGAGATCGCTTTTCAGGCGCTCGATGTCTTGCCGCTCTTTGACCAGATCGGCCTCGGCTTTTTTAACTTGAGCTTGAAAACGATCTCTCGCCCTTTTCCCCGCTTGGGATTCCCCGATCACGCGCTGGATATCAACATAGCCGATTTTAATTCTCTCTTGCGCAAAACCGACCGAATAATTCACAACCAGCATGCCGACGACTAGCCAGTACTTCACACCTGTACCTCCGGCGAACAATTTGGAATTTATGAATGAGCAGTCCCTTAAGGCTGACTGCCAATAGAGAAGCCGAGCACCGACGTTTCATCGTCGGGCTTCTTGTTTAGCGGGAATCCAAGCTCAACCCGTAGGGGACCAAAGGGAGACATCCATCTGACACCGGCGCCGACCGATTTCCTCAGATCGCCAAAACTGAAATCCTCGAAAGCATTGCCCATATCGAAAAACGCGACTCCGCGAACACCGTATTGCTCCATGATGGGAAACAAAATTTCGGAGTTGAGAACCAACGCCTTCGCACCGCCAATCACCTCGGTTGATTTACAGTTCTCGCCGTTAGTATCACAGTTGGACCCAGCTCTCGGCCCGAGGCTTCGTTCGGCAAATCCGCGCACTGAATTGATGCCGCCAAGAAAGTACCTTTCGAATAGAGGCAAGTCCTTAGCGCCATTATTTCTTTCCGCTAACCCCACCCCATAGCCAAGTTGACCGCCGAGCGCGAGCACCCAATTCCCACCCCACTTGGGGTCTTTCAACAGCGGGTAGTGCCACCGGCCGGTCACGTCCGATTTGATGAAACGTGTATCGCCACCCAAGCCAGCCATCTTGATCGCAAACGCAGATTTTGTTCCCTCGGTCGGCGCGAAAAAGTGATCCCGGCTATCATAACTCAGGCCAGGGGTAACGCTGCTCGTCAGCGACTTGCCTGCTTCATCCTTGATCGATTTCGCCGCATTATCAGAAACACCATCGATATTCTCGTGCGTAAGATCGTAAGAGACGCCGCCTCTCATATAGTCCCACATAGTTGGCGCCGCATTGCTGGCCAGTTCGTCCGAACCAAGGTTGCGAGCAGCGCGAGGACGGCCAAAAAACGGCATCCTGAAGTCCTTCAAGGGATAGGTCGTATTGATCCCGAAACCAAGCTTTTTTTCGTCGAAATCGGTATATTCACGATTGGTCTTGAAACCATCTATTCCCAGACCCATTCTTGAATCCAAGAAGTACGGATCATTGACATTGACGATGAAATCCTGTCGGCTAGAACCGATGCTGAAGTTACCCGTAACACCCTGTCCTTTACCCATCAAATTCTTCTCAGAAACATTAGCGTTGAATAGAAAACCATCGCCGCTGCTATAGCCGCCGCCCACCTGAAAAGTCCCGGTAGGACCCTCTTTGACATCGACCAGCACATCGACCGTGTCGGGTTGGTTGGTCTTCTTGGTTGTCACCTGCACATCTTCAAAATAGCCGCTTCTTTGCAGCGCGTTGCGGCTCTGGGTAATCTTGGTACCCGAAAATAGCTCCTGCTCGCCCGCCAGCAGCTCACGCCGCACTACTTTATCGCGAGTTTTGGTGTTACCTGCCACCAAAACCCGGTTGAAATAAACCGGCGGTCCCTTGGATATGACGAGCGCGACATTGACGTTTTTCTTCGCCTGATCAATGTTCGTGACCGGATCGACTTGGACAAACGCAAACCCCTTGTTCGAATACATTTCCGACAACATCGTAATATCTTCCCGCAAACGGCTGCCGCGGAAGATCTGACCCGTCGTCAGCTTAACCGACTTAAGCATCTGCCGGCCGTCCTCAATCAACTCTCCGCCAATTTCAACCTTGCCGACTCTATACTGCGGACCTTCATGAATCCGGAAAACAACCTCCAGACCATCGCGCGCCCGCACAATCACGGGATCATCGACCTTATGTTCGACATAGCCGTTGTCATTGTAATGCTGGGAAAGCATCGCCACGTCATTGGTTAGCATGTCTCGATCCAACACGCCGCGATTGGTGATGAACGAAAACACCCATTCTTCCTTGGTTGCGATTTGGTCCTTGAGTTCGCTTGTGGAAAAGGCTTTGTTGCCTTCGAAAGCGATCCTCTTGATTAACAACCGCCCGCCTTCCACGATGTCCAGCGCGACGACCGCCTGGTTGTTGGATTCGACGGTTACGGCGAAATCGACAAGGGCGTTGACGTAGCCTTGGTCGGTGTAAAGTTTACGCACTTTCTCGACGCCTTCGGCAACCTTTGCGCGATCGAGGATCGTGCGCGGACTTACTCCCAGCGCCGCTTCAACCTTCTCCCGGGAGACCTGGGTTGCGCCCTGCACCTTTAGCTCGCGGACATAGGGCTTTTCCTTAACCGCGTATGTCAACACGCCGTCCGGCGAAAGCTCGGCTTGGACATCGTCAAAAAATCCCATCCGAAAGATTGCCTTAACGTCTTGTTCAACGGTGCTGGAATTAAAAAGCTCGCCCGCACGGCTTTTTAGGTGGAGTCGAATGCCGTCGTCCTCGACCCGTAAATTCCCGGAAATTTTTACGTCTTTCAGGGCGACTTTTTCCTGACCGTAGGCGGGCGTGGAAAAATTCAATGCCAAGAAACAAGTGAGCAGAGCGAAACCACAACGAATAACCGAGAGAACAGCTTTGATGGGTTTCATTAGCGCTTTAAAAACCTGACAGGGCTGAACGGTTGATTTTTGTAATTTTGTAGCAAATTCGACTACTTTTGTAAAGCAGAAATTATCATTGTCAGCCCAGCAAAAGCTCGCCGGCTTTGAGTTCGACCCGCCTGCCGATCTTCTCGGCAAATTGGCGATTGTGGGTAGCGATGATCAGCGCAATGTTATGCTCTTCGTTGAGGCGGAATAGCAAGTCCTGGACTTCCTCGCCAATGCGGGGATCCAACGAGCCGGTAGGCTCATCGGCGAGCACTAACCGGGGCTTGAGAATCACCGCCCGCGCCACGGCGACGCGCTGCTGCTCGCCACCGGAAAGCTTGCCGGGCCGATGGCTCATGCGGTCCTTTAGCCCGACCATTTCAAGCAATTGCCGCGCCTCCGACTTCGCGCGGCCGCTTTCCACGCCCTGAATTAACGCTGGAAACATGACGTTTTCCAGGGCTGAAAAATCCGGCAAAAGGTAGTGAAATTGAAAGACAAAGCCGAGCGCCCGATTGCGAAATTGACACAGCGCCGTTTCATCATCTAACGGCAGCTCTTTGCCGGCGAAAATAATTTTGCCGCTAGTGGGCCGGTCGAGGGTTCCCAAAACGTGGAGCAATGTGCTTTTGCCCACACCCGACTCCCCGACAACCGCCAAGCGCTCTCCCTCAGCCAAATCTAAGTTGAGGCCGCGTAAAACGTGGATCTCGGTCCCGCCTTCGACGAAACTTTTGCGCAGGTCTCTAGCCGAAAGGAGATTATTCATAGCGGATGATTTCAACCGGATCGAGCTTGGCGGCCTGCCGCGACGGGTAGATACTGGCCAACAGACATACCACGAACGACGCACAAGCGACCAACACGACGTTGCCTAGATAGACCCGAACCGGAACCCTCGATATCAAAAACACCCCATCGGGCAATTCGAATGGATAGTTCGCGATCAGCGCGCAAACCAGCAGTCCCAGGATCACCCCGAGAATTGTCCCGACGACGCCGATAAGCAAACCCTTAAGCAAAAAAATCTTCCGAATACTCTGCTGGGTCGCACCCATCGAACGCAGAATCGCTATATCCTTTTTCTTTTCCATGACCACCATGATCAGCGTGGAAACGATATTGAATGCGCCGATCAGCACCATGAGCAGCAGCACCAGAAAATATACGGTCTTTTCCAGCTCCAAAGCCGAGAACAAGTTCGGCCACAACCGCGTCCAGTCTTCGGCGAAGTAAGGAAAGCCGAGACGCCGCTGGATTTGATCGGCGACTTGCTTGGATTCATTGACATTGCGAATGCGCAACTCGATATTGGTCACTGCGCCCTCGAGATCGAAAAATTTTTGCGCTTCGGACAGCCCCATAAGAACCAGAGTCGAATCGATTTCGCTCATGCCGGTCCTGAGGACGCCGGCTACTGCAAAACGCCGCACTTTGGGAATCACGCCAATCGCGGTCGGCGTGCCCAAAGGGGATACGACCTGGACCGGACTGCCCGGAAACAACCCGAGTTGATTGGCCAAGCGCTCACCCAAAATAATACCCGGCAGGAGCACTGTTCGGTCCTCGACTTGAATGGGATGCTGCGTTTTGAGCGCGGCTAGATTTCCCTCTCGAATATATTTTTCAACATGGACGACGTTGTTCACCCGGTCCGGATCGACGCCGCGCACCACCACGCCCGATACCCGGGGACCGGCCGTCAGCATGACCTGGCCATAGATCGTCGGTGACGCCGCGACCACCTCGCCGCCGATTTTCACCTGCTCGATGACCTTCTCATAATCGCGCATCGGCTCGCCCGATCTCACGATCGCGATGTGCGCATTGATACCGAGCAGGCGATCGCGAAGCGTTTCCTCGAAACCGGTCATCACCGCCATCACGACATTGAGCGTCATTACCGCGAGCATGACACCGAACACCGAGATGATCGTAATCAGCGAGATGAATCTTTCGGTCCGGCGCGCTTGCAGGTAGCGCAGCCCGATGAAGAGTTCATAATTCATAGATTGGGAAAAATCCTTAGGAGCGTTGGGCGCGCAGCAGGGGAAAAAAAATCACGTCCCGGATCGACGGCGAGTTGGTCAAGAGCATCACGAGGCGATCGATGCCGATCCCCTCACCCGCCGCCGGCGGCATGCCGTATTCTAAAGCTCGCAGGTAATCCTCGTCGATCGGACTCGCGGTCTCGTCGCCGGCGTTGCGCGCCTCCATCTGTTCGAGGAAGCGTTGGCGCTGATCCGCAGGATCGTTGAGTTCGGAAAAAGCATTCGCGAGCTCGCGCCCGCCGATATAAAGCTCGAACCGATCGACCATGGCGGGGTTAGCTTCATTTTTCCGCGCCAGGGGCGAAACTTCGATCGGATAGCCGGTGATAAACGTGGGTTGAATAAGCTGTGCCTCCGCGACTTCCTCGAACACTTCCACCAGGACATTACCATAGGGCGCGTTTAAGTCGACTTGCAGCTGCTTGCGCTCTGAAAAACGCCGAAGACCCTCTAAGCTGCCAACCTCATCGGCGCTCGCTCCGCCGTGCGCCATGATCGCCTCCGGAATCGTCAACCGCTTCCACGGCGTCGCGAGATCGATACGATGATCACCGTAGGTTGTTTGCAGGCTGCCGCAGACTTCGCGCGCCAGGTTGACAAATAGTTCTTCGGTAAGTTGAATTAAATCCTCGAAGGTGGCGTAGGCTTGATAGAATTCGACCATGGTAAATTCCGGGTTGTGCCGCACCGAAATACCTTCGTTGCGAAAGTTTCGATTGAGCTCGAAGACCCGATCAAAACCGCCCACCACCAGCCGTTTTAAAAACAGCTCCGGCGCCACCCTCAAGTAAAGATCCATATCGAGGGTGTTATGGTGCGTGATGAACGGCTTGGCCGCCGCGCCGCCCGGGATGGCTTGCATCATCGGCGTCTCGACCTCGAGAAAATCCCGCTCTTCAAAGAAACGCCGCAGAAGACGCACGATCTTCGAACGCTTCTCGAAAACCTCGCGCGCCTCGGGATTGACCATGAGATCCACGTAACGCTGGCGATAGCGCGTTTCCACGTCCGCCAGCCCGTGCCATTTCTCGGGCAGCGGCCGCAAACATTTGGTCAGTAGCCGAATCTCTGCAGCATCGAGAGTCAATTCTTTGGTTCGCGTGCGAAACAGATGCCCTTCCACGCCGACGATATCGCCCACGTCCAAATTGCGGAACAAACCATACTGATCCTCGCCGACGGTGTTTTGCTGAATGTAAACCTGCAGGCGCGAGCGCCGATCTTGTAAATGAAAGAACGACGCTTTGCCCATGCGGCGGATCGCCATGATCCTTCCCGCTAGTTTAATACTCTGCGGCGCCGCGCCGAGTTCTTCGTCGCTCGCGGCGGTGAATTGGCTGGCGATCGCTGTGGCGGAATGCGTCGGCGTGAAATCGTTGGGATAAACCGTCGCGCCCGAGTTCCTGAGCTTTTCGAGCTTCTGCTTGCGGACTTCTACTTGCTCTGAGGTATCTTCGCCGGGATTCGGCGCGTTCTCTGCCATTCAATACTCGCCTTCCGGCCCCGCATCGTGGGGCATAAATTCGATTTTTAGACCGGTGGACCTGGAAAGATTACAAACCAAGATTCTTGCAAATCGCCTGCACGGAGTAGGATTTATTCAGCGAGTAAAAGTGCAGCCCTGCAGCACCGAATTTGATCAGTTCCTCGCATTGCCGCGAGGCGTACTCGATGCCCATCTGCACAGCCGCATCATCGTCGTTCTCGACCTTTACCAACTCTCTTTCCAATTTCAGTGGAATCTTCGAGCCACAGAGCGCCGTAAAGCGACGCACCTGGGGCGCCGAGAGGATCGGCAGCACTCCGGGCACGATCGGCACGGTCACGCGAAGCTTCCTGAGGTCGTCGACGAAACGAAAATAATCGTCATTATCAAAAAACAACTGGGTTATGATCGCAGCGGCTCCAGCGTCAACCTTCTCCTTCAAAAAACCGAGATCCGACTCCCGGCTCGTAGCCCGCGGATGGCATTCCGGAAACCCGGCAACAGCAACGGAGAAACAATCCAGGCCGACCGCTTCCCGCACGAGCTCGATAGCGTGATGAAACCCGTCCGGATGCGGGCTCCAGTCCGCCATTCCTTGCGGTGGATCGCCGCCGAGCGCCAGCACGTTTTCAATGTGGTATTCCTTGAGCCGGTTGAGCACCGCGCGCGCTTCGGTTTTGGACTGTCCGACAACGGTCAGATGGCACATCACCTCGAGACCGCAGTCATTGTGTATGGCTTCGACCAAGCCGACGGTTTTTTCGCGCGTGCTTCCGCCCGCCCCGTACGTAACAGAACAAAAGCCAGGATTGAGCCTCTTGATAATTTCGATTTCGCTAAAGAGGTTTTCCTCGCCCTTTTCTGTCTTTGGAGGAAAGAACTCGACCGAGAGGGTCAACCCAGATCGGGCATAGAGGTCGGCCAGCTTCACGCAAATCCTTGATGACAACCTTCGGCGTAGCCAACTCTTAGCACAATGTTCTGCCGAGGACAATCCACACAGCCAAAAAAATCAAAGTTTCTCTATAGTTATCTTGGTGCCGACCCTGCCGCGCACGGCCTTTGGGTCGCATTCCGAACCTGATTCAGGAGTTATCTGGCTGCGCAATGCGTCGGTATGCTCGAGAATTACCGACTTGATTTCTGCCGACACCTGATAAAAGTCCAATGTGTCGCTAAAAATCTGCCGGCGGCGCGCAAAATGGCCGCCCATAATCGGGTGATTTGCATGCACTTTGCCGAGCGGCCGGCCGCGATATTCGATGTCGGCGCCGAGAAAGCTGGCGGTGAGCTGGTACTCTAATTCTTTGATGCGGCGTCGATCGGCATTGCGAAAAAAAAATCCGATCATGCGATCCTCAAAGACGCGATCGACAAAGGTATCGATAATCGACCGCAGCCGGTTCTCGCCGCCGAGTTTATCAAAAAGACTCTGACCCATGGAATGAATTGGCGCTATTCAGCGGGGATTCCGGGACGAAATTACGTTATTGATCAGCAAAAGACCTCACATCATCCCGAGCTGCAAACGCGCCGCCTCCGACATCTTGCTGGGATCCCATGGCGGTTCCCACACCAGGTCGATTTTTACGTCGGTCACTCCCGGCACCGCGCGAACTTTCTCTTCGATCTCGGCCGGCAATGATTGCACGGCTGGACAGTTCGGCGACGTAAGCGTCATTTGAATCGCGACCGCGCCTTCAGAGCTCGCCTTCAAGTCATAGATCAATCCCATCTCATAGATGTTCACCGGAATTTCCGGATCGAAGCAGGTCCGCAACGCTTCGATGACCTGCGCTTCAATAATCGTTTCGTTAATGCTTTCCATAAAAATTCCTATTCAATGCCCAATTGCTGCTTGGCCTCGGGCGAAATCATGCTCTGATTCCAAGGCGGATCCCACACCAAATCGACATCTGCCTCACTCACGCCGGGAACCGCGAGCAACTTCTTCCTGATGTCTTCCTTCAGAAACTGGCCCATTCCGCAGCCTTGCGCGGTCAAGGTGAAGCGCACAGTGGCCTTATGGCCACCGGCGCCAAGCCCTTCGGTGCGACAAGCATAAATCAAACCCAAATCGACAATATTGACCGGTATTTCGGGATCGAAACAGGAGCGCAATTGACTCCACACGCGCTCTTCGATGGAATCACCGCCCGGTACAGCGTCCGCGCTGACCGCAGCCAAGTCGCCGGCCATTGAAACGCCCAGAACGTCGCCGTCTGCGCCGTCGATGCGCACCATGTAGCCGTGGTCCGTCATGGCAGTAAAACTGCCGCCGAGAGACTGAGTAAGCCAAACGTTCGAGCCGGCGGATAGGGTCACCTTTTCTCCGCTTGGAATCATAATCGCTTCACACTGTCGCGTGAGCGCGATAGGCTTTTCATCTGTCATACCGCCCTGCTCCTTTCCCTAAAAACTGGTCATCATTCCGTGGTCGCGGCACGGTCTTCGCCCGCGAGCGCGGCATTAACCGTATGCCACGCAAGACTGGCACATTTGACTCTCGCAGGAAACTTGCAAACGCCCGAGAGGATGGCGAGCTTGCCAACCTTTTCGGCGCCCTCCGCCGCGTTCGTATCGCCGGTCAACATCTTATGCACATTTTCAAAAAGCTCGTGCGCATAGGCCTCGCTCTTGCCTTTCAACTCCGCGGTCATCAGCGACGCCGAAGCCTTTGAAATGGCGCAGCCGGAACCTTCAAAGCTGATGTCCTTAATCAAACCCTTATCGAGCTGCAGATAGACGGTGACGTGGTCGCCGCAAAGAGGATTGTATCCCTCCGCCTTGCGGTTGGCTTCGGCCATGACGCGAAAATTTCGCGGGCTTTTGTTATGGTCGAGAATAACTTCTTGATAGAGATCGTCGAGATCCGCCATTAGCCGAACACCTTCAAAACACGACGGATGGCTTTCACCAACACGTCGATTTCTTCCAGGTTATTGTAAAAAGCAAAAGAAGCGCGCGTCGTCGCCGGCACGCCAAAACGCTGCATGACCGGCATGGCGCAGTGATGTCCGGCGCGCACCGCCACGCCTTCCTGATCGAGAATCGTGCCGACGTCATGAGCGTGCACGTGATCCAAGACGAACGACAGCACCCCGGCTTTTTCTTTCGCCGTGCCGATGATTCTCACGGGGTTGATCTCCGCGAGCGCTTCGGTCGCGTAGGTCAACAACGCGTGCTCATGCGCCGCGACTTGACTCCAATCGAGCGCTTGCATGTAATCGACGGCCGCGCCCAAGCCAATCACGCCGGCGATATTCGGCGTGCCCGCCTCGAACTTGTACGGCAAGACGTTGTAGTGGGTCTTCTCGAAAGTCACCAGGCTGATCATGTCGCCGCCGCCTTGATAAGGCGGCATCCTCTCGAGCAGTTCCGAGCGGCCGTAAAGCACTCCGATGCCCGTCGGGCCAAACATCTTGTGACCGGAGAACGCGTAAAAATCGCAATCCAA
>Ga0075421_100008123_pt1 | contig 12878 bp, 13 predicted proteins | sample SoiMetdeltSBSDD5_FD_75292 | JGI IMG/M metagenome (GOLD analysis project Ga0075421, IMG submission 75292) | Bulk soil microbial communities from a Populus tree surrounding site in Tennessee, USA - Soil MetaG P. deltoides SBSDD5 | ecosystem: Environmental > Terrestrial > Soil > Tree plantation... | reverse complement strand
CGACGGCGTGCCGATGAACCCCGCCACGAAGAGGTCGGCAGGCTCGCGATAGAGGCGCTGCGGGGAGTCCACCTGCAGCACGCGGCCCTCGCTTATGACAGCGACCCGCTCGCCGAGCGTCATCGCTTCGGTTTGGTCGTGGGTGACGTAGATCGTGGTCGTCCCGAGGCGGGCGTGCAGCTGCGCCAGTGACGCGCGCATGCCCACCCGAAGCTTCGCGTCGAGGTTCGAAAGCGGCTCGTCCATGAGAAACGCCGCCGGCTCGCGCACGATTGCCCGGCCCATGGCGACGCGCTGCCGCTGGCCGCCGGAGAGATGTGCGGGGCGACGGTCGAGCAGCTCCTCGAGGCCGAGCATCGCCGCCACCTCGCTCACGCGGCGCTCGATCTCCTTCTTTGCGGTCTTCCGCACCTTCAGTCCGTAGGCGATGTTCTGGCGGACGCTCATGTGCGGGTAGAGCGCGTAGCTCTGGAAGACCATCGCCACGTCCCGGTCCCGAGGGGCGAGGTCGGTGACGTCACGCTCGCCGATCGAGATGCATCCGTGGCTGACCTCCTCGAGCCCGGCGATCATGCGCAGCAGGGTCGACTTACCGCACCCGGAAGGGCCGACCAGGACTATGAACTCGCCGTCCGCGATGCGGAGCGAGACGTCGTCGACCGCGACCACTCCTCCCTGGAAGACCTTCGTCACGTGCTCGAGCAGGATCCCGGCCATGGCGCGCAGCATACGAGACCGGACCGGCGAAAGACAAGACCAAAATGTGTCGAGAGGGTGAAATGGTATTGACCACCGCTGCTCCACGCGCTTAGACTGCTCGCATGGCACCGGGGGAGCAGACCGGCGAACTCGGGCTCGAGAAGCTCGTCACCGAAGGCCGACTGACCCAGGACACCGACTACGACGATCTGTCCACGCGGGAGCTGCTCGGGCTCGTCAACCGCGAAGACGCGATCGTGCCCGCGGCAGTGGCCGCCGCCGGGGACGAGCTCGCCGTGGCGATCGACGCGATCGTCGAAAGGCTCCGCGGCGGCGGTCGGCTCGTCTACGTGGGTGCCGGAACCTCGGGCCGGCTCGCCGCTCTCGATGCCGAAGAATGCGAATCGACCTTCGCCACCGAGCCCGGACAGGTGACGGCGATCGTCGCCGGCGCGTCGCTCGGCTCCGCTGCCGAGCGTGACGCCGCCGAGGACGACGGCGAGGCAGGCGCGGATGCGGTGCGCGGGCTCGGCATCGCGCGCGACGACGCTGTGGTCGGCGTCAGCGCCAGCGGCCGGACGCCCTTCGTCGTCGGCGCGGTCGAGGCGGCCGCAGCCGCAGGCGCCCTGACCGTGTGCGTCGTCTCAGTGCCGGACTCGGTTCTGGCGCGGATCGCCGAGCACGAGGTCGCGGTCGTCGTCGGCCCGGAGATCGTCGCAGGATCGACGCGCCTCAAGGCCGGGACGGCGCAGAAGCTGGTGCTGAACTCGATCTCCACTCTCTCGATGATCCGCCTGGGCAAGACCTACGGCGACCTGATGGTCGACGTTGCCTCCACCAACGAGAAGCTTAGGACGCGTGCCCGCCGGGCGGTTAGCCTCGCCACCGGCGCGGACGACGATGCCGTCGACGCGGCGCTGGCCGCGGCGGAGGGTGATGGGAAGGTCGCGATCGTCTCGTTGCTCGGCGACGTCGACGCCGAGACCGCTCGCGCGCAGTTGGAACGAGCGGGGGGCAACATCCGGAGAGCGCTCAAATGAGGCTCGGGGTCGAGGCCGCGCTTGTCGGCAACCGGCTCATCCCAGGTGACGTCGAGGTCGCCGACGGCGTCGTGACCGCGTACGGCCTCGGGTCGCCGAACGGCCGCGGCCGCGGAATCGCCACACCCGGCTTCGTCGACCTGCAGGTGAACGGGTTCGGCGGCGTCGACCTGCTCGAGGCCGACGCCGACGGCTTTCGCCGGGCGGGAGATGCCCTGCTCGAGACCGGCGTGACGGCCTACCTGCCGACTTTCATCACCGCTCCGGAGGAGCAGATCCTCACCGCTTTGAGCGAGCTTCCGATCGGGGCCGACGGGCCACGGATCCTGGGCGTTCATCTCGAGGGCCCGTTCCTGTCTCCGGCGAGGCTCGGCACCCACCCCCCGGACTACCGCCGCGATCCTGACCCGGGCCTGCTTCAGCGCCTCATCGACGCCGGACCGGTCCGGCTCGTGACGCTCGCACCGGAGCTCCCCGGGGCCGAGGAGCTCGTCGACCTCCTCCACCTCCGCCGCATCACGGTCTCGGCCGGGCACACGGACGCCAGCGCGGCGGAGGGCGACCAGGCCTTCGATCGTGGGATCCGGACGGTCACCCATCTCTTCAATGCCATGCGGCCGCTGCGTCATCGCGACCCCGGGCTCGTGGGAGCGGCACTCGCTCGAGACGACGTGGTCGTTCAGGTGATCGTCGACGGAATCCATCTCGCCGGAGAGACGGCCAAGGTCGTCTGGCGCGCCGCCGCCGGGCGGGTCGCGCTCGTCACGGACGCGATCTCGAGCGCCGGCGTCACCGGAAACGACGGCACCTCCAGCCTCGGCGGCTTCGAGGTCTCCATTCGGGACGGCGTCGCCCGTGGTCCCGACGGCGTGCTCGCCGGTTCGCTGCTGACGATGATCGAGGCGGTTCGAAACCTCCACGAGCTCGGCGCGCCGCTCGAGGATGCCCTGACCGCGGCGACCGCGGTGCCCGCGAGCGTGATCTCGGAGCGGGTCGCCGGCTGGCTGGACGTCGGGCTGCCGGCCGACCTGCTCGTCCTCGACGACAACCTCGAGATCGAGCGCGTCCTGATCGGCGGAGAGGCTCGTGTCGTTGCCTAGCGCCGCCGCCGCGGCGCCCGCGGATCGACCGGGCGATCTCTTCTTCGCCGAGATTCGGGAGCAGCCGGAGGCCCTGCGGCGCCTGCTCGAGCACGAGGCGGAGTACGGCGAGATCGCCCGTACGATCGCCGGCCGCCGTCCTTCGCTGATCCGACTCGTCGGTCACGGCTCGTCCGACAACGCCGCGACCTACGGTGTCTACGCCTTCGGCCTCCTGCCGCGCATGACCGCGGTCCGCGACTCGATCTCGCTCCGCATCTACTACGGGGCGGAGCTCGATTTTTCGGCTTCCGTCGTGGTTGCGCTCTCGCAGTCAGGCAGGACGCCCGACGTGGTCGATTACGTGCGCAGCGCGCAGGAGCTCGGCGCCTTCACGGTCGCGGTCACGAACGAACCGGCCGCCGAGCTGGGGGAGGCCGCCGACGCGGTCCTGCCGCTGGCAGCCGGCCCTGAGAACGCCGTGGCCGCCACGAAGACCTATCTGAACCAGCTTGCGGCGCTCGCGCTCCTCGCTGGAGGCATAGCCGGGCGGGGCGCCGAGGTTGCCGAGAACCTACGACACACCGCGGACCTGATCTCCACTTCCCTCACCCGGCTCGAGGCCGAGGCACGGCCGATCGCGGCTTCTTTTGCGTACGTCGGCAGGATGTATGCGATCGGCCGCGGCCTCGAGTTCGCAACCGCGCGCGAGGTGGCGCTGAAGCTGACGGAGACCTGCCGGATCGCGGCTGAGCCGCTGACCGCGACCGACCTCGCGCACGGCCCCGTCGCCGCACTCGACTCCCTCTTCCCCGTTTGGACGATCGCATCCAACGACGAGAGCCTCCCCGCCGTGATCGAGGGTGCGAGCAGAGTCCGCGCCGCGGGAGCGACCGTGGTGGCAAGCGGCAGCGCGGCGGACGAGATCGGCGCCGCGCAATACCTCCTCAAGGTGCCCGCGGCGCCCTCGCCGCTGCTCGCTCCTTTGCTTTCGGTCGTGCCGGGTCAGCTCTTCGCCGGGGCGCTCGCTCAGGCGAAGGGCCTGGACCCTGACCGGCCCGCAGGCCTGACCAAGGTCACGATCGCGCGCTAGCGCCCTACGGCGGCCTGACGCCGGCGGGCGACCGTGTCGAGAGTCACCGCGGCGAGAAGGATCGACCCGGTCGTCACGTACTTCACCCAGTCCGCCGACCCGAGGAGATCGGTGCCGTTGCTGATCATTCCGATGATCAGGCCGCCGAAGAGGGCGCCGCTGACTCGCCCCCGGCCGCCGAAAAGGCTGACGCCGCCGATGACGGCGGCGGAGATCGAGTCGAGCAGCAGCGTTCCTCCGCCGAACGTCAGGTCGACGGAGTTGAGCCGCGAGGCGAGGATGACGCCGCCCAGGCCGGCCATCGCGCCGGAGATGACGAAGCAGAGGATCCGGATCAGCTTGACGTTGATTCCGGCGCGCCGGGCTGCTTCGGCGCTACCGCCGACGGCGTAGACGTGACGGCCGAACGAGGTGCGTCCCGCGAGGTAGCTGCCGAGGACGACCACGAAGAGGATGATCAACCCGACGAGCGGCACGCCACGGTAGTGATTGCAGACCGCGACCGCGGCAAAGGCAAGCCCGCCGTAGAAGACGACTCGGGCCGCGGTGATGATGATGTTGCCGGTCGGAAGGCCCGCGCGCCGACGGCTGAAGTACGTCCCGAAAGAGGCAGCGGCCAGCCCGACGGTGAAAACGATCGCGATGATCCAGCCGGTGTTCTTCGTGAGGATGTAGTTCGAGACGTCGAGCACCTTCTGGTCCTGAATCCCGATCACGCCCTGGGTGCCGAGCGCCTTGATCACGATTCCCTGTGAGATCAGCAGGCCCGCCAGGGTGACGACGAACGACGGCACTCCGACGAAGGCGATGATCGAGCCTTGCGCGGCGCCGATCAATGCTCCGGCGAGGATGGCAAGCCCAATCGCAACCAGCCCTGGGTAGTCGTGGTTGGTGCCCGCCTGCTGAGCCTCGGCGACGACAACGCTGGCGACGGCGCTGACGTAGCCGACCGAGAGGTCGATCTCTCCAATCAGAAGCACGAACACGATCCCGACGGCGATCACGGTGACACCGGCCATCTGGCCGATGAGGTTCGTGAAGTTGACCGCGCTGAAGAAAATGCTGCTCTTCGACGTGAAGAAGATCGTGATCGCGATGATCCCGACGATCACTGGGAGGTTTCCGACGTCGCCGCCCTTCAGCGCCTCCCAGCGCGCACGCAGGACTGCCGCGAGGCTGTCCTGATCCTCTGCTGCTGCTTGGATCTCGGCCGGTGCGGCCGAGCTCATGCAGACCTCATGCCGCCGCCTGACCGGTCGGAGCTCCGCCCATCGTGATCGCCTCGACGATCTCCTCGACCGTGGTCTTGTCCTTCTCGTACACGCCGACATTGCGGCCGAGCCGAAGCACCGTGATCCGATCCGCGACCTCGAAGACATCGTTGAGGTTATGGGAGACGAGGACGACGGCCAGCCCCTGTTCGCCGAGGCGCTTCACGAGGTCGAGCACCTGTCGCGTCTGGGCGACCCCGAGGGCTGCGGTGGGTTCGTCGAGAAAGACGACGCGGTTGTTCCACAGCACGGCTCGAGCGACCGCCACAGACTGACGCTGGCCGCCGGAGAGGGTGGCCACCGGTTGCCGAACCGACTTGATCGTGGTCACGGACAACGACTTCAGCGTCTCGGTCGTCCTCTGTTCCATCGGCGCTTCTTTCAGGCGGAAGAGGGGGTCGTGGACCTCACGGCCCAGGTACATGTTCTGAACCACGTCGAGGTTGTCGCAAAGCGCGAGATCCTGGTAGACGACCTCGATTCCGAGCTTGGCGGCGTCCTTCGGGCCGTGGATAGTCACCGGCTTTCCTTCGAAGAGGATCTCGCCGGAGTCGATCGAGTTGATCCCGGCGACGCACTTGATCAGCGTCGACTTCCCTGCGCCGTTGTCACCGACGAGCGCCATCACCTCGCCGGCGCGAACCTCGAAGTCCACCCCTCTCAGAGCCTCGACCGAGCCGAAGCTCTTGAACATCTCGCGAAGCTCGAGCGTGGGGGGTGAGGACTCGTTCACGCCGCGGTATCTAACACGACGGGGCGCTCAGAGCGAGCGCCCCATCGTTTGCTGTTCCTATTTGCAGAACTTGGCGTAATCGCCGACGCAGACCTGGCTTCGCTTCAGGAAGCCTTCCTTGAAGAGGAGCGTGTAGTTCTTCTTCGTGATCCACACCGGGGTCAGCAGGACTGACTTCGTGCCGCTGACCTTGCCGTTGACGCCAGGGACCTTCTTGCCCTTGATGATCGCGATTGCAGCCGCTGCGGCCGCGTTCGCCTCCTTGCGGACGGACTTGTAGACCGTGCCGCTCTGCCAGCCGGCGAGGATGAACTGGACGCCGGTCGGCGTCGCGTCCTGGCCGGTCAGCGGGATCGACTTGAGGCCGTGCGCCTTCAGCGAGGCGACGACTGCGCCTGCGAGGCCGTCGTTGGCCGCGAGGACACCGTCGATCTTGTTGCCGTTGCGGACGAGCATCTGATCGAAGATCGTGCGGCCCTTGATCGGATCCCAGTCGGTCCACTGGTCACCGGCGGTCGCCTTCTTGAAGGTGCCGGCCTTGTAGAGCGGATTCAGGATCGAGTCGTAGCCCTTCTTGAACAGATGGGCGTTGTTGTCCGTCAACCCGCCGTTCAGCTCGGCGATGACCGGGTGCTGCGAGTACTTGCCCCTTGCCTTGAGCGCGGCGACGAGGCCCCCGCCCTGCAGCTTGCCGACGCGCACGTTGTCGAACGAGACGTAGTACGCGGCCTTGCTGCCGACGACGAGGCGGTCGTAGTCGATCACCTTCGCGTGCTGGCTGACGGCGAGGTTGGTGATCGCCTTGCCCGACGCGGCGTTCAGCTGGTCGAGCAGGATCACCTTGGCGCCCTTGGCCAGGCACTGCTGCGCCTGCGACTTCTGCTTCTGCGCGTCGCCGAGCGCGTTCAGGACCTGTGCAGCGACGCCGGCCTTCTTGAAGGCCGCCTTCAGGTACGGCGCGTCGAACAGCGTGTAGCGCGTCGACGACTTGGTGTCGGGAAGCAGAGCGCATGCCTTGATGCCCGCACTCTGTTTCGCCGGCGAGCTGGTTCGCGCCGAGGCCCCGGCGGCGATCAGCCCGACAAGGACGGTCGCGGTTACGCCCGCAATCGTCCAGCGTGAGAGTTTCTTCACTTTTCCTCCTTCTGACGAGACCCGGTGGTGCTTTCGTACCACACCGGTTGTTACCCTCACAAGTGGGACCCCAAAGCGGCTGGTTAGTTAGAGGAGAACCGGCGGCTTCACGGAGCAGGGCAGTGCCGCCGAGGACGCGCGCTCCCGGCGCGGGAGAGGCTGACACGCAAAAAATCGACGGTGATATCGCGAGATTTGCGCGCCGAAGTTACGGAAGAACGACGGTGGAATTGACTGATCGGTCAGTCGCCGGCGGTCAGCGACCTCCCCGGCCTAACTGGCGGCGCAGCGAGGGTCGTGGAAGCAGGCGAGTTGGAGCAGTAGTCGGTGCAGCGTCGCGCGGTCGTCGGCGTCGAGCGGCGCGAGTAGCTCCTCCTCGAGGCGCCCGGTGATCGACCTGAGCCGGACGAGCTCGCGACGGCCGTCGGCCGTGAGGCTGACGATGTGGCGGCGCCGGTCGCTCGGGTCGCGGTGCCGCTCGATCAGCCCGCGCTCCTCGAGCGAGTCGAGGATCCCGACCATCTGGCTGCGATCGACGTTCAGCGCATCGGCGATCGTCGCCTGCGTCTCCCGCGCCTCCTCCGCAAGGAGTGCCAGCACACCGTAGTCGTAGAGGTTCGAGCCGGCGGCCTCGATCGCTTCGATCGCCTTCGCCTTGGTCGCAAAGCCGAGCCGCGCGAGCAGGAACGCACTGTTCGCCAGTAGCTCCTTCGCAACACGGGAGGGAGGAGCCGGAATCTCAGTTACTTGAGTAGTCATGAAAATTAGTGTAGCACCAAAGCGTGGACTTGTGTTACGGTTGACGACGTCAACGATCTGGAGGGCAAATCAATGAGTGCTCAAAGTGTTGCACAGTCGGCGGACGATTTGCGCGAGACCGCCGACAGCAAGCGCTGGTTCGGCCTCGCGGTGATCGTGGCGGCGCAGTTCATGGTCGTCCTCGACGTCGCGATCGTGAACGTGGCGCTGCCGTCGATCAAGACCGATCTCCACTTCTCCGAGACGAGCCTGCAGTGGGTGATCACCGCCTACTCGATCTTCTTCGGCGGTGTGCTGCTGCTCGGCGGCCGGCTCGCCGACCTGCTGGGCCGGAGGCGCGTGTTCATGGCCGGCCTGGCCCTGTTCACGGTCAGCTCCCTGCTCGACGGGCTCGCATGGTCGTCGGGCTCGCTGATCCTGTTCCGTTCTCTTCAGGGCCTCGGGGCCGCCTTGCTGTCGCCGGCGGCGCTGTCGATCCTCATGACGACCTTCCGCGAGGGCCGCGAGCGCAACCTGGCGCTCGGGATCTGGGGAGCCGCGTCGGGAAGCGGCGGCGCGGCGGGCGTGCTGCTCGGCGGCGCGCTGACGAGCTTGCTGAGCTGGTCGTGGATCTTCTTCATCAACGTCCCGGTCGGAATCCTCGTGCTCGCGATCAGCCCGTTCCTGCTGGGCGAGAGCCGGGCCGACCTCGGCCACCGGCGCTTCGACTTCACCGGTGCGGCGACGATTACCGGCGGCCTGATGTTGCTCGTCTACGCCCTGACGCGGGCGACGCAGCACGGCTGGGTGACGCCGGAGACGATCGGCCTGCTGATCGGCTCGGCCGCTCTGATCGGGGCGTTCGTGCTCGTCGAGTTCCGGTCGAAGGCACCGCTGCTTCCGATGCGGATCTTCCGCTTGCGGACGCTGACTGCCTCGAACATCACCGGGCTGCTGATGGGCGGCGCGATCTTCTCGCAGTTCTTCCTGCTGACGCTCTATATGCAGCAGGTGCTGCACTACTCGGCGCTGAAGACGGGCGTTGCGTACATCGCCTTGACCTTGGCGGTGATCAGCTTCTCGGCCGTCGCCCAGGCGCTGACCACGCGCCTCGGGATTCGGTGGGTGTTGACCGCAGGCCTGGCGCTCTCGGCCGTGGCGCTCGTGCTGTTCGCGCGGCTGCCGGTGGACGGGACGTACTGGAGCGACCTCTTCCCGGCGTTCCTGATCAGCGGAATCGGCCTCGCGCTCGCGTTCGTGCCGATCTCGATCGGCGGACTGACCGGCGTGCGGCAGGCCGACGCGGGAATCGCATCGGGCCTGATCAACACGTCGCAGCAGATCGGCGGAGCGATCGGCGTCGCGGTGGCGACCACGATCGCCACGACGGCCACCACCAGCTACCTCGACGTGCATCCCGGAGCCTCGCCGCTCGGGGGAGCCGCATTGACGCACGGCTTCTCGATCGCCTTCTACGTCCTGGCGGCGATCGCAGTCGCCGGCGCAGCGGTCGCCGCCGTGCTGGTCGAGTCGAATCCCGCGACGCCGCAGGAGGAGCCCGCCCGCGAGCCGGAGCTCGTTCCGGTGGAGGCAGCAGCCTGAGACACGTTGGCGATGTCGGCTAACCGGCCGCGCCCCATGGGGCGCGGCCGCTTGGCCCAAGTAGAAGACGGATTTGATCGAGAGGGAGGTCGGAATATGAACGTCAGCGAGATGGACGACCTGCTGCTGCACATCCGCGGTCTCGTCCTCGTCCGCGAGATCCTGAGGCAGCGCGGCGCCAGCGCCGCCGAGCTCGACGAGCACACGGCCGAGCTCGAGCGCCTCAAGAGCAGGCTGGCCGAGATCGCCGTGCCGGCCACGGTCGGCGGCTAGGAACCGGAGGCTGACCGGGCGGCCGCCGAAGTCCGCCCGGTCAGCGCACCCGGAAGCCACGCGCGAACCGCCGCTTCGACGGCAGCGGGGTCTGCCTTGAGGCCGTGGTCGCCGGCAACCTTCGTGACCTGGCGTGTCGGCCCAGGCGGAGGCATCCCGAACGGGTCGCGCTCGCCCTGGACGACAAGCACCGGCAGAGTGACTGCATCGAGCTCGGCGAGGCGGCTCTGACGCGGCTTGCCGGCGCGCCGCGGGGGCTCGAGCGGGAAGGCGAGGCAGAGCACTGCGACGGCGCCGGTCTCATCGACGGTCCGACATGCGACGCGGGCGCCGAGTGATCGCCCGCCAACGACGAGCCTCAGAGTGCCGAGCTGCTCCGCTCTCAGATACGTCAGAACCGCGATCCAGGCGGTGTCGAGCTGGTTCGCCGGAGCGGGCGAGCGCCGGCCGGCGACGCGGTACGGCTGCTCGACGAGCGCGACGCTGACCCCCTCTTCGTTCGCGGCTTTCGTGGCCGCGACGAGGTCGGGTGCCTGGACCCCGCCGCCCGCACCGTGACCGAGCACGAGCGCGCCGCGCGGCTCGTCGACGGCGTGGAGGTGAGCCCGGGCCATGCCGTGGGAGGTCTCGATTTCGAGCATCAATCGACGACGCTGACCTCATCGCCGTTGGTGATGGCGCCGCCGGTCAGGATGTCGGCCCGAAGGCCGCCGCGATGGACGAGCGGCCGCAGCAGGCCAGGCCGCGCAAGCTTCTCGAGATGCGAGCAGGGCTCGGCGAGCCTCCTCCCCACGCAGATCACACTTCCGACGCGGAACCGGTGACCGACGAGCGCATTCAGTGCAATGCCGGTCGTGACGATGTTGCGGCGAGCGTCCTCCCACGAGAGTTCGATGGCATCGAGCACCTCCGCTTCGACAAGCGTGACTTCGTAGCCGCGCCCCGGCGCGCTGAACGTGCCTCTCCCTTCCGCGTAGCGGTCGCCCTCGAGCCCTCGCCCGGGCAGCGCCGCGACCGAATCGACCCTCCTGAGCGGAGCCTCGGCTTGCGGAGCAACAAGGATCCCCGCGACGGTGCCGACGCCGTCGACCTTGCCATAAGGCGTTTCGGTCGGGAGGTGAAGATCGAGCGGCGTCAGCATCAAGCCGGCGTCGATCCGAGCCCTGCCGCCGTACACGCCGCCGGGGTCGAGCCAGACACCCGAAGGCGACCCGAACATGACCACGGCGTGTTGGCGATCGACCCCTCGAACGAGCGCGATCCATTGACCCGGCCAGTCGAACGAGCCCGCATCCTCGATCGGAACGAGACCGAGATTCAGTTCTGCGAGCCACTGTCGGAAGAAACGCTGCGGATCCTCGACGTCATCGGGCGGCGCAGGCACCGGCCCGCCGACCATCTCGCTCAGACAGTCGCGCAGCTCGCCGGCGAGTGTCGAGGCCGTCATTCGAAATGCCGGCGGTCGCCTTTTTCTCGGATGACGGTGAGCAACCGCTCGATCGGTGCTTCGCCGTCAGGCTCGACAGATGCGCGCCCATAAATCTCGGCCGCGGCTCGGTGAAAGCCGTCGGGTAGCCCGGCGCTCGCGTAACTGTCTGCGATCTCATTCATCTCGCCCACCCAACGCCAGCCCTTTCGCAGTGCCGAGCGCGACGCGGCGACCGATCGCTCGCCGAGATCGGGGAGCGACAGCCGCCACTCCTCGAGCAACGCCTCCTCGACGCCTTCGGCCTGGGCGAGGGCACGCGCGGCGAGCACGAGGGCGGAGCTGCCCTTCGTCCAACTCGCATAGGACATCTTCAGCGCCGACGCTGCACCGGGCTCACCCGACACGACCCGAGCGTCGACGATCGTGCCGGAGAACAGGTCGGCGATTTGCCGCGCATCGACGCCGGCCAGATACAGCCGCGTCATGCCCGACTCACGCGGCGGCGGGCCGATGATGCCGCCGTCCACGAACTGGTCGAGAAGACAGCCGATTTCTCGACTCGTCTCGGGCGAGACGGCGTTGGCATCGACGTAGATGCCTTCAAATCCGGCTGCCGAGCGGGCAACGTCGACGGCGGCATGCGGCGGGCAGACCGAGATCAGCACGTCGCAGCGACGGCAGAGCTCCTGGACCTCGGCCGCGTCTAGGAGCCCAGCCTGCTCAGCCCTCTCCGAGGTGGCGCCGCTGCGGCCATGCGAGGCCCAGAACACGTCGTGCCCGCGAGCGCGCAAGACCGCGCCGATCGCTGCTCCCATCTCCCCCGGATGCAGCAGACCCACGTTCACGAATGCAGTTTCGCCCATGCCGGCCGCGGGCGAGAAGGAGACGGGCCGCGGAATCCCGGGTTGGGGAGCTCAGGCGGCCTGCAGCACGAGAGCGATGACCCCGAGCCCGATCGCGGCGAGGGAGACCAGCACGACCGCGAGCGCCGCAATGGCGATCAGTGCAACCTGACGCGGCACGAGTCTCCACACGAGCAAGGCGAGCGTCGGCTCTTGCCAGACAGCCCACGACCGTTGCTCCCGAGCGAGCAGCCTGCGAACCAGGCCGAAGAGCCCGGTTCCGAAGTGCGCGCGCTCGGCGGCCGCCAGGCGCATCCGCCAACGGCGAATCATCTCATCGGCTTCGCGTCGATCAGTGAGGCGATAGAAAGGCAAACCGCTCCGACGCTGACTCCAGAATTCGAGTGAGCGACGGGCTTGCTCGAGAGGCGGCGGGGCCAGCATCTTCTCGAGCAGACGGTCGTCCGAGTGACGGTCTGCGATCGAGCTCATCAGGGGCCGACGATTCTAGCCCCGATGATCACCGAGCCAACGTCGTGAGGCGCGTGCCGCAGTGGCGGCCGCTCACGTTGACGTGCCGTCGGCGGATCGTCGGCGGGTCGAGGCGGAGCAGCTCCGGAACGCTCACGAGTCGTAGCCCGTGGCGTTCGAACCAGGGCAACAAGCGGCGCACGGCAACCAGAGTCCACGGATGAATGTCGTGGAGAAGCACGATCGAGCCGGGCGCCACGGTGCCTTCGACCGAGCGCACCACCGATCTCGCGGTTGCCCCCGGAAGGGAGTCGCCGGCGTCGACCGTCCAGCGCACGTCGAGCATTCCGAGTCGTCCGACGAGGCGATCGAGACGCGGCGTCGCCAACCCGTACGGCGGGCGGAAGAGAAAGACGACGTGTCCGGAAGCGGCCTCGACCGCGCGCCTCCCGGCGACGATCTCCCAGGCTGCGG
>Ga0075421_100008120_pt1 | contig 12881 bp, 12 predicted proteins | sample SoiMetdeltSBSDD5_FD_75292 | JGI IMG/M metagenome (GOLD analysis project Ga0075421, IMG submission 75292) | Bulk soil microbial communities from a Populus tree surrounding site in Tennessee, USA - Soil MetaG P. deltoides SBSDD5 | ecosystem: Environmental > Terrestrial > Soil > Tree plantation... | reverse complement strand
GTAGGCGCGACACGTAGGCGCCGTCGAGCGCTTTCCGATACGAACTGGCCCTTTCGGCCGCTCTGGTGGCTCTCGGCGTAGCCTACGCGACTATTTCCGCAGTGATCTGAAGCCGACGCGAATCTCCTCCGAAAGGAGCTGCGGCTGTTCCCAAGCCGCAAAGTGGCCGCCTTTGTCGAGCTTGTTGTAATGGATCAGTCTGGGAAACGCCCGCTCCGCCCAACTGCGCGGGCACAGATCGATCTCGTCCGGAAAGGCGCTTACCGCCACCGGGATGAGAACGCCTTTGACATTGAAGTACCCGAGCTTGCCCCAATTCTCCCAGTAGAGACGGGCGCCCGAAAGCGCCGTGTTCGTCAACCAAGCGATCGTGATGTTGTCGAGGACATCGTCCCGGGTGAGACCGGCCGCTTCTCCGGCAAAGACGCGTGATATCAGCGCGTAGCTCCACGCATCATGGTCCAGAAAGTAGGCGGCGAGCCCGACGGGGGAGTCCGCAATTCCGTACAACGTCTGCGGGCGCAACCCCATCTGGTAGCCGTAGGCGATGCCTTTGCTGTAGACGAGTGTCAGCCGCTCGAACGCGAGCTTCTCCTCGGGTGAGAGACCGTCGGGCATTGGCGCACCCGTGAATGCCGCCTTGTCGATGTCGGCCGGCACCGCGCCCGGCATATTGGTGTGAATGCCGAGCAATTCCGGAGCCGCCTGCACGCCCATTTGCTCGGTGATGACCGCACCCCAATCGCCGCCTTGCGCCACAAAGCTTGTGTAGCCAAGGCGCTTCATGAGCGTGACCCATGCTCGCCCGATGTGCGCGGGGTCCCAGCCGGTGGTGGTTGGCTTGCCTGAATACCCGTAACCTGGTATCGACGGAATCACCAGGTGGAACGCGTCCGATGCCCTCGCGCCATGTGCCGTGGGATCGGTCAGTGGACCGATGATCTTCATCTGCTCGATGATCGAACCGGGCCATCCGTGGGTGACGATGAGCGGCAACGCGCTCTCGTGCTTCGAACGCACGTGAATGAAGTGAATGTCCAGCCCATCGATCTCGGTGATGAACTGCGGCACGGCGTTCAATCTCGCCTCGCAGGCGCGCCAGTTATACTCCGTTGCCCAATAGCGCGCGAGCGCCTGAATCGTCGCGAGCTGCACGCCCTGCGATGCATCGGCGACCGTTTCCCGTTCGGGCCACTTGGTCGCGTTGATGCGCCGCCGCAATTCGATGAGTTCCACTTCCGGAGTACTCACCTGGAAGGGTCGAATCACCGCCTGGGGCATGGTGTCCTCCTCTTGAGCTCCTGTGGCCACTCTTCGGGGATTGCGCCTGTGATGGGCGATTTGGGACCGACAACCGGCACGTGGCTATGGGACCTTGGTCCCACCTCGCCGGGCGCTGGCGCTGGCGCGGGAAGGCCGTGAGGCGATCCTGCGAGAATGCTCAGTTGCGCTTCGTGCGCTTCTTTCCGCCAGATGTGTTGAGAGCGACGGCCGCGCGGATGAGCGCCTTGAACGCATTCGCATCGATCTCCTCACCTTCGTGAATGTCGATGGCGCGTCTTACGTTCCCCTCAAGGCTCGAGTTGAAGAGCTTGGCCGGATCCTTCAAGGAAGCGCCCTTCAAGAAGGTCAGCTTCACCGTCGACTTGTACGACTCTCCCGTGCAGATGCCCCCCTCATGGGACCATACCGGGGTCCCCAGCCATTTCCACTCTTCCACAACCTCAGGATCGGCCTCCCTGATGAGGGCGCGCATCCTTGCTAGTGCCGCGCCTCTCCAGTCGCCCAGCTCGGCAATCCTTTCGCTGATCAGCTTGGAGGCCGCCTTGCCCGCGGCCTTTGGTCGACTCATCGCTGACCCCACGGTTGAACTACTCACTTTCGTGCCTCCTTTAGGCCGGAGCGCGCCTCCGCTTAGTCGGTGCCGTGGCAGAGAGTGAGGCCGGACTCGGGGTGGAAGATGTAGAGATCGCGCGGCGCGAAGTCGAGAGCCACCGCCGCTCCCTCGGGAAACTCCTCCCCCGAGGCGGTCACCGCCTTGACCCGGGCGCCGCCCGCCGTCTCCACCAGCACCTCGTCCTCCAGCCCCAGGGGCTCGCGCAGGAACACATGCCCGGTGATGCGGCCGGGCGTGGGAGGGACCAATCGAATCGCCTGCGGCCGGATGCCCACGTCCACCCGCTTGAGCCCGTCCAGGGCGGTATGGTGCCGCGGCGCCACCGCGAGCCGCTGACCCAGCAGCTCGAGGACGGACCCCACCGGCGTGGGCGTCACCGCGGCCGGGACGATGTTCATCGCGGGCGTCCCGATGAAGGTCGCCACGGTCAGCTCCGCCGGCCGCCGGAACAGCGTGCGGGGCGGGTCAATCTGAAGCGCCCGCCCCTGATCCATGACCGCCACCCGGGTGGACATGGTCATGGCCTCCACCTGATCGTGGGTGACGTAGATGATGGTGGCCGACAGCTCGCGGTGCAGGCGCAGTATCTCCGTCCGCATGTCCACGCGCAGGCGCGCGTCCAGGGCGGAGAGCGGCTCGTCCATCAGGAGCACCTTCGGCTCCTTGATGATGGCGCGGCCGATGGCGACGCGCTGCTGCTGCCCGCCGGAGAGCTGGCCGGGCTTCTGGGCGAGCTTGTCGGCCAGGCCGAGCGTCGCCGCCACCTTCTCCACCTTCTCGTCCAGGCGCGCCCGCGGAAGCCCCGCGATGCGGAGCGGATAGCCGATGTTGTCGCGCACCGTCATGTAGGGAAAGAGCGCGATGTCCTGGAACACCATGGCGATGTCGCGCCGCTGCGGGGGCAGCTCGGTGACGTCGGTATCGCCGAACCAGATGCGGCCCGACGTCGGCGTCTCCAGCCCGGCGATCATGCGGAGGGTGGTGGTCTTGCCGCAGCCGGAGGGGCCAACGAAGGTGAAGAACTCCCGTTCGCCGATCTCCAGCGAGAGGTCGCGCACCGCGTGAACCGCGCGCGCGCCACGGCCGAACCGCTTGTCGAGGCGCTCCAGCCGGACCGAGAAGGCCATGGCGGGCGTCCCCTACCCCGTGGCGCGGAGGCCGCTCAAGAGGTAGCGCTGCAGGAAGAACACGAGCAGGAACGTCGGCACCGACACCAGCACCGCGGCCGCCATGACCATGCCCCAGTGGACGCCGGTCTGCTCCACGAAGCTCGCCAGGCCGACCGGCAGCGTGAACATCTTGCGGTCGGTCTGCAGGATGAAGGCAAACGTGAAGTCGTTCCAGGACAGCGCGAAGGAGAAGATGGCCACGGACAGGATGCCGGGCCGGGCCGAGGGCAGGCACACCTGCCGGAGGGCGCGGAGGCGACTGGCGCCCGACACCCATGCCGCCTCCTCGAGCGACTGCGGCACGATCTGGAAGTACTGCCACATGAGCCAGATGTTCAGCGGGAGGCTGATGGCCATGTGGGCAAGGATGAGCCCGGTGTAGGTGTTCCGCATCTTGAGGGCCGAGAACAGGATGTAGAGCGGGATGGCCATCAGCATGGGCGGGAACATGTACGAGAAGAGCGTGCCGAAGGCGAAGGGCTTCTTGCCCGCGAAGGCGAAGCGCGTCAGGCCGTAGCCGGCCAGGGTGGCCGCGACCACGTTCAGCACGATGGCGCCCAGGGCCGCGATCAGGCTGTTGACGAAGTAGCGGGCGAACTCGGTGGCGAAGAGCAGCTCGCGGTAGTTGCCGAGGGAGAGATCCAGACGGACGAACTTGTAGGGCGGCTGGAAGAGCGCCTCGCGGGGCGTGACGGAGGACAGCACCATCCAGTAGAACGGAAAAGCCACGACCCCCAGCACGACGAACAGGAGCGCCAGCGTCGCGCCGGCCTGGAAGCGCCTCACCGGCCCACCTCGATCTCGCGCGTGGGGTCGAAGAGCTTGAAGTAGATCACCGCTCCCGCGAGCAGGACCACGAACATCACCGAGCAGGCGGCCGCGGCCAGGCCGAAGTCGAACTCCTCGAAGGCCAGGCGGTAGGCATAGAGCGGCAGGGTCTCGGTGTGCTTGAGCGGGCCGCCGTGGGTGACCAGCCAGATCGAGTCGAACTTGTTGAACATCCAGATGCCCCGCAGGAGCGCGATGACCAGCAGGGTGGTGCGGAGGGCGGGGAGCGTGACGTCCCAGAAGGCGCGCAGGGGCCCCGCCCCCGAGACGGCGGCGGCCTCGTAGAGCTTGGGGTTGATGGCCTGAAGCCGCGCGAGGATCAGGAGGGTGGCGAACGAGCCGTACTGCCAGCCCGCCATGCCGATGACCGCCCACATCGCGGTCCCCAGCCCCCCGAAGAAGTTGACCGGCCGTGCCACCAGGCCGGTCTGCATCAGCAGCTGGTTGACCACGCCGTACTCCGGCGAGAGGAGCCACTGGAAGACCAACGCCACCACGATGGACGGCAGGAGGTACGGGAGCACGAACAGGCTCCGCACCAGGTTGAGGCCCCGGAACGCGCGGTTCAGCAGGAGGGCAGCCACCAGCCCCAGCGCGAGCTGCAGGGCCACCGAGCCCACCGTGAAGACCACCGAGCGGCCGAAGGCGTTCCACAGCTCCGGCTCTTCCAGGATGAAGCGGTAGTTGTCGAGTCCGGTCCACTTCATGGCCGGGTTGAAGGCGGTCTTCTTGAAGAACGAGAGGGCCACCGCATACGCGATGGGCAGGTACGCGACCACCACGAGAAAGACGAGGGCGGGACCGGTGGTGCCCAGCACCCACACGCGCCGCTCGGCGCGCGGACTCACCACCGGACCCCCTCACCCTGCCCTCTCCCCCGCGGGGAGAGGGTTGGGGTGAGGGTCCGCACTAGCTGACCCGCCGCATCTTCTTGCGCACCTGGGCGGCGGCCTCGTCCACCACCTGCTCGGACTTCATGCCCTTGATATTCCGGGCGGCCAGCATCCAGCCGGCGAGGTTCTCGTTGTGGAACAGGCCGATGTAGGGGTTCAGCTCCTTGCCATCCCAGTAGTAGAGCGGCACGCCCTTGGTCCACACCGAGTCGAGGAACTTCAGCACGTCCATGCGCTTCTGGATGACGGGGTTGTCCTGGTACTTCGCGGAGTGGAGCATCTGGCGGCTCGCCGGGATGATGTGCAGCGGCACCGCGTGGTACCAGGAGATGACGTCGGGGTGCTTCATGAAGAAGGTGACGTACTTCTTGGCCCCGTCCACGTTGGACTTCTCCAGGATGTGGAAGCCCTGGATGGACAGGTAGTACGCGTCGGTCACCTTGCGCGGCAGCTCGAACGGCACGGTGGCATCGGCGATCTTGGGATTGTTGGCGATGGTCTGGTCGAGGAGCCGCGAGCCCACGTACCAGGACGACGCCGCCTTCTCGGTGAAGTAGGTCGACATCAGCTCGCCCCAGTTGTAGGTGCTCGCCTCGGGGGAGTACTTGTGCAGCTCGTTCAAGTAGTCCAGGGTTTCGATCGCCCGCTTCTTTTGCTCGCCCTGGTCCAGCACCACCTCGTAGTCCTTCTTCCCCCCGTTCCACGCGAACCAGTGGACGTTGTTCTTCATGAACATCGTCTCGAGGAGCAGCGTGGACGCGCCCGTCTCCGCGGACGGGATGATGCAGCCGTACATGGCGGGCGGATTGTTGAGCGCCTTGGCCGCCTTCGCGTAGTCCTCCCAGCTCTTGGGCGCGTCCAGCCCCTTGGCCTGGAAGAGATCCTTCCGGTACCAGCCGTAGGTGAACTGCTGGCTGGTGGGGATGGACCGGTCGGCGCCCTTGTAGATGAGGCGCTGGTTGTCGGCCGCCCCGCCGGTCGCCTTCAGCACGTCGCCCACGTCGGCGAGCTGATTCTCCAGAGCCAGGTTCATGGCCTGGCCCGCGCCGTACCACACGATCTCGGGCGGGGTCCCGGCGGCGATGAGGGTGGCCACGCGCTTGGCGATGTTCGCGAAGCCCGGGTACTCCATCACCACCTCGATGCCCGTCTCCTTCTTGAAGTCCGCGTTGATCTTGTCGTAGACGGCGATGGCTTTCGGGTTCGACTCCTCGGAGACGAAGACCACCTTGTTCTTGTCCTGGCCGCGCGCGGTCCGCACCAGCACTTGCGGGGCCACCACGGCAGCGCCCGCGACGGCGGCGCCCTTCACGAAACTGCGGCGATCGAGTGCCATGTCATCCTCCTCGTGTGGGGTCTGGGACAGCCAGCGCGCGCGCCTTGAGCGCCGCGCGATCGATCTTGTTGGTCCCGGCCAAGGGCAGCTCGGAGACGAGGAACACGCGCCGGGGATGTTGGTAGGCCGGGCCGTGGGCGAGCGCCCACTCCTTCACCTGCGCCTCGGTGAGCCCCGCCTCCGGCCGCGCGACCACGAAGGCCACCGGGACCTGGCCCTTGAGAGCATGGTCCACCGGTAACACCGCCGCCTGGAGGATGTCGGGATGCCGCTCCAGCGTGCCTTCCACATCCCCCGGATAGACGTTCTCGCCGCCGCACACGAACATGTCGTCGGTGCGGCCCACGAAGTAGTAGAAGCCGTCCGCGTCGCGCCGGCACACGTCGCCGGTGTCGAACCAGCCGTCCTTGAGCCGCCGGGCGGTCTCCTCGGGCAGGTTGTGGTACGCTGCCATGACCCCCGGATTGCGCGTGAGGAGCACCCCTTCGTCGGGGCCCGGATCGAGTCGGATCTCGCAACCCTCCAGCGGGTAGCCGATGGACGTGGCCGGCCGCGGCTTGCCCTGAGGGTGGTTGGCGAACATCACCGGCCCCGCCTCCGTCACCCCGTAGCCGTTGGTGGCCGCCGCGTTGGGAAACGCCCGGTGCAGCGCCTCGAAGAGCGCGGGCGAGGCCGGCGCGGACCCTACCCCGATGGCGCGAACAGTCGATTTGTCGATCCGAACAAGCGCGGGGTCGTTCAGGATCAGGTGGAACATGGTGGGCACGCCGGAGAGGCGCGTCACCCGGTGGCGTCCGATCGCCTCAACGTAGAGCCGCTGGTCGAAGCGCGCCAGCAGCACGATGGAGGAGCCCGCGGCCAGGCACACCTTGGTCCACACGAGTGCGTTCTTGTGGTAGAGGGGGGCCGCCACGAGCACGCGGTCCTCGGGCGTCATACGGCGTGCGTGCACGAGCGCCCCGATCTGCCAGGCTTGGCCGGCATGGGTGAGGAGCACGCCCTTGGGGCGGCCGGTGGAGCCCGAGGTGTAGGGCTGCAGGCACACGGCCCCCGGATCGGGCGGGACCGCGTCGAACGGGCCCGGCTTCAGGAGTTCCACGTAGCCGGCGTCGAAGTCCACCGTCGGGACGGCGGGGGCGACCGAGTGATGCGCGGCGTCCATGAAGAGCAGGGACAGGCCGGCGTCCTTCGCGATGAAGGCCAGCGACTCCGCGGGCAGCTTGGCGTTGAGCGGCACCGGGATGGCGCCCGCCCGCATGGTCCCGTAGAGCGCGGCGATGTACTCGGGCCGGTTGAGGGCGAGAATCCCCACGCGGGCGCCGGGGCCCACGCCCCGAGCGACCAGGCCCGCCGCCACCGCGTCGCACTCGGCGTCGAGCGCGGCATAGGTGATCTCGCGGGGCGCGCCGGGGCGCGAGAGGTCGATGATGGCGGTGTGACGCCCCCACCCCTCACCCTGCCCTCTCCCCTGAGGGGAGAGGGTACAGACGAGCAAGCCGACGTTGGTCGTCACGGCGTGACGATCACCTTGCCGAACACCTCACGGTCGAGTAGGAGCCGCATCGCCTCCGCGGACTGGGCGAGCGGGAGCACGCGGTCGATGACCGGCTTGATCGACCCGCGCTCGACGTCACGGAGGAGCGCCTCCAGATCCTCCCGCGTCCAGCCGTTGGCGCCGATGATGTTGATTTCGCGCCGCCAGATGTAACGGATGTCGGTCTTGGGATCGAAGCCCGCGGTGGCGCCGCAGGTGAGGAGCCGTCCATACCGCGCGAGGCTGCGCAGGCTCGGCACCCACGTGTCGCCGCCGGTGTAGTTGACCAGGACGTCCACGCCGCGCTTGCCCGAGATCTCCCACGCCTTCTTCGAGAAGTCGTCCTTCGTATAGTCGATGACGTGATCGGCGCCCAGCTCCTGGAGCCGGCGCAGCTTCTCCGCCGACGAGGCGCACGCGATCACCTGGGCCTTCACGTTCTTGGCGATCTGCACGCAGCCGGTGCCCACGCCGCCGCTGGCGCCCAGGATCAGCACGAGCTCGCCCGCGCGGAGCTGGCCGCGGGTGATCAGCATGCGGTGGGCGGTGCCGTAGGCGATGGGCAGTGAGGCGGCCTGCTCGAACGTCACCGCGGCCGGCATCGGGATGAGGTTCTCCGCGTCAACCGCAATGCGCTCGCAGAGTCCCCCGTTGGCGTGCTCTCCCAGCGCGCCCCCGGGCTTGATGTGCGGGTCGATGAGCGCCCGCCGACCCACCCACTCCCGGCCCACCCCCGCCCCCACCGAGCGCACGACGCCGGCGATGTCGCCGCCGGGGATGCGCGGCATCGCCACCGGCAGGCCGGGCATCCCCTGGAGCACGAAGATGTCGAGGTAGTTGAGCCCGCAGGCCTTCACGTCCACCACCGCCTGCCCGGGCCCGGCGGTGGGCTCCGGCCAGTCGGTGCGGAGCTTCACCTGGTCGAGGCCCCCGTGGGCCTGGATCGCGATGGCGCGCATGGAGGGTCTAGGCGGAGGACGGCTTCGGAGGGCGGCGCAACTCGAAGCGAAAGTCGCAGTGCGAGGCGCCTTCCATCACCGTCTGGGTTCGGGTCAGCTTCACCGCGGGGTTGAAGCCTTCCACCAGAGAGAAGTCGCGGTTGCACGACAGCAGCGCGCCCACCTCGGGGATGCCGAGGGCGCGATACATCTCGGCGTAGCGGCACCGGGTGACGTTGAACGAGAACTTCTCCTCGGTCTGCTCCAGCACGTCCATGCGGTAGGCGTCGCCCTTCTTCCAGTCCTCGAGCGCGGCGGCGAAGTGGGTGAGGCTGTCGCCCCCCATGCGCGCGGCCAGCGCCTGACCTTGCTCGCGCGCCACCTCGACGATGACCTTGCGCGCCGTCTCGAACACGCCCTCGCGGCCGAACTTCGCGCCCAGCGCCTCCAGCACCGGCATGAGGATGCGCGCCTCGATCTCGCGGCGCTTGAGCACGCCGATCTCGTTCAGGCCGTCCGGCGGCATGGGCTGGCTCATGACTGTCCCTCCCGAGGCGGGGGCGGCGAAGCGTAGCACGCGCGCCCCACCGCGACCAAGGTACCCGAGGTATCGCGGATCTCCACGTCGGCCACGCTGATCGTCTTCCCCACCCGCAGCGTCTTGCCCACCGCGGTCAGGTCGCCCCGCCGCGCCGGCCGCAGGTAATCCACCCGCATGTCGATGGTGGGCACGCCCGCCGCGGTCTCGGTGATCACCGCGTAGTCGCCCACGATGTCGGCCAGCGCGCTCACCACCCCGCCGTGCAGCCAGTCTGAGCCATCGGCGCGGATGAACTCCTCCCGGAAGGGCAGGCGGATCTCCACGCGGCCTTTTTCCGCCTTCACCAGCTCCAGACCGAGGAAGCGCATGAACGGCGAGTGGCGGAAGCCCATCTGGGCGAGGTCCACCGAGGTCACGGGGCGGTCTCCCGCGCGCGCGCCTTGAGGGCGGTGCGATCGATCTTGCCGGTGCCCCCGAGAGGCAGCGCATCCAGGAACACGACCTTGCGCGGGTGCGCGTAGGGGGCGCCGCGGTCGAGGAAGAAGCTGCGGACGTCCTCCTCGGTGGTCCGCCCGGGCTCGCGCGCCACCACGAAGGCGATGGGCACCTCGCCCTTGACGTCGTGGGGCGCGGGCACCACGCAGGCGTCGCGGAGGTTCGGATGCTGGAGGAGGATGTCCTCCACTTCCTTGGGGTAGACGTTCTCGCCCGCCACGTTGATCATGTCGTCCCGGCGGCCCAGGAAGTAGTAGTAGCCGTCGGCATCGCGGCGCATGAGGTCGCCGGTGTAGAGCCAGCCGCCGCGGAACTTCTTGGCGGTGGCTTCGGGCAGCTTCCAGTAGCCCTTGGCGAGGCCCGGATTGCGCGTGACCAGCTCGCCCGCCTCGTCCACGCCCACCTCTCGATCGGCCTCGTCCACCAGCTTGACGTCGCAGCCCGGGAAGGCGAGGCCGCACGAGTTGCGCTTCTTCAAGCCCCAGCGGGTGTTCACGATGGGCACCGGGCCGCCCTCGGTGAGGCCATAGCTCTCGCCGATTGGCGCTCCGAAGACGCGGCGGAACTCGTCCAGCAGCTCCTCCGGGACCTCTGCCGAGCCGCAAACGGCATAGCGCACGCTCGAGACGTCGTGCCGGGCGAGGGCGTCCTTCTCGGCGAGGATCATCTTGTACATCGCGGGCACGCCGGTGAGATACGTGACCTTGAAGCGGTCGATGGCGCGGATGACCTCGAGGGCGTCGAAGCCGGGCAAGATCACCAGGGAGCCGCCGGCGAGGAGGAAGGGCTTCACCGCCCCCGCCATCGCGTTCTTGTGGTAGAGGGGTACCGCGATGAGCGCCCGCTCGGTGTCGTCGGCGAGTAGCGCCTTGCGCAGGATGTCCGCGTTCCAGACCTGGCCCCCATGCGTGAGCAGCACGCCCTTGGGCTTGCCGGTGGAGCCCGAGGTGTAGGGCTGCATGCAGACGTCGTCGAACGCAGTGGCGCGCCGGGCCAACGTCGGCTTGGCCCCCGCCAGCACCGCCTCGTAGGCCAGCGCGCCGTCCCCGCCCGGCCCGTCCACGACGAGGTGCTTCACCGCTGGGATCTGGGCGGCGAGCAGCCGCCCGCGCTCGGCCAGCGCGGCGCCCGCCACCATCACGGTGGCCTCCGAGTCCTCCGCGACGTAGCGCAGCGCCTCATCGCCCATGCGGATGTTCAGCGGCACCGCCACCGCCCCCAGTCGCATCGCCCCGAACAGCATCTCCAGGAATCGGACGTCGTTGTTGAACAGGAGGGCGACACGGGAGCCCGCGCTCACACCCAGCGCGGCCAGGGCATTCGCCGCGCGGTTGCAGCGAGCGTCCAGTTCCGCATAGGTGAATACGGTCTCGCCCTGGAACACCGCCGGCTTCGAGGGAGTCAGGGCGACGGCGGTCTCGAACAGGTAGCCGAGATTATCGGGCAGCACTGAAGCAGATACTGCCGTGCCGCTGGTGCACCGTCAAGGGCGGTATACTCCATCTCGACCCGCGGTCTGATGCCCGCGGTGCTCGTGTCGAACGGACCACCTCAACGCCCGCAATGGCCCAAGGAGGATGGAGATGAAGGGACTCACTGTCGCACTGATCGTCGTCGGGCTCCTGTCCGCTGATGTACCTGCCACCTTCGGACAGGCGTCGAAGGCCCCGGCCGAGGCGCCCGCCGCGAAGCCGAGCGTGGGCGAGGCCGCGGCCGTCAAGCTCCGGGGAACCATCACGGCCGTGGACAAGGAGAACAAGACCATCACCATCAAGGGGGAGAGGGGCCGCACGCTGACGCTCGACGTGCAGGATCCCTCGAAGCTCGAAGCGGTGAAGGTGGGAGATCCCGTCGTGGGGATGTACTACGAGGCGGTGGCGGTCCGGGTGCAGAAGGCGGAGGCCGGCACTCCGGGCGTGACCGTCAAGGAAGAGCGAGCCACCTCCAAGCCGGGCGAGACGCCGGCCGGAGCCATCGGCCGGGAGATCACGGTCACCGGTACGATCACCGCCATCGACAAGAAGCAGGGCTCGGTGACGGTCAAGGGCCCGCAGGGCAAGTCGCATACCGTGAAGGTCAAGGAACCCAAGAACCTTGAGAACGTGAAGGTGGGCGATCTCATCGAGCTCACCTACGCCCAGGCTCTGGCGGTAGCGCTGGACAAGGCCGCCAAGTAGCCGCTCGGCCGCCGCGCTGCTTCACGTCCGGCCCGATGGGAGCGCGCCGACTCGGTCCGGGCTCGTCGGCAATGATCGGCGGAATGACCTCCGCGGCAGCGCGCCCTAGCAGAGTCACGCCGGCGGCGGCTGCCTGGAACCAGTCGATGAGCCATCGGCTATCGGCGGTACGCAGGTTCAGCGGCTCCCGCGGACTGATGCGCGCGATGACGTGCGGCGTTCTGCGGAACGATCGCAGCGAGGGTAGACCGACATAGGCGACCTCGATCCGGCCATGCCACCCCGGCAAAGCCCGGTCGAGCTCGTCGTGAACGGACTGCGGCCTTCCGAGGAAGCAGATCGATGTCGCTGCGACCGACGCGATAGTCCCCGAGCACGCTCGAGCCCCAGCGCGTCGTGCTCCTTGGTGACCGATGGAGGTGGCGCTCCGGTTTCGAAGCGCTTGCCAGCGGCCCGGACAACGTTTTGGCAAAGGACCGGCACCGCTGAAACGGGGTACAAGAGGACATGGCCTACGACCACCTCGAGATCGAGGCGCGCTGGCAGCGCTACTGGGACGAGCACGGGACGTTCCGCGCCACGCGCCGGAGCGGCCGGCCCAAGCGCTACGTCCTCGACATGTTCCCGTACCCGTCCGGGGTCGGTCTGCATGTCGGTCATCCCGAGGGGTACACCGCCACCGACATCATGGCGCGCGCCTGGCGCATGCGCGGCTATGACGTGCTGCACCCGATGGGCTGGGACGCGTTCGGCCTGCCGGCCGAGCAGCACGCGATCGAGACCGGCCAGCATCCCGCAAGGACGACGGCGAACAACATCGCGACGTTCAAGCGCCAGCTCAAGATGCTCGGCTTCAGCTACGACTGGTCGCGGGAAATCGACACCACGGATCCGGGCTACGTGCGCTGGACGCAGTGGATCTTCCTGCAGCTGTTCCGGCGCGGGCTCGCCTATCAGGCGACGGTGCCCGTCAACTGGTGTCCCGCGCTCGGCACCGTGCTCGCCAACGAGGAAGTCGTCGACGGCAAGAGCGAGCGCGGCGGCCATCCCGTCTATCGCACGCCGCTCCGACA
>Ga0075421_100008119_pt1 | contig 12882 bp, 15 predicted proteins | sample SoiMetdeltSBSDD5_FD_75292 | JGI IMG/M metagenome (GOLD analysis project Ga0075421, IMG submission 75292) | Bulk soil microbial communities from a Populus tree surrounding site in Tennessee, USA - Soil MetaG P. deltoides SBSDD5 | ecosystem: Environmental > Terrestrial > Soil > Tree plantation... | reverse complement strand
GAGGAGCAGCGCGCCTGGCACGCGGGCGTTGCCTCGTGGGCGGGGGAGACCGACATCAACTCGGCTTCGGTCGGCATCGAGGTGCACAATTGCGGTCACGAGCTGGGCTACCCCGAGTTTCCCGAGGCGCAGCTCGTCGCACTGGAAGCCTTGTGCGCCGACATCATGGCCCGGCATCGCATCCGTCCTGAGCGCGTGCTGGCCCACTCCGACGTAGCGCCGACCCGCAAGAAGGATCCCGGCGAGAAATTTCCCTGGCCGCGTCTCGCGCGCCAGGGCATCGGCCATTGGGTGACGCCGGAGCCGGTGCAGCCCGCCGACCCCGGCATGGCCCGCGACGCCGCCGGCCCGCTGGTCAGCGACGTGCAGACCCTGCTGGCGACGTACGGCTACGGCATCGAGGCGACCGGAGGGTTCGATCCGCTGACCGAGTTCGTGGTCATTGCTTTCCAGCGCCATTTCCGCCCCGAGCGCGTCGATGGCCGCATCGACCAGTCGACCATCACGACGCTCGAACGTCTGCTGGCGGCACTGCCAGGACGGCCCGCGGCATGAGCATCGCCCAGGATGCCCGCGCACGGCCGGCCGGGCCGCTCGACCGTCTCGATGTGCGCGCCGTGCTGGTGCTGCTCATCTGCTGTGCCTGCTGGGGCGTCAACCAAGCGGCCATCAAGATCGCCAATGCCGGCATCTCGCCAACGCTGCAGGGCGGCCTGCGCTCGGTGTGCGCGGGCGTGCTGGTGTTGGCCTGGGCGCAGGTGCGCGCTGTGCCGTTGTTTGAGCGCGACGGCACGCTGTGGCCCGGCCTGTTGGCCGGTCTGATGTTTTCCGTCGAGTTCATGGTGCTCTACATCGGGCTCGATCTGACCACGGCCTCGCGCGGCGTGGTGCTGCTGTATTTGTCGCCGTTCGTGGTGGCGGTAGGCGCGCACTACCTGATCCCGGGCGACCGGCTGACGCTTGCCAAGGTGGTCGGTCTGACGGCGGCGCTGGCGGGCCTAGCGGTGGCCGTTGGCGAAAGCTTTGCAGTGCCGGGCCGGCCGACGCTGACGGGCGATTTGTTGTGCCTGCTGGCGGCCGTGCTGTGGGGCGCGACCACGGTGCTGATCCGCACCACCGCGCTGAAGTCGGCGGCGCCCGAAAAGACGCTGCTCTATCAGCTATTCGTGTCGGGGCTGGTGCTGCCGCCGATGTCGGTGGTGATGGGCGAGCCCGGCATCGGCGAGCTGACGCCGGCCGTGCTGGCGGCCTTCGCCTACACGGCCGTAATCGTCGCGTTCATCACCTACATCGCCTGGTTCTGGCTGGTGCGCAACTACCCGCCGACCCGCGTCGCGGCCTTCACCTTCCTGTCGCCGGTGTTCGGCGTGATCGCGGGTAACCTCATGCTGGGCGAGGCCTTCACGCCCAGCCTCGCAGCGGCGCTGCTGCTGATTGCCTGCGGCATCTACCTGGTGAACCGCCCGGCGCGGTAGCAAGCCGCATCACGGCCTGCGCACCGCCCGGTGCCTGGCATCGCCGGATACTTGCTGGCGCGCAGGGCGACATGCTCCGCTCCGTCAGCGGCTTTCGGCGAGCTTGGAGGCCATCACGGCGATGGTGCGCTGATAGACCTCGGCCTTGTTCCAGTCCTTGATGACGGCATAATTGGCCGAGCCCGGCTCCCAGCCTTGCCCGGCCTGCCAGCCGTGCCCCTTGAGGAAGTTGGCGGTGGAGGCCAGCATGTCGGCTACGCTGGCCTCCAGATCGCGGCGTCCGTCGCCGTCAAAGTCGACCGCATACTTGAAATAGCCCGACGGCATGAACTGCGTGTGGCCGATCTCGCCAGCCCAGCCGCCGCGCAGTTGCGCGAGGTTGAGGTCGCCGCGCTCGATAATGCGCAGGGCATCGAGCAGATGCGCGGTGAAGAATTCGCTGCGGCGGCAATCGTAGGACAGTGTCGCCAGCGAGCGCATGACCGAGAACTTGCCGCTGCTGTCGGAGCCGTAGTTGGTTTCCAGGCCCCAGATGGAGATCAGGATCGGACCCGGCACGCCGTAGCGCTGCTCGATGCGGTCGAGCGTCGTTGCGTGCGTGCGCATCAGGGTCTGGCCGCGGCGAATGAGCGCTGGGCCGACGCGGCGCGTGTAGAACTCCTCGAAGCTGAGCTTGAAGGAGCGCTGCGAGCGATCGAGCCGGATCACCGTTGGATCATAGCTGACGCCGGCGAGGCCGGCATTGACCGCTGCCGGCGCGATGCCCTGCGCCACGGCCGTGCGTTTCAGGCCTGCCAGCCAGGCATCGAAACCGCCAGCATCGTCCCCGCAATTGGCGGCACTGGCAGCAGGTGCCAGCGCGCACACAAGCGTGGCCACGGCCACGCTCAACCGCATGCATCTCCACCAGACGCCTACCAGGCTTGTCATCTCAGTCACGCGCTCCCTCGGCCGGTTGTGGCTCATGTTCGGTGCCATCATATGTCATACTCGACAAAAGTTTGCCTGCGTGCCGTTGGCGCGGGGGCATGGTTGATGAGGCGCTTATGTGTCGGAATATCAAGACCCTGTACAACTTCGAGCCACCGGCGACGCCAGATGAGATTCGCGCCTCGTGCCTGCAGTTCGTGCGCAAGCTGAGCGGCTTTGCCCGTCCCTCCAAGCAGAACGAGCAGGCCTTCAACCGGGCCGTCGACCAGGTGACGGACGTCGTGCACGAGTTGCTGGCGACACTGGTCACCAACGCCCCGGCCCGCGATCGCGAGGTCGAGGCGGCCAAGGCGAAGGCGAGGTCGGCCGAGCGGTTCAGCGCATCCGGCCGGCGCTGAGCCTTCTCAGGCGCTGGGCGCTGATGCGGTCGTGGCGATCCAGATGCCGGCGAAAACGGCGATCAGGCCGACCATCAGGTGCACGGTGATCGGCTCGCCGACCAACATCGCCGCCAGCAGGCCGGCGGCGATGGGGTTGACCGTCATGGTGTTGGCGACGCGCGTCGGGCTCGCCTTGTGCAGCGCCAGCACCCACAGGATGAAGGCGAGCGCGCCCCCGCCGACACCGAGGTAGACGCCGGCGATCCAGTGCGTGGTGCTGAAGCTTGCGAGCACGGCCACGCGACCGGTGAGTGTGCCGATCAGCAGCAGCACGGCGGCGCCGGCGCCCATACCGACCGTGAGATAGCCAAGCGCGCTCGCGCGGACGATGAATGGCCGGGACCAGACGTTGTAGAACGCCATGCACAGCACGGCGCCGGTCATGATCAGCTCGCCGCGCCAGGCTCCGGCCGGTGCGGCCGGCAAGCCAGAGGCGAGCGCGGCCAACACGCCGAGCATGGCCACGGCGACGCCGGTTGACTTGCGCGCGGTGAGCGGCTCGATGCCGAGCAGGGCAGCGACCAGCATGGTCTGCAGCGGCAAGGTGGACAGGGCAAGGCTGGCGCGCGCTGCCGTCGTGTAGCTCATGGCGATGTTGTAGAGCACGAAGAACAGGCCGAAGTAGCAGGCGCCCAGAGCAGCCACCGCCGGCCAGTCCTGGCGTGGCGGCCAGCGCACGCGCAGGGCCAGTGCGACCGGCAGCACGCACAGGAAGCCGATGCCCCACCGCAGAATGGCCAGCGTGACGGCGTCGGCGTTGCCGACCAGATAGCGCGTGACGGCGGCCGCCGTGCCGCCGAGGCTGCTCGACACGATCGCGATCACCACCCCTGCCGCCTCGCCCACCCGTCGTCTCCCGTGCCACGATCAGATGTGCCATGTTGTGCATGGAGATCGTAACGGCAACTACCTGGCAGGTACTCATGAAGGGCCGCGCCGACTTTGCCGCCAGGCTGCAGTGGTGGCGCAAGCGCCGAGGTCTGGCGCAGCTGGAACTGGCCGGCCGGGCCGACATCTCGCAGCGACATCTGAGCTTTCTGGAGCTTGGCCGCGCATCGCCGAGCCGGCAGATGGTGCTGCGGCTGGCGCAGGCTCTCGATGTTCCACTGCGCCAGCACAATGCGCTGCTGCTGGCGGCCGGTTTTGCTCCGACCTGGCGCGAGAGCGGCCTTGACGCACCGGAGCTGACGCAGATCGCCAACGCCGTCGATCGCATGCTGGCCAAGCAGGAGCCCTATCCAGCGGTGGCGGTGGACCGGCACTGGCGGCTGCTCAAGGCCAACGGCGGTGCGCTGCGCCTGGTTGAGTTCCTGGTCGGGCCGATCGCGCCCGGCACGCCGATCAACCTCGCCGATGCGCTGGTCGCGCCCGACGTGCTGCGCCCCCACCTCGTCAACTGGGCTGAGGTGGTGCGCTACTTCATCCGCAGCGTGGAGACGGACGCCGCCGCCGACGGCAGCGACGAGACGGCCGCGTTGCTGGAGCGTCTGCTGGCCTACGAGGGGGTGTCGGCAGCCCTGCAGGGGCCGCTGGTGGAGGCCGGCAGCGGCCCGGTGCTGCCCATGCACTTCCGCAAGGGCAGCACGGCGCTGTCGCTGTTCACCACCATTGCCACGCTCGGCACGCCGCAGGACGTCACGGCCCAGGAGCTGCGCATCGAGAGCTTCTTCCCGATCGACGATGCCACCGCCAAGGTGCTGCGCGGCTGGGCTGCCAAGCCAACGGGGCGTAACCGGCGCAGCTGACCGGAACGGGGCTGTACGTGCCGTAGCGGCGGGGCGTAGGATCGCGGCCAAGCCCGGGCAATCGGCGCAGTCTTGGCGCCATCAAAGCAGCAAAGGAGGCAATCTTGACGACCGCATTCACCCCCCATGCAAGCAACCACGAAGGCCTCGCGCCCCTCGCGTCTCGGCTGGTGAAGGTGAAGGATCTGCCCTGGACGCCGATCCGCTTTCCGGGCTGCCAGGTGAAGACCCTGCTCGTCGACAAGCAGACGGGGCTCGCCACGGTGCTGGTGAAGATGGAGCCCGGCGCGGGGCTGCCCGACCACGAGCATGTCCTGATCGAGCAGACCTACATGATCGAGGGCCGGCTCATCGATCAGGAAGGGCCCGACCAGGGCATCGAGGCCGGCCCCGGCGATTTCATCTGGCGGCCGGCAGGCAGTCGGCATGCGGTCACGGCGCCGGAGGGCGCGCTCATGATTGCCGTCTTCCAGATCCCCAACAAGTTCTTCGAGAAGGACGGCAGCATCGTCGACCAGCTCGGCCATGATTGGGGTGAGACCTGGTCGACGGCGCTGGCGCGGCACAAGCAGCCGGCCTAGCGCACAAGCGCAGCCGATCGAGATCGGCGCGCCGCCAAAGGCTTAGCCCTTGATGCGGCGGCGCGTTGGCAGCGCGCGCGTCGCCAGCACCTTGTCGACGCGACGCCCATCGAGGTCGACCACCTCGAAGTGCCAGCCTGACTCCTCGACCGCCTCGCCCGTCGTTGGCAGATGCTTGAGGTGTGCGAGCACAAAGCCCGCCACGGTCTGGTAGTCACGGCGGGCCGGCAGGGTGATGCCGAGCTGGTCGGCCATCTCATCGGCCGGCATCCAGCCCGCCAGCAGCCACGAGCCGTCGTCGCGCGGGATGGCCGATGGCTCCTCGCCCTCGGCATCGGAGCGGAACATGCCGGCGATTGCCTCCAGCACGTCGGCCGGCGTGACGATGCCCTCGAAGTGGCCATACTCGTCGTGGATCAGGGCCATCGGTACCTCGGCCTGCCGCAGCATCTCGAGCGCTTCGAGCGCGTCCATGGTATCTGGCACGATCGGCGCCTTGCGCACGTAGGACTGGATGTTGAACGCCTGACCGGTGGCAAGGGCCGCCAGCGGCTCGCGCGTGCGTAGCACGCCGACCAGCGTGTCGGCCGATCCGGTTCCGACCGGCACGCGCGTGTGCGAGGTGGCGATGATGGCGGCGATCTGCTGCTCCTTGCTGGCCGTCAGGTCGACCCAGTCAACGTCGGCGCGCGGCGTCATGAGGCCGCGCACCGGCCGGTCGCCGAGGCGCAGCACGCCCGAAATCAGGCGGTGCTCGCCGCTTTCCAGCACGCCAGCCGACTCGGCCTCCGCGATCAGGCTCTTGATCTCCTCTTCCGTCACCGTGCTCCGCGCAGGCTGCCGCTGGCGCAGAATGAAGAACACCACCCGCGTGGATGCATCGAGCAGCCACACCGCCGGTGCTGCCGCCCGCGACAGGAACGACATCAAGGGTGCCACCGCGCAGGCGATGCGCTCAGCATGGCGCAGGGCGAGATTCTTCGGCACCAGCTCGCCGATGATGAGCGAGAGGTAGGTGATGACCGCAAACACCCCGATGTAGGAGGCCCAGTCGGCCATGCCGTCGGGCATGCCGCGCTCGATCAGGATGCCCTCCAGGTCCTTGGTCAGCGTGGCCCCGGAATAGGCACCCGCAATCAGGCCGACGGCGGTGATGCCGATCTGCACGGTGGACAGGAAGCGGCCGGGGTCGGAGGCCAGTTCCAGCGCCCGGCTCGCGCCGCGCCGGCCCTGCTCGGCCAGCGCCTTCAGACGGGAGCGGCGGGACGAGACGACGGCAAGCTCGGAAAGCGCAAACAACCCGTTGAGGGCAACGAGGACCAGAACGACGGCGATTTCGAACACGGCTTCGAGGCCGGTTCAGGCTTTCCGGACCTCTCCTCTTGCTGTTGCATGCACCGGCAGCGTCCTGGCTGCGGGCGGCATGGCTTTAAGCGGGCGCAATCTTTCACGTACGGGGTGCATCCGCAAGGCCGGTGCCCCAACGTGCCGCGCGCCCCTTGACCGGCAGGCCGCGAAGGGCCTTATTCCACCTGCCAGCTGGCCGGACGGCCGCTGCCGGGCGAACAGGCTTTGCGGCCACACGCGCCCGGTGGAGGAAAGTCCGGGCTCCAGGGATCAACGGTGGCGGCTAACGGCCGCCGGGGGTGACCCCAGGGAAAGTGCCACAGAAAACAGACCGCCGGGTGGGGCAACCCGCAAGGCAAGGGTGAAAAGGTGCGGTAAGAGCGCACCGCGCGTCCGGCAACGGAGGCGGCATGGCAAACCCCACCGGGAGCAAGACCGAATAGGGGCGGCACGGCATCGGGCAACTGGTGCCAGCGCGATCCTCGCCGCCGCCCGGGTTGGTTGCTCGAGGCGCGGAGCAATCCGCGTCCCAGATGAATGGCCGTCGCGGAGGGAGACCTCCAGACAGAACCCGGCTTACAGGCCAGCTGGCAATTGTTGTTCAACCTGTGCGGGATGGAGATCGAAGCTATGTGCCTGCCGGGCTGTCTGGAACATGTGACGGCAAAGCTGTCGCGGCGCGGCTTGCTCGGGGCTGCCGCAGCAGCCACCGTGGCCGGCGCGGGGGCGCTGACATCGAACGGCGCTGCAGCGCAGGCCTATCCCGCATTTCGCAAAGTGGTGGACCTCACGCACACGCTGTCGCCCGAGTTTCCGACCTTCTTCGGCACGCCCGGCATCAGTCTCAAGACGGTGAAGGAGATCAAGCAGGACGGCTACAACATGACGGAGTGGACGGTGGGGGAGCATTCCGGCACCCACCTCGATGCGCCGATCCATTTTTCCGAGACTGGCATCGGCCCCGACGCCATCACCGTCGAGCAGCTGATCGTGCCGCTGGCCGTGATCACCGTTGCCGACAAGGCGTACGTCGATGCCGACTACCAGTTGACGCCTGCCGACATAACGGCGTGGGAGCGACGGCATGGGGCGCTGCCCAAGGGCTGCTGCGTCGCCCTGAACTCCGGCTGGGACCGGCTTGTCGGCTCATCCAAGTTCACGGGCAAGGACGACAAGGGCGCCTTCCACTTCCCGGGCTTCCACCCCGAGACGACCGACCTCCTGCTCAAGGAGCGCAACGTCGCCGGCATCGCCGTCGATACGCTGTCGCTCGATCACGGGCCGTCCAAAGACTTCAAAACCCACTACACGTGGCTCCCTGCCGGGCGTTGGGGCTTGGAGAACGTGGCCAATCTCGCACGCGTGCCGGCGCGTGGCGCGACCCTCGTGGTCGGAGCACCGAAGATCAAGGGCGCCACCGGCGGCCCCACGCGCGTGTTTGCGCTCACCTGAGGCTAGCCCAGCTCGAAGGAGGTGACGCCGAACAGGCGCTGTGTCTGCAGCGCTGGGATCGGGCCGGTGTACATGCGAGCGGTCTCGAACACTGGTGACAGCGCCAGCGACTGCGCCAGGGCGACGGCGTCGCGGTTGACACTTGGCACGTCGAGAAAGACGTCTCCGCCGCCCGTGCCGGCCAGCAAAGCTGCCAGCACGGCCTCGGCGGCGGCGCGGTCGTCGGCGACCAGCGGACCAATCTTGCTGCCCGTTCGGCAGGGGCGGATCACCCCCCAGGCGGCCAGCCGGCCATCGCGCAAAAGCGCGCGGCCCACGTGTCGGGGTGCGCCGATCCAGGCGCGCAGGAAGGCGGAGCGTGCAGCGGGAAACACCGTGGCATCATCGGCTTCCACCGTCGCCAACGGCAGCTCGCTGAGCGCCACAACGTCGGCGCTCGGTGCATCGAGGCGGGCGGGGATGCCGCCGTAGCGGACGTTGGCATAGGCGAGCTTGAAGCGCGATTTCTGGTAGTTCTGCTGCTGCGCGACCACGCCGTCGAGGCCGATCACACGCGCACCGGCATGGGCGATGGCGGCATTCCAGATGCGCAGGCCGTAACCGTGGCCGCGCACGTCCTTGCGCACGATGTAGAAGCCCAGAAACGCCAAGCGCGCATCGTAGTTCACGCACGAGATGGTCGCGGCGGGCGCGCCGTCGAGCTCGCCGATCAGGAAGCCGCCGGGATCGACGGTGGCAAAGCAGGCAGCGTCCGCAAGGCCCGGGTTCCAGCCCTCCGCCGCCGCCCAATCGACGGCGATGGCGATTTCATCGGGGTGCATCGTCCGAATACGCAGCTCTTGCATGGCGCTCACCTCGGTTGCACGTTGGCCCGCAGACTAGCTGAATAATGGCCGCTGCCCTTTGGCACGATAACAGGAGACGTGAGCATGTCCCGCCTGACCTTGGTGATGGGCTGGTTGATAATTTCCATGAGCCTGTCTTTCACCGCCGCACAGCCGGCCGGCGCGTCCCAGAAGCTGCTGCAGGGAAGCTGGACTGCGACCAAGGCGGAGCGCGACGGCAAGGCGGCCGATGCTGTGGTCGGCCACCGCCTGTCCTTCACCGGCAAGCGTTTCGAGATCCGCTCCAAGGACGACCAGGTGCTGTTTGCCGGGACCGTGCGCGTGGGCGCAAGGGCGATTGACTTTGTGCATCAACAGGGCAACCTGAAGGGCAAGACGTGGCAGGGCATTTATGCACTGAGCGGCGATAGCCTGAGCGTGTGCGACAACGCGGCCGATCTGAAGAAGCGCCGGCCCACGTCTTTTGCAGCAAAGCGCGGCTCGGGCTATGTCCTGATCACGTTCGAGCGCGCCAAGACCTGAGCTGACGCTGTGCGACAAGCGAGGCTCGCCTTGCCGGCCGCGCCCGGCTACCCTGCAGCCAGAACAATAAGAGTTGCCTCGGGGAGAAGCGCAGGGTGGTGGCGTCGACGGTGACCATACCCCTTTGGGTGGCGGTGCTGGTGGGCGTGCTGGCGCTCGTCGCCCTCATCGACCGGCTGTTTGGCCCGGCGCTCGGCTGGTGGCTGCAGCGACGCGCCAATCGCGCCATCGACGAACTGAACCAGCGGCTGCGCCTGAAAATTCCGCCCTTCAAGCTGGCCCGGCGGCGACGCCTGATCGAGCAGCTGATGTTCGACCCCGATATCCTCAAAGCGGTCGAGGACGAGGCCAAGGAGCGGGGTGAGCCCAAGTCGGTCACGCACGCCCGTGCGCGCCGCTACGCCAAGGAGATCATCCCCTCGTTCAGCGCCTACACCTACTTTCGCGTCGGCACCACGCTGGCCAAGCGTCTGTCGACTGCGCTCTACCGCGTGCGTCTCGGCGCCATCGACGAGGCCAAGCTCTATCAGGTGCCGGACGATGCGTCGGTGGTGTTCGTCATCAACCACCGCTCCAACATGGATTACGTGCTGGTCACCTACCTGGTCTCGCAGAGTTCGGCTCTGAGCTACGCGGTCGGCGAGTGGGCCAGGGTATGGGCGCTGCAGAGCCTGATCCGCGCCATGGGCGGCTATTTTGTGCGCCGCGACAGCTCCAACGCCCTGTATCGCAAGGTGCTGGCGCGCTATGTGCACCTGGCGACCGCCTCAGGCGTCGCGCAGGCGGTGTTTCCAGAGGGCGGCCTGACGCGCGACGGGGCCTTGCGCCCGCCCAAGCTCGGGCTGCTGAGCTATATGGTGTCGGGCTTCGACCCGCAGGGCGGCCGCGATATCGTGTTCGTGCCGGTCGGCCTCAATTACGACCGGGTGCTGGAGGACCGCATCCTGACGGCGGCGGCTGCAACGCCCAAAGGCGAGCGCCCGCGCTTCGCGTTCAATCCTTTCGTGTTGACAGGATTCCTGCTGCGCAACCTGTGGCTCAGGCTGCGCGGGCGCTGGCATCGCTATGGCTATGCGTGCGTGAGCTTCGGCAACCCGATGTCGCTGCGCGGTTACCTCGGGGAGCGCGGCGTCGACCTGCGCGCGCTTGGCCCCGAGCAGCGCTTCGCCGAGATCGAGCGACTGGGCAATCGGCTGATGCACGAGGTCGGGCGGGTGGTGCCGGCGCTGCCCGTGTCGCTGGTGGCAACGGCCATCCTGGCGCATGGTGAGCGCGGCCTGTCCAGCCTCGAAATCAAAGGCGCGGTGTTCGACTTGATGGAGCTGCTCAGGGCGCAGGGCGGGCATGTGCACATCCCGCGTCAGGATCAGGAGTATGCCGTCGAGGTCGGCCTGCGCATGCTGCTGATGCGCCACCTCGTCGTGCTCGAGCACGGCGTCTACCGCGCCAATGCCGAGGAGGAAGCGCTGCTGCGCTTCTATGCCAACGCCATCGCCCACCTGTTGGCGAACGCACCAGCGTCGGCCCGCCAAATCGCGCAAGCGGTCTAGGCTGCACCCTGGCTGGGGGCCGCCGCCAGGCTCGACAGGCCGGCCAGGTAGGTGCCAACCAGGTCCTCAATCATGCGGCTTGCCGTGTCGGTGGTGACGACCGACAGCTTGTCGGCCGTGGACAGCGACGTGATGCCGTGCACGCCCGCCCACAGCACCCGCGCCGCGCGCTGGCGCTCCGCATCCTGGCCAGGCTGGAAGCGCGAGCCAAGCGACTCCTCGACGCGCCGCATCAGGCCTTCGAGCTTCTGCTGGTACCAGGCCGGCAGCTCCGTGTTGGAGGGCATATGGTGCTCGAACAACAAGTTCCACAGGCGCGGGTTCTCCTGCGTGAAGGCCAGGTAGGCCTGCGCCAACCGCTCCACCCGCCCGGCCTCATCGCCGTCGCCGCGCAGCACACCGATCAGGCGTCCATCCAGCGCATCCAGCACGCGCGCCTCGACATTGAGCACCACGTCGTCGAGATTCTGGAACATGTTGTAGATTGTGCCGGGCGAGTAGCCGATGCGCCGCGCAATTTCGCGGGCCGACAGCCCCGCCAATCCCTGGGATTGAATAATCTCCTGCGCGGCGTTGAGGATAAGCTCGCGCAGCTGCTGCGGAGTATGCGTTGACCGTCGTCCCATGGCCGTCCCGCGGCGTGTGTCAATGCCCTGCGAGCTCGCAGAAGTCTGCCAGCATAGGTGGAAACGGGGCCGCTCGGCAATTGCAACCACTGATTGCGGGGGCGAATTGCCGAGTCCGGACGAACGGTCGGGACGAGTTGGGGTTGCCGCTACCGGCAAGACGCGGCCCATGGGCCGGGTCGCGCGACTAGAAGGTCGGCGACGGACAAGGCGTCTTGCCGTCGGGCTGCAGCAGCATTGCCGCTTGGCCGCACGGCTTCATGTAGATGGTCTCAGCGAGCCGATAGGACGTGCCGCTTCCACCCCAGGTGTTGCGCATGACGTAGTTGAAGACCAGGGGCACGTAGTCATAGGTCACTTCGGCCACAACCACGCTGTCGTTGGTCGTCACCATGTTGGAAGGCAGCGGGAAACTGGTGTTGGTGCATTTCGCACGTCTGTGTGCTGCCGGTGCCGTTGTATGCGCACATCCACGACTGTTTCGTCTGCGTGGCGCTGGCCGGTGAGGAGGTCACGTTGCGCAGCACGATCCTGATCGGGGTGGAGCTGTAGGGCTTCATGATGTAGCTGCCGACGCGCGTGACGTCGGCGACGTCGCTTTGCGCAATGGTTGTGTCGGCGCCCGCGATGAGATCGGCGGTCGAGCCGGCGATCTGCGTCACGCGCCGATCCACGATGATGGCCTGGCTCATCTCCACGGTGCCGATGAACATGACGGCCATCAGCGGGGCGAGGAGCGCGAACTCGATGGCAGCGACGCCGCGCCGGTCGGCCTGCCACCGGAAGGAGGCGATGCACGCCTGGCAAGGCGCTGCAGGGGGCGCTGCATCGGGCGGTTTGGCATGTCGAACCCTTGAGCGCAGGTGTGGGCGCGCCTCGTCATCAACATGGCCAAGACGCCGAAGCGGCCGGAGACTTCGGCCAAGGAGTTTTCGGCCGCGCTCGACCTCGTGCCTTCGCAGATCATCGAGTTCGATAGCGAGATGTTCGGTCTTGCCGCCAACAACGGGCAAATGATCGAGGAGTTCGCCGCCAAAGCGAAGTCTGCCCAGCAGTTCCGCGAGCTGGCACTGCTGCTGGCGCATCGTCGTGAGCACAAGGATGAGAAGAAGCCGTCAGCACTCGCTCCTTTGGCACCTTTTCTCGAGAAGCTGAAGCTGCGGCGTTAAGGAGATCGGCTCATGTTCGGCAAGCGTACGATCGATGCGGCGGCAGCGCAGCGGGCCTTGCCCGCTGCCAAGGAGGCGTCGGCCGTAGCCAAGGCGATGCCGGTGTCGAAGCCGGTTGAGGCCAAGGGAGTGCCGGTTGATGCACGCGCGCCCGCGGCGGCCAGACCGGAGCAGGCCCTAGTGCAGGAGCGGCGCCACTC
>Ga0075421_100008118_pt1 | contig 12882 bp, 7 predicted proteins | sample SoiMetdeltSBSDD5_FD_75292 | JGI IMG/M metagenome (GOLD analysis project Ga0075421, IMG submission 75292) | Bulk soil microbial communities from a Populus tree surrounding site in Tennessee, USA - Soil MetaG P. deltoides SBSDD5 | ecosystem: Environmental > Terrestrial > Soil > Tree plantation... | reverse complement strand
CGCATTGTAGGCTTCGCGCGCGACGCCGGTTTTCTGCGCCGCGATGCCGCTCGGCGTCACGACGAACCGCCATTCAGGCGGCACCTGGACAACGTCGAGCGCGCGCATCGGAACAAATGTGAAGGCAGACACGTGCGCAGCGGTTGCGGTCAGAATCGCTGCGTGATCCTCGCTACCGCCATGCGTGCCGACACCGCCATCACCATCGAGCGAGCCGAATGAAAGGCCATTTTCGATGCATGCGTAATAACCGGCTTCATCCTCTGCCCCCTGGATATTGCGCTGCCACTCCATGCGTGTCCTGAGCGATCCGGCTTCCACCAGCGCCGTTGCCACTGCGACCATCAGCGCGCTCGAACTGCTCATGCCTGACGCTCTCGGCAAATCGCTTGCGAGGACGATGTCGGCACCGAGTTTCGCGCCTGGAAAGTTCCTGGCTAGGCGGCGGACGACGACGGCGACGTAGCGACGCCATCCCTGATGCGACGATTGAGTTCGGTCAATCTCTTGCTCCGGAATCAGCGATACGTCCTGCTCGCGGTAGGCGTCGACCACGCGGGCGACGTCATCGCGACGTCGACGGGAGACGACCGCAAAGCCGCGCGGAACTGCACAGACGAGCGTGTGCCCTCCGGCGTAATCCGTGTGTGTGCCGAAGACCTCCAGGCGTCCCGGTACCCACCACACATTCATTCGCGCGGAGCTGTCGGACCCTGGCGGCCCGCCTGCTCGATCGAGCGCCTCGAAGCGAGCGAGAACGAGCTCGAAGAGGGACCTCTTTGCCGGCAGCTCGTCGGAATGGAGACCGCGGGCGACGAGCGCCGACGCGAGCGCTGCTGCAGTCATGGACGAGGGATCGTCGAGGCGAGGCGACGAGCAACATACGCCGCATCTGCTCTCGTGGAGAGGTCGAGAACGGGACCCCGGGCCGGGAACGCTCTGAATTTGACTCCGTGTCGAACAGCAAACCCGACCGCCTCCGGCAACTCGAACTCTCCGCGTTCGGATTTCGGAACGTCGCGGCAGGCCTGAAAGATCCGTTGATCGAAGCGCCAACAGTTCATACTGATTCGTGACGTCTTGACGCTTCCGCCTTTAGGGGGAAGTACGTCCTTCGGCTTCTCGACAATTCCAACCAAATGCCCGTCATCGTCCACGTCAAGAATCGCAAACGACCGAATCCGTTCCGCCGGAATGTTGCTCGACGTCACGAGCTCTTCAGGCTCAAACACCGGCAATCCTGGCTCGGGTAACGACGCGAGCTGTGTGAGCACCGCAACCGGGTAGAGATTGTCGGCATTCATTGCGAGAAAGGCGTTCCCGCCGACCCACGCCTCGGTCACGAGCACTGCGTTAGCCGTGCCGAGCGGCTCCGGCTGCACGACGAAGTCCAAACGGACACGGGTCGGGGGCGCATCGGTTTGATAGTGCCGTCGCAGCGCCGCGTGATCGGGTGCGACCACCAACGCGACGAGTCGGATCCCGGCATCTGCCAACGAGCTGAGTATGAAATCGAGGAAAGGTCGGCCATTCACCGGCATCATCGCTTTCACGCCCCTGTCGGCGGCGCGTTGCTGATCGGGGGTTAGTTGCGCTGATGAGTCGGCCGCGCGCATTCGCGTGCCCAGTCCACGCGCAAGCACGATGGCACGTTCCGTCATGGGTGTGATAACCGCTTCATGACCAGTATCTTACGTGAGGTATCGTCATTCTTGCGGACACTCAAACCTGACGGCGCCGTTGATCGTCTAAGCACGCAATAATTCAGCAATCAGCAGTTTCAGGAGACCCTCCCATGTGGCTCGAAGCGTTTGCGCGCGATATCCAGTACGGCGCACGGAGTCTTCTGAAGAGTCCGGGTTTCAGTGCGCTCGCCATTCTTTCACTTGCCACCGGAATCATGGCGACGACGGCGATCTATAGCGTCCTCCGCGCCGTGGTTCTCGATCCCTTCCCATACAAGGACGTCGACCAGCTGATGAGCGTGCGCGTCTACAACCCGGCAGGCCGTGGCGGACGACTCGGCTACTCGGTCGACCAGTTCCTCGAGATCGCCGAACGCAACACGATCTTCGAAGGAACGATCGCGTCAACGATCAGTGACGTGCTCTGGAGCGGTGAGGGGGACCCGCAACGGCTCCGCGGGAACCACGGCACCTTCAACACCTTCGACGTGATGGGTGTGCCGCCGCTTCTCGGGCGAACGCCGACCGCTGCGGACGCGAAGGAGGGTGCGGAACCAGTTGTCGTGTTGGGCTATCGGTTCTGGCAGCGGCAGTTTGGCGGCGATTCAGGAGTCCTCGGACGTCAATTGCGGTTGAACGACACGGTTCGAACCGTCATTGGTGTGATGCCGAAGCGATTCATGTGGCGTGGCGCGGACGTTTACATCCCGACCCGGTTTCAGCGAGGACAGCTGGTAGAAGGCGTACGCAACGTCCATCTACTCGGGCGCCTCAAACCTGGAATCACCAGTGCCCAGGCAGAGGCCGACCTGACACCAATCATCGAAGATCTTAAGAAACAGCAGCCCAACGAGTTTTTTCAACAGTTTCGCGTCAGTCTGCTGCCATTCACCGAGACCTTCCCCAGCGGAATCAGCCGCGACATCTGGGTGCTCTTTGGCGCGGTAGCTTTCCTCCTGCTCATCGCGTGTGCCAACGTCTCGAATCTGCTGCTGTCGAAAGCGGCGGCGCGCCAGAAAGAAATGGGCGTCCGCGTCGCCCTCGGCGCGAGCCGCAGTCGTCTCGTGCGACAACTCCTGACTGAGAGTCTGCTGCTCGCCTTGATCGCTGCGGCAATCGGGTCGGCGTTTGCTTACGCGGGTCTGCCAGCCATTCTCGCCATCGTGCCGCCGAATACGATCCCCGACGAGGCGGAGATTGCGCTGAATCGTTCGGTGCTGTTCTTCACCCTTGTCATTTCAGCGCTGACAAGTGTCGTTTGCGGCCTGGCTCCCGCGCTGCATAGCTCTCGGCGCGATCTCGCGGCGTCCATGCGCGAAGTCAGTCGCTCCCTCTCTGGAAGCTCGGGACAAGCACGGCTTCGAAAGGCGCTTGTTGTCGCGGAGGTCGCACTGTCGCTGATGCTGCTGGCGGGATCGAGTCTGCTGATTCGCACCTTTGTCGCAATGGCGCGTGTCGACCTCGGGTATCAGCCGGAGCGTCTTCTCACCATGCGCATTCCGCTGCCACCGCAGCGATACCAGGACACCACAGGGCGCGTTGCGTTTTTTGAAGACTTGCTTTCGAGGGTGAGAACTGTCCCGGGTGTCGCCGCCGCCGCCGTGAACACGTGGGTTCACCCACTCGGCAACATCTCGACGACCGCGGACGTCGCCGGCACCGCGGCAAACCCGGACCCTGTCGTCGTGCACCAGGTCGATGCGAGTTATGCACGCGTATTCGGTATTCGACTCGCATCCGGGCGGGTCCTCGATGACACCGACGTTACCAGCCGACGCGCGGTTGCCCTGGTGAACGAGCGGTTCGTGCGCACACGTTTCGAGGGACGGCCACCACTCGGGCAGATCGTCCATCTTCCACGCCTCAAGGAGCGGCCGTTCGAGCTCGCCAGCGATGCATTCGAGGTTGTCGGCGTCGTCCAGGACGTCGCGAATAGTGGACTCGCGAATCCGATCAGGCCGGAGATCTATTTTCCCTACTCCTTGACCGGGACCTCAAACATCCTCGTCGTGCGAACCACGCTGGAACCGACGTCGCTGACGCGCGCGGTGACGGCGCAGGTCTATGCGATTGACGGCAGTCAACCCGTCACCAACGTCAAGACGCTGGACACTCTGCTCAAGGAGGATGAATTCTCCACGCCGCGCTTCAATTTGATTCTGCTCTCCGTATTTGCGCTGATCGGGCTGGTGCTCGCGGTTGTCGGCGTTTACGGTGTGATGGCCACCGCCGTCGCGCAGCAACGTCAAGAGATCGGGGTACGGATGGCACTCGGGGCGAGTTCGAAATCAATCGTCGCGATGATTCTTGCGCGCGGGTCGCGCCTGCTGCTGGTCGGCATGGCCATAGGTCTGGTCGGGAGCCTGATTGGCGCGCGCCTCCTGGCGCGGCAAGTATGGAACGTGTCCCCCTTTGACCCGATCGCATTCGTCGTCGTCGCGATCGTCCTTCTCGCTGCCGGACTTCAGGCGTGCGTGTGGCCAGCGCTTCGCGCCGGGCGCACGGATCCGATTATTGCGTTGCGAGTCGAATAGCGCCTGCGGCCCGAGCGAGGCGCTGGCTTGCCAGCCGGAGCGGTGACTGCTAGCTGCTGGCTGCTGGTTAAAAGGTGACGGTAAACAACGCGACGCCTTGTCGTGGCAGCGACACGTCGAGTGTGAGACGACCGCTCTCGATGTTCTTCCGTGTCGGCGATCCCATCGTCTGTAGCTGCCCCGCCTTCTCCAGTGTGCTTCGTTGCTCAGCTGTGAGCGTTTGCGGAGAGCTCATCTGCTTCCACACCTCATACGAGTTACTGTGCCGATCATCGACGCGGTACTCGGTGATGGTTGCTTGACGTCCTGACAATCCTTCAACGGTCAGCGCGATCTGCGCAGCCGGCGCGGGCACATCATCGTCGTGATAATTCCACACGAGGATCTCCATCGACCGATCTGTTCGGCTGGCGAGCGCGTACACGTCAGGAGCTTCGCGGACGCCTGAATCTCTGATCGTCTCGGTATTCGCGGCACTGGTGCTCATGACCTTCACCCGGTCGCCGCGCATCTTTCCCAGCATACGAAACACGTTCAGCACCGGTTTGTCGATGCCGTTGGTTGCCAGATCACGGAACCCAGCGAACAACGGCTGTCCTTCGAACTCGAATGCCCAAGTCAGCGAACCAAGCAGGTTGACTTTATGAAGATCCGCCAGTTCGAACGTTCGCGCGATCTGCGCCGCCGTGTAACTCGAGTACATGGTCCCGTTGCGATACGCATTCTCCGGATTCGTTCGAACCGAGCACGCCGCGCATCCTTCCGGATCCGATTCGCCAATTACAATCGGCGTCGTCCGAAGCTCAGGATATGACGCGACAATCTGAAACCCGTTCGAGATCGCGCGCAACTGATTGCTGATTCCCATTCGGACGTGACCGTCGACGACACGTGGTGCGCCTTTGGCGTGAAAGGTGACGAAATCAAGCGGCGCCCCGCGCCGGCCGGTGGCATGGTTCGTTCCTCGGAGGCAGTGCTCGATGAAATCCTTCAGCATCTGCTGTGTTCGCGCGCCGTTCGGACCGGTGACTTCGGGGCCACCAATCCTTGCTTCGGGCAGCGCACGCTTCAAGCCGTCGGCTGCGAAGTCATAAAGCTTCTGGAATTCCTCGGGCGTCCCCTGCCAGTACCCGATGTCGGGCTCGTTCCACACTTCCCAATACCAGGTCTTGACCTCACCGGCGCCGTATCGCTCCACCGTGTGCCGCGCCCACTGGTACACCAACTCTCGCCACTTCGCGTAATCGGTCGGAGGATAGGCCCACCCTGTGTAGATCTGGCTGTACTGGACCCCGGGCATCCAGTTGTGCTGATACGGTTCCGGCTTCGTAGAGAGCGCCTTCGGCATGAAACCAATCTGCACGAGCGGCTTCATCTTGCGTTCGACGTAGGTGTCGAAGATGCGATCGACGATGCGCCAGTCGTACACTGGCTTTCCGGCCGCGTCTTCGGTGTAGGCGTTCGTCGAACCCCATTTCAGCGCCGGTGTGCCATCACCGGTCGTGAGCAGATTATGGACGCGGACGTTCACGGGAACAGGACTGAGCGCAGCCAGTTCCGACAGAAGCTTTCGTCCGTCCGGCATGTAGGTGTAATTGGGTTCGTCGTGACCGAAAAAGGCCCACATTGTCGTCATCGGCCCGATGCGCTGCGACGCATCAATCTGAATCGACACCTTGGACACGTCGCCCTGCGCGTCGACAGTCCACGCCGCAAGCGCGATCAATCCGACGATTGATGCGAGGCCGGCCACGCGCGTCGCGATCAACCGCATCTATTTCTGAACACCGAAGGTGAACACGGTTTGCGATGAATATGTCTCTCCGGGCCGCAGAATCGTCGAGGGAAAGTTGGGATGATTCGGCGAGTCCGGGTAACGCTGCGTCTCCAGACAGAACCCGGTTCGGTTCTTATAGACCCTCCCACCCTTTCCTTTGATGCTGCCGTCGAGGAAGTTGCCCGCGTAGAACTGCACACCGGGTTCCGACGTGGCGATATCCAGGGTCCGGCCGCTCTTCGGCTCGACGACGCGCACCGCGTGCCGCACGACGTATCCGCCATTACCGCCGCCACCGCTGGAGACGGCGAGACTCCCCTCCCGCCCACCGGGAGGTCTTAATACCCAGTTGTGGTCATATCCTTTTCCGTTCTTCAACTGCGGATTGTTCGCGTTGATCCGCGCGCCTATCGCAGTAGGCTTCCTGAAATCGAACGGAGTACCAGCAACAGGCGCAAGCTCGCCGGTCGGAATCAAAGTGTCGTCGACGGGGGTATAGCGATCGGCATCGATCGTCAGCTGATGTGCCAGGATATCGCCGTCGTCGGCAGCCAGGTTGAAGTAACTGTGCTGCGTGAGGTTGGCAGGCGTGGCCTTGTCGGTCGTCGCCAGGTAATCAACCTGCAGTTCGTTCTTGTCGGTCAGCGTGTAGGTGACCGTCGCCTGGAGGTTGCCGGGATATCCTTCTTCTCCATCCGGACTCGTGCGCGTGAAGACGACGGCGACACCGTCCGTCACATTCTTCGGTGCCGCGTTCCAGACGACCTTGTCGAACCCCTTGTTGCCGCCATGTAAATGATTCGGTCCGTTGTTGGTCGCGAGCTTATAGGTCTTGCCCTCGAGCGTGAACTGTCCTTTGGCGATTCGGTTGCCGTAGCGGCCGACAACGGCGCCGAAATAGGGCGAGTCCTTCAGGTATCCATCCAGCGTGTCGTACCCGAGTACAACGTCGGCCATCTTTCCAGTCCTGTCCGGGACCTTCAAACTCGTGATGATGCAACCGTAGTTGATGGCTTTGAGTTCGACGCCGTTAGCATTCGTCAGCGTGTAGATTTCGACCGCCTTTCCGTCTGCCGTTTTGCCGAACGGCGCGTGCGTCACGCTTCGCTTTGATTGTCCCGTCACGCTTGTTACTCCACACAGCACAACCACGAGTGCGCACGCGAGGGTGCGGACCATCATTTCTCGATTACCTCCACGATGCCGGCGTCGGCGAACTGCCCCCCACGCACCTGCTTGACGTGGACGGCGAGTGTGTTTGATGCCCCAGCTTTCAGCAACGCTTTCGCCGCGGCGTCGAGCAGCACGTAGGAATAGCCATTGACCGCTCCCGGCAGCGTCGCGATGCGCTGGCCATTCAAATACACCTCCGCATCGTCGTCGTGATAGATGCGCAGATGTGGGTTGGTCAGCGTGCCCGCGGGAAGATCGAACGTGCGTCGCAGCCAGATGTCCGATGTTTGCCACGGTGTGCCGACGGTCGCTTTCGCGTTTGTTCCAGGCCGCCCAAAGCCGCCGTTGCCCTGGGTCCATGCGCGATCGTCGAAGGTTGTCGAAAACCAGTTTTCGGCAGGCGTGTTGGTCGCGTAGCGCCACTGCTGCGGCGACTTCTCTGATGTCGCCACCACTTCACGCACGGATGGAGGCGACGATAGCCGCGTCGAGAGCTCCTTTGCGTCGGGTGGAAGCTTCACCACCGCGCGGTCATAGGTGAGCATCCCGTTCACCTCGATCTCCACATCGGTTGTCTGTGTGTAAATGGCAGCGGAAAGACCTTCACCAACAAGGATCCTCAACTGATACATGAGATCCCGGTACGCCTGGCCGAGCTCCTCCTGTGATTTGTAACTGCGGTAGCCCCAGTTCCCTTTCTCGATCCAGGTGTGCCCTTCGAGTGGAAGACCGAGCCCGCCGAACTCGCCAAGTACCGCCGCGCGTTTATCTTCGAGCGGCGGCCGGATCGGCGCCGGATACGAATGAACATCCGATACATCGCCGACGCTCTTATCGGTCCAGCCGCTCGCGTTGTTCACCAGGCGGCTCGGGTCGCGCTGCTTGATCCATTGAACGTACTGTTCCGTCTCGTGCTGTCCCCATCCCTCGTTGAACGGCACCCACATGACGATGGCAGGGTGTGTGTCCAGTGCATCGATCATATGTTCGAGTTCACCGGCGAACATGTCCTTGTTCTGAGGCGTCGAGTCGCCGCCACTCGGCATGTCCTGCCACACGAGCACGCCGAGTCGATCCGCGTGGTAGTACCACCGCGCCGGTTCGACCTTTACGTGCTTGCGAATGAGGTTGAAGCCGAGACGCTTCGTCGTTTCAATGTCCGACGCCAGAGCCTCATCGGTCGGCGCGGTGTAGAGGCCGTCAGGCCACCATCCCTGATCGAGCAATCCATATTGAAACACTGGCTTGCCGTTGAGAAACAAGCGATTCACACCGGCAGAATCACGCTGCACGGAAATTGTGCGGATACCCGCATAGCTCTGAACGGCATCACGACCGAGCGCGACTCGCAGGTCGTAAAGAAAGGGTTGATCCGGCGACCACAACTTGGGTTGGGCAACACGAATCACAATCGGCTGGCCGGCGGCTCCTCTCGCCTGACCAACAGTTTGCGATCCGTCGCGCACGGTGACCTGTGCGTTGCCCGCCGCGCCGCTGTTCGAACGCACGGTCACCGTTATCGTCCCGGCGTTGGCATCCGTACCGATATCCAGGCTGGTGACGTAGGTATCTGGCACGGTCTCGACCCACACGGTCTGCCAGATGCCCGTCACCGCCGTGTACCAGATGCTCTTCGGCTCGAAGACCTGCTTACCACGCGGCTGCGGCCCCTTGTCGGTCGGATCCCAGACGCTGACGACGAGTTCCTGATCGCCTGTGGCCTTCAGCGCCGATGTGATGTCGAACGAAAACGGATCGTATCCCCCGTTATGACGGCCGACCTCCTTCCCGTTGACGAAGACGTGCGACTCCCAGTCAACCGCGCCGAAATGCAGCAGCACTCTCGAACCGCGAGGGACAGCGCCGGCGCGAAACGTCCGGCGGTACCAGAGCCGCTGTTGATCGGTGACCGCCGCGGCGACGCCGCTCAATTGCGACTGCACGGGGAAGGGAACGAGGATTTTTCCTGTGAACGTTGCCGGCTTCTGAGCCGCGGCAGCGGCAATGGCGTAATCCCACTCGCCGTTAAGGTTCTGCCAGTTGGTCCTCACCATTTCCGGACGCGGATACTCGGGTAGCACACGACTCGGCGTTACCTCGGCTGCCCACTTCGTCCGCAGTTTTGTTGGAGGCGCTTGCGCGAGAGCCGAAGGGGCAACAGTCAGAACGAGCAGCCCGACAATCGTTGCGAGTCGAGCACGTGTGTGACGAGAGATGACCTTCTGCATGACGGCGTATCTTACGCCAACCAACGTTATGTAACGCTTTCCGCGCTATACCTCGCGATCAACCCCGTTCGCACCGCATTGCGATAGACGCGAGTGAATACCAGCGAGGCGCCGAACACGTAAATCACCGAGAGGCCGCCGCCGATGACCAGCGACGTCATCGACATTGTCCCGCCGGTGACAATCGCGCGCATGCCCTCGAACACGTAGACGGGCGGCAGAAGATGCGCGACCCACTGAATCCAGACCGGCATGGTGGAGATTGGATAAAAGACTCCAGCAAATGGCGACAGGATCGCTGGGATCGGCCACACGAACCACTCGGCGGAGGGTCCGAAGCGAAGAACAAAAGAGCATCCGACAATCCCGAGCGCAATCCCGAACAGAAACAGCACCATCAGGAACGGCACGACAAGCCCGCCGTACAAAAGAAAAGACAACCCGAACAGCGCGACGGCCAACACCAACATGACGAGCAAACTGAATGCGCTCGTCATGATGCTCGACGACACCAGTCCCGTCAGGTACTCGTTGATTGAAACCGGCGAGCCGAACACGTTGAGAAAATTCCTCGACCACACGTCTTCGAAAAACGCCATCGTGACACCGAACATCACCCGGGTGAAGAAGTCCCACATGAGCACGGCGCCGAGCAGGACGGGGACGAAATCGAATCCGGCCGCCGTCACCGTGTTCAGGTACTTCGTCATGAAGCCCCACAGGACGATGTCGATCGCGACCCAGACGACGAGCGACAACACTCGCGTCGGTCCGCTTCGGAGCAGATACAACTGGCGCAGCACGATGGCCCGGACTGGTGTCATTCGCACGTCAGGACTCGAGCGAGAGCGGTTCCCTGGCAACCGCGATAAAGAGTTCCTCAAGCGTACGCTTCCCGTGCTCCTGAGGAAGAGTCTTTGGATTCCCTTCGAGCAGAATACGGCCGCGCGAAAGGAACAGCACTCGATCGCAGACCGCCTCGACTTCGTACATGTTATGCGACGTCCACAAGACGCTGACTTGCCGATCGGTGGCAACTGCTCGGATCTTCGCGCGTATTTCACGCGCCGTCGCCGGATCGAGCGAGGCAGTCGGTTCGTCCAGCAGCAGAAGTCTGGGCGAGTTCAGCATCGCTTTCGCGAGACACACACGCGTCTGCTCGCCCGACGACAGGACTCCGCATTTCGTCCGACGAAACCGGCGCAGGTCGAATTCCTCCAGGAGCGTATCGATTCGATTCGTAATCGCCGAGACGCCGTAGAGCATGCCGAAGAACTTCAAATTCTGTTCGACAGTGAGATTGCCCGGGAGTGGTGCATATACCGCCGAAAAGTTCGTCAGCAGAAGCGCCTCGCGACGATCGCTGGCGAGGTCATGGTGATCAATCTGAATGCGTCCAGCACTCGGCTCCAGGACACCGAGAATCATATTGATGGTCGTCGTCTTGCCCGCGCCATTGGGACCAAGCAATCCGACGATTTCTCCCGGATCGGTGGAGAACGTCAGGTCGTCCACAGCCAGTGTGTCGCGGTAGGATTTGCGGAGGTTTGAAACGGCGAGGGTGGGCATAAAAAAGGCGGGGTCTGTCAGCCTCCGCTAAAGCTACGGCGACCCGCCGGAGCCTTGGCGAAGGCGGGAAGACCCCGCCCTACATTTAACCGGATCTTCCGCCTAAAGACGGAAGCGGCAACGAGATCTCTTCTTACTGCTGATCCTTGTGCAGGACCTCCTGCACCGGGTCCTTCTTCTTCCCGCCAAGCCCCTGGATCTGAACGACCGGCTCGGACGGAGACTCCTTGAGGACGTGCTGACGATACAACGTCGCCATGCGCTCGTTCTCTTCGGCCTTCTTCTTCGCTTCCGCCTTGGCGCGCAACTTCTCCTCGCGCGCGGTCTTCGCAATGCCGGCATCGTCGAGATCGTGCTGCTTGCCAGCCGCGACCGCTGCCGGATCGAGCACGAGGTTGTGATCCTTGCTGTTCAGGGCGACGTTCTTGCCGCCGGCGAAGATCTCATGGCGGCCATGCTCTTCGTACCATTTCGTGAGCGTTGCCGTCATATGCATCTTTTCGATGATGTTGCGCCAGCCGATTCCCGTGTTGTAGGCGCAGAAGGAGATCTCACCTTCCTGCGTCGCATACGGAATGATGCAGCGCTCCGTGCGGCGGAAGTCGTAATTGAACAGATCCTGGAACCACATGCCGGCGATGAACAGGAAGTTCCAGCGATCCGCACGGCGGCGGTCGATATCCGCCTTGGTGCGATCCGCTCCTACCCTGCCGTAGTCGCGCCCGGTTGCGCCGAACGTCTTGTCGAACTTTTGCAGCAAATCCATCAGCTTGAAGTGCCTTGGCGCCTTGAACGGGTCGTAATTCTTCATCAGCACCAGCGCCATGCCGAGCGACGACAGGAACCTGCCGCGACCGGCGTCGTTGACCTTCTTCAGGTCCTCCGCCACCTGTCCGGCCTTCAGGAATGCCGTCACCGGGACGGCTTCCTTCGTTTCCTTGTCGATCATGACCGCCATGCCGATACCGCAGTTCGGATGACAGCCGCAGGTGAGATTCCCCCACTCCGCACTCGGTCCATGCACCAGGTCGGCCCAGTCGGTGAACGTGCCCATGAACGAGATCGGGAACCAGTCGCGCACCGGCTCGCCAATGCCCACCTGCGTCTTTACGTCGTGTGCGAGATGCGACAGCGTGTAGCGCTGCGCGGCGCGACGTTCGTCGGTCACTTCTTCGTCGCGTCCGGTGAACGACACCGGCTGGAACGAGAGGAAGTTGATCTTCTTCGGGTTATCGAGCGCGAACTGGATGATTCGTCCGACCTGCTCGTTGTTGACGCCGTTGACGATCGTCGTGACCGGGACAATGTCGACGCCCGCCGCGTGAAGATTTTCGATCGCGCGAAGCTTGACGTCGAAGAGATTGCCGACCAAACGGTGGGAGTTGGCGGCATTGCCGATACCGTCGAACTGCAGATACGCATAGCGCAGACCCGCCTCGGCTGCGGCACGGGCGAATTCCCGACTCTTTGCGAATTCAATCCCGTTGGTTGCGGCCTGGACGCTGCTGTATCCGACCTTCTTGGCGTACCTCACCGCATCAAGGAAGTACGGCGACATCGTCGGCTCCCCACCGGAGTACTGAACCGACATCTGACGCCTCGGTTTGATCGAAATCGCATTGTCGAGCAGCGTCTTGATGTCCTCCCACGACAGCTCGTGCACGAACCCGACCTGGTTGGCGTCCATGAAGCACGGATCGCACATCATGTTGCAGCGGTTGGTCAGGTCGATCGTCAGCACCGCTCCACGGCCGTACTTGATGGTGCTCGATCCGTGGTTGTGAAGTTTCTCGTCGGCGTGCGAGCGGATGTCGCTGCCGGGAAACGATTCTTCAAGATGCTTGAAGAACGCCGGATCGATTGCCATGACATCTTCGAAATGCCCGTGCTGCGGGCAGTCCTTGATCATCAGGATT
>Ga0075421_100008117_pt1 | contig 12883 bp, 10 predicted proteins | sample SoiMetdeltSBSDD5_FD_75292 | JGI IMG/M metagenome (GOLD analysis project Ga0075421, IMG submission 75292) | Bulk soil microbial communities from a Populus tree surrounding site in Tennessee, USA - Soil MetaG P. deltoides SBSDD5 | ecosystem: Environmental > Terrestrial > Soil > Tree plantation... | reverse complement strand
TGACCCGAAAGATGCTCCTGGCAGCGCAAGTGCATATACGGGATCATACGGTTCAGAACATTTCATTCGCTGAAGATGATGCGGAGAACCTTCCATTTCCCGATAGTACATTTGATTCTATCACCTGCCGCATTGCACCTCACCACTTCCCGAATGTTGAACGCTTTATGCGCGAATCTTGGCGCGTGCTACGCCCACGAGTGATGTTAGCCATCGCCGATATTGTAATGAGCGGTGAAGCAAAAACGGCACGATATGCTAACATAATCGATAGCTTCCGCGACCCATCTCATCACCAAGCATACAGTCTTGATGATTGGCTAACATTCTTTTTCACATCAGGTTTGCGCGTTATACATTCCGAGACCTTTCAGAAAGAGACGGATCTCGAGGAGTGGGCAGGTCGGATTGGCCTCGTGGGTGATGATCTGACTAGAATGTGTGTACTTCTTGCGCAGCCAGTAACCGAATTAGCGAACTGGTTCCAATTGGAAGTGGTTGGAACGCGAGTGGCACTGTCGATTACTGAGGCGATGCTTGTGGGCCAAAAGGCCAGCACAGAACATACCAAGTACATAAGTGCTAACAGTCAGAGTGGAACCGAAATAGGCTGATTTACGTAAGAATTAGAGGAGTTCTTCGATCTAGATTCCAGGAACGCTACTCTGTGGTGCAGGCATCATAGTGAGGATAGACTCCTTTGCACGCCGTCGAGACGGCAGCTTAGAAAAGAGGTTTCAATGGTTAAATCTGAATATCTGCGTTGGGGCAAACTGCTGGGTATTTTGTCGCAGATGTCGGATGTTGAATATCAGCTTGCCTTTCAGGTTGATGAGCCAGACATCTTCCTTCCTGATGAATTACTCATCCGCTGGAGTGAAACATTCCGAGGCGGACGTGGCCTAATAGGGATCGGCGTCTCGGAGCATATGCTTGCTATCCTGCTGGACTTCGATATGCATTTGGATGAGCTGATCGAATATTTGCCGGAAGAGGCTGACAATCCGGTAGATTACATTCGAGACGATGAAGTATGGCGTGCCATCCGCGAGATGGCTGATTGGACACTTTCTCGTATTGCCGAGATGTCAATTCCTGAAACTCCTTCTCAGAGCGTGAATTAACTAACTCCACGAACGACGTAGTTCCGCACTTTCTCGGCGAAGGGCGAATGTCCTTCGCCTTTGTTTTTCTGCTTGGATTCGCTATTATGTGGGCACGATCAAGGAGTCACTAAATGTCGTATTCTAATGGAACTGATAAGACTCTCGCGACCTACAACATCCGCACCTGGGGTTGCCAGATGAACGAGGCTGACTCGCGGCGACTTGCCAGCGAACTTGAACGCTTGGGCCTCAGCTATACGGACGATTCGGATGCAGCAGATGTAATTGTGCTGAATACTTGTGTTGTACGGCAGAGTGCCGAAGATAAGATATATGGCAGACTCGGCCAGCTAAAGCGCCTCAAAGAACAGAATCCAAGTAAAGTTATTGGCGTGATGGGCTGCCTCGTTGGAGTGCGCGACCCTTTGCCTCTGCGTCAGAAGTTTCCGTTCGTCGATGTTTTTCTCCCTCCAAGTGAACCTGCCCCAATGGTCTCATTCTTGATGGATCGGGGTCTTGAGCAGGACTTGTTGGCGCATGAGACCCAACAGCGCCTGTTACGCGATGCGATCCAGGATGAAGACTTAATTCTCCCTGCACATGAGCGAGGAAATCTGGTCAGCGCTCATGTGCCAATAGTCTATGGCTGCTCACATGCTTGTTCGTTCTGCGTAATTCCGTTCCGGCGTGGCATTGAGCGGAGCCGTAGTATTGGCGAAATTGCTAGAGAAATCCGCGCATTAGCGAAACAGTGCGTAAAAGAAGTTACTTTGCTTGGACAAATTGTTGATCGATACGGCAAAGACATCCCCAATGGCCCTGATCTCGCCGATTTGCTGCGAGCCATTCACGAGATCGATGGGATTGAGCGAATTCGCTTCTTGACCTCACACCCCAACTGGATGACCGACAAGCTGTTAGATACAGTGGCTGAACTGCCAAAGGTCTGTGAGCATATCGAAGCACCAATTCAAGCAGGTGATAATGAAATACTGCGTCGCATGAAGCGTGGTTACACACAGGAAGAGTATCGAAACTTAATCGAGAAGATTCGGGCGCGAATCCCAAATGTAGCAATCCACACCGATATTATCGTGGGCTTTCCCGGCGAGACGGAATCCCAGTTTATGGAGACCTATCAGGTGCTCTCTGATCTGAAGCTGGATAAGGCTCATCTCGCGATGTACAGTCCCCGCCCGAACACAGTTTCTGCTCGAACGATGCCAGATGATGTTCCCGACGAAGAAAAAAAGCGCCGCCTTCACACATTAGATCGGCTTCAAGAGCAGATTGTGGGTGAAATCAACGCTCGTTCCCTAGGGCGGACTCTCCAAGTTCTTTTCGAAGATCGGCATCAAGGTAAATGGCGCGGTCGCACGCGGCAAAATAAGCTGGTATTCGTCGAGCATGAGAGCGATTTGCGGGCTAAGCTGGCTGACGTGCAGATCACATGGACGGGCCCTTGGAGTATGCAGGGGCGTTTAGTGGGAGCGAACAACAGCCCTGAGTACCTAGAGAATATCCCTGTGCAAATGATTGCGATCTCCGATATTGAAGTTCCTGGCAAGTAACCAACTTGTAATCGTCGCGAGGACAACGCGCCCGCGACTTTCCATCTCTGAATCTTGAGCTCCATTTACTGCATCTTAGGAGTCCCCTTTGACTCGCCTCATTCTCGTAAGGCATGCTTCAAATGATTGGGTACGAACGGGGAAACTTGCCGGAAGAACACCGGATATCCACCTCAATGATGAAGGAAAGCGCCAAGCGGCAGCACTAGGGAAGCGGCTTGCCGATAAAAAGATTGCAGCGATATACTCAAGCCCGTTAGAACGTGCCGTCGAAACGGCTGAAGCAGTCGCTGGACACTACCCCGATATGAAAATCCAGATTGAGGATGGAGTTGCCGAAGTTGATTTCGGTCAGTGGGCAGGCCAGCGCTTACGAAAGCTATCCAGAACTCGACTGTGGGGTGTAGTACAGAGCTATCCGAGTGGCGCACAGTTTCCGCAAGGGGAAACAATCCGGGCGATGCAAATGCGCGCTGTCGATGCTTTGGATCGGATTGCATCACGCTATCATGGAAGTGTAGTTGTGGTATCCCATGCCGACGTATTGAAGGCAATGATCGCGCATTATGTGGGTATACATCTCGACCTGTTTCAGCGAATTGATATTGCGCCAGCGTCGATTTCAGTAATTGAGCTGCATCGCTGGGGGCCACGTTTGGTACGCTTGAATGACACTTGTCACTATGACTATACGCTGTCCCCTGTGGCACAGGCCGGTGAATAGCATCTGGACAGCGTGAGGAACATATGCCTGCCGAATACGAGCTAGATCACGTTGATTTCATAACGGTCAATACCGTTGGCCCCGCAGGTCAGCGTGTGTTTCACCTCCAAGCAGGTCAGGATTCCACGCTTCTAACACTGATCATAGAGAAGGAGCAGGCAGCGGCCCTTGCTGAGAGTGTTCAGTCGCTACTAAGTGAAATTGGTGGGCGCTACAGCCGCGAGACAATGCAACCTGACCTCAACCTGCTTGATCTTGATCTACATGAGCCTATATTGCCCGCTTTTCGGGTATCGCAGATGGGTCTGGGTTATGATGCTGACTCGGACATGCTGGTTTTGATTTGTAATGAGCTTCTCCCTGAAGACACTCCTGAGGAGCCGCGAGTTGCGCGCATCGGTGCGACGCGAGAACAAATGTCCGCACTGGCTGCCCACACAGAGCAGGTCGTTGCTGGGGGTCGGCCCATCTGTGGTAACTGTGGACGCCCTATGGACCCGGAAGGGCATTTCTGCCCTCAAAGCAACGGTCACCGCAAGCCTGTCGAGTGGAGCTAGTTATAGGTTGATCCAGAGTCTATCCGGGCACTACCATTAAGCTATGGCAGATGATGCATCGCAAGGAGATGCGGAAGAATTCGAGTTGACGACCGAACGCGCTCTGACCCTCCTTAAAGATGGGGAAATGCGTGAGGCGCATGGTTTACTTCCGTGGAGTTCCAACTATACGTTCTTAATGCGCATCGCGGACTCGCAAATCGAGTCTCTGGCGGTATACAAACCCCGTCGTGGCGAACGGCCTCTTTGGGATTTCCCCGACGGAACGTTGTGCCAGCGAGAAGTTGCAGCGTTTCTGGTTAGCGAAGCACTAGGGTGGCATATTGTTCCCCCGACCCTTCTGCGAGAAGGTCCGCATGGCTCAGGGAGCGTTCAGTTATTTGTCAGCCACGATCCTGAGCAAAACTATTTCAACTTCGGGACCCAATATACCGACCAACTTATGCGTGTGGCACTGTTTGATCAGTTGATCAACAATGCCGACCGTAAAGGTGGACACTGCCTGCTGGATGCACGCGGTCATATATGGGCTATTGATCATGGAATCTGCTTCCATACACAACCCAAATTAAGAACTGTTATATGGGATTTCGCAGGCGAGCAAATTCCTGAAGCCCTAATGATAGATGTCAGGGAGTTATGTGATCGGCTCAGTGAACCTGAGTTTCTACGCCCGCTATCTAAAATGTTGAGTCGAAGTGAGATTGACGCATTGCAACGCAGGGCCGATCACATAATCGAAAGTGGTGAATACCTCACGCCGGGTCCAGGTCGCAATTATCCATGGCCTCCGGTTTGATCCACTCAACACGAGCCATTCAAGTTTGGGATGCCTCTTCCCGCTTCTCCATGAGTTCTTTATAAAGCGCTTCTACATTGCTGCGATGAAGCTGTTGCACGAGGCCATTTAGCGGGATTCTACTCTTGCCGCAGGCCTCAATGTTGATAGTTGCTAGCGCGTCCATGCCTTGCCCATTTTCAACGAAATTTTCCACGCGAGCGCGAAGCGTTTGCAGATAATGGAGGTCTTCTTTTATTTTTTCCTGCACCTCTCCACGTAGAATTACTTCACCATGCCCCTGCACCACATTTTCGAAACTCTCAGGCAGAAGAGCCTCAAGGCTTTGAACGAAATCTTCCCAGTTGCCGTCTGCGAAGAAGGGTATTGGCATTAACGTATCAGCAGCAAACAGGATTTTCTCGTCCTCTACGAGGCACACGATTGAATCAGCGCTGTGCCCTGGGGAATGCCAAATTTGAAGTGTGACACCGCCAAGATGCAGGTTCAAAACGCCTGTGTCAAAGACAATATCTGGGAGCCGTAGTTTCACTGACGACATCTCGCGCGAACCCCGCTGTGCCTTTTCGAGACCTGCCCTGCCTTTCGTGTCAAGCAAATCGCGGCAGTTGGTGTGTGCGACTATTTTGGCATGTTCAAAGAGGCTCGCGCCATAGGTATGATCAGCATGATAATGCGTATTGACGACATAAAGTACTGGGACACCATGTCGTTCTTCGATAAATTGCGCTATCTGACGCGATTCAGAAGGGAATGGTAGTGTATCAATGACAATGGCCCCTGCCCCCGTAATAATGGCCCCGGCAGTTACCTGTGCATACAACTCACTGGTGAACACATATACATTGTTGGCAACACGCTCACGGAGCATAGACCAGCTTCACCATACGGCTCATAATTGACGTTACAAAAGCTGTAAACGCTACGAGGATAGCATAACGATCTTTGAGGTGCAATTCTTGGTGTTTACTTAACACTTATGTCGCACTAAACAAAACTCCGAGCAACATGCTCGGAGCAATTTGAGAGGGTGATGCACGCCTGCCATACAGGATCGCCGTCTTTTTGAACCTGCGGTTGCAGGTGGGGCCGAGTCTTCACCTCAACGATGACCATCAAGGGCCGCGCTTTGGCGGAAGAACTTCTAAGCCCCGAATTTTCAACTGTTGGCTCAAGACCGTTACGAAACCGCACAGCAGGCAGTGCAAATATGTTGTACCACACTGATTGTTAACCCGCAAAAAATTTAATGGCGCTCCATCGCATTAGCAGTCTTACACCTTCTCAACATTCTCAGCCACTCGGATGTGAAGCTCATCCAGTTGGTGCGCCTCAACCTCGCTTGGTGCACCCGCCATACTGTCCATAGCCCTCTGATTCTTGGGAAAGGCAATAACTTCTCGGATATTTGGCTCACCTGCCATGAGCATAACGAGGCGATCTATGCCGGGAGCAATTCCTCCATGAGGTGGAGCGCCATATTCAAATGCTTCCAGAATATGCCCGAAACGTTCATGCGCCGTGGCTTCATCAATGTTGATCAGCCGCATGATGGTTTCCTGTACCTGGCGGTCGTGGATTCTGATACTACCACCCGCCACTTCATACCCGTTGCATACAAGGTCGTACTGTTGACTCTTCACAGTACCAGGGTCGTTCTCAAGCAGGGGAATATCCTGCGGCTTGGGTGACGTAAACATATGATGCGACGGATCCCAACGGCTTTCTTCTTCGTTCCACTCAAATAGGGGAAAATCGACCACCCAGCAGAAGGCAAGTGCTTCGGTGTCTGCAAGCCGAAGAAGATCACGGAAGTGAATCCTCAATCCTGAAAGAGCCGAATTGACAATTGACGCTCGATCAGCAACAAACAGAATAAGATCACCCGGTTTTGCGCCCATCCGAGTCACAATTTCGGTCATTTCCTGATCGCTGAAGAACTTGGCAATAGGCGAGCGAACTGTGCCGTCCTGCTCAATCGCTACGGTAGCTAGGCCCTTCGCTCCTTCTTCCTTAGCGATTTCTTCTAGCTCGCTAATCTCCTTGCGGCTGTAGCCTGCACAGCCGGGCGCTACAATTGCACGAACTTTCCCTCCCAATGATACAGCATTAGCAAACACTTTGAATTCGGAATTCTCAAGCAAAGCAGTCAGGTCAACTAATTCGAGGCCGAAACGAATATCTGGTCGATCCGTTCCAAAACGTTCTAATGCATCTGCATACGCTAATCGAGGAAAGGGTTTTTGGTAAATCTGCTTATCTGAAACCGTCTCGACTAATCCTATCATAAGAGTTTCGATTAAGTTGAGCACATCTTCACGCTCAACAAAACTCATCTCCATATCAAGTTGAGTGAATTCGGGCTGTCGATCTCCACGTTGATCCTCATCCCGGAAGCAGCGCGCAATCTGGAAGTAGCGCTCAAAGCCGGCAACCATGAGCAACTGCTTCAACTGTTGTGGGCTTTGCGGCAGTGCATAGAACTTTCCGGGATGTACACGGCTTGGCACAAGATAGTCGCGTGCTCCTTCTGGAGTGCTCTTGAACAAAATCGGGGTTTCGATTTCGATAAAGCCGCGTTCATTCAGAAAATTTCGAATATAGAGGACTGCTTCGTGGCGCAGGAGCATATTGCGCTGCATTCGCGCACGGCGTAGATCAAGATAACGATATTCCAGGCGGAGCGATTCTTTGGGTTCTTGGTCTGACGCAACTTCGAATTTCGGTGTTTTCGCCGGGTTCAAAATCGTGATTTGCGTTGCGTGAACCTCGATCTCGCCTGTTGGCATTTTATGATTTACTAATTGAGGATCACGTGCTTTTACTTCGCCCTGAACTTGGACTACATATTCGTTGCCCAGCTTTGCGGCGATTTCATGAGTTTCCGCCGAGTCTGCTGCATTGATGACAACCTGTGTGATGCCCCATCGATCCCGCACATCAATAAAAATCAAGCCACCATGCTCGCGGCGTCGGTTCACCCAGCCCGCCAGTGTGACCTCTTGACCAACATGTTCTCTGCCTAACTCCCCGGCATTATGTGTTTTGAGCATCTACGGCTTCTCCTCGCAAGCGACTTCGACAATGAAAAAGCCGCCCGTCGTATGTGCGGGCGGCCAAGTGGACTGGTTGCTCTGATTGACTACATGCGTTGCAACATCTGTCCTCGCCCGCGAAAAGTGGGATCATTATCATCACTATCCACATTGAGGGGCACGTTGAAAACTAGCATCAATAGTATCTCAGATTTATCAATCGTGAGCGGATTGTAGCATACTCGCGAATTGTGCGTCAATACTTTTGACTTCGCTCCGAACCTACTGCTGTGAAATTGTGATAGTCCCAAGATCGGAATCAACTGCGTCGCTTGGTATAGGGAGCCAGTCATCTTCACAGATTGGCTCTAACCCTTCGTATATAAAAAATGCTGAATATGTCTCTCCACGAGGAACACCGCTCAGGGTGAATATGCCGGATCGATTTGTCGTTGCGGTTCCCACGACGAGGCTCATATCTTGAGTTGATGAACTGAAGAACTCGTCACATATAACACCCGGAACGAGCAGACCGAACGTTCCACCGCCAAGAGGTCTACCAGTATCTCCATCGACCACTTCTCCAGTCACAGTGATTCCTGATGACTTTTTGCCACCACCACTGCCTCCTTGCTTGCCAGTCTCTCCGTCAAAGGAGACAGCGACCTGGTATGGGGTATTTGCATCGGAACCGCCGTAAGATACTACCCCGACGTAGTAAAGTCCTGTGTTCGGAGGCGAGTACTCAATCCGCTCGCTTGAGCCATCATTGGTTGATTTCGCAGCAATATTTCCACTTTCGTCTACCAACGCAATATCGTAGTCGCTTCCCTCAGGCCCCTCCATTTCAATGGTAATTGGCTGAAGGGTATTAACGCTAAAATAGAAGAGATCCACATCCTGATCCCATGAAATGTACCCTTCCACAGCTTGACCAGATTGAAGCGGTCCAGTTGCCTGATTGAGTTCATCGTTGGGTTCATTTTGATCGGGATCTTCTCCACTAGAGGTGCTCGTGATTGGCCCTGTTTGTGGAATGCCCCCCTGCCGAACTACTTGCACCAAGTTGACAGGCTTAAGCTCACCTATTGTTGCCCATGTAATACCACCTTCAACATCAGGCTGGCCGGAAGTTGGAACCGCCACAAGCCGTCCGTTCAGATCGACTGCTGTGCCACCACTATTACCATGAGAGATATTGGCATCGGTCTTGATCAAAACTCGTTGATTTACTCCGCCTACATCCGCCGTTTGAAAACCGCTCACACTTCCTGTAGAAAAGGTTATAGTTTCACCACCTGCACCGGGATATCCAAAGATGTATAACTTATCACCAAGTCGCAGATCATCCGAGTTGCCCATTTGAATATAGGGGAGGTCAGTAAGCGAGACCGGCGTACCGTTAATATCTGCATAGATATTTATGAGAGCAAGATCGAGATTCTCATCTGCATGACTCAACTTTGCCAAATACTTCGGCTCTGGTGGCTGGTCCGCGTTAGTCGTCATGGCGATCACCAGAACTGGTGCTCCACAGGCTACATGGCAATTAGTGAGAATTTCACCCTCTGGAGAAATAATTGTACCTGACCCAAGACCAACAGGCTGAAGGTCACCAGAGGTGCTCTGTTGCGTGATAATGACCTCGACGGCTGCTTGGCTGATCTGCTCGATCTGTTGGGTTGACAATTCACCTGTTTGGGAAGAACCCGAATTGTTAGCGGGTTGTGCAGTAGGTACATTCGATACCGATGTCGGAAGCGGCTGTAGGGTCGGCGAAGGCGAAGTTCCCGTGCAGATACATGCTGCTGCCGCAAGCGCAAGCACAATTGTTATGGACGCTATTCGACGCATGAGATTTTCCTCTTTCGCTGCGCTATTTAAGGGATTACTTCGCCCCTACTGGACTGACACTGTTGAGTAGTTTCTGGTACAAAGGAAGACTTTGTTCAAATGCGCCCGGTTCGGCTTCATACCTAAAAATATAGATCCGATCTCCAAGTTTTACATAACTCTCAATGCCGTGAACGACAACCGGGCCAGCGTCAACTTGAGTCGCATATTCATATTCCATTTGAAGCGCCTCCTGACCCCCAATTTGTGTCGGTGTCCGCTCCCCTAGTTGACTGAAGTAAGTACGGGCGCTTCCAAGATCACCGGCTCGCTGTGCGGCGCTGAGATCGAGCGAAATATCACCCTGTGATTTTGTTGATTCGATGGTTACTGTTGGCTTGTAAAGACCCTGACCAGCAAGATCACGAATTGTAAAATTGCCGACTTCACCACCTTGAACTGCCCACCCTGATGGAAAGCTAAATCGCAATGGAAGATCGCCTGAATATTGCTGGGATGCGTTATCCGTCACGATGCCGCTGCCTAACCCTACGACAAGAGACAGAACAAATGCCCCAATCAGCAACCAATCATATCGAACGGAAATATCCCAAGGCATATCCTTATCGCGGGCGTGGGCTTGAACGGAAACCGTACTGAGATCACCCACAGCACGGCGCATCGCCAGCCGAAAGAAGTAGAACAATACCGCTCCAACTACCACAGCAAGAACGACTGCCCCTGCTAGATCGAGAAATGGATTATACGCGAACCGACTCTCTAGCTCGTGTTGCAGGGTTTGATATGCCCCGTTGATCACGGTGACTACCGCCAGTCCGGATGCAAGCCAGGGGAGACGCTTCCCATCAATCTTCACACGACCAATGTAGTAACCTGTCACTGCTCCAAGCACGCCGTGAACAAGTGCGTTGTCTACCGCCCGGATCGCTCCGGCAAGAGGTATGACCCCACCTGCTTGAACAACAAATGCAATCGTTAGGATGGTCGCGAAGCCTAAGCCGCTTGCCAAGCCATAGACAATGCCATCTGGATGGCGGTCAAACTCAGGCGTGCCGAGCACGACATATCGAACGACTGCCAACTTGAGTACTTCCTGCATCAGTGAAATACTCAAGACAGTGAGGATCAGCCGCACGACCACATTGGGGAATTGGTCTACGGTTTGATCGGCAACTTGTGATGCAAAGGGAGCTGCTGCTGCCGCCGCCAACGCTCCGAACGCAAATGTTCGGGCGATCAGCCGTTTGGGTTCGGGTTCCGCCCGATCTTGCTGGTTGAAGAAACCCATCCACACAATTGCAGGGACGAGCGCCAAAATAATGCCTAATGAAAGCAAGCCTAGCGGATCATGTGGACGAGGAATTACAGCACTAATACCAACGAATATGGCAAGGACGACGAGCGTAATTAAACTCGATATCCAGATGCTTCTGCGTAGGGAAACGGCGTCTTCCACTTGTTTCCTCCTGCATGTGAGTCTGATGCTTAATACACCAGTACGATGTGCTTATTGGGTAGCGTACACGAATCGAAAGCCAACAGCAAATGGTGACAAGTTTTCTGTGAATTTTTGCAGGTGTTCAAACCGACTCGTATACTGTGGGCCAGATTTGCGAGGTGGGAGAATCTTAATGGATCGAACGAATCACAGAGTTGTCGCCACATTCGCCAGCAGTGTGATCGGATTGATGATACTTGCCGGGTGCAGGGCACAAGCAAGTAATACACCTGCCCCGTCAAGTGATGGTAATCCCAGTAGTGTTACACTTGTGAGCACTCCAACACTGTCTGCATCAACGACGGCTTTGCCCCAGACCGTTGTGCCAACCAATACGATTGCAGCATCTCCTTCTCCCACATATGATCCGGGACCTGCTGGCGAGATTCTTGCGAAGGGCAACGTCAACTACCAGAAGGGTAATTATGTGCAGGCCATCAATGACTATTCGCTGGCAATTCTCGCCAATCCAAGCTATGCAGATGCTTACTATAACAGGGGATTAGCGTATCTGGCTTTTGGAGACAAATCTGCCGCGTTTGAAGACTTCAGTCATGCTATTGTGCTTGATCTCTATCGGGCAGATGCACATGTTGCACGTGCGAAACTATACATTGAGAACGGTAATACCGATGCAGCCTTAGACGACCTAAATAAGGCCGAGGAATACGAGCCGAATTATCCGCTAATATATCTGGTACGCGGAAGGCTTTACCGTGACCTCTACTTATCGAGCGGTGATTATGCTCAGGCGATGGCGGATTTTGAGAAGGTAATTGCTCTTGCGCCGAATGATCCAGAAGGATTCATCGAACGCGGTTCGTTGTATCTCGCGATAAATCAGCCGGATCTTGCGTTGATTGATCTTAATGTGGCACTGGCCCTTGATCCCCATCACTCCGAGGGTTACTTTAGGCGCGGGCTGGTCTATACAGCAATGAACCAGACAGGTAATGCCATAAAGGATTATGAGACGGCGGTCAATGAGGGCTTAGATAGAACAGAGTTATACGTGGAACTGGCGATGGCATACACTCGCGCTCAGAACTACGAGATGGCACTTCGAATGACTAACATTGCCGTAGACAAGGACCCGACAAACCCACAGGCTCATTATGTCCGGGGATTAGTTTTGCTCATTAACGGTCAAGATTACCCCGCTTCAGTCGAAGCTAACCTCGCCGTCGTAAACAAACCTGACTATGTTCAGGCACTTGGTCTACGGGCGACAGCTTATTTGCATCTTGAACGCTGGCAGGAAGCAATAGCCGATTTTCAAACCGCCTATTCCCTCGACCCGACTTATATTGATGCCCTTTACGGTATCGCACAGGCGCAAGTGCAACTCGGCCAAAGTGCCGATGCTATTATTAGCTTGAAACGTTATCTGGAAATCGCCCCAGTAGATGCACGTAATCGCCCTGCCGCAGATGCGTTGCTAAATTCACTTAACGGCACTTCTGGCCCTGCGGTAACACCAACTCCCTAAACGAAATCAGTCCTCATCTCGCTGGCTATGAAAGAGGCTACGCGCTTGTTGTATGTCCGTTTGTATCTGGGCCACAAGGGCATCGACTCCTGAGAATTTCAATTCATCGCGGAGCCGAGACAAAAATTCAAGTGACATCTTCTGGCTATAAAGATCGCCGGCATAATCTAGCAGATGCGCTTCCACCGTCAAAGTGTTGTTGCCGTCAAAAGTTGGGCGATACCCAATATTTACCACAGAAGGATGCCTC
>Ga0075421_100008115_pt1 | contig 12883 bp, 14 predicted proteins | sample SoiMetdeltSBSDD5_FD_75292 | JGI IMG/M metagenome (GOLD analysis project Ga0075421, IMG submission 75292) | Bulk soil microbial communities from a Populus tree surrounding site in Tennessee, USA - Soil MetaG P. deltoides SBSDD5 | ecosystem: Environmental > Terrestrial > Soil > Tree plantation... | reverse complement strand
CACGTCGTCGGGCAGCGCGATCAGCTGGGACGCGTCGACGACGCAGTACTCCGCGAAGGCGCCGCGGCAGTTCTCGCCGAGCATGCGCATGCGACCGCTTCCGCGCTCGAAGTGCACGGGATCCACGAGCACGCGCTGGCCCGGCTTCCAGCCGTCGACCCCGGAGCCGATCGCATCCACCTCGCCTGCGCAGTCGCCGCCCGTGATGCCCGGCAGCTCGACGCGGATGCCCGGCATGCCGCGGCGGCTGAAGACGTCGAGGTAGTTGAGCGAGCAGGCGCGTACGCGCACGCGCACCGCGCCCGGTCCCGGCGTCGGATCCGGGAAGTCGCCGTAGCGCAGCACCTCGGGGCCACCGTGCGTCTCGAAGAAGACGGCCTTCATGCGCGCGAGCTTCCCGCGCGCACGGCGCGCGTGTCAAACGCGCACGGGCCTCCTGCGCCGGCCGGTCTTGGCGATGCCCGCGAGGCCGAGCCCGACGAGCCCGAGCGTGCCGGGCTCGGGAATCGGCTCCGAGTAGATGAAGTCGTCCATGGCGACGACGTCGACGAACGGGCCGTCGACCATGGCGCCGAGCTGCGTGTTGCCCGTCGTGATGCGGACGCGCCCGATCTGCTCCCCGGCGTCGAAGCGCACGCCGACGAACGAGAAGCGCGCGTCGCCCGGGAGCGAAGGCGCGCCGAACGTCCCGAGCAGCGTCCCGATGGGCGAGAAGAACTGCATCGTCGTCGCGTTGGTATCGACGTCCGAGAAGATCGCGCCGAAGGCCGACACGAACGCGGGCGAGGCGCCGTTGCTGCCGGGGATGGAGAACGTGATGTCGGTGATGTTGCTCCCGATCGGCGTGAAGAGGCGCTCCGGACTGAACGCGGCGAAGGTGGTGCCGTAGCTCGGGTTGACGAACTGGGTTGCGAGGGCGGCGGGCGACCCCTGGATGAAGCCCGTCCCCGGCGTCGTCATGGTGGCCCCGCGCGTGTTGGTGAACGCGGTGAGCGGCGTGCCCGTCACCGTCGGCGTCGTCGCGCCGCCGCCGTCCCAGTTGATCTCGCGCCGGCCGGACGCCAGCGGGCCTGGATTGTTGCCATTGTTGGGATTGCCGATGGCGGTGCGGAACGCGTCGACGGTGGCCTGGAGGTCCGCCGGGATGACACCCGTTGCCGATGTCACGATGGGTGCGGCGTGGAGCGACGCGGGCAGGAGCAGACACAGCGCGCCCAGCATCCCACGCAGGCCCTGGTTCGGGTGCCGCTTCATCGCCAACCCTCCTGTGCGCGGCGCAGTCATTGCGCCGGGAGAGGGACCGCGTCAGCACGCGGTGGGCGGCATGGCGCGGCCCATCTCGATCTACAGGTGGTGGGCGACGCTCATTTGTGGCAGAGCGCGAGGGCGAGGGGCGAATTGCCGCGGCGGCTAGGGCGCTTTCTCCCCCACCTCCACGCGGTCCTTTCCGTCGTAGGGCGGCGCATATACCAGATAGCCGATGGCCGGCTCGACGCCCCCGTTCGTGAAGGCGTGCGGCACGCCGCGCGGCAGGAAGAGGATGGAACCCTGCTCGACGGGGCGGACCTCTTCGCCGACTCGCATCGTGCCGCGCCCGCGCACGAGCACGACGAGCTGGTCGTGACGGTCGTGACGGTGCACCGCCTCACCCGTTCGGATGGCGCCTACGTGGTGGCTCGTCAGCTCGCTCCGCCCGAGCTCCTCGACGCGGAAGTCCTGGTCCGGTTCGAGCGGCACGCGCGCGGCGAGCGTGGCGAACGGCTCCTCGACGCGCGCCGCGAGCGCCAGGTCGAGCACGGGCGCCGGGGCGGTCTGCGGCGCGGGCCCGCAGGCCGCGAGCGCGAGGCACGGCGCGAGGGTCAGGGCCCTGCGCCGGAGGGTGGCGTGCATCACTCGAGTTCCTCCTGCGTCACTCCGAAGAATGGGGGCAGTCTACGCTGCAAGGCGGCCCGGAGGAGCCAATGACGATCGACCCGCGCATTGCTGCCGCGCTGCTCGCGTTCGCCGGCGTCGTCCTGCTCGTGCTCGGCGTGCGCGCCGCGCGTGGACGTCCCTTCCTGGCCTTCGCAGGCGGGCTCACGGCCCTGGCGCTCTTCGCCGTCGCCGCGCTGTGTGGCGCGCTGGCGGTCTCGATCCAGGGATACCGTGCGCTGACCCGCGAGGAGATCGCGGCGGTGGTGGAGATCCAGCCGATCGTGCACCAGCGCTTCCTCGCGCACGTGACCCTCGCGGACGGCACGACGCGGAGCTTCGATCTCGCGGGTGACGAGCTCTATGTCGACGCGCGCGTCCTGAAATGGCACCCGTGGGTGAACCTGCTCGGCCTGCACACTCATTACGCGCTCGACCGCATCGGCGGGCGCTACCTCGACATCGAGGACGAGCGCGCTGCCCCGCGCACGATCCACTCCCTGGTGAACGGCGCGCCGCTCGACGCCTTCACCCTGCGCCGCAAGCACGAGCTGCTCGCGCCGCTCGTCGACGCCAGCTACGGCTCGGCCACCTTCACGAACGCAGACCGCATCTCGACGCTCGAGGTGCGCGTCTCGACCACCGGGCTGCTGGTGCGCGAGCGCTCGGCGCGCGGCTGATGGCTCCGTCCGGGCCGAGGCTCGAGGCGCTCCAGGTCCTGCGCGCGCTCGCCGCGGCGGCGGTGATGTGCTTCCACGGCGCCGGGATCTTCGAGGAGCGCGCCGGCGGCGCCTGGCTCGGGAGCTTCTTCCAGCCTGGCCACCACGGCGTCGACCTCTTCTTCGTCCTGAGCGGCTTCATCATCACCTTCACCGCGAGCGGCGTGCGCGGATCGCGCGAGTTCGCGACGAAGCGCTTCATCCGACTCGTGCCGGTGTATTGGCTCGTGACGGCAATGCTGATCGTCGCCTACTTCCTCGCGCCGACGCCCGATATGGCGCACAAGGGCGATGGGTCCGTCGTGCTCTCGAGCGTGCTGCTCTGGCCCGCGCCCAGGCACATCGTCGGCGTCGCGTGGACGCTCGTCTACGAGCTCTGGTTCTACCTCCTCTTCGGACTGCTCTTCTTCCGCAGCCGCCTGCTCTTCTACACGGCGCTGTCCGGCTGGTTCGCACTGGCGTGCGCGGCGTGGATGCTTCGCTGGCGCTTCGAGTCGTACGCGCTCGTGTCGTTCCTCGATCCGATCGTCGGGGAGTTCCTGCTCGGCTGCGTCGCCGCCGCGCTGTTCGCGCGCTTCTCGGGGCGCGCATCGGGCATCGCCCTGGGCGTCGGGGCAGCCGGGCTGGCAGTCGCGTATGCGGCGGAAGTCGCGGGGATCGTGCTCTGGCGCGTGGCCACCTTCGGTCTGCCGTCGGCGCTGCTCATCTACGGAGCAGCGAACCTTCGCTGGCGCTGGCCTCGCGCTCTCGTCTACCTCGGCGACGCGTCGTACTCGCTCTATCTGATCCACGGAACGGCGATCTCGGTCCTGCTGAAGCTCGCAGCATGGGTGGGCGGGATCCGCCTGGTGGGCGGGCCGTCGGGCCAGCTCGCGATCTACGTCGCCACGCTCTTCGGCGCGGCGTTGTTCCACCGCGTGGTCGAGGCACCTCTTCTGGCGGCGTGCCGGCGTCGCTGGGTCCAGCGCGGTGCGGAGCCCGATCCCCACGTGCTCTTGCAGGCCCCGATCGGGCTCGCTCGACAGTAGGGGCGGCCCCTCCTACAATGCGCGCCCTTTCGCGGCCCCCAGCCGGGCCGAATCTCACCATCCCCGGTCCCGATCCGGGATCCCCAGTCAGGGAGTGCGCCGTGCCGATCGACTTCCTCTGCCGCAAGATCGGCATGACCCAGCTCTACAACGAGGGGGGTGAGGCCGTCTCGGTGACGGTGCTCGAGGCCGCGCCGAACCGGATCGTCCAGAAGAAGAGCCAGGCCCACGAGGGCTACGACGCCCTCCAGCTCGGCTACGGCGAGAAGCGCAAGAAGGTCGCCTCGAAGGCCGAGATGGGGCACGCCGCCAAGGGCAGCATCCCCACGACGCCGCGCTATCTGCGCGAGACGCGCATCACGGCCGAGGAGGCCGCGGGCTACGAGGTCGGCCAGGAGATCCGCTGCGACATCTTCGCGGCCGGTCAGCGCGTGGACGTGATCGGCACCTCGAAGGGCCGCGGCACGGCGGGTGTCGTCAAGCGCCATCACTTCCCGGCCAAGGGCAAGGCGCACGGTGCCCACGAGAGCTTTCGCCACGGCGGCTCGATCGGCCCCGGCTCGTTCCCCGGCCACGTGATCAAGGGCCTGCGCATGGCGGGCCGCATGGGCAACGAGCGGGTCACGACCCTCAACATCGAGGTCGTGCGGGTCGACGCCAAGAAGGGTCTGCTCTTCGTGCGCGGAGGCGTCCCCGGCCATCCGGACGCGCTGCTGCGGGTACGCCCGTCCGTGAAGGCCCGGGCCTAGGCCCGGTTGGCTGAGTACCGCCGCAAGGACGCCTTCCATCAGCGCGCCAAGCGCGAGGGCTACCGGTCGCGCGCGGCCTACAAGCTGGCCGAGATCGCGGATCGCCACGCGCTGCTGGCGGCCGGCGCGCGCGTGGCGGACCTCGGCTGCTGGCCGGGCGGCTGGATGCAGGTGGCGGCGGAGCGCGTCGGGCCCGGGGGTCGCGTCGTCGGTGTCGACCTCGCCGCGATCGAGCCTCCGCTGGGAATCGAGAACGCGTTCGCAATTCAGGGCGACTTCACGCAACCCGCGGTGTTGCAAGCGCTTCTCGACACACTCGGCGGACCCGCGGACGTCGTGCTCAGCGACGCCGCGCCGAAGCTCACCGGTGTGCGCGCGACAGATCGCGCGCGCGAGGAGGCGTTGCTCGAAGCCGTCGCGGGCGCGCTTCCGACCCTGCTGCGCCCCGGCGGCGATCTGCTCTGCAAGCTGCTCGACAGCCCCGAGGCGGACGCCATCGCACGTCGCATCGGAGCGACCTTCCGCGAGTCGAAGACCCTGCGGCCGGAGGCGACCCGCAAGGGGAGCTCGGAGCGCTACCTCCTCGCGCGCGGGGCCAGCCGCGCCTAGCGCGGCGCGCAGCGAGCCGAAGGCGAGCGAAGTTCAGAGAAGGAAAGGCGTCACATGTCCGACCGACCGTTCTCGATCCTCGGCCTCCAGCAGATCGCCGTGGGGGCGCCCGACAAGACCGCGCTGCGCCGGCTGTGGGTCGATCTGCTCGGCCTGCGGGTCGAGGGCAACTTCCGCAGCGAGTCGGAGAACGTCGACGAGGACATCGCGGCCGCCGGCCACGGACCCTTCCGGGTCGAGGTCGATCTCATGCAGCCGCTCGATCCGGAGAAGCGGCCACGCGTCCACGACCCCGCGCTGAATCACATCGGCCTGTGGGTGGACGACCTCGCGGCAGCCGTCGCCTGGCTCACCGCGCGCGGCGTGCGCTTCACGCCGGGCGGCATCCGCAAGGGCGCCTCGGGCCACGACGTCTGCTTCATCCACCCGAAAGGCGACGCCGCCAACCCGGTCGGGGGAGAAGGCGTCCTGATCGAGCTCGTGCAGGCGCCGGCCGACGTGATCGCGGCGCTTCGCTAGCGAAACCGTTCCGTCCCCTCGTTCGTATCTCTCGACTGGAGTCGAGAGAACCAACCCCAGAGGGGCGGCTCGGGCCTCTTGTTGATTTTCCCTACCCACGACGAGTAGGCTGGAATCGTCCCGAAGGGGCCTCTCTCGATTCCCCCCTTTGACCGCGCGGCCCAGCCTCGCCGGACCGCGCCCACAGGAGAGAGCGCGATGCGCATTTCCGCTGGGTCGTTGATCTCGGGGCTCGCGACGCTGGTGGCCGCACTGCCGGTCGTCGCAGTCGAGGACGCGGGCGGCGCTGCGCCGCAATTCAAGGAGGGTGACGTCATCACCCTCGAGCAGGTCGACAAGCTGAAGCCCTTCCTGCCGGAGGAGTTCTGGGACAACCGGGACTTCTTCTTCTACGAAGGCATGCAGATGTCGATCGGGCCGACGAATTACGACTACGGCACGCCGCCCGAATACAACGCGGCGACCGAGAAGTTCAAAGGCCAGCCGCGCATCGGACCCGACGGCAGCCTCGAGAACTACACCGCCGGCCAGCCCTTCCCCATGGACTCGATCGACTGCAAGGGCGATCCGCAGGCCGGCGTGAAGATCATGTGGAACCACGACTACCAGTGGAACGGCGCGGGCGGCGGCGCGAACTGGTTCTACTCCTACTGGGACCGCGGCGAGCAGCTCCCGCTCTACTACGAGGGCAAGGGCAAGACGATCCTCCTCTCGCACCGCGTCGAGAAGGAGTACCTCGACACGCTCGGCGGCGACGTCTTCCGCGGCGAGAAGCGCAAGAACGCGTTCGGCATCGAGGTCGACGCGCCCTTCGACGCGCGCGGCATCATGCTGCTCAGCTACCGCTACAAGTCGTCGGATGGGCCGCGCGCCGACGCAAAGAACGACGACACCTGGGTCTACGTGCCGACCCTCCGACGCGTGCGCCGCATCTCGACGGCGCAGCGAACCGACGCGGTGTCGGGGACCGACTTCACGCTCGACGATCTCTTCAGCTTCGCCGGCATCGTCCCGCAGTACGAGTGGACCTGCCTCGGTGAGGCGCTGATCCTCGCGCCGATGAACTCGAAGGTGAAGGCCTACCCGTACGAGAAGGACCACAACTTCGGGCCGTACGGGCTCTCCTACGCAAGCGACCGCTGGGAGCTCCGCGACACCGTGATCGTGCGCATGAAGCCGAAGAACGCCGACCACCCCTACCACCACAAGGATCTCTACATCGACAAGCAGACGGTGCAGGCGCACTACTCGTTCGCCTACGACCAGAAGGGCGAGCTGTGGAAGATCCTCTCGCACAACAAGCGCTGGAGCGAGGACACGAGCCTGGTGGGCGTCTGGTACAAGCCCTGGGAGGGCGTCGCGAAGCCGATGGACTCGACCATCGTGAGCGACATGATCGCGAACGTGCAGACGGGAACTGGAAACCGCATCGAGTTCTGGAACCGCACCGGTGAGTCGTTCACGAGCAAGGGCAAGATCCGCCGCTTCATCGACGTCGGGCGCCTCACGAAGGGCCGCTAACGCGGTAGCCAGCGACTACAGCTTCGGGCACTCGCGGCGTGCGGCCGACCGCCTCGCGCTGGTCGCGCGGAACTTCGAGCCCACCTCGCGGGCATTCCTCGAGGAGGCGGCGCCGCGCGGCTGCGCGCGCGCGCTCGACCTCGGCTGCGGGCCGGGCTTCACGACGCGGCTGCTGCGCGAAGTCTGCGCGCCAGGCGAGCTCGTCGGGCTCGATGCATCGGAGTCGTTCGTGGCGCTGGCCGCGGCTTCGGAAGCGCCGGGACTCGCCTACCAGGTGCACGACGTCACGCAGATGCCCTTCCCGGGCGGCGCCGCCGATCTGATCCACGCGCGCCTGCTGCTCTCACACCTCGCGGATGCCGAGAGCGTGGTCGTGAGCTGGTGGGCGCAGCTGCGTCCGGGAGGCCGTCTGCTACTCGACGAGGTGGAGTCGATCCGCAGCGAGGACCCCGCGTTCGAGATGTATCTATCTCTGGTGAGACAGCTGCTCGCATCGCGCGGCCAGCAGCTCGAGATCGGACCGCGCATCGAGCGCGCCACCCGTGTTGCGCAGCGCGTGCACTGCGAGCTGCGCGAGCTGACCTTGCCGCCCGCGCGCGCCGCCGAGATGTTCGCGCCGAACCTCGCCGAGTTCCGTACACAGGCGGCAATCCGCGCGCAGGCGCGCGAAGACGTGCTTGATGAGCTGGCTGCCGGCTTGCGCCTGCGCGTGCAGGGCAAGTCCGGCGCGCCCGTCACCTGGTGCATGCGCCAGCTGGCGATCGAGGCGTGAGGCCGTGCGCGTACGCCACCGCCTGGCGACCGCGCTGCTCGTGCTCGGAAGCGGGCTCGGGTGCGGCGTGAACGCGTCGAACGTCGATGCCGGCGCGCCCGACCCCACGGCCGAGGCGCGCCTCCGCATGGTGGAGCAGCAGATCGAGGCGCGCGGCGTGCGCGATCCGCGCGTGCTCGACGCCATGCGCCAGGTGCCGCGACACGAACTGGTGCCGAAAGCGTCGCGGGATCATGCTTACGAAGACCGGCCGCTGCCGATCGGTCACAGCCAGACGATCTCGCAGCCCTACGTCGTCGCGGCCATGAGCGAGGCGCTGCGGCTTTCGGGCGACGAGCGCGTGCTCGAGATCGGCACGGGCTCGGGCTACCAGGCCGCCGTGCTCTCGAAGCTCGCGAAGCAGGTCTACAGCATCGAGATCGTGCCGGAGCTGGCAAGGCGCGCGAAGGCCGATCTCGCGCGCCTCGGCTACGCGAACGTCGAGGTGCGCGAGGGCGACGGCTGGCGCGGCTGGCCCGAGCACGCGCCCTTCGACGCGATCATGGTGACGGCCGCGCCCGAGGAGGTGCCGCCCGATCTGATCGCGCAGCTCGCGGTAGGCGGGCGCCTCGTCATCCCCGTCGGCGACCACGACCAGCAGCTGCTGGTCGTGCACAAGACAGCCGAGGGCATCACGCGCGAGGTGCTCTTCGGCGTGCGCTTCGTGCCCATGCGCGGCGAGGCCGAACGCGACGAAGATTGAAAGCGCCGCCGACGCGCACGGCGAGTAACATGCCGGCGCGCGCGTACCGCGCAGGAGGGCGACCATGGGCGAGTGGCTGCGTCTCGTCTTCGGCGGGCGGCCTGCCTGGATGAACGTGCTGATGGTCTTCTGCTTCTACATGGCCATCGTCTACGTGCCGTGGGACTTCTTTGCGAAGCCGATCGCGCACGACAAGGAGGTCTGGTTCGGGATCGTCCTCCGCGGGTTCCTCGCCAAGCTCACCGAGCCGCTGCACTGGGCCATCTACGCCGCCGGCGCCTACGGCTTCCTGCGCATGCGCTCGTGGATGCACCCCTGGGCGGCGCTCTACACCGCGCAGATTGCGATCGGCATGCTGATCTGGCCGCTCGTCTACGTGGGCGGTGCGGGGTCCCTCATCCTCGCAGCGGGCGGCTTCGTGGCATTCGCCCTGCTCACGCGCGCACTCTGGCGGGCCGAGCCGCTGTTCAGCGCGCTGCCGCCGTCGCTGCGCGAGCGCTACGGCGAATGGGCGCTCGTGACCGGTGCGTCGGCCGGTATCGGCGACGCCTTCGCGCGGGCGCTGGCCAGCCGCGGCATCTCCTGCGTGCTCACGGCGCGGCGCGCCGACCGGCTCGAATCGCTCGCGGGCGATCTCGAGACGTCGTACGGCGTGAAGACGCGCGTAGTCGCGGAAGATCTCTCGCAGCCGGACGGCGCGAGCAAGCTGGCCGCGGCGGTCTCCGACCTGCCGATCGGCATCCTCGTGAACAACGCGGGCCTCGGCGGCGCCGGGCGCTTCGACAAGCTCCCGCTGGAGCGCGTCGAGCAGCAGGTGCTGCTGAACTGCTTTGCGCCGGCCGTGCTGACGCACCATCTGCTCCCCGGCATGCTCGAGCGTGGGCGCGGCGCCGTCGTCATCACGGGCTCGGTGGCCGGCATGCAGCCGCTGCCGCTCCACGCCATCTACGCCGCCACGAAGGCGTTCGACCGCTTCTTGGGCGAGGCGCTCTTCGTCGAGCTGCGCGACAAGGGCATCGACGTGGTGGTCGTCGAGCCGGGTCCCGTCGAGACCGAGTTTCAGCAGGTGGCCGGAGAGCTGGCGCATCCGGGCGAGAGCCCCGAGGCCGTCGTCGAGCTGGCACTGCACTCGCTGGGACGCCAACCTTCCGTGGTGTCGGGCTGGTGGAACTGGCTGCGCGGGAACGCCGCCATGCGCCTCGGGCCGCGCGCGCTCGTCGGCTTCGCGGCGCGCGGTTACATGGCCGCGCAGACGCCCGAGGAGATGAAGTAACGTGGCCGGGCATTTCCTGGTGAAGTCCGAGCCGTCCACGTACTCGTGGGACGATCTCGTGCGCGACGGCAGCACGGTGTGGGACGGCGTGCGCAACCCCGAGGCGCGCAACAACCTCGCCGCCATGGCGCCGGGCGATCTCGCGCTCGTCTACCACTCCGGCGACGAGAAGGCCGTCGTCGGCATCGCGAAGGTGGTGCGCCCGGCCTTCCCCGATCCGAAGGCCGACGACCCGAAGTGGCTGGCGGTCGAGCTCGCGCCCGTGAAGCCACTGGCGCGCGCGGTGACGCTCGCGGAGATCAAGGCGGATGCGCGCCTCGTGAAGATCCCGCTGGTGACGCGCGGGCGGCTCTCGGTGATGCCGCTCGATGCGAAGGCCTACGACGCGATCCTCGCCATGGCGGGGAAGAAGCCCGCCGCGAAGAGCGTGAAGAGCGCGAAGAAGAAGCGGGCGTAGAGGCGTGGAGCTGCTCGACGTCGAACGCCTCGGCGAGGACGTGCCGCTGCTCGAGGGCATGCGGACCGCGCGCGCGATCCGGCGCCTGCGGCCCGACCCCGTGCCGCGCGCCCTCGTCCGCAAGGTCTGCGAGGCCGGCACCTTCGCGCCGTCGGGAGGCAACCGGCAGCCGTGGACCTTCATCGCGGTCACCGAGCCCGCGCGGCGCGCCTTCGTCGCGGAGCGCTACCGGCGCGTCTTCCACGACTACATCGCGCCGGCACGCGCGCGCCTCGACGATCCTGCGTACACCGACGCGCAGAAGCGCAACGTGCGCGCGGCCAGCTACCTCGCCGATCACCTGCACGAGGCGCCGGTGCTGCTCTTCGTCGCCGGCTGGACACGGCGCGGCGAGCCGCAGACGCAGGCGCTCTTCCCGGCCATCCAGAACGTGCTGCTCGCCTGTCGCGCCGTCGGGCTCGGGGCCTCGCTCACCACGCTGCACATGGCGTTTGCACACGAGATCGACCCGTGGCTCGGGCTGCCGCCCGAGCGACCGTCTTGCGCCATGCTGCCGATCGGCTGGCCGCTCGGCCGGCACGGGCGCCCGCCGCGGCGCAGCGTGGACCGCTGCCTCTTCTGGGAGCGCTTCGACGCCGACGCCGAGCGCGCTGCAGCGGAGTCCGTGCGCTGACGGCCATGGCATCCGGGTCCGTGCGCGCCGCCGCGCTGCTCGTCTGCGCCGCTACGGCGCTGGCCTTCTGGAATGTCGGCGGGCACGAGTTCCTCGACTACGACGACCCGCTGCACGTGACGGGCAACGAGGTGGTGCAGGGCGGACTGACGCCCGGTAGTGTCGTGTGGGCGTTCACGGCCCGGGTCGGCGGCAACTGGCACCCGCTCACGTGGCTCTCGTACATGACGGACGTCGCGCTCTTCGGCCTCGACCCGGCCTGGCACCACGCGATGAACGTCGCGCTGCACGCCGCGGCGGCGGTCGTGCTGCTCGCCGCGCTCGCCCGCATGACCGGCGCCGTCTGGCCGAGTGCGCTCGTGGCCCTGCTCTTCGCGCTCCACCCGCTGCACGTCGAATCGGTGGCGTGGATCTCGGAGCGCAAGGACACCCTCTCGGGGCTCTTCTTCATGCTCGGCCTGTACGCCTATGCGCGCTACGCCGAGCGCCGCAGCCGGGCGCGCTTCGCGGCGGTGACGCTCGCCTTCGTCTGCGCGCTCGCCTCGAAGGCGACGGTCGTGACCTTCCCGCTGGTGTTGCTCCTGCTCGACGTGTGGCCGCTCGGGCGCACTGGGCGCGAGCGCTTCGCCAGCCTCGTCGTCGAGAAGCTGCCGCTCTTCGCTCTGTCGCTGGCCTTCGGCGCGCTCACGATGCTGACGCAGCACCAGGCCGGCGCGGTATCGAGCATGGGCGCGCTGCCGCTCTCGGTGCGCATCTCGCAGGCGCTGATCTCCGCCGTCGCGTACGTCGCGAAGGCGCTCTGGCCGCGCCATCTCGCGTTCTTCTACCCGTACCCCGACGTCATCCCGCTCTGGCAGGTGGCCGGTGCCGCGCTGCTCCTCGTCGCCGCGACGGTGCTCGCGCTGCGCGTTGGGAAGACGCGGCCGGTCTGGGCCGTCGGCTGGCTCTGGTACCTCGTGACGCTCGCGCCGGTGAGCGGCGTCGTGCAGGTGGGCCTCCAGGCGATGGCCGACCGCTACACGTACCTCCCGCTGGTCGGCCTCTTCCTCGCCGGCGTCTTCGGGGTGCGCGAGGTCCTGGCCGCGTGGCCGCGAGCGGCGCGCTTGCAGGCGCCGCTCGCCGCCGCGCTCGTCGCGGCCTGCATCGCACAGACGCGCACGCAGGTCGGTACCTGGCGCAACGACGTCGCGCTCAACGAGCACGCGCTCGCCGTCACACGCGACAACTACCTCGCGCACAACAACCTCGCGATGGAGCTCGTGCACCAGCAGCGCTTCGCCGACGCGCAGACGCACCTGCTCGAGGCGTTGCGCATCAAGCCCAGCTACCTCGACGCGCGCAGCAACCTGGCGGGCGTGCTGGTCAACCAGGGCCGGCTCTACGAGGCGACCGAACAGCTCCGTGCCATCGTCGTGGATGCGCCGCGCTACGCGCCCGCGCATCGCAACCTGGCGGCGCTGCTCGCGCAGAGTGGGAAGGCGGACGAGGCTGCGGCGCACCTGCGCGAGGCGGAGCGCCTCGAAGCCGCCGGCGCCCTCTAGTCCGCTTTCACCGGCGCAGGTAGCTCGTCGAGAGCGCGTCGGCGTACTCGTTCCAGCGCGAGCCGTCGTGCGCGCGGATCCAGCGGAGCTTCACCTTGGGGTGCGCCAGCGAGAGCGCATACAGGCGCTTCACGAGCTCGAGATTCGCGATCGGCCCCGTCTTGCGCTTCCAGCCGCGCCGCTCCCAGGCCGCTGCCCACTCGTTGACGGTCTGCACGCACAGGTTGCTGTCCGAGTAGATCGTCACCTCGGCGTCGGCCGGCAGCAGCTCGTAGCCCGTGATCAGTCCCATCAGTTCCATGCGGTTGTTGGTCGTCGCGGGATCCGCGCCGCTGCGCTCGGCGAGGATGCGGTCGTCCTCGACCCACA